>Ga0209415_10009786_pt1 | contig 16409 bp, 11 predicted proteins | sample PeaSoiSIISIP2007_FD_187696 | JGI IMG/M metagenome (GOLD analysis project Ga0209415, IMG submission 187696) | Peat soil microbial communities from Weissenstadt, Germany - SII-SIP-2007 (SPAdes) (version 2) | ecosystem: Environmental > Terrestrial > Soil > Wetlands > Peat | place: Germany...
CGAACGCCTCGCAGCGGCCGAGAGCGACCCCGTGCTCGTGTTCGGCCACACACACAAACCTTGGGTGCACGAGTACGGCGGGGTGCTGTTCGTCAACTGTGGCTCCGTCGGCAAGCCCAAGGACTCAGACCCGCGCGGCGCGTTCGCCGTCCTCGAGCCGAGCGCCGGCAGCGTGCAGGTCACGATCGAGCGCGTCGAGTACGACGCCGATGCCCTCGCCGCCGAGATCCGCGAGGCCGGGCTCCCCGGCGAGTTCGCCGACAAGCTCCTCATCGCGGCATGACCGACACGACTCCACTTGCCCGCCGTCTGCTCGCCGAGCTGCTGGGCTCCGCGCTCCTCGCCGCGCTCGTGATCGGCTCGGGCATCGCAGCGCAGACGCTCTCCCCGAACGACGTTGGCCTTCAGCTGTTCGAGAACGCCGCCGCGACCGCCGCAGGGCTGTTCACGATCATCCTCATGTTCGGCCCGGTGTCCGGTGGGCACTTCAACCCGGTCGTGTCGCTCACCGACGCGAGCTTCGGCGGCATCCGCTGGCGCGACGCGCTCGCCTACATCCCCGTGCAGGTAGCCGGCTGCATCCTCGGGGCCATCACAGCAAACGTCATGTTCTCGCTCGCCGCGATCAGCGTCTCCACCCATCACCGCGCCTCGCCCGCGCACCTGTTCTCCGAGGTGATCGCCACCGCCGGGCTGCTGCTCGTGATCTTCTCGCTCGCGCGCAGCAGGCGCGCAAACACCATTCCCGCCGCGGTCGGCGCGTACATCGGCGCCGCCTACTTCTTCACCAGCTCCGCCAGCTTCGCCAACCCCGCGATCACCATCGGACGCACGTTCTCCAACACCTTCGCCGGCATCGCACCAGCGTCCGTACCGGGATACATCGTGGCGCAGCTCATCGGCGGTGTCTGCGCGATTCTTCTCGTGAGAGTGCTCTATCCCGGTGTGACACCAGCCGAGGCAGCAGAGATCCTCCTCCCACACAACGACGGACACCCGGACCCCAACGCAACAGTCACGGCCGACCTCGGCGTCTGAACCCGGCCCGTTTACATAGGCGCAACATGGCGTGAACCAGGGCCCTCGATACTGCGGACGGCGGTGAGACCGTTCCATCGCCAGACGGTAGTGCAGGGAGACAGCTGTTGACGCCTCGGAACATCCGACACTACGCCGCCGCCGGTCTGACGCTCGCGGCGCTTGTCATCGCCGGTCTGGCGACGTCGGTGGCTGACTCCTCCCCGCCCGGTCAACCGGCGACGCCGATCAAGCACCTGGTGGTGATCTTCGAGGAGAACGCGACCTTCGACCACTACTTCGGCACCTATCCCCACGCTGCGAACCCGCCCGGCGAGCCGGGGTTCACGCCCCGCCCGGGCACGCCGCCCGTGAACGGCCTGACGGAAACGCTCCTGACCAACAACCCCAACGCGGCGGACCCCCAGCGCCTGGATCGGGCGCAGGCGCTGACGTGCGATCAGGATCACCACTACAGGGAAGAGCAGGAAGCCTACGACGAAGGCCTGGTCGACAAGTTCGTCCAGCACACGGCCGGCCAGGAATGCACCGGCACCGAACCGGGGCCGACGGGGGAGAACAAGACCACGGTGATGGACTACTACGATGGCAACACCGTCACGGCGCTGTGGAACTATGCCCAGCACTACACGCTCGAGGACAACTCCTTCGAGACCGAGTTCGGGCCCTCCACGCCGGGGCACCTGAACCTCATCAGCGGCGAAACGGGCGGCGCGAGCGCGACGAAGGCCACCAGCAGCGTGGCGAACGGCTCCTCCCCGAACGGCTCGCTGAACGGCTCGCTGATCGGCAACGCCTACCCCCTCTACGACGACTGCGTCGGCGACGGGGGCAAGCCCGGGGGGGTCTCCGAACCTGCCCTGATCTCGATGTCCGGCAGGAACGTGGGCAACCTGCTCAACGCCCAGGGCGTGACGTGGGGATGGTTCCAGGGCGGCTTCGCCCCCACCGCGAGAACGGCGGAAGGCACGGCCGAATGCAGGGCCGTGCACGAAAACATCGGTGCCCTCAGACCCTATTCCGATTATGTCTCCTACCACAACCCATTCCAATATTATGAATCGACGGCCAACCGCCACCACCTGCCTCCCACCTCGGTGAGCGCTGTCGGTGAGAGCGACCAGGCCAACCATCAGTACGACCTGTCCTACTTCACCGCGGCGCTCCAGGAAGGCAGCCTCCCGGCGGTCTCCATCCTCAAGCCCGCGGCCTACGAGGACGGCCACCCCGGCTACTCCGACCCGCTGGACGAACAGCGCTACCTGGTTGACGCGATCAACGCGATCGAGCGCTCGCCCGATTGGTCGAGCACGGCGGTCGTCATCTCCTGGGATGACTCCGACGGCTGGTATGACCACGTGATGCCCCCGATCGTGCGCCCCTCCGCCTCCCCCCAGGACGCCCTGAACGGCCCGGGGAAGTGCGGCGTCGTGCCCAGCCAGCCCCCTCCGCCCTACCAGCCCGACCGCTGCGGCTACGGCCCCCGCCTGCCGCTGCTGGTGATCTCCCCCTGGGCGCGCGAAGACCACGTCGACAGCACGCTGACAGACCAGTCCTCGATCCTCAGGTTCATCGAGGACAACTGGCGGCTGGGCCGCATCGGCGGCGACTCCTCCGATGCTGAAGCGGGCTCCCTGGAAAACGCCTTCGACTTCAACGCAGGCGACCCCCGCGCGCCAACCGTGATCCTCAACGACACGACGGGCGAGGTGGTGACTCCCCCCGGCGAACCGCCCGGCCAGAGCTCGAGCACCGGCCACGCGCTCCCTACCCCCACCCCCGGCGGGCGCCCTCCGGCCGGGGCCGTCAGCTGCTCGGTCTCACCAAAGAAGCACCACCTCCTCGCCATCGCCTGCCGCTTCCGGGCGATCCACGTGCACGGTCGCGCAGCCGTCCGCTTCCGCCTCGTCCGCCACGGTCGCGTCCTCTACACCGCCCGATCGCCCCTACGCAACTCGCGGGCCGCGGCGACGCTGCGCCTAAACGGGGCACTGAAGGGCAGATGCACCCTCCGCATCGCCCTGACAAGCGCCTCCGGCATTCTCGGATTCGTGCGCTCCGTGAGTATCCGCTGAGCTTCGTGCGGTTGCGCTCAGACGGGGCTACGAACGCTCAAACGTCAGCGCTCGGTGGTACAGACCCCTAAGCTGGGCGTCCATGAGCGAGCCCGGGGCGAAGCCGCTGACGCTGGTCTACCAGGGCGTGATGATGCCGCCGCCCCTGCCGCAGTGCCCGGCGGGCTGGCGCACGGGGCCGCCGGACTTCGTCGGCATCGGCGCGCAGCGCGCTGGCACTACGCGCTGGTTCGACCTGATCGTGGCGCATCCGCAGATCGAGGCGCCGCCGGCCACGCGCAAGGAGTTGCACTACTTCGATCGTTTCCACGCCGGCGGGTTCACGGCGGCGGACGCGGAGGCCTACGGCGAGTGGTTCCCGCGGCCGGAGGGCCGGCTGACGGGGGAGTGGACCCCTGTGTATCTTGCCGCGCCGTGGGTGCCGGGGATGCTGGCGGCCGCCGCTCCCGACGCGAAGCTGCTGGTGACCCTGCGCGACCCGATCGAGCGCTATCTCTCCGGTCTGCAGCGCCACCACCGCACGGCCCGGGCCACCGAGGCGCCGCTCAACGCGATGGCGCCGCTGGAGGCCTTCATGCGCGGCTTCTACCACGCGCAGCTCGCGCACCTGCTCGCCTACTTCGAGCGCTCGCGGGTGCTGGTCCTGCAGTACGAGCGCTGCGTGCGTGAGCCCTTGGCTGAGCTGCGGCGCACCTTCGCGTTCTTGGGTGTGCGGGACACCGGCTTCGCCCCCGATCTGCAGGCGCACCCCAACCGCCAGCCGGATAAGCCCGAGCTTCACCCCGATGCGCGGCGGGCTTTGGTCGAGGCCTACGCACCGGATGTCGCCGGGCTGATCGAGCGCTTCCCGGAGATCGACGTCGCGCTGTGGCCGAACTTCGCGCACCTCGCGTAGAAGCTGGTGCGCGACATCGACGGCACGCCCGCGTCAGCGCACTCGAGCACCACTGGCTTCTGCCTGACGGCGCGTTGACGTAGGCAGAGCAACGGGTCCAGGATGTGCCAGATCCCCGTAACAGCCAAGCGGCAGCGCGGCCAGGGTGCGGCGCCAGTCGTCAGCCAGCAGCGCCGCGAGCTGCGGCTGGCTCGCGGGGTGTGTCATGACCTCGACCGAGGCATCGCGTGCGCGATGGAGCACATCGAGGCCGCTGCCGCCGAGGGCCGGATGCAGGTGCTCGAAGGCAAGGGACAGGTCCGGTGCGCGCAGGTGTGCGCGCAGGCTCAGCTCAACACGGCTCGGTCGAGCGTCTGCTCGCGCGGGCACTCTCAGCGGCGGGCGGGTCGGCCACGTCTGCGGCAGCAGCTCGAACACGCGATCGGCCACGTGCACGTGATGGTGGCCGTCGATGTGGGTCGGTTCGCCGAACTGCTCGCGGAAGCGCTCCAGCTGGTCGGAGATGGCGCTGCGCAACAGCTCGCGGTCCAGCCGGCGCTGCGCATCCTCTCGCCAGCCCTCGCTCGTGAACAGTCCGGTCAGCTGGAGCTGACGCTCACGCACGCTCCGCGGCGTGTCCGCCGCCGTGAAGGGGAGCGTCAGATTCAGGTGCAGGCCTGTCGGTAGATGCCGCTCTGTCGCGATGCCCGCGGCGCGCGCGCTGTCGGTCATCCAGACCATGCCCGACGTCGAGGTGATCGCACCGGCGTCGAACGCCTCGCAGATGGCGCTCGTCACATTGGCGCTGGCCCCGAAGTCATCGGCGTTGACGATCAGCACCCGGGGGATTATTCCTCAAACCGGCCGTGTGCTGGCTCAGCAGCTGGTCGCTCGTGCGAGCGCTCGGCAGACCTGGTCCATCTTCTCCGGTCCGAGCTTGGTGATGCGTTTGGTCAGGAAGGCCTTCTGGGCCAGGAGTGTGTTGCCGACGCTGAGCACGCACTCGACGGGCATGCCGTCCGGCGGTCCGAGCTCGACCTCGGTGTCCCAGCCGCGAACGGTGCTCGTAGCAGGCGCGGCAATCACATCGAGCTGGCGGTCGATGTGCTCGTCGCGGGTAAGAATCAGCAGCGGCCGGGGCTTCTCATCGGGTGGCTCGTGCCACCAAACCTCGCCGCGTCTCACGATGGACGGTACTGCTCCCAGGAGAACCCAGCCGCGGCCTCTTCCTCATCGAGCCGGCGCATAACCCGCGCGGTGGACGCTCGGGTCATCGCGGAAAGGTTCCCCCACTCGTCGAGGATGTCGCCTGCCTCGTGCTCGTGCTCGACGGCGCGTAGCGCAACCTGGGCGTCGTGCTCGGTCCAGTGCGACGCTTCCTGCAGCAGCAGTTCCTTGGCGGTCATGCCGCCGATTTTAGCGCCGACATTGGCAGGCGCCCGGCTCGGGCCGGCCAGGCGTCGTCGCCAGTTACCAGGTAGGGCTCCCTCCGCCGCCTCTCATCCCCCGGGATGAGAGTGTCCGCGGGGCCTTCACCAAATAGTCACCGCCGCTCGTCGCGGTGCTTGGAGGATCACAGCGCCGGCCATGACCCTTGACGTGAAAAACCCATCGGGATCGGCGGTCGTCGTGCTGGGGATGGCGCGCAGCGGGACCTCGGCGATCACGCGGCTGCTGGCGCTGCTGGGGGTGGAGCTGGGGCCGGAGCAGGCGCTGCTGGCGCCCGCGGGGGAGAACGCCAGGGGCTTCTTCGAGCACCGCCCGATCATGCAGATCAACAAGGAGCTGCTGGAGCGCATGGGGGGGTCGTGGTCGCAGCCGCCGCGGCCGGCGGCGGGATGGGAGCGCGATGCGGGGTTGGACGATCTGCGCGAGCGCGCGCGGGAGCTGCTCGCGGCGGACTTCGCAGGGGCGCCGTTGTGGGGGTTCAAGGACCCGCGCACCTCGCTCACGCTGCCCTTCTGGGAGGAGTTGCTCGGGGGTGAGGCGCGCTACGTCATCTGCCACCGCAGGCCGCTGGACAGCGCGCGCTCGCTGGAGCAGCGCGACGGGATCAGGCTCGACGAGGGCGTGGCGCTGTGGACGCGCTACATGGCGAGCGCGCTTGCGCACACCGCTGGGCGGCGGCGAATCGTCGTGGGCTATGAGGAGCTGTTCACCGGCCGCGACGCGCTCGTCGGCGAGCTGGCCATCTTTCTCGGGGTGGGCGAGCGTGGTGCTGACCCGCGGCTGCGCGCGGAAGTGCAGGAGTGGATCGAGGATGATCTGCGCCACCACACGGGCACGCTGCGCGAGCTGGTGGAGCACCCGGCGGTCTCCGCCGAGGCGCAGGCGCTGCACCTGCTGCTGGAGGGGGCGATCGCCGGGCGCGGGGATGCCGGCGCGAGCGGGCTTGACGGTGCGCTCGACGGCATGGCCCACACGCTGTTGCGCCACGAGGTCGCGCGGGCGGCGCTCGCTCCCGGGCCCGCGGCCCAGCCGCCGGGCGCGTACGCGGACGCGGATGGTGGCCCTGCTCTGCCTCAGCTCTCCCAGCTGCGCCAGACGCCCGCCGGGAGCGGCATCGAGGCCAGCATCGTGGTGGTCGTGGGGGACGATCCGTGGGGGGCGATGGCCTGCCTGGAGAGCATCGGCGATCTCGAACGAGCATCCCCGCGGCACGAGGTCGTGCTCGTCGACAACGCCTCGGTCGGGTTGCGCTCGACCATCGCCGCGCTCGAGGGGGACGTGCGGATCGTGCAGCTGCCCGAGCGGGTCGACGTGCAGGAGGCCCTGCGTGCCGGCGTGCAGGCGGCACAGGGGGAGATCGTGGTCTGCCTGCCCGCGCCGGGGCTGCTCGCCGAGAACGCGCTGAGCGCGCTGTGCGCCGAGCCGGGGCGCCACGGGCCGGTGATCGCCGCCGCCCCGCACGTCTCGCTGCCGCCCGCGCCGCTGTGCCGGCGCGGGCCGGGCGCGGAGGAGATCGAGGTGTCGGTGATCGTGCCCACGCTCGACGCCGCCTCGGCGGAGGTGCGCGACTGCCTGCGCGCCCTGCAGGCCACCATCAGGGCGCCGCACGAGATCATCGTCATCGACAACGGCGCTCCCCCGCAGGGGTTCACGGCGCCCGTCAACGCCGCGCTGCGCGCCGCGCGCGGACGCCACCTGGTGGTCGTCAACGACGACGTGCGCGTGCTCGACGGCTGGTGGGAGCCGCTCGCCGGCGCGCTCGACGGCGGCGCCCCGCTCGTGTTCCCGCTCACGGTGCAGGGGCGCATGCGCTGGGAGTTCGCCGCCTGGTGCTTTGCGATGCGCCGTGAGCTCTACGAGCGCATGGCGTTCCTCCCCGGCGAGTTCTTCGACCCGAGCATGGTCGTGTGGTGCCAGGACGCCGACCTGCGCAAGCGCATGGCGGCCGAGGGCATGGCGCCGCTGTGCGTCCCGGAGTCGCGCATCCGCCACGTCGGATCGCGCACCGTGCGCGTCACCGCGCCACACAACGCTCTGCGCAACTGGATCCACGCCCGGGCGGGCAGCGACACCGAGATCTTCAAGGCCCGCTACCCGGAGGAGATGAACGCGCGCGAACGCGACGGGCTGCCGCCGGCGCTGCCGGTGTTTACGGAGGAGCACGTGGAGAGGGTGCTCGCCGAGGAGGCCATCGCCCTGTGCGCCGACGGGCCGGCGTGGCGGGGCCAGACGCTCGCCTGGCCGGCGGGCGCCGGGCACTTCTTCCTCGCGGGGGAGATAGAGGTGCGGGCGGGGGATTCCGTGCAGGACATCCTCGTGCGGGCGATCTTCCGCGACGAGCATGAGGAGGAGCTGTTCTGGATGGACCTCGTGCCGGGCGTGGTGGGGACGGGCAGGCGCTCGTTCAGCCTGCCGCGCGAGCACGCGCGCAGGATCCCCCAGGGGGACGGCGCCCCGCCGGCGTGGTCGCGGGTGCGCAGCGTGCACCTGTGCGCGCGCTCGCGGCTGCGGGGAGCGTTGCACAGAGCGCCCGCCTCCGCGGGAGCCACGACGGCCACGATCGCCCGCCTGCGCCTGCTCGCGCTGCCCGAGCGGCCCGCCTTCCTGTCCGCGCGCCCGTCGGGCGGCAGCCCCCGTCTGGGCATCGCCGTGATCACCTACCGCCGGCGCGACCGCTTTGAGCCGTTGATGGAGCGGCTGGAGCGCTTCACGCAGACCCCGCACGAGCTGGTGGTGGCCGAGGACGGCGGACACGACGGCACCGTGCAGTGGTGCCACGAGCGCGGCGCGCGCGTCGTCACCGGCGAGAACCACGGCGTGGCGCGCAACAAGAACCGCGGGCTGTTCGCGCTGGCGAGCCTCGGCTGCGATCCGATCCTGATCGTCGAGGACGACGTCTACCCGGACGCGCCCGGCTGGGAGCGCGACTGGATCGAGGCCACGCGCCGCTGGCACCACGTCGCCTACCTGCACCCGCGCATCGCCGAGTACACCGTCTCGGGTGCCGGCACGCCCGAGGACCCGTTCGTGAACCCCAAGGCATCCGCGGCGCTCTTGACGATCTCGGCCGAGGCGCTGGCGCAGGTCGGCTACCTCGACAGCCGCTTCATCGGCTGGGGGCACGCGCACGGCGAGTGGACCACGCGCATCAAGAAGGCCGGCTATGGCTTCAAGGCGATCGTCCTCCCCGACGGCACCAAGCCCAAGGCACAGCTCTACCTGCTCGGCGGCCTCGTGGACAACGAGGGTGCTCGCTGGCGTAACGAGGAGTCGGGCACGCGCAACCGGGCGCTCTACAAGCAGATCTACCCCGAGCCGCTCTTCCGCCGCCCGTGGCGCTCGGCGCAGGAGCGAGAGGCCTTCCTCGCCGAGCAGGCTCAGGCGGGGATCGACGGTGAGGAGCTGGCGGGCGCGCTCGACGCGACGCAGCCCGTCCCGGTTGGGTGAGGGTGTGCGGGAGGGACGGCGAGCCTATCCCAGCGCCACCGGCAGGGAAGGCGGACTTCCATCCAGGGCGGGCGGGTCCGAATCATCGCCGAAGCGCGCGCGGTGGGCGCGCTCGAACAGCACGTACTCCGAGAGGGCTGCGCGGATCGCCGAGTAGCGCGTGGCGGTGGCGCGGGCGTTCGTCTTCAGGCGCTCCAGCAGCTCGCGGTCTGAGGCCAGCTCGCCGAGCGCTCCCAGCGCGCCCTCGGGGGTGAGCGTGTCCACGGCGAGCGCGTTGTGCCCGTGCTCCACGAACTCCCACACGCCGCCGACGCTGGGGACGACAGCCGTGGCGCCGCACGCCATCGCCTCCAGCGCGGTGCGCCCGAAGGCCTGGTAGACGGACATGTCGAGGAAGACGTCGCTCTCGCGCAGCAGCTCCGCGACCTCGGCCCGGCTGAGCAGGCCGAGGTGGCGCTCGAGCACGAGGTCCGATCTGGACCCGCCCACCCCAAGCAGCTCGCGCAGCTCATCCGCGTAGCAGCCGAAGGTGGTGACCTGCACCTCGCCGGGGTGCTGGGAGAGCAGTGCTTCCAGCACTGCGGTCGTGGCCAGCGGCTGGCGGCGGGCGGTGCGCGGGCGGACCATCGCGACCACCCGCAGCGGACCATTCACCTCCGCGCGGCCGCCCGACCCGGGCCCGCCAGACCGGGGTGGGTGGGATTCGGATCCCCCCACCCCGAACAGCTCGCGGTCGATGCTCGGCTCGACCTTGGCCACGAACAGGCCGTGGCGCTCGGCGACGACGTTGCACAGCCAGTGGGACTTGGCGAACAGCAGCATGTCGGGCAGCGCCGTGTAGGAGGCCACCGCCTCCTGCGCGATGTAGGGGGCGGTGAAGAAGGGCTCGTAGTCCTGCACGTAGTAGGCCGCCAGGAAGTCCGAGCGCCGCTCGCGGATTGCGCCCAGCAGGGCCACCGACTTGTGGTGGGTGGCGGAGATCACGTCGGCGTCGGCGGTCTGCTCGGCCAGGTCGTCCTCGTCGGCGAACGTCTGGAAGACCTCCCCGGCGTCCTCGTACACCGCCGCCGCGCGCTCGGCGTCCCAGCGCGGCAGCATGATGCGCGCGGGGACCCCAAGGCTGCGCAGGGCGCGCGTCTCCTGGTAGAGCGAGTGCGACCCCCCGGAGCCGCCGTGGGCCAGGCCGGGCAGCAGGAAGGCGACGCTCAGCGGCTCGCCGTCGGGGTCCCCCAGCGGCGATCCGCCAGTGGGCCGGCCCAGCAGCGAGGCCACCGCGCGCGGGTTGGCGATCCGCTCGGCCACCGCCGCGCGCACCGGCTCGAGCCCGCGGTCGGCCTCCATCGCCACCACCAGCGCCTGCACCTGCTCGCGACCGTGCTTGTCCAGGAAGCTCTCGTAGTTGGCCCGCGCCAGCTCCGCGCGGCCCTCCACGCCGTAGGAGGCGGACTTGGCGTGGTGCACGTAGGCGTCGTCCACCACCGCCAGCTGGAAGCCCGCCGCCCGCGCGCGCAGCGAGTAGTCGTTCTCCTCGCAGTACCCGTCGGCGAAGCGCTCCTCGTCGAGCAGCCCCACGCGTTCGATCACACCGCGCTTGATCGCGTAGCAGAAGCCGTTCAGGAAGGAGAGAGAGGGGGCCGCGCGCAGCGATCCGCCGGCCACCACCGCACCCATGCCATCGACCGTCAGCCAGCTGGGGAGGGGGTTGGTGGCCCACGCGCCGCCTTCTTTGACGAGCGGCACCGACTGGTGGGTGGCGGCGTTTGAGAGCGGCCCGAGGATGCCCACCTCGGGGTGGCTCTCGCCACAGGCGACGATGCGCCCCAGCCAGCCGGGGGTGAGGACGGTGTCGCTGTTGAGCAGTACCACGTAGTCGCCCGTGGAGGCTTCGATCCCGCGGTTGGCCGCGAGCGTGTAGCCGTGCGGGGGCTGCTCGCGGTGGATCAATGTCACGGCGGGATGGCGATCGGCGAAGGCGCGCAGGAAGCGCGTCGCGCTCTCGCCGCTGCCGTCGTTCACGAGAATCAGGTGAAGGCTCCGGTCGCTCTTGGCCAGCAGCGAGTGCAGGCACTCGCGCACCTCCTCCAGCGCGTCGTGCACGCACACCACCACGTCCACGCTCACTTCGCCCGGCTCCCATTCGGCCCCCTCCTCGCGCAGCACCCCGCGCAGGTCCAGCGGGCAGGGCAGCGACAGCGGATCGCGCTCCTCCGCGCACGGCAGTGCCCCCTCCAGGATCGGCAGGTACTGGTCCAGCAGCGTCTGCCACGCCTCCCGCTCGGGCCGTGGGTCGGGCTCCTGTCCGGCCGGGGCCGCGCCGTTCGCCCCGTCGCTGCCGAGGGCCCGGCTGTCATCGCCGCCAGAGGCCCTGCTGTCATCGCTGCCCTTGGCCCTGCTGCCGTTCCCGTTGCGGTTCGGCTCTACGCCTCGGTCTCCCACACCTGCGGCCCGCGCGTCCGCCTGCCACTGCGCGACGGCGCCCTCCAACACGCGCACCTGCTCCTCGAGCGCGGCCCTCTCCTCTCTGTTCTCCTCCAGCTCCGCCACGTGCTCGGTCAGCTCCCGCACGCGCCGGTGCAGGGCCACGGTCTCGCGCGGGTCGGGTGAGCGCATCACCTGCTTGAGCTGCGTCTCGGCCAGGCGCCGCTGGATGTTGGCGCGCTTCAGCTCGGCGTCGATCCGCGCCTGCTCGATCGCCTCGCAGTGGGCGCGCAGGAACTCCGGATGGTCGATCGAGTCCAGCAGCTCGCGCAGCGGCTCGCAGGCGTCGAGCACGGGCGCGCTGACGAGGATCGCCATGCCGCTCAGCCCCGGGATCGACCACGTGCGCCACGGGTGCGGCGACTCGGCCACGAAGTCCTCGACGGCGGTGAGCACCCCGTTGGCCGGCGTGCCCTCCAGCCGCGCGTTCTCCAGATGGTCGTTGAGCCCCGGCCCCAGCTCGGGGCGTCCCGGCTTGACGCCGCCGCGGGCGTGCGGCTGGCGCTGGGCCTCGGGGATCGCCTGCGGGTCGTAGTAGAGATCGCGCCTGCCATAGGGCCAGCCCACGTCGTGCAGCAGGATCACCGGGGGCTCACGCCCGTCCTCGCCGGCGCGCTGCTGTAGGGCGCGCAGCTCGTTGATGACCGTGTACCAGTTGTGGTCCCCGTCAATCAGCGCGAGGTCGACGCCGGCGATCTCCGCGAGCACTTCGAGGCTCTTGCGACGGTGAAAGCGCAGCTGCTCGCCGTACTCGGCCTCCAGCCGATCGACGTTCAGCGTCGGATCGGGGTCGATCGCGTGCACCACCGCCCCATTGGCCTGCGCCCAGCGCAGCAGCGGTCCGGTCACCGTCCCCACCTCGACCCCCACCTCGACGATCACCTGCGGGCGGATCGCGTCGAGCAGGGGGTATATGAGCAGCTTCAAGAACCAGTGCATGGTGGCCGCGGCCAGCGCAGTGTACGGGCGCCAATGCGCCGCCACGCCGCGCGGGCCGCAGATTCACCGCTTCTTCACAAGGCTTGGAGCGGGTGCGATTCACTTTGCCCGTGCCGGATACTGCGCTCAACCTCCAGGCGCAGCGCATGGCCATGCTCGCTGAGCGCCGCTTCTTGCTGGATGACCAGAGCTACGCCTACCACGTGGCGCACGGCAACAGGACCTGGGACAACGAGCGCGCTGTGGAGATACCGGTTGTGTGGGGCGAGCTGCAGCGTCGTGGACACAGCGATGGGGTGCTCGAGGTGGGCAACGTATTGGGTCACTACTTCGACATCAACCACCCAGTGCTGGATCTCTACGAACACCACCCCGTCGCCTGGAACGAGGACGTCGTCTCCTTCCAGCCACCCTTCGCGCCCGAGCTGGTCATCAGCATCTCCACGCTCGAGCACGTCGGCCACAGCGAGAAGCCGCCCGACCCCACAAAGTTCCGCCGCGCGCTTGACGCCATCCTTGGCTGGCTGGCTCCCGGCGGGCGGCTGCTGTTCACCGTGCCGCTCGGCTACAACCCGGCGGTCCGCGAGTACCTCGACTCTCCCCACACTGAGCGCACGGCGGTACGCTGCCTGCGGCGCGCCACACTCGACAACCTGTGGGAGCAGGCCGACTACGACGAGGTGCGCGAGTTCCGCTACGACCGTCCCTTCCCCTGCGCCAACGCTATCGCGATCGTCGAGCTGACCAGATGACGACGATGTCCACCGCCACCGTGCGGGAGGAGCCGACGCAGGCGTCCATCCGCGCGCGCCTGCTCGAATTGACCGATGGCGTGCTGCCCTCCTCCGAGCAGGCGCCGGCCTCCGGCGTGCAGGAGGGAGCCCTGTCCGCTCCCGGGAACGGCGGGGTTCGGCCCTCCCGCGCGACGCTCCTCCCGGCGGAGCGCAGGCGGCTGCCCGGCGGGCCGGTGCCGAGCGTGGCCTACCTGCTCCCCGGGCTCCCCCCCGAGGGCTCCGGCGGCTCGCACTCGCTGGTGGGAGAGGCCCGCGGCCTGCGGCGACTGGGCGCCGGCGCCCGAGTGTGTGTGCCCCAGGCCTCGCTGGCCACGGCCATCGCGGTGTATGGCAACGAGGACGAGCTGTTCACGCCCTACCCCGGCGACTCCGGCATTCCCGGGTTGGCCGACACCTCGATGTTCGACGGGCTTCTCGCGGCGATCGGCGACGCCGGCGTGGTGGTCTCCACCGAGTACCCCTCCGTCGACCTGCTCGCACGGCTCACGCGCGAGCGCCCCCACGTCGTGTGCGCCTACTACGTGCAGGACTACGAGCCCCTCTTCGCCCCGCCCGAGTCCTCGCGCGCCGATCGCGCGCTGCTCTCCTACCGCGCCCTGCCCGACCTGCTGCTGTTCGCCAAGACCCACTGGCTGTGCTCTCTGCTGGGCGCCGTGCACGGGGTGAGCGTGGCCAAGGTGGCGCCGAGTCTCGATCGCGAGCTGTTCCACGCGGGCGGGCGCTCGCAGCCGGACGGCGCTGTGCGCGTCGCCGCCATGATCCGCCCCCGGACCCCCCGGCGGCGGCCGGCGGCCACGCTGCGCGCGCTCGCCGCGATCGCGCAGGAGCTGGGGGAGGGCGTGCGGATCGTCACCTTCGGCTGCGATCGGGACTCCTTCGCCGAGATCCTGGCCGAGCTGCCCCCCTCCGCCGTCCCCGGCCTCACCCACCTGGGGCTGCGCAGCCGCATGCAGGTGTCCGCGCTGATGCGCCGCAGCGACATCTTCATCGACGCTTCCGCCTACCAGGCGTTCGGGCGCACGGGCCTGGAGGCGATGGCCTGCGGCGCCGTGCCGCTGCTGCCGGCTCTCGGCGGCGTGCAGGAGTACGCCCTGCATGACTGCAACGCCGTGGTCCTCGACGACGGCAGCCCGGAGGAGATAGCCGCGGCGGTGGTGGCCCTCGCTCAGGACCCCGAGCGGCTTGCGCGGTTGAGCGAAAACGGCGTGCGCGCCGCGCGGCGCTTCTCGATCGAACGGGCCGCGCGCAGCCAGCTGGCGTTGTTCGCGGAGGCCCTCGCCCGCCGCTCGGCCCCGACGGCGGATACCACCGCCGGCTCGTTCCAGGCAGGGGACGCCACCGGGCGCACCTCGCTCCCGATCGCGGGCGGTGGCGCATGAGCGTCAGCCCGTTCGTCGAGCGGCTGCGGGAGCACGCCGCGAGCGTGGGAGCGCTGCCGCGCACGCCCGCTCCGGTCCCCGAGGGTGAGCAGAGGGCGCAGCCGGAGCAGCCCCCGGCGGCGGGCCTCGCGCCAGGTGTCGCGCCAACAGCCGCGCCGGGCGTGGCTCCCAATCAGCTCGCCTTCTGGCAGAACCCGATCGCGCGGGCCACCATCAACCGCCGCATCACCGGGGACCCCGAGCTGGGGCCCGAGACCCACTTCGCCCGCCGCCACGGCCCCGCGATCGTGGCGCCCCACGCGCTGTCGCTGCGCGCCAGCGACGCCAAGCTCGAGCTGGCGCTCGTCGAGGCGGGCTCCTGCGAGCGCCTCACCGGTCTGGACGACGATCAGGGTCGCGTGGACTTCGCCAGCGGGCGCGTCCCCGAGCCGCTGCGCGAGCGCGTGCGCTTCCAGCTGGGCGCGCTCGAGCAGTGGCAGCCGCCGGAGCCGCTGGGGGCTGTGGTGTGCCGCAGCTTCCTGCACCGCCGCGAGGACCTGGAGGCGGTGCTCGACCGCCTCGCCGGCCTGCTCGAGCCGGGAGGGCTGCTGTTCGTGGAGGACTTCGTGGGTCCCGCGCGCTTTCAGTGGACCGACGCGCAGCTGCAGGCCATCAACCGCCTGCTGGCGCGGCTGCCGCAGGAGCTGCTCACCGATCTGTCCGCCAGCGACGGGCGGCGCAAGCACAGCGTCGAGCGCCCCGACCTGGCCGAGCGGATAGCGGCAACCCCACACGAGGCCGTGCGCAGCGACGAGATCCTGCCCCTGCTCGACGAGCGCTTCGGGCGGGTCGAGGTCTGCCCCTACGGCGGCGCCGTCTTTCACCAGCTGTTCAGCCGCGTCATGGGCAACTTCGCCGGCCGCCCCGACCTCGTGGGGGTCTTGATGGAGGTCGACGCCCTGCTCACCGATGCCGGCGTGCTTCCCTCGGACTACGTCTGGGGGGTTTGGCGGCGCGCGTGAGAGGGGTGAGGGCGGTGGGCGGGTCCTATAGAACCGGCTCATCCTCGCCGGTGTGCAGCGCGCCGGGCAGCGCGCGATCCCACCACAGGGCGGGTCCCGATACCCAGTTGTTGGGATGCACGACGGCGAGGATCGGCGAGCGGCGGTCGATCAACAGGTCGATCGGATCGAGCCCTTCCTTCCAGCCCCCCTCGGCGGCGCTGCGGTCGGTCAGCCACACGTCGAGGGAATGGCGGCGCATGGCGGCGTTGGCATCCCACTGAAGGCCGTATGCGGACCAGTCCTGGTCGAGCAGCAGCACCCCGTTGTGCACGCCGGGCATACGCGTATCGCCGTGCGGGCAGGCCGAGAGGGCCGGCCCGAAGCGCTCGGCGAAGGCCCGAAGCTCGCGCCGCAGCAGCTCCCGCGCCTCGGGGATGAGCCGCTGCGCGTCCCCGGCGCCGAGACCGCGGCGCAACAGCTCGCGCGTGAGCGTCTCGTAGTGCAGCCCCACGGCGTGCCCCTGGGAGGCGATCGTCTCGATGACCCGCCGGTTGGCGGTGCGCCAGCGGAAGTACCACGTCGAGAGCACGCCGAGCTCGGCCTCGATCGCCGCCATCTTCAGCGCCGAGGCCGGGTGCTGGTCGACGTCGTGGCGCACCAGCAGCCGCGGCTGGTCCGCCGCCACGGTGGGGTCCGCCAGCCACGCCTCCAGAGACAGCACCGCGTACCCCTGCCCCAGGGCGATGCGCAGCAGCTCCCGGTACTCGGCCCAGCGCGAGCGCGAGAGCGTGCGGCTCATCCGCCTGCGCGTGCGGGTCCGGTTGGAGGGGCTGGTTATCACCTGGTTATCAGGGTTTCCGATGGTGGACAACGCCTTTACACTCGTCCGGGTCATGGCTCTGGACACCGCCGGCACGGGCGCGATCATAGAGATCGAGGAGCCACCAGCGGCA
>Ga0209415_10009787_pt1 | contig 16408 bp, 12 predicted proteins | sample PeaSoiSIISIP2007_FD_187696 | JGI IMG/M metagenome (GOLD analysis project Ga0209415, IMG submission 187696) | Peat soil microbial communities from Weissenstadt, Germany - SII-SIP-2007 (SPAdes) (version 2) | ecosystem: Environmental > Terrestrial > Soil > Wetlands > Peat | place: Germany...
CCGGAAGTCTGTTGCGACTGGATGGTCGCCATGGCCTCGATCAGCGGCTGATTCGCGATCGCCCAACCGATGCGGAAACCGGTCATGGCATACATCTTCGATACCCCGTTGATCACCACCACCTTCGATTGCTCGAGCGGCGCTTTCATAAAGTCGTAGCCGATGGGCGCGCTCTTGCCGTCGAACACCAGCCGGTTGTAAATGTCGTCCAGAATCAGATAAAGGCTCCGCTTCTCGCAAAACTCGACCATCTCCCTGACAAAATCCTTCGAGTACATGGCGCCCGAAGGGTTATTTGGGCTGTTCAGAATGATGGCCTTGGTGTAGGAGCCGCACGCGTCCGCCATTTCCTTGACGGTTGGGAAAAAAGTCCCGTCCTCGGCCGTGACCGCCACCGGAACACCGCCCGCGAGCTTCACCATCTCCGGATAGCTCACCCAGTAGGGAGCCGGAAAAATCACTTCTTCCTTCGGATCCAGGATGGCGTGCAGCAGCACCATCAGCGACTGCTTGGCGCCCCCCGAAGCAATCACGTTGTGCGCCGATACAATCTTCTTGTAGTGCTCTTCCGTATAGCGAATGATGGCTTTCTTCAGTGCAGGAATCCCGTCGGGTGCCGTGTAGCGGATTTCTCCGGTGTTCAGCAGCGCCGCGCAGTTGATCACGGCATCCATGGGGGCCTTGCTCTTGGGTTCGCCTCCTCCCAGGTGAATGATGGGCTCTCCTTTATCGCGCAGCAGAGCCGCAGTTTCATTCAGCTTGAGAGTTGCCGATTCCCGGATCGAGCGGGCAAGCTGACTAAGACTCATGACGTTTATTTCCTTCCGTCCGTGTATTAGATCAAAGACTTCTCACCTTTAGTTGTGGTTGCCATCACATCCTTGTGTGACCCCCGCACCTCCTCGCCGGTGATCTTGGTGCTAGCATTTCCTGTTGACCGGCTCCCCCAGCCAGAAGGATGGCCATGCTAAGTGCTCAAGAGCTTGCGAAAATCGAACACTATATGCGCGAGGAGCACCGTAAGGACCTCGAAGCCTTGGAGAGGCTCAAGCGGTTTCTCCCGGAGAATGACAGCGCTCTGGCTGCCAGCCCGACAAGCGGACCTCAACCTGAAAATGTCGACCGGGAATCCGTGGAAGCATCCAACTCCAATGACCTGGCGGATTTTATGTACCTGCGGGAGTTGTAGTGTAGCGCCTCGTTTTGCTCTGTTCACCGTCCCCTCGCGGACAGGAGCGTCCGTGCCGCAGTAAAATAGCCTTCGGTATCCAACCATGAAAAATTCCGCGATGTCCCGCCCGCTCTATGAAGTTGATCCCGAGATTTCAAACGCCATCGACAACGAGGTTCGCCGCCAGCATGAAGGGCTGGAGTTGATCGCTTCTGAGAACTTTGTCAGCGAGGCTGTACTCGAAGCCGCCGGGTCCGTATTCACCAACAAGTATGCGGAAGGCTACCCCGGCAAACGCTATTACGGCGGATGCGAGTTTACCGACGTCGTCGAAAATCTGGCGCGGGATCGCGCCAAGCAACTTTTTGGCGCGGAACATGCCAACGTGCAGCCGCATTCGGGATCGCAGGCCAATCAATCTGCCTACGCGGCTGTCCTCCAACCCGGCGACACAATTCTCGGTTTGAATCTGGCCCATGGCGGGCACCTCACCCACGGGCATCCCCTGAATTTCTCGGGCAAAACCTACAAGATTGTCCCCTACGGCGTGACCAAAGAGACCGAGACGATTGATTACGACGAACTGGAAAAGCTCGCCACCGCCGAGCATCCGAAGCTGATCATCGGCGGAGGCAGCGCCTATCCGCGGATCATCGATTTCGCCCGCATGCGCCAGATTGCGGACAAAGTCGGCGCCCTCTATCTGGTCGATATGGCGCACTTCGCCGGACTGGTAGCCGGCGGCGCGCACCCTTCGCCGGTACCGCACGCGCACATCGTGACTTCCACCACGCACAAGACGCTGCGCGGGCCGCGCGCGGGCATGATCCTGAGCAAGCAGGAATTTGCCGCGCCCATCGATAAGACCGTCTTCCCCGGAATGCAGGGAGGCCCGCTGGTGCACATCATCGCCGCCAAGGCGGTGTGCTTCCTCGAAGCATCGCAGCCAAATTTCCGCGACTACGCTCGCCAGATCGTGGCCAATGCCAAAGTGATGGCCGACACGCTGGCCGCCGACGGCTATCGCATCGTCTCCGGTGGGACGGACACACACGTTATGCTGGTGGACGTGTTCGCGAAGGGCATGTTGGGCAGCGACGCGGAGAAAGCTCTCGGCGAGGCCGGCATCACGGTTAACAAGAATGCCATTCCGTTCGATACGAATCCGCCAATGAAGCCAAGTGGCATTCGCGTTGGTAGTCCCGCCATGACCACGCGCGGCATGAAAGAAGCGGAGATGCGCCAGATCTCGCACTGGATCTCGGAAGCCCTCGATCATCGGACCGACTCCGCCGTCCTGGCGAAAATCCGCAAGCAAGTGCTGGGCCTAGCCGAGGCGTTCCCGCTGTACGCCGAGCGGCGCGCGCGAGCCGAAGTCAGGGCTTAATCCCTAACAAGTTGTCATCCTGAGCGCAGCAATTCCGTTCGCGAAGCGAACGGAATTGCGGAGTCGAAGGACCCCTATGCGACAAGCGCACTCGCCAATTAAGGGAATTCCCTGTGCTCCCCGTGCCCTCTGTGGTTAAATTCCATTTGTGAAAGTAGCCATCGACATCCGTCGCATGACGGAATTCGGAGTTGGCACCTACATCCGCAACGTAGTCCGCACCCTTGCGCGCCTCGACCGCGACAGCAAGTACTTCCTTATCGGATCGCCGGACAAGGTGGCGGAATGCGGGCCGCTGCCGCCCAATTTCCACGCTGTCCCTCTTTCCGGCCGCGATGACGCCCTGAAAGGGAATCTCGATTTTCGCGCGATTGTGCGGCGCCTCGACTGCGACGTGGTTCACGTTCCCCACCTCTACTGGATTCCCCGCGGATTGAGTTGTCCCTATGTTCTGACCGTGCATGACCTGCTGGAGCACATGTATGGAACGCGCGACTCTTCCAGTTTGCGCCGCAGCCTTCATTTTTACTTGACGCGGCGCGTGCTGCGCCGTGCCGCGCGCGTGATCGCGGTATCGCAGTTTACCAAGAACGAAATCGAAAAGCTGCTGGCCGTCCCCGATGCCCGCATCGAAGTCGTATACAACGCGATTGACGAGCGCTTTCTGCGCGGCCATGCCACTCAAGCAGATCGCGAACTCATTGCCCAGCGCTACCTGGTGAACTATCCGTTCATCCTGTATGCGGGTGCGATCCGTCCGCACAAGAATGTGGTGCGTATCATCGAAGCGTTTTCGGCGTTGAAGAGCGAGCTTCAGAAAGAGCAGCAGTTCCCGGATCTGAAGCTCATCATTATCGGCGACGATCTTTCCAGCCATCCCCGGCTGCGGCGCACCGTGGTGAGCAGCGGAGTGCAGAACGACGTGCGTTTCCTCGGATTCGTGCCCATCGAGGTGCTGCGCATTTTTTATGACGTAGCAAAGATTTTCGTGTTTCCATCGCTCTACGAAGGATTTGGATTGCCTCCGCTCGAAGCCATGGCCCACGGCACTCCGGTAGTCGCTTCGAACACTTCGAGCCTGCCCGAAGTTACCGGGAACGCGGCCATGCTGGTGAATCCGGAGAACGTGTTTGAGATCCAGCGCGGCATGCAACGCGCGCTGCTCGATCCGGTAATGCGCGCGCAGATGAAGCAGCGTGGCTATGAACAAGCGCAGCGCTTCTCCTGGACTGCTTCCGTGTCGCGAATTCTCGAGATTTACCGCGAAGTAGCCGGCGCCCGCGTCGCTCGCGGGGTTGCCGCGGACTGAAGACATTCTGACTCTCGTATAATGAAGAATTCCGCGATGAATTCTGGCGCCGCAACCAATATCGAAAAGCAGGCAATTGAGAGCGCGATCCCCCCGACAATAACTCGCCCAAATGAATTTTTCTCCGATTGGCGGATTTGCGTGCTGGCGTTGATTGCCTTGTGGGCGGTCATTTATATGGCCGGACTCTCCCGCCCCGCCTTGCTCGACGATGCTGACACGGTGCATGCTGAGGCGGCGAAGGAAATGGTGCAGCGCCACGACTGGGTGACGCTCTACGTCAACGGCATCCGCTATCTGGAAAAAGCTCCGCTCATGTATTGGGGCGTAGCTACCAGTTACACGCTCTTCGGCGTCACCGAGTGGAGCACCCGCCTTCCCCTGGTGCTGGGCGTGCTGGGGATGATCCTTTCCACGTACGGTTTGGGACGCTGGGCCTTGGGCGGCGAAGGCGGATTCGATTCCGCGCTGGTGCTGGCGACCGCCCTTGGACCGTTTCTCTTTACCCGCTTCCTGATTCCGGACGTGGCCGTGGGCCTTTGGTTGACGCTGACATTCTGGCTTTTTTTAGTATCACTCGGGCAACCCAAGCCGGAACGCTGGACCTGCTGGGGCCTCGCTGCCGTGTGCGCGCTCAACGTCCTTACCAAAGGATTGATCGGACTCGTGTTTCCGGCGGGAGCCATCGGGCTTTATCTGTTGCTGACGGGAAATTTGCGCCACTTCTTCAAACTGCGTCTGATTTCGAGCGCGCTGGTATTCTTCGCCATCGCCGCGCCCTGGCACATTCTGGCGGCGCTGCGAAATCCGGCGCAGGGGCAGGTGCGCGGGTTCCTCTGGTTTTACTTCGTCAACGAGCACATTCTGCGTTTCCTCAACCGTCGCATGCCGCGCGACTACGACACGGTTCCGCTGCTGCTGTTCTGGGTGTTGCTGGTTTTGTGGCTGATTCCCTGGACCGTTTTTCTTCCCCAGTCGCTCCAGGAAGTGCCGCGGCGCTGGCGCGAGTTCCGCTCGCAGATGTCCCGGCGCCAGCGTGCCTACTTGATGTTCTTCTTGTGGAACGTCGTAATCGTGGGCTTCTTCAGCCTCTCCACAAGGCAGGAATACTACACGATTCCCGCCATCCCCGGGATGGCACTGCTGGTAGGCGGATGGCTGCAACGGGAGAGAACTTCTCCGGCTGACAGCCGCGAACGAAGCGACGGACGAATTTCGTCGGCCATCTTGCTGGTTACCGGCGTCCTCATCGCGGCGGTTGGCTTTGCCTTGCTCGTTTTCTCCAAGCCGCCCGCTCCCGGCGCCGACCTCTCAGACCTGCTACGGAAACATCCCCAGGACTACGCGCTCTCCTTCGGGCATTTTCTGGATTTAACCCCGCAAGCGATGGGGGCATTCCGCGTGCCGCTCTTCGGCTTCTCGCTCGCCTTTCTGTTGGGAACGTTCGCCAACTGGATTCTGCGCCGCCGTGGCCGCGCCGGGGCGGGGAACGTCGCGCTGGTGGCAATGATGGTGGTCTTGCTGGCGTGCGTGCGCATTGCCTTCGGCATTTTCTCGCCCATTCTTTCCTCGAAAGACCTGGCGCTGGCCATTCGCGAGCAGTACCGGCCGGGCGACCAGATCGTGGTAATAGGGCTGTATGAAAATGCATCCTCGCTGAATTTCTACACCGGAATCCCGTTGCACAGTTTGCGATCGCCCGGCGGAAACATGTGGTACGGCACTCAATTTCCAGGGGCGCCACGGGTTTTCGAGACGCAGGCTTCGTTTGTAGAGATGTGGAATGGTCCGCACCGCATTTTCTTGTGGGCCGAAGAAGATGATCCGCCGGCGTTGCGCGGATTGACCAGATATGAAGTCGCTCGCCGTGGTGGCAAGATCATTTTTTCTAATCAGCCGGCAGCTTAGCGCGAGTCAGCCGTCCGTCTTTCAAATCGAAGACATCGCCGCGCCAGTGGATGCGGTTGCCCATGGAACCTGCCGCCCACACCAGCGGCGCAATCAGGTCCCGCAGCGGCAGCAGGAGAATGTTGCCGGGCACTTGACGATCGTGAAGTACGGCCTCCCCAGCGACCAACCCAACGGACAGCCGTAAAGCCAACGTCAGCGTGAAAAGTCCCCACGCCCAAGCAGCGCCCCAAGCCGCCAGCAGCGTCAGTAATGCCCAAGGTAGGCCGAAGGTAAACAGCAGTCCAGCGTATCCCCAGCGGCGCGCATCTCGAATAGTTCGCGACCAACGCAGTTGATGCTGGAAAAACTGCCGCAACGTGTAGGCCGGCAGAAATGTGTTGACGGTGACAGTGCTCAGTTCAACTTTCTTTCCCGTCCCTGCGATGCGCCGGCCGAGTTCATAGTCGTCGGCCAGATAGTCCAGCAGGATTTCGAAGCCACCGACGGCTTCGAGATCGCGGCGGCGAAAAGCCAGCGTTGACCCCAATCCGAAGCGCATTCCTTTTTCAAGAAACCTCGCGCTCAGCACGCCCGCCGCAAAATCAGTGCTGATGCCCAAGGCTTCGAGGCGCGAACCAAGCGTCGGGCCGGCGACGCCGCGGTAAAGGCAAGTCACAAGTCCCACCGAATCGTCGCAGAGCGGCGTTACCGCCTGCCGCAAGTAATTTGCAGGGACGCGGATGTCGCTGTCATTCACCAGCAGCATTTCATGGCGTGCCGCCGGCAACATCTGCACCAGATTGCTGACTTTGATATTCGTTCCCAGAACGCGATCGCACACGATCAGCTCAATCGCAAGCTTGGGATACTTTGCCTGGAGCTTCCGCACCACCTCGATGGCAGGATCCGTAGGATCGCTGACCCCGAAGATCATTTGAATTTGAGATTGCGGATACTCCTGCTCGCAGTGGCTGCAAAAACTCTCCCAGATCTCAGGATCAACGCCCTTCAAGGGCTTGAGGATGGAAACTGAAGGAAGTTGGCTTTCCGGCAGCGGTGTCTGCTTAAGCTTCTTGCGCCTGTCGCGAAGAAAACTAGCCAGCCCGAGTGCGGACAGAAAGTAAAAGAACAGACTGCCGACCGTTCCAAGCGCAGCCACGGCTTCGAGCAGGGATCTCGCTGTCAACGGCGGCATGAGTAGAGTTTACTCGTAGCGCAGCGACTCGATGGGATCGAGGTTGGCAGCCTTCCACGCCGGATAAATTCCAAAAACCAGTCCCACCGCGGCCGAAGCGGCGAAGGCGAAGATCGACCAGTCTACCGACATGGTGGCGGGAAGCGACGGGAATGCCACCGGGACAATCGCAGTGATAAGAGCACCGAGCAATAGCCCGATTACTCCGCCCACCGCCGTCAGCATGACCGCTTCCAGCGTGAACTGCACCAGAATGTCGCGCTTGCGTGCTCCCATGGCTTTACGCACTCCAATTTCGCGCGTGCGCTCGGTCACCGAAACCAGCATGATGTTCATCACACCCACGCCGCCCACAATCAAGCCCACACTCGAAACCGCAAACATGAAGATGAAGATCATACTCGTGATCTGATTCCACACGTCGGAGATCGAGTCTTGCGTGAAGATGGCAAAGTTGTCCGGCTTCTCCGGTGGAACCTTCCGGCGCCGCCGCAGCAGTTCGCGCATTTCATCCATCGCCTTGGGCATATCATCGTGCGAAGTGGCCTTGACGCTGATCCAGTACTGCTTCAATTCGGGATGCAGCGTCCGGAATGTGCTCAGCGGAAAGAAAACAATATTGTCATCTGGATTCTTCCCGCCACCGAACACGCTCGGGCGGAGTTTCGCCACACCGATCACGGTAAATAACTGGCCTTCGATGTTCAACTCTTTGCCCAGCGCCTGCTCACTAGGGAAAAGTTCTTCCGCCGTATCGTGGCCGAGGATGATGACGGGGCTGCGGCGTTCCTCATCGATATCGCTGAACCAGCGGCCCGAGTCGATGGCCAGGTCGTAAACATCTTTGTAGGAACTGGTATCGCCTTCGAGCATGGTCTGCTTGGCCTTACGGTCTTTGTATTTGACCGAGTAGGTTCCGGTGCCAAGTTCCTGCCGGAAATAGCGCACGCCTACGCCGACCGCTTTCACGTGAGGCAGATCCCGCATTGCCATGGCGTCTTCGTAGGTCAGTTCTTTGCGCGTGCGCATCTCTTCTGTCGGACGTCCAAAGGTGAAGGGCTCCATGTGGAACGCGAAAATGATGTTCGAACCCAGGCTGGTGATGACCTGGCTCACGTTGTCATTCAAGCCGCGCACAATCGATGAAATCCCGATGACGACGGCAACTCCAATCACGATGCCCAGCACGGTCAACGACGACCGCATTTTGTTGCTGCGGATCGTGTCCACCGCCATTTTCAGCCCTTCGCCGAATTCACCTTTGACCAGCATCGCTTCAGAACCCTTTTCCCTGTAACCCCCTTTGGCTCAATCTCTGTATTTGTGTGGGGACGGGCGACTCGCCCGTCCTGCGCGGGCGGCGTCGCCCGCGCCCACACTCTTACTCTTACGTTTCAAATCGCAGCGCCGCGATAGGATCCAACACAGCTGCCCGCCGTGCCGGATACACGCCAAAAAAAATGCCCACGCTCGCCGCCACAAACAGTCCCGCCGCGACCGCCCAGAGTTTGATCGCTGACGGCATGCCGATGGCCAGCGTGACGCCCTTGGCGATAAGAATGCCAAATGCCACGCCGATCGCTCCGCCGAGCAGGGCCAGAGCGACCGACTCAATCAGAAACTGCAGCAGGATGTCCTCCCGGCGCGCGCCCATGGCCTTGCGAATGCCGATTTCCCGGGTCCGTTCCGTCACCGATACCAGCATGATGTTCATGATCACGATGCCGCCCACCACCAGCGAGATGGCGGCGATTCCGATCATGGCGTAAAAAAACGTGGCGCTGAAGTTCGACCAGATACTCAGCAAGCTGTCATTGGTCTCGATGTCGAAGTTGTCCTCGTCGCCCGGCCGGACGTGGCGGCGGGCGCGCAGAATGGCGCGCGTTTCGTCGATTGCCTCGTCGAAACCCGCGCCGCTGGCCGCGGCTTTGCCCGAGATACGGACACTGCTATGCGAACCATTCTGCTTCTGAAATGAGCTGATCGGCATGACGGCGTAGTTATCCAGGCTCTGCCCAAGCGTCTTGCCCTTGCGTTTGCCAACGCCAATCACCCGGTACACCCAGCCGTCGATGCGAATCTCTTTGCTGATCGGATCCACGCCCGGCATCAGCTTATCCGTGATGTCCGGGCCGATGACCACGACAGGCGAATTGCTTCTCACATCGATATCGTTGATCATGCGCCCGGCCGTGAGATCAATATCGAGAATCGGCACCATCGAGGGCGTCATGCCCCGGACGATGGTATCGGTGATGGACTGCTCGCCGTACTTCACGTGCCCACTGTCGTTGCGCAGTTGCGCTCCCACCCATTCGCAATGCTTGCAGGCTTCGAGGACCGCTTCGTAGTCCTCCATGGTGAGGTCCTTGCGTTTTTCGCCCTCCAGAAACTTATCGATGTTGGTAACGGCAGGTGAAACTTTGAAAACGATGAAAACGTCGGCCCCGAGATTGAAGATCTTCGTCGCTACGTAGCCATTGATGCCGTTGACGAACGTGACCACCGCAATCACCGCGGCCACTCCGATGACCACGCCGAGCAAGGTAAGTGCCGAGCGCAGTTTGTTCGCCCACAACGACAGGAACGCGATCTTGATAGCCTCGGAAATATTCATGAGATCTGGTTTCAGGTCTCAGCGACCCTCACCGTAGAAGTCTACCAGCCGTTGTTTCTTGGAACGAGAAGCCTCGGCTGGAAAAAGTGGTAGACTCCTCCGTTTGCGAAAGAAAAATGCCGTTGCGAGGGAGGACTCCACATGAGATTGGGACACTGGATGATTGCGGGTTTGCTTTCCCTGGTCGTAAGCGCAGGCACAGCGTTTGGCCAAGAACGCGGAAAAGCGGAGTATGCCCTTGCGGCGACGGACGCGGCTTGGATGAAGGTTTACCACGCGAAAGATCTCGCCAAATCGGTCGCGTTCTGCGACGAACTCGCCTCCATGTTAGTACCCAACGCTCCCATTGCGACTGGGAAGGATGCCATTGCGAAGGCGATCGAAAGTGATTTTAAGAACGACGACATCGCATGGCATGTGAAGAAAGTCGGCGTCGCCAAATCCGGCGATTTGGGCTACACCAGCGGCACAACCGAAATGACTTTTAAGGACGCATCCGGCAATACCAAGTCCGACAAGGGTAAATATCTGACCGTGTGGAAGAAACAGGCGGACGGCACCTGGAAGGTGTTGGTCGATATGTTCAATTCCGACCTGCCTGCGACAACTGGTCTGCCCCCGGCGTAGCCTCATTCCCTGCCGAAGGTAAGCCGCATCGACAGTTTCACCGACACCAACGTAGCCAGTAGCGCCATCCCAGTCCAGATCACCGCAGACTCTACACCCCCATGGAAGATGGGTGGCATCCCGGACGGCAAGGACATAGGAAACTGTGCCGTTGACGTTCTCCCCGACTGCACCATGGCCAAAATCGCCGCCACCAGAACCACTGCCAGTGCAAGACCCCCAGCCACCAGCCCGGGCAGAGCGCGCTTCCACGGGAACGGAATCGGCGGCGGCGCGGCAGCCTCGCGCCGAACCGCGTCCATAACGGAAACGGCGAAGCCCGACGATGGGAGGATTTCATCCTCACGGGAAAGAATGCGATCGATCTCGTCCTCGTCATGTCGAATCAAGCGGCTCATTATGCCTCCTTCAAACACGGCACGGCCAACCCTTGCGGAAGTTTGCCGCGCAAAATTTCCCGGCCGCGAAACAATCTCGCCTTGACCGTGCCCTCGGGCAGGCCCAGGCTCCGCGCCGCCGTGGTCACGTCCATGTCGTGAAAATAAAAAAGAATCAATGCCTCGCGATACTTCGCCGGCAAAGCTCCAACCGCGCGCCGCACCGCCAAGTCCCGGTCCCGGTCTTCGAGGCCACCGTCAGAAGCGCGCGCGTCCACGGGTTCGGCAATGTCGTCGAGCGACACCGTTCGCGCCGGAATGCGCCGCAGTTCCGAGCGATAGAGGTTCGTCGCCAGCGCGAACAGCCAGGTGGAAAAGACAGCGTCCTTGCGCCACTGGCCGAGCCCCCGGTAAGCGCGCAGAAACGCTTCCTGCGCCATTTCCTCGGCCCGGCCACGATCGCGGCAAAAGCGATAAGCCAGGTTGATCAGCGGCCCTTGCCAGCGCCGGACAATCCCTTCAAAGGCGGGTATATCGCCATCCAGAACTCTTTCGACATCCCTCTGATCGTCGCTCGCGCTCACTCTACTGCCTCAAACGGTAGGACACGGCGAATCTGCGCCCGGTTGCATTATTTCAAAAATGGACCCCCACCGAAGAAAATGCAACCGCAGCAGCAGCAGCCCGGTCTTACCGGACGAAAGCAGAAGAACCCAAAGGAGCTGATTATGGCATTCGATGTGGACGGAAACGCTGTCGGGATGGTCGCCGTCGCTATACCCGTCGTGGGGAGTATTGCCCTGTTCTCATTCCTGGCTGTGGCGACATGGTCCGATGCGCGCCGCAAAGAAAGAGAAACATACTACAAGAGCGAAACCCTGAAAAAAATCGCGGAGAGCTCAGGCGAGGGAGCCAGGGCCGCTATAGAACTGATACGCGAGCAGGAGAAGAACGCTGTAAAACGCCGCTTCGAAGGCATGAAGCTGGGCGGCTTGATCACGGCCGTCGTCGGGATCGGTGTCATGGCGCTTCTGCGCGGGTTGGTGCAGAGCGAGCCGGTCTATCTCGCCGGACTGATTCCATTTCTGGTCGGCGTTGTCTTGATGGTGTATGGATTCTTCCTCGCACCCAAACCGCAAGAGTGAGAAAGCGCAATCCGGCCGGCACTCTCTGCCTGCGCTTTCTCCCTGCACTATAATGAAACTGTTGGCAGCCGGACCGGACGGTCGCTCGTCGCACCGGGGTCCCCGGCGCGCCCGCTTTTGGCGTGCTGGGGTGGCTAAGACGGGAGGAAAGTCCGAACTCCGCAGAGCAGTGTGCCGGATAACGTCCGGGAGGGTGGGGTCAAGTCCACTCGACGGAAAGTGCCACAGAAAACATACCGCCCGGACCGCAAGGCTCGGGTAAGGGTGAAAAGGTGCGGTAAGAGCGCACCGCCGGCGCAGTAATGCGCCGGGCAAGGCAAACCCCACACGGAGCAAGACCAAATAGGGAGGAAGTCCGGTTTCGGCCGGATGCGTGCCGGCTCGGTGCGCCACAACCTCCGGGTAGGTCGCTTGAGCCTTGCAGTAATGCGTGGCCCAGAGGAATGACCGTCCTGCCGCAAGGCAGACAGAATTCGGCTTACAGGTCCGGCTGCCATCTAGTTGCTTCTTTTGAGAGACTTCCAAAACTGGCCCTTTGGATTGTGACGCCGGTGGGACGCACTTCCCGAATCCCCACCGTAAACACCGAATCCGCGGGCGGTGAACACGCCCCCCAGCAAGTGGCAAGCCCGGCAGCCCATCTATCGCACCTCCGTCGCGCGCTGGCGACGCTACGAACCCTGGCTGGGGCCCTGCGCGCGCTCGTCGATGTTAAACAGAATGACGACGGACCGGAACTGGACGCTGGTATCGCCCGATCATGATTGGGCTGAAGCAGACCACCTCACCGGCAAGCCCCGACCACAAGTCCGCGAAATGGACTCTGCTTATCGTGGAGCTGCGCACGTCACAATCCGCGAGAGAAGTTCAGCCTCTGTAACAGAAGTTTCACCCTATCTTCATAGGCCCGTAATAAGCCCGTAACGCTTGCCAACTATTATTCCGGATCATATTTCCGACCCAATGTTTTTCCACCCAATGTCGCACGACCGATCCCGGTTGCGTGAAGAAAAAATCCAATAAGGAGAATTGTGTATATGTCACGAAAAACGGCTCGAAATCAGTCTCTGAGTAGGCCTCGCATCAATTGTCTGCGGGCGCTCGCCGTCCTGGCAATGGCGGCGGCTCTAAGCGTTTCGGCGCTCGGGCAGTCTCAAGAGTTCCCGACCTACACACCCGGCGAGAACACGAGCGCGACCACCGGCCCGACCTACTCGCAGCCCTTGTCCAACCCGTGGGTCGTCAGCGACGGCACAATCATCACCCCCGCCGGCACCCAGGTCTACCTCGGCGTCACGACCCGCGCCAAAGCCATCGCGCTGAACCCAACCGGCAATCACACCGCCGCCGTCCTACAAATGGAGGCCGCACAGGCCGTCACGGTCTTCAACACCACAACCGGCGCCATCCTGCAGACCTATGTGCCGGATGTCGGGGGCAAACAGGATCCAGACGGCAGCACCACCGGCATCGCCTATTCGCCGGACGGCAAATACTTGCTGTTCAGCCAGGACGGTTATAACGGCCCGGGCTACGTGGGCTACGTTGGCATCGCCAGCGTCAATCCGACGACGGGCTGGCTCTCAGACTACGCCCGCGTCAGCGTTCCGATGGACATCAACTGGGCTCTCCTGGCACAGGCACCGCCAGATAACCCATTCGAGGGCGCTTATCTGACCACCGTCACTTGCTTCCCGAACAGCCCTGGGGGGACCAGTGGCAGCTTTAATATCCCGTGCAGTTACCCCTACGCGATTTTCTCATATGACACAGTCACTTCCTATCCCATGGGCATCGCGGTCTCGCCGGATGCCAAGACCGCTTACGTCGTATTAGACGACAACGATACGCTGACCAAGATCGACCTGACCGCGGCTACACCGGTGGAGGGTCCGGAGGTCCGCGTCGGTAACGTCCCGCACAGCGTCGTGATTTCGCCGGATGGCACCACCGCCTATGTCTCCAACGAGGCCGGACGGATTGCTACCGCGCACGACTTCCAGGAATACTCCAACGGCACTCCGGTCGTCGCCCAATATCCGACTGGCTCCACGGCCACGGGTACGGTTTCCGTAGTGAACCTTTCAACGTTTACGGTCGCCGGAAGCATCAACGTCGGGCTGCACCCGACGGGTATGGCCTTCTGGGGCAAGTCCCTGTTGGTCGCCAACACCTATGATGACACCCTCTCCGTGATCGACACGTCCATCAACCAAGTGGTACGGACGATCGACCTCGGGCTGCCGATCGGCGTGCCCGGCGAAGGCCACCCCGCTTATGGCGCCGGACCGAACTCGATCGCCGTCGATGCCGCGAACAATATCGCCTACGTCGCGCTTTACAACGCCAACGCCATCGCCGTGGTCAACCTCAACAACTGGTGGTGGAATCCCGTCGTGGGCATGATCCCGGTCGCTTATGCGCCGGCCTCGGTTGTGCTGGACACGGCAGACGATGCGCTGCTCGTTGCCAACGACAAGGGCATCGGCACCACGGGCTACGGGGTGGTACCGCCTCCGAACTCTTCGCCCGAAAATTCATACGCCAAATACTACGGCGTGTCCGACTTCAACACCCACCAGGACCTTGGCACCGTCAGCATCGTTCCCATTCCGAACCGCACGACCCTGGAGGCGATGACGCACCAGGTCTTCCAAAACAACCACTGGGATCTTGCTGAGAACATCTTGAGTGCCTCCGGCGGCAACCGGTTTGCCAGGCCGGTCGCAATCCCGAACAAGATCGGTGATCCGTCGGTGATCAAGCATGTGTTCCTGATCATCCGCGAAAACCGCACCTACGATCAGATGCTGGGCGATGTGACCGAGGGCAATGGCGACGCCTCACTGGCCGTCTTTGGCGACCACTCGACTTATGCCGAATACCCCCTCGTAACGCCCAACGCGCACACGCTGATACAGCGCTTCCCGCTTCTGGACAACTTCTACGACCCGAGCCGCCAGTCGGCCGACGGTCACAACTGGATTACGCAGGCCATGGCGCCTTACTCCGACGACATCCAGTCGCCGGACTGGATCCGCGACTATCCCTCCAACGGCGGCGATGCGATTGCGTATCAGAAGAAGGGCCACCTGTGGGACCAGGCTGTAAAGGCTGGGGTCTCGTTCAAGAACTACGGCGAGTACATCGAGTACAACACGTTCACCGTGCCGGGTTGTACTACGAGTAACCTCACGCAAGCAAACTCCTATAATGGTCCCGGTTATGCCCTTCCATTACCGTTTCCTGTTTCGGACAGCTGCGAGCCGAGCTGGACCCAGTTCTACAACGACACACTGTTGTACGAGGCTGGCCTGGAGCCGCAGCTCCAGTACTACAACGTCATCGGCTCGGTCTCCCCGCTCCCGAACCTGATGAGCCACACGGTCCAGAACTTCCCGCAGTTCGATCTGGGCATCCCCGACCAGTACCGCGTGGATGTCTGGAAGCAGGACTTCCAGAATGACGTCAACAAGGGTAGGGTACCCCAGTTGGAGTTGATCTGGATCATGAGCGACCATACCACCGGCCCGCCGAACCCGACAGCCGAAGAGGCCGATAACGACCTGGCGGTTGGGCGCATTGTCGACTACATCAGCCACAGCAATGTGTGGTCCTCATCGGCGATCTTCATCGAGGAAGACGACGCGCAGAACGGCGTCGACCACGTCGACGGTCATCGCAGCCCGGGCTATGTCGTCAGCCCCTACGTCCCGCAGCAGGTGAACCCCGACGGCACCGGAGCCGGGGCAACCGAGGAAGGCACCTTCTACACGCAGGTCAACATGACGCGCACGATCGAGCAGATCCTCGGTGTGCCGCCTATGAATCAGAACGACCTCAAGGCCTCGCCCATGAGGACGCTCTTCGTCGACCATCCACCCAAGGATAACTTCCTGCCGTGGTCGCATGTAGCGAACGGGGTTCCGCTGTGTTACGGCGTTACCAATTATTTGGACCCCAACGGCAACCCTTGCCCCTCCGCCGCAAACGCAGCCCTGCAGGATAGCCCTGCAGTCAAAGCTCTGCGGGCTGGTTGGCTCAAAATGAAGGCGGAGGTCTTCGCCGCCAAATATCACACGCCCGACTCCTTAGACCCGGACACCGTCAGCCACTACGACTGGTACGATGCCACCGGGTTTAAGGTCCCCTATCCCGGCGAGAAGACGGTTCGTCCGGCGAGCGACTTCAATCGCCCGGCACCTGCCAAGGCTGACGACGACGACTAAAGCACGTTCCGACTACAACAGCCCTCTCCCCGATGACAGGGGAGAGGGTTCTTCACAGACACCGGCTCCTTCAACGCACGGGATGAAGGTCAGTCCCAGTTGATACTCGCGCTTTGGTCGGGCTGGCTTCCCAAAGCTGGCCCGAGTCAGGGCTTACGGGATTCCAATATCCCTCATCTAAGATCGTAAATAACGCGGTAGGGAAACGCGTGGGTTAAGCAGGCTCGGAGTTCGGCAGTGGAAATCGTTGGAGGAACCACATTGAGGCAATCCGCCATTCGATTCAGCGGGAGAATGACAGTGGTCAATCGTCTGGCTGTGTGCAGCGTTTTGGGGGTATTGGCAAGCTGCTTACTGTTGACTGCCCAGAATGTCGTATTGACTGGCGCGCTCGGTGGACGGGTCACCGACCCGAGCGGAGCGGTCGTGCCCGGAGTGTCAGTTGTGGCGCGGAACCTGGC
>Ga0209415_10009788_pt1 | contig 16407 bp, 13 predicted proteins | sample PeaSoiSIISIP2007_FD_187696 | JGI IMG/M metagenome (GOLD analysis project Ga0209415, IMG submission 187696) | Peat soil microbial communities from Weissenstadt, Germany - SII-SIP-2007 (SPAdes) (version 2) | ecosystem: Environmental > Terrestrial > Soil > Wetlands > Peat | place: Germany...
CGGCGTGCGGCGGCTCGATGCCATCGGGCTGAGCGCCTGCGCCGCCGTGCTCGCCGGCTCCAGCGCGCTCGCCGCCGCGCCGCACTTCACGACGGACCCGACGACCTACGGCGGCAAGCTGGCGTGGCAGCGGGTCGGGGGCAAGGGCTGGCTGCTCGCCGACTCGGCGACGAGGAGACTGCCAGGCCGCCTTCCGGCCCTCGGCGGCGGGAACCTCGCCTACCTCGCGGGCAACGAGATCGTGGTGTCGTCCGCCGCCCCCGCGGGCTCGACGAAGACGATTCCCCGCCCGCCGCGAGCCGCCGTCGACGCACTCGCCGTCTCCGCCCACTGGCTGGTCGTTCGCGATCTGGGTATCCGCGGCATCACGAACCTGTTCGCCGTGTCGCTCCGCGACCCCTCGATGCGCCGTTACCTGGCGGGCTCCGCCAAGGCCGGTGCGATCGGGCGCCCGACGATCGAGGGCGCGATCGTCGTCTGGACCGCGTCGAGCTCCACGCAGAGCGCGATCTACGAGGAGGATCTGCGCAGCGGCGTGCTGAGCGTGCTGCGGCTGGCCACCCGCAACGAGCTCTACGCGAACGCCGCACTGGACGAGGGTCGCCTGCTCTACGAGCGGACCGACCGCTGCGCCCAGGAGCTGCTGCTCGGCTCGCTCGCTGTCCCGGCCGCACGCGATCGCGTGCTGGTCAGCCTCCCCTCGACGGTGTTCCGCGACCCGGGCTACCAGCCCGGCTACATCGAGAATTACAACAGCGCAAGCATGTGCCCGAACCGCAAGCCTGGCGCGGGCGGCACCACGACGCTCGGCTCGACGGCGCTGAGTCCAACCAGCGCATACGTCAGCGAGTCCCCGGTCGCCAACGCGACCGCCACGACGATCGTCAGGATCGCGCTGCCGTAGCTAGCGGGTCGCCCGCCGAGGGCAGGTCGGAGGCACGCGGGAGATCGAGCAGTTCGGCTTCACGCCCCACGCCTTGAGCGTGTCGGCGAGCACCCTGTAGCCCTGGCGCGGACTGTTGTTGTAGGAGATCAGCGCGCTGTCCCAGCTGTCGAGGCGCGTCTTGGCGTCCCACTCGTAGAGGTAGATGCGCTGGATCCGGGGACTCAGCGAGCCGAGCGTGTTCAGGATGAAGGAGTCGACCTTCGCGGCGTGTGCGGCGTTCTGCGGGAATCCGGGGTGCGTGGTGCCGTTGTGGCGGTTCACGATCCCGCCGGTTTCCGCGAGCCAGATGTTGCCGCGGACGAGGCCGAGCAGCTGGCGCGTCTGCGTGGTGACGAGGTGGTTCGCGTCCTCGTAGTCGTTGAGGCCCCAGTAGCCGGGCTGGTAGCCGAGCGCCCTGTCGAGCTTGGAGACCCAGGTCTTCATCGGCACCGCGTACCGCTTGTCGGTGTCGAGAAACTCCGCCGCGAGGATCGTGCACGACGAGCACGCCTGGCGCATCCCGCGATAGAAGGCCGCGATCGTAGTCTCCCGGTCGTAGCTGACCTCGCAGTAGCAGTTCGTCTCGTCCCAGGTCACGAACGCCTTGACCCACGGGAACCGCTTGCGGAACGCCCGGAAGGCGCTGATGTAGGCGGCGGTCGACGGCATCACTCGGGTCTGGCTGAAGGCCTTCTCCCGCGTCTTCCCGTGTACCTTGACCTTCCTGTGGATCACGCGGTCGGAGTGGTCGATCGTGACCAGCACGCTCAGGCCGTCCCGATGCGCCGCATTCATCCACGCCGTCAGCCGCTGACGCTGATAGGGAACCGACAGGGCGTCCCACGAGAGGTCGTAGCGCACGGTCGCGATGCGAACCGCCCGAAAGCGCGGGTCGGTGAACATGTCGGCCTTGTTGTCTCCGATTCCGACGAGCGGATGGTGCGCCGTCGCCGAACGCTCCGGCGCCGAGGCGGCGGAGAGCGCCAGCATGCCGAGCCCGGCGGCGAGCAGGCAGAGCAGTGGCCTTCCGATCGCCGGCATCAGTCAATGAAAGCGTCTGCGAGCCGAGAAGTTGCGCAAAGCCGACGAATTGCCGAGCATCGAGCGGGCGAAGAAGAGCCGCTCGACCCCCGTCCGGCACCGCGCCGCGCTAGGCTCTCAGCGGTTAGGCGGACGGAAGAATCCCGGGTTCCACGCAAATGACATCGCACGAGGTCCAGGCTCCGCCGCGCGCCCATGGTGACGTGCTGACGGCGATCTCAGACGGCATGGTTGCGCTGCTGAAGGAGTTCTACGGGCACGGACCGACGCGGACGAAGTCCTACTACGCCGATGACCTCGTGGTCTGCGTGCTGCGCGGAGGCTTCTCGCGGGTCGAGCAGACCCTGTTGGAAGGGGGCCGGGGCGAGGCGGTGATCCAACAGCGCATAGAGTTCCAGAAGCTGATGCGCGCGCGCTTCGAGGAGGTCATCGAGAGCGCGACGGGACGACGCGTGATCGGGTTCATGAGCGGCAACCAGCAGCATCCCGACATGATGTGCGAGGTCTTCATCCTCGCCCCGACCGATCTCGTCGATCACGACGAGATCTACCCGCCCGAACCGGCCCCACCGACCGGCTGACGCAGGCCGCTGAGCGCCCGCCGGGTGCTTGAACGTCCAGGGGTGTTTGCCGCGCTGCGCCACGCGGTAGACTGCGAGGTGAAGGGCATTGCGTGACGTCGGCCGAACGTGTGTGGGCGGGCAGCACAAGTTGACTTTCTCAGCATTCGTTCAACACGAATCAGGAGGTCGCAGATGCCCCGCATTCACCCGCTTCGCCGCCGTCCAGACGGCACCGGAACGCTGATCTCGCTGACCGGGAGCTCGGTTTCGGCTACGGGACCTGGGCCGTCACCGGCTGATGTCATGCGCGTAGCAGACCACCAGACGGCGGCGCGTGGTGAGGAGGCGATCGAGCTGTCCTCACGACTGCCTTTCCCGTCCGCGGCCCTGGCACGCCGCGCGCGCCGTCGCGGCCGCCACCACGCGTCCGCGGGCGCTCGCGACTCGCTGTCCGACCAGCGTCTGGTCGCACTGCTTCGCCAGGGCGACAGCGGCGCATTCGACGTGCTCGCCGCGCGATATCAAACTCGGCTGCTGCGGTTCTGCTGGCAGATCCTGAGATCCAAGGAGGACGCGGAGGACGCGCTGCAGGAGGTGTTCACAGCCGCCTTCAACGCGCTGCTCATGGACGAGCGCGAGATCGCGGTGCGGCCGTGGCTCTACCGGATCGCGCGCAACCGCTGCATCAACCAGCTCCGCCGCGCCGCAGCCGTCGGTTGCGACACGATGGACGATCGTCCCTCCGAGGTCGGAGGGACCGTCGTCGAGAGGCTCGTCCGCCGCCAGCAGTTCCGCGAGCTCGTCGCCGACGTCCAGACGCTGCCCGACACGCAACGGACCGCGCTGCTGCTCCGCGAGATGGACGGCTTCAGCTACCTGCAGATCGCGCACGCGTTGGAGACGAGCGTGCCGGGAGTGAAGTCGCTCCTCGTCCGTGCCCGCGCGGGCCTGCTCGAAACGGCGGCGGCGCGCGAGCGGACCTCACCGGCGGCCGGCCCCAACCAGTCCGGGCGGGCGAAACCCGCTCGTTCGAGCGCCACCGCGCGACGAACCGGTTACCGAGCGGCGCGGGCCGCAGCAAGCGCCGCGGCATGAACTCGATCACCGCGCTCGCGCGCCAACAAGGAGGCAGTGATGTCTGAAACGACGATCCACGAGCCCGTCAACCTGCCGCCACGCGCCGTCGTCACCACGGCCCCCGGCGGCGAGCGGCGATCGGCGGGCGAGCTCCCGGCGCCGGCGGCCGCAGCAACAGCGGTGACGCCGGCGGCTAGCGCCGACGCAGAGAGTCGTGGCGCGCGCTTCGTCCGGATGGCCCACCGCGCCCGCCTGCACCTCTACGCGGTCGCGACGGTCGCGCTGGTCGTCTATGTCGTCGCGCTCGCGACATCCAACACCCATCGTGCGAAGGTCGACTGGGTCTTCTCGAGCTCCTCCGTGCCGCTCGTCTGGCTGATGCTGTTCGCCGCGATCCTCGGCTGGCTGCTAGGGATCGTGGTCACGATCCTCTTCCGCCTGCGCACGCGCGCCCCGCACGCACCCCTCGTCGAGATCCCCTCGAGCGCGCCTGCGGCTCACGGACCCCAGCCGTGAGCGCCGCCCGGCGGCCACATCCGCCGCTTGACACGGAGAGTAGCGTTGGTCTTCGAGGGCAAACACCGCGAGGTCGGCCGGAGCGCCGGCAACGCGACCTGACTTCCGAGGATCCACAACCCCCCGGAGGTCGCTGTGCCCGATGCAGTCAGTTTCACCGCTTCGATCGCAGGCGGCACACGCAGCGCCGCGGCGCCGATGGCTGCTGCCGGCCGCAGGTGCAAGGCGGACGCAGCCTGCCCCGTCGACGTAACGAGCGTTGGGTGCCGAGCTCGGATGCAGCACCGCATGCCCGCGCTGCCGCCGGGGGAGGATCCGCATCATCGTCGCCGTCGTGGTCGCGGTCGTGGCCTCCACATGATCCCGGCGGCTCGCCTGACGCACACAACCACTTCGCGGCCGCGGGCATTCGCCCGTGCACGCGCGATCCATCCGGGCGCTCCGCGCCCATGAAAAACCCAAACGGAGGCTTCATGACCGAAATGGAAACCGATACGACGACAGCGCCCGAACCCGAATCCTTCTCGCCCCCCGCGGACGAGCAGCCGAAGGGCGAGGACCGGATCGAGCATGCCAAGCACTCGCTGATCCACGCGGTCGAGGCCGCGGTGGGGAAGGTCACCGACACCCTCGGCAGCATCGGAGGACGCAAGTAGAGGCGCCGCCCAACGGATCCGCTGAGACGAGTTGACCGTGGTGGGAACCCTGCTCATCATGATCATCGTTTTGCTTATCTGCGGATACGGGTACCGCCGCCGTCGCGGGCGTAGCGGCCTGTAGCGGCCAGCGGCACGCGACGCCCGGGCACGCGGCCACTGCCGCGCGCCGACCTGCACCCACCGAAACGAGGCCCATCGTGGCCAGCTCAGCTATACCGGTCGACCTGGATGTCGACCCGCAGCCCGGAGGCTCGATCGGCGATCGGGGCCGACGTGGACGCGTGCGCGCACTCGCGCGGTCGGTGCTGAGCTCGCTCGCGCTCGCCGCTCCGGAGCGGACTACTCCGGGAGCGCTTGTCGATCTCCCCTCCGCCCCTGCCGCTCGCGGCTCGCGACGCCGACGGCGGGTACGACCACCGGCCGCGGCAACTTCCAGGCTGCCCCCGGTGCTCGGAGCGCCGCTGCGCGTCGCGATGCTCGCCCCGCCCTGGATCTCCGTACCGCCACCCGGGTACGGGGGCGTCGAGGAGGTCGTGAGTGCGCTGACCGAAGCGCTGGTCCGCCGCGGGCACGCGGTGACGCTCTTCTGTGCGCCGGGGTCGGTGTCCAGCGCCACGGTGGTGACGCTGCTCGACGAACAGCATCCCGACGAAATCGAGCGCTCGCTGTACGAGGTCGACCACGTCTCGCGGGCACTGGAGGCGATCGAGCTGGCCGTCCCCTACCGCAGCTTCGACGTCATCCACGACCATTGCGGCTTCACGGCCGTCGCGATCGCCGACCGCATCGACACGCCGGTCGTGCACACGCTGCACGGCCAGTTCACAGCGGCCACGTCGGCCTTCTACAGCCGCCACGGCCACAAGGCGGCCCTCGTGGGCATCAGCCGCGCTCAGCTCGCATCGGCGCCCGCCGGGCTCGGCGCGATTCCCGTGATCCCCAACCCGCTCGACGTGGGCGCGTGGCCGCTTCGGGAACGCAAGGACGACTACCTGCTGTGGATCGGCAGGATGACGCCGGAGAAGGGACCGCACCGCGCGATTGCGGCCGCCCGCGCCGCGGACGTGCCGCTGGTCCTGGCGGGCGTCATCCAACCCGGGCAGCAATCCTTCTTCGAACGCGAGGTTGCGCCGCACCTCGACGGCAGCCGTGTCCGCTTCATCGGCGAGGTAAGCGGGGCCGCGAAGCGATCGCTGTTCGCGCATGCGCGCGGGCTGTTGATGCCGATCCGCTGGGATGAGCCGTTCGGAATGGTCATGGTCGAGGCTCTGGCGTGCGGAACGCCGGTCATCGCCTTCCCCGAGGGCGCTGCGCGCGAGCTGGTCGTCGACGGCCGGACGGGCTTCCTCGTCGAGGACGAGCGCGCGATGGCCGCGGCGATCGATCGGCTCCCGGGCATCGCCGCGCGCGACTGCCGCGACTGGGTCAGTGCCCACTGCGACGTCGACGTCGTCGCCGGCGCCTACGAGCAGGCCTACCGGTCGGTGGCGCGTGAGCGGTCCGTGGGGGAGCTGGCGCGTGTCTGACCGGACCCTCAGCGTTCTGGATGGCAGCACGTTCGTGATCAGCGACCGTCGCGGCGACGTCCGCGCCGACGAGGGCCGCGAGCACGGCTTCTTCTCCGACGACACGCGTTTCGTCTCGCGGTGGGTCCTACGGGTCACCTCCAACCCGCTGGAGCTGCTCAGTCTCGACCAGGCGAGCCATTTCGACGCGCGGTTCTTCCTCACGCCCACCGTCGGGCTCGACGATCAGGCGCCGTGCTCGATCGTGCGCCGGCGTCTCGTCGATCACGTCTGGATGGAGGAGATCGTGGTGACCAACCACCTCCACGAAGCGGCCAAGACGCTTGTGGAGCTCGAGGTCGACACCGACTTCGCCGACCTCTTCGAGGTCAAGGGCGGCGTGGTCGCCGCTCGCACCGTGACCGACACCCACGACGAGCGCTCGCTCACGCTGGCCTATGAGCGCGACGGCTTCGGGCGCGCCGTGACGGTTTCAAGCAGCGAGCCGGCGGCGATCTCACGCCGGGGGTTCTCCTTCACCGTGGAGCTGGCGCCGGGCGCGCAGTGGTCGACGACACTCACCGTCACGCCGTGCGCCAAGCAGAGCGGGATCGCGTTCGTGCGGCGTGAGGCGAGGGCCCCGCTCGAGGAGCTGAGCGTGGCGAAGTCGGCCGAGCTCGAAGCATGGCTCGCCCGCGCCCCGATTCTCGAGGCCCGGCTTCCGGCGATCGCCCGCACCTACCGCGCGAGCCTCAGCGACCTCGCCGCACTGCGCATCCACCCCGACCTGACGGAGGCGGCCACGCTCCCGGCGGCCGGCCTTCCCTGGTTCATGGCGCTGTTCGGACGCGACACGCTGATCACGAGCTTTCAGACCCTGCCCTATCTGCCGGCGCTGGCGGCAACGACCCTGCGCGTGCTCGCGGGACGCCAGTCACGGCTGCGCGACGACTTCCACGAACAGGAGCCCGGCAAGATCCTCCACGAGCTGCGCTTCGGCGAGCTCACCGCCCGTGGCGAGCGACCCTACTCGCCCTACTACGCGACCGCCGACGCAACCCCGCTGTTCCTGGTGCTGCTCGATGAGTACCACCGCTGGACCGGCGACAACGAGCTGGTGCTGGCGCTGGAGCCCAACGCGCGGGCGGCGCTCGCTTGGATCAGCGACAGCGGCGACCTCGACGGCGACGGCTACGTCGAGTACCACTGCCGCAACGCCGTCAACGGCCTGGTCAACCAGTGCTGGAAGGACAGCTGGAACTCCATCCAGTACGCCGACGGCACGCTCGCGGCCAGCCCGATCGCCACGTGCGAGATCCAGGGCTACGTCTACGACGCGCAGCGGCGCTCGGCCCGCCTGGCGCGCGAGGTGTGGAACGACGCGGCGCTCGCCGAGCGGCTCGAGCAGCGGGCGGCCGCGCTCCGGTCGAACTTCCGGCGTGACTTCTGGATGCCCGAGCGCGGCCATCACGCATTCGCTCTGGACCGTAACAAGCGCCAGGTGGACAGCCTCACATCCAACATCGGCCACCTGCTCTGGTCGGGCATCGTGGAGCCGTCGGAGGCGTCCGCGACAGCCGAGCACCTGCTGGGTGAAGCCCTCTACTCGGGCTGGGGCGTGCGCACCATGGCAACGACCGCTGCGGGCTACAACCCGCTCGGCTACCACACCGGCACGGTCTGGCCCCACGACAACTCGCTGATCGCCGCGGGCCTCGCGCGCTACGGATACCACGAGGCGGCGGGCGCGATCGCGTCGGCGATGCTCGAAGCCTCGCCGCATTTCGAATACCGGCTGCCGGAGGTCTTCGCCGGGTTCCCGCGGTCACTGACGACGGTGCCGGTCGCCTTCCCGACAGCCTCGCGGCCGCAGGCGTGGTCCGCCGGCGCCGCGCTGCTGCTGCTGACGACGCTGCTCGAGCTGGAGCCGGACGACACCGAGGCGCTCGCCGAGGTGCCGGGCGAGATCGGCCGGATAGCGCTGCACCGCGAGCCACGCCGCAGGGGCGGGAGCAGACCGCCGGCGCCCGCGGCCGTGTGAACTGCGCCCCACAAACGAGAAGGACGACCGGGACACGCCCGATCTGCCGGCGCGAGCGGCTCGCTAGATTGTGGACTTCACCGGACCGTCGGCCCGCGAGCAAGCGGGCGGCCCCGGTTCACCTCGGACACAGCACGCGCCCTCAGCGCTCCCATTCCTTCAGCAGTCAACCCAAGGAGACCCAGATGTCGCTGCAGATAGGCTCGATCGCCCCGGATTTCGAGGCCGAGACCACCGAGGGCCCGATCCGCTTCCACGAGTGGATCGGCGATTCGTGGACCGTGCTCTTCTCGCATCCGCGCAACTTCACCCCCGTGTGCACGACCGAGCTCGGCTACATGGCGTCGATCAAGCCCGAGTTCGACCGCCGCGGCGTCAAGATCATCGGCCTGTCCGTCGATCCCGTCGGCAACCACGAGCAGTGGGCGCGCGACATCGAGGAAACGCAGGGGACGGCGCCCAACTACCCCCTGATCGGCGACGCCGATTTCAACGTCTCCAAGCTCTACGGGATGCTGCCGCTCGACGTCTCGGGCGAGGCGACCGACCGCACGGCGGCCGACAACCAGACGGTCCGCAACGTCTTCGTGATCGGCCCGGACAAGAAGATCAAGCTGATCCTCGTCTACCCGATGACGACGGGCCGCAACTTCGACGAGGTGCTGCGCGTGATCGACTCGCTGCAGCTCACGGCCGCCCACAAGGTCTCGACCCCGGCCAACTGGCACCCGGGCGAGGACGTCATCATCGCCGGCTCGGTGTCCGACGAGGAGGCGCGCGAACGCTACCCCGACGGCTGGGAATCCCCGCGCCCCTACATCCGGATCGTGCCGGCGCCAACCAAGGTTTAGGGGCTCCGGCGGGGGCCGCCTGCGCCCGGGATTCGGGTGTCGGCGGCGCGCGCTACTGCGCGACGCTGAGGATCAACCGCAGGCCGAGGAGGAGCAGGCCGCCGGCGAGCAGGTGCTGGATGCGCCTGCCGCTGACGCGGCGGGACATGCGCGCGCCGATCTGCGCCCCGACCACGACGCCGACCGAGAGCGCCGCGGCGCGCCGCAGCCCGACGCCGTGATGGAACGAGCCGCTGATCACGTGCGTCATCGTCGCGACCAGCGCCATGATCGCGTCAGAACGAACCCTCCGCCCGCACCGACGAGCGGGCCGAACACCCACGCCGAGGCCGAGCAGACACAACAGGAGGGCTGTGGTCAGCGTGAACAGGATGCGCGGAGGGGTCGCGGGGTTGCGGCCCGTGTCGCCAACGAGGCGCGCGGCCGCCACATTCTCTCGCCGGGCTCGGCGGGCCGGCGTTGCGAGGAGGTGACCGCCGGCGGCGCGCGCCGTGAGCGCCCGGGGACGCCGCTCAGCGAGCCGGCGGGGGACCCGTCGAGCCCCGCACGATCAGCTGCGTCGCGAGCTCGACGTGGAGCGCCTCGAAGCTGCGGTTCTCGAGCAGGCGCATCAGCAGGCTGACCCCCATGCGGCCCATCTCCGCGAGCGGCTGACGAACCGTCGTCAGCGTGGGCGTGACCAGCTCCGACTCGGCGGTGTCGTCGAAGCCGACGATCGAGATGTCGTCCGGAACGCGCAGGCCGCACTGGATCGCCGCCTGCATCGCGCCGATCGCGAGTGGATCGTTGAACGCGAAGATCGCCGTCGGCGGGTCCGCGAGGTCGAGCAGCTGGCGGGCGGCCCGCTGGCCGCCGTCGACCTCCCAGTTGGACTCGATCTCAAGCGCCGGGTCGGGGAGCACGCCCGCGGCCGCGAGGGCTGCGCTGTAGCCGCGCAGGCGCTCCTGGGTGGCCATCATGTTGGCCGGCCCCGAGATCGCCGCGATGCGGCGGTGGCCGAGCTCGAGCAGATGTCGCGTCGCCTGGTCGGCGCCGGAGGAATGCGCCGCGGAGACGGTGGGGACCCGTTCGTCGATCCGCGCGCGCGGGTCGACCACGACAAAGCGGTAGCCGTAGCTCATCAGCGTGCGCAGCTCGCTGCCGGACTCCTCGGGAAGCACGAGCAGGGCCCCGTCGGTGGTGCCGTGCATCAGGCGCTCGAGCAGGCCGACCTCGCGATCGTGCTCGTGCAGCGTGGGCGCAAGCACGATGCGCATGTCGAGCTCGTAGAGCGCCTCGGCAACACCCGCGATGATGACCGAGAAGTAGGTCGGGTGGATCCTCGGCAGCGTGACGCCGACCAGCCCGGTGCGACCTGCCGAAAGACCGCGCGCGCTGCGGTTGGCCGTGTAGCGGTGCTCTCTGATCACGCTCTCGACAGCGACCCGTGTCTTCGCCGAGACGTAGCCGCTGCCGTTGACGACCCGCGACACGGTCGCGATCGAGACCCCCGCCAGCTCGGCGATCTCACGGATCGTCGCCCGGTGCCTCTGCCGTCCGTTCTTCTCTGGGAGCGTCGTCATCGTGCTCAGCTGTGTAAACGTTACCCGGTTTTGCGCGGCATCGCGACATCGGTGGCCGTGCGGGTCGGCGCACGCGCTCAGAGCGACATGACGGCCTGCACCACTACCGTGCTCCCGGCCGCCGCCGGCGCGATGAGGTTGCCGTCGATCTCCTGCCCGTCGACGAGCAGGCGCCTGATGCGGGCGCCGGCGACGCCCGGCGGCTTGCTGACGGCGATCTGATAGCTCGCGCCGCGGAAGGCCCGCACGGCGGTGAAGCCCGGCCACGCCGCCGGCAGCACCGGGTCGATCCGCAGGCCGCCATGCTCCGGGCGGATTCCGAGGATCCACTGCGTCATCGCGGCGAAGGTCCAAGCCGCTGTGCCGGTGAGCCACGAGTTCTTCGCCTCGCCCGGGGTCCGCGAGTCGCGCCCGGCGATCATCTGCGCGTAGACGTAGGGCTCACAGCGGTGCACCTCGCTGATCGCCTCACGCACCGACGGGTTGATCCGGCGGTAGTAATCGAATGCGGCGTCGCCGTCGCCGAGCATCGCCTCGGCGATCATCAGCCAGGGGTTCGTGTGGCAGAAGATGCCGGCGTTCTCCTTGTAGCCGGGCGGGTACGACGTGATCTCGCCCAGCTCGGAGTGGTAGCGCGTGAAGGCCGGCTGCACGAGCACGACGCCATGCTCGCTCGCCAGACGCTCGCGCACGCTGTCGAGTGCCTGGCGCGCCCTGCCGTCATCGAACCCCACGCCGGCGAGCACGCAGATCGCCTGCGACTCGACGAAGATCTGGCCCTCCTCGTTCTGCGCCGACCCGACCGGGTTTCCGAAGTAGTCGTAGGCGCGGCGGAACCAGGCGCCGTCCCAGCCGTGCTCGCCAATCGTGGCCGCCATGGAGGCGGCCGTCGCGCGGTAGTGCTCGGCTTCGCCGGGCTGGCTGCGCCCGTCCCCGAAGGCCTCGGCGATGGCTGCCATCTCGCCGGCCGCGAGCACGAACTGGCCGGCGATGAACACCGACTCCGCCGTGCTGCCGGAGCGGTTCTCGACGGTCTGGAAGGACTCGCCGGCGGCCTCTGAGAACGAGTTCAGGTTGAGGCAGTCGTTCCAGTCGGCGCGGCCGATCAGCGGCAGCCCGTGCGGCCCGAGGCGCTCGAGCGTGAAGGCGATGCTGCGTCGCAGGTGCTCGTACAGCGGCGTCTCGCTGCCGCGGGAGTTGTCATAGGGCACCGGGGCGTCGAGGATCGCGGCATCCCCGGTCTCCTTCAGATAGGCGGCCACCCCGACGATCAGCCAGAGCGGATCGTCGTTGAACCCCGAGCCGATCGCGTCGTTGCCGCGCTTGGTCAGCGGCTGGTACTGGTGGTAGGCAGCGCCATCCGCCATCTGCGTCGCGGCGATGTCGACGATCCGCTGGCGCGCGCGCTCGGGCACCATGTGGACGAAGCCGAGGAGATCCTGGTTGGAGTCGCGAAAACCCATCCCCCGCCCGATGCCCGACTCGAAGAACGAGGCCGAGCGGCTCAGGCCGAAGGTGATCATGCACTGGTAAGCGTTCCAGGTGTTGATCATGCGGTCGGTGTCGCTGTCCGGCGTGGAAACCTGGAGGTTCGAGAGCAGGGCGTCCCAGTGGCTGCGCAGGCGCGCCAGGGCCTCCTCGATCCTCGCGGGGGACAGCCAGCGCTCGATCACCGGCGCCACGAGCCGCTTGTTGACCTGCTGGCTGCCCGGCGGATCGAACTTCTCGGCGAGGGGATTCTCGGCGTAGCCGAGCAGGAACACGACCTCGTGGCTCTCGCCGGGTGCGAGCTTCAGCCTGACGTGGTGGCAGCCGTGCGGCGCCCAGCCGTGGGCGATCGAGTTGCCGCAGGCACCGCGTTCGACGGCGATCGGCCGATCGAAGCCGCGGTAGGGCCCCAGGAACGTGTCGCGCTGGGTGTCGAAGCCCTCGATCGGCTCCGAGCAGGCGAAGTAGGCGAAGTGGTCGCGGCGCTCGCGGTACTCGGTCGTGTGGTAGATCACGCCGTCGGCGACCTCGACCTCGCCGGTCGAGAGGTTTCGCTGGAAGTTGGTCGCGTCGTCCTGGGCATCCCAGAGGCAGAACTCGACCGACGAGAAGACCGATAGCTCGAGAGTCTCCTCGCGGCGGTTGGTCAGGCGCACGCGCCAGGCCTCGAGCGTCTCGCCGAGCGGAACGAGGTAGAGCGTCTCCGCGTCGACTCCGCGATAGCTCGAGGCGATCACCGTGTAGGACAGGCCGTGGCGGCACTCATAGGCGTCGAGCGGGGCCTGCGTCGGCTGCCACGACGGCGACCAGTACTCGCCGGTCCCCTCGTCGCGCAGGTAGATGTAGCGCCCACCGATGTCGAACGGCGCCGCGTTGTAGCGGTAGCGGGTCAGTCGCCGCAGCCGTGCGTCGCGGTAGAACGAGTAGCCGCCGGCCGTGTTGGAGATGATCCCGAAGTAGTCGCCCGTGCCGAGGTAGTTGACCCATGGCAGGGGCGTGGCGGGCTGCTCGACGACGTACTCGCGGCGCTCGTCATCGAAATGTCCATACCGCACGGAGAGCTCCTGTCATGCGCCCGCCCCGGGCGACGTTTGAGGTTTGACGCGCCGGGAACAGCCTGGTAGCGTTTACACATTGATGGTAACGCGTGCAGCAGGGCGCGTGTGGTTTTTGGTCGGAGGAAGCTCGGCGAGGGAGCGGGGCAGAGGAGGCAGGTCGAGGAAATGCAGTTCGTGATCCGCCGTTTGGGTTTCTACGTCGTCGCCGCATGGGTTGCGCTGACGATCAACTTCCTGATTCCGCACGTCCTCCCGGGCACCCCGGTCGAGGCGATGCTCGCCCAGCATCCGCAGCTGACGGCGTCGGCCGTCAAGGCGCTCGATCTGCAGTTCGGGCTCGGCCACCAGGGCAGCCTCCTGCACCAGTACGGCGTCTACCTCGACCATCTCTTCCACGGCAACCTCGGCGTGTCCACCGCGGCCTATCCGGCAACCGTCGTGAGCGTGCTCGGCAACACGCTGCCCTGGACGATCGCCCTGGTCGGCAGCGCGACGATCATCAGCTTCCTGCTCGGCACGCTGCTCGGGATCCTGGCCGGCTGGCGGCGCGGCGGGCGCTTCGACCAGCTGCTGCCGGCGTTCACGTTCCTGCAGGCGACTCCGTACTTCTTCCTGGCGCTGATCGCGATCCAGTTGTTCGCCAACGACTGGCGGTTGTTCCCCGGCTACGGGGGCGCAAGCCTGGGGGTCAACGTCGGCCTCAACGGCCCGTTCATCTCCAGTGCGGTCAGCCACGGCATCCTGCCCGCGGCGACGATCATCGTGACCTCGATGGCCGGCTGGATGCTGCAGATGCGCAATGTGATGATCACCACGATCGGCGAGGACTACGTGCTGGCGGCCGAAGCGAAGGGCCTCTCGACGCGCCGCGTGATGTTCACCTACGCGGCGCGCAACGCCATCCTGCCGAACATCGCCGGCTTCGCCCTGGCGATCGGTTTCGTCGTCGCCGGCGCCCTGGTGATGGAGATCGTGTTCTCCTACCCCGGCGTCGGCTACCAGCTCTACAACGCCGTCACGCAGGATGACTTCCCGGTCATGCAGGGCATCTTCCTCGCGATCTCGGCCACCGTGCTGCTGGCCTGCCTGCTCGCCGACATCGTTTACGTGATCGCCGACCCGCGGACACGCAGAAGGGCGGCCTTCTGATGGCTGTCGCCGTCGCGGTTCCACCACCCCAGAGCGCGGCGATCGTTCCCAGGCGCGGCGAGTTCCTGCGCTCGATGCCGATGAAGGCCAAGATCGGCGGCGGGATCCTCGCGATCTTCGTGCTGATCGCGATCATCGGTCCGGCGATCGCGCCGTATGACCCGAGCGCCACCAACCCCAACGCCCTGGCGGCGGTCGGCCCGACCGCCCAGCACCTCCTGGGCACGACATCCACCGGCCAGGACGTGCTCTCGCAGCTGCTCGTCGGGCTTCGCTCGTCGGTTCTGCTCGGCGTCCTCACGGCGACGATCGCGACGCTCCTGTCGGTCGCGACCGGTGTCACGGCGGGCTTCCTCGGCGGCGTCGCCGATGAGGGCCTCTCGCTGGTGATGAACGTCTTCGTCGTCCTGCCGGCGCTGCCGCTGCTGATCGTCCTGCTCGGCTACCTTCCCAACAGCGGTGACCTGCCGACTGCGATCGTGCTCAGCGCGCTTGGCTGGTCGTGGGGTGCGCGAGTGATCCGCGCCCAGACCCTGACCCTTCGCAGTCGCGACTTCATTGCCGCAGCCCGCGAAACGGGCGAGCGAACCTGGCGCATCGTGGTCTTCGAGATTCTGCCGAACGAGGTCAGCCTGATCGCGGCGAACTTCGTCGGGACCTTCCTCTACGCGATCCTCACCTCCGTGGCGCTCGCCTTCATCGGCGTCGCCAATTTCTCCACCTGGAACCTCGGCACCATCCTCTTCTGGGCGCAGAGCGCGAACGCCTTCAGCATCGGCGCCTGGTGGTGGTACGTGCCGCCCGGCGTTGCCGCCGCGCTGCTCGGGACGAGCCTCGTGCTGCTGAACTTCGGCCTGGACGAGCTCGGCAACCCGCGCCTGCGTGACTCCTCCGGGCGCAAGCGCCGCCATCAGCGCGCCTGGCGGCCGACCGATCCGACGCCCGTCGAGCGCAGGGAGCCGATTGCATGATCGCCGCGGCCGCCAACGGCTCCGGGACCCAGGAGCGTAGACCGGTCCTCGAGATCCGCGACCTGTCGATCGTCTACCGCGCCGGCGAAGCCGAGGTCAAGGCCGTCGATCACGTCGACCTCGCCCTCGCGCCCGGCGAGACCGTCGGCCTGGCGGGCGAGAGCGGTTCCGGGAAATCGACTCTCGCGCTCGGCGCATGCCGGCTGCTGCGCCCGCCGGCGGTGATCACCGGCGGAAGCGTCATCTACCGCGGCAGCCGCGTCGCACCCGAGGGGGTGGAGATCCTCGACCAGGAGTCGCGCGAACTGCGCAAGCTGCGCTGGCGGGAGATCTCGATCGTCTTCCAGAGCGCGATGAACGCCCTGAACCCGGTGCTGCGCATCGGTGCCCAGCTCGGCGACGTGCTCGACGCACATCTGCACCTGGGGCGCCGCGAGCGCCGGCAGCGGCTGGAGACGCTGGTCGATCTCGTCGGCATCCCGCGCGAGCGTCTGCGCAGCTATCCGCATGAGCTCTCCGGCGGCATGCGCCAGCGCGTGATGATCGCGATGGCACTCGCCGTCGATCCGGAGGTCGTGATCATGGATGAGCCGACGACGGCGCTGGACGTCGTCGTCCAGCGCGAGATCCTCGCGCAGATCGTCGAGTTGCAGCAGCGCCTTCACTTCGCCGTCCTGTTCATCACGCACGACCTCTCGCTGCTGCTGGAGATCGCGGACAGGATCGCCGTGATGTACGCGGGCCGGCTTGTCGAGGTCGGCACCGCCGAGCAGATCCACAACCGTCCGGCGCACCCCTACACCCAGGGGCTTCTCGCATCGTTCCCGAGTGTCCACGGCGCGCGCAAGGCGCTCGCGGGGATCCCCGGCACGCCGCCGGACCTGCGGTCGCTGCCGCCGGGCTGCCCGTTCGTGCCGCGCTGCCGCCACGCCGCCGAACCGTGCAGGACCATCGATATGCGCATGCTGCCGGTCGCGGGCGCCGACGCCAGCCATCTGAGC
>Ga0209415_10009790_pt1 | contig 16406 bp, 16 predicted proteins | sample PeaSoiSIISIP2007_FD_187696 | JGI IMG/M metagenome (GOLD analysis project Ga0209415, IMG submission 187696) | Peat soil microbial communities from Weissenstadt, Germany - SII-SIP-2007 (SPAdes) (version 2) | ecosystem: Environmental > Terrestrial > Soil > Wetlands > Peat | place: Germany...
AATCATCATCCAACCACCCGCATTGCTCGACGCCGTTCCCGGCTTGTTGAGCAAGACCTCCGTGGCTTCGTCCGATAGTCGCCGAATGGCTTCTTGGTCCATACGAATGCTCCCCTAAAAATCCCGCCGTCGGTATGCGCGGCAGTTGCGAGTGGTTGAATTCTTGTGGGGGCCCCCCCGGATCTCAGCGGGCGGGGCTCCAGCATGCATCTGTATGCTACCATGGTAAGAGAGGACAATTGCGACTGGCAAGGATTTTTTGACGGTTGGCCCTTTCTTGATCCGGGCCGTTCAGGATCGAGGCTAGCCCCTATTTCGCATACCCATGCCGTTGGCCATGTGAGCTATCTTGTCCGAGGAAACGGGAGGACTGAAATTGGGCATGCTGCGTCAGGCCGTCCTGCATTTGCTGGGAGAGTGAGATGTCGGCCCAGAGCGAAGCGGAGTTTTCTCGGCTGCTTGACCGAATTCGGGCTTGCCGGCTTTGTGACTTGCCACTGGGTCCGCGACCGGTTTTGCGAGGCTCGCCGTCCGCCCGCTTGCTGATTGTCGGTCAGGCGCCGGGAACCAAGGTGCATGCCTCGGGCATACCGTGGGACGATCGTTCCGGGGAGCGATTGCGCCAGTGGCTCGATCTGACGCCGGATATATTTTATGACGAACAACGCGTCGCCATCGTGCCGATGGGGTTTTGCTATCCAGGCCGAGATTCCGCAGGTGGCGATTTGCCGCCACGCCCGGAATGCGCGCCGACGTGGCATCCCCTGTTGCGGCCGGCGCTTGGCAACGTCGGGCTCACGCTGCTGGTCGGTCGCTATGCTCAGGCCTATTACCTGGGAAAAGGCTGTCGTGGCACGATGACGGAGACCGTGCGGTATTACCGGGACTATTTTCCCGCGTTTTTGCCGCTTCCCCACCCCAGTTGGCGGACCACCCGCTGGGAACGCGACAATTCCTGGTTCGGTGAAACGCTCCTGACTGAACTTCGTGCGCGGGTCAAGGCACTTCTCTAGATAATATTTTCCACTTCTGCGCTATATATTGTGGGCAGTGTATCTTTCGGAGAGATTATTTTGGGGCGGTGGGGTTTGCGTGCGGTCGTCATCGGGCTGTGGGCCTGCGGCCTTGCCGCATGCTCGTCGGCGCGGGCTCCCTTGCCGCCAGCGCCTCCGGCGAATTCCGCCGCCGCTTGCATGCGAAGTCTCGATCAGCGTCATATCATCTATGAGCGGGTGAAGGACTGGAAGACGCCGGAAGGGTGCGGGATCGATCAAGCGGTTCGCGTCGATCGTTCGGCGATCGCTTGGAATCGCAATACCTTGATGTCATGTCCGCTGTCGGCGGTCGTCTGGGATTTTGAAACCCAGGTGGTGCAGCCGGCGGCCCAACGCAATTTCGGCCAGCCGGTGCGCAAGATGTCGAACGCCGGAAGCTACAATTGCCGCGGCGAGCGGGGCGGGCGGCCCGAGCGCTTGTCGCAGCACGCGTTCGGCCGCGCGCTTGACGTCACCGGATTCGAATTGGCGGACGGGACCGTCATCTCCGTTATGAAGGACTGGCGAAACAGAGGCGCCAAAAGCGAATTTCTGCATCAGGTGGCGCAAGGGGCCTGCAAGATGTTCAGCGTTGTCTTGACACCCAACTACAACGCCGAGCATCACGACCATCTTCATTTGGATATCGGGCCGCACAAGCTCTGCGGCACTTGAGAAATCCAAATTTGCTTTCGCAGTAGCGCCGGCTTGTCAAGCCGGCGCTACTGGAATGGCAAGAGGCTTTTGTCAGAGGACCATTAACATCGCGCCGACCAGTGGATGACGGACGATGTCGCGCTCATCCAAGGTGACCACGGCGACCTCAGGCAAGACCGAAAGCCGTCGGGCGATATCGGCCAAGCCGGACATTCCCGGCAACAGATCGGTTTGGTCGGGGTCGCCCGTCAGCACCATGGTCGAATGCCACCCCAGCCGCGTGAGCAGCATTTTGATCTGTCCATAGGTGCAATTCTGCGCCTCGTCGATGACGACAAAGGCGTTGTTGAGGGTCCGTCCCCGCATATAGGCGACGGGAGCGATTTCGATCGATCCGTCGGCCAGGCAGCCACGCAACCGCTTTCCACCCAAGCGGTCCGAAAGAGCGTCGTAGAGGGGGCGCAGATAAGGGGCCAGTTTCTCCTGCAGATCACCAGGCAGGAAGCCAAGGCTTTCTCCGGCTTCCACAGCAGGGCGGGAGAGGACGATGCGACCGACCCGGCCTTCGTCCAGCGCCTCGACGGCCGCGGAAATGGCTAGATAGGTCTTGCCTGTGCCGGCCGGGCCGAGGGCCAGGGTCAGGTTTTTCTCTTCCAGGGCTTCCAGCAAAGCGCGTTGATTTTCACCCTGCGGGCGGACTTTTTTCACATAGCTTTGGTCCCGTTGTTCTTCGCCCAGGGGATCCCATCTCCCTTGCGCAGCGTTACCATAGAGGGGGTGGACATTGGTTTCGTGTTTCGGCTGGTCGGCTTGACGGGGACGTTTGGCCATGAACAGCTCCTCAGGGACGAACGAAAAAAGAAAAAGCCTCCACGACGGGAGGCTTGGCGGGAGGCTCGGACGATGACGACACCAGGATGCAGGGCGGTGGCGTTGAGAGGGCGGGGAGCCGCGTAACGGCGAACCGCGATATCAACGAGGGACGGGTAACAACAAAGAAGACCCACGCTGGGCACGCCTCCACTTGAGTTTTCCGTAAACCAAATTAGGCCAGATTCATTGACGATTCCACTGTTCATTGCGGTTGTAAGATAACGTTAACCCAATATGTAGACTCACGTGATTGTGTTCCGATGCCAAATCAAGGTTCCGATTCGGCCGGATCAAAAAAAATTGGCATGGCGGGATTTGATTCCGCCATGCCATTTCCGACCCATGTCCTATCGCCGTTCCCTGCGATTGAGCGCCGACATGACCGCCTTGAGCGAGGCGGTGACGATATCGTCGTCCATACCGACACCCGACAGGCTGCCGTCGCGACCGGCGATTTCGACATAGGCGACGGCTTTTGCCGCGGCGCCCCGGCCCACCGCATGCTCGTGATAGTCCGCCAGCTGGATCGTCACGCCCATGCTTTTCAGTCCGTCGATGAAGGCGTCGATCGGTCCGTTGCCGCGTCCTCGGATGTGATGGTCACCCGTGCCATCCCGAACTGTGGCGGTCATCCTGCCGACGTCGCCGTCGCGGTCGAACACATGAGACATCAGAGCGTAAGGGCTTTCGGCCTTGAGAAATTCCTGCTCGAAGAATCCCCAGATGGCCGTCGCGGACAATTCCTTGCCGCTGGCGTCGGCCCGACGCTGCACGACCTGGGCGAATTCCACTTGCACTGCGCGCGGCAGGATCAGGCCGTACTCCTGTTCCAGGAGATAGGCGACTCCCCCCTTGCCGGACTGACTGTTGATGCGGATCACCGCCTCGTAGCTGCGTCCCAGATCGGCCGGGTCGACCGGCAGATAGGGGACTTCCCAGAAATTGGCGCCGGACAGACGCAAGGCGGTGAGGCCTTTCTTGATGGCGTCTTGATGCGAGCCGGAAAAAGCGGTGAAGACCAAGGTGCCGGCGTAGGGGTGACGCGGATGAACGGGGATCTGGGTGCAGGCCTCCGAGGTTTCGATAATGTGGTTGATATCCGACATTTGCAGCTCGGGGTCGACACCTTGCGTCACCATATTCATCGCCATGGTGATAATGTCGACATTGCCGGTGCGTTCGCCGTTGCCGAACAAGGTGCCTTCGATGCGATCGCCGCCGGCCATTAAGGCCAATTCGGCGGCGGCCACCCCGGTTCCTCGGTCGTTATGCGGATGGATGCTGACAATGATGGTCTGGCGATCTTTGACATGCCGGCAGAACCATTCGATCTGATCGGCGTAGATATTGGGCGAGGCCATTTCGACGGTGGCCGGCAGATTGACGATCATCCGCTTATCGGCCGTCGGTTGCCAGACGGCCATCACCGCTTCGGTGATTTCCACCGCATAATCCAACTCGGTGCCGGTGAAGCTCTCCGGCGAATATTGGAACACGATTTCGGTGCCGGTCATCCGGGAGGCCAAGTCTTTGATCAATCGTGTTCCGGTGACCGCGATGCCGGTGACCGCCTCGCGGTCGGCGCCGAAGACGACGCGGCGCTGCAATTCCGACGTCGAATTATAGAGATGCACGATCGCCTTCTTGGCCCCCCGAATGGCGTCGAAGGTACGGCGGATCAAATGCTCCCGCGACTGAGTCAGGACCTGGATGGTGACGTCGGCGGGAATCAGTTTTTCGTCGATCAGCATTCGCAGAAAATCGAAATCGGTCTGTGACGCTGCGGGAAATCCCACTTCGATTTCCTTGAATCCCATTTCCAGCAACAGCGCGAACATGCGCCGTTTGGCGTCGGGAGACATGGGTTCGATCAGCGCCTGGTTGCCATCGCGCAGATCGACACTGCACCAGATGGGGGCCTTTTCGATGACGCGATTGGGCCATTGACGGTCGGGTAACGAAATCGGCGTGAAAGCGCGGTATTTACCAAAGGGCATCTTGTCCATCGTCGGGACTCCTCGAAAAGAAAGTGTGGGGTGGGATGAGGAGCCGCGTCAAAGTCGTGCCAAATGGCGGACGCGCAAAAGCATCAGGCGCTTTTGCCGGCTGAACGGACAGGCTCTTACTTGGGAAGGGTTAGAAAAGGACCGATGGGATCCCATGAACGGATGACTCCACAGACAGCACGCCAACGACAATGTCCCGGTCTCCAAGGGAGGCCGGGCCAAGAAGTCGCAAAAGCGCCTGCTGGACAGTCCAAACGTTCATACGAGAATCATTAGCATCATCGATCCTTCACGTCCAGAAGTTCGATGTTGCGTCGGGCGAGATCGGCAGCGGGCGAACTGGGAGCGATTTCCAGAACCTTCAGCCAGGCTTGACGCGCTTGCCCATTGTCGTCGGCCAATCGTTTCAGAATTCCGCTTTCCAGCCAGGCGTCTTGGTACAGGGGGTCGATTTTCAAGGCCTGAACGATATCCGCCTCGGCGCCGTTCCGATCGTCGAGGAAGCGTTTGGTCGCCGCTCGGAACGTCAGGGCATCGACGCGATTCGGCGCCACCAGGAGGGCGCGGTTCAGATCGGCGAGCGCGTCCTTGTAGTTTTTCGCTTCCGCCAAACTTTGCGAGCGATCGACCAACAGATCGGGAGCATCGGGAACCAGTTTGAGCGCCGCCGTTTGTGCGGCATTCGCGCGTTCCGGATTTTTCGCCAACAGCCAGGCTTGGCCGGCTTGCGCCAGCATGCCGGCGCGCAGCTTGACGTCGGCGTGGCTGGAGGCGGCGAGGTCTTCGAGTCGGCTGGCGCCTTCTTCGAATTGCCTGAGGCCGATCAGGGCGACGGCCCCGCAATGGCGCGCCGCTTCGCCGCCGCCAAGGCTGGTCCAGGCCAGCGCTTCTTCCCATCCCTCTTCGGGTTTTTGGCGCGCCAGGGCGATGCAATGCTTATATTGAGCGGCATTGTCGATGCCTTCTCCGGCATTGGCGCCGGCGCTCGGAGTGGACTTGGTGGCTGGCGCGGGTTTGGCGCCCGGCGCATCCTTGCCGGCAGCCAGGGCGGGGGTGGCGAGCATGGTCAGCAAAACAGCGGTTGTGAGGAGGCGTCGGGGCATGTCTTGTTCCTGATTGCGTATCGGCGGTACAGTCCGTCCAATCGTTTCCGAATGCAAGGACCGCCATGAGCCCTCGATTATTCTGTTTCGGTCTCGGCTACAGCGCCGAAGTTCTCGCGCGCCGATGTCTGGCGGCGGGTTGGCGGGTTGCCGGCACCGCGCGCGAGCCCGACCATCTGGCGCGGCTCGCCGATCTTGGCGTTGAGACCTTCTGTTTCGATCGACAGCATGGATTGCCGGGAGGAGCCTTGACCGGGGCCACGCATATTCTGTCCTCGGTCCCGCCGGACGCGGACGGCGATCCCGTTCTCGATCTTGCCAGACCGGCGATCGTGGCGGCGAAGACCAGTCTTTCCTGGATCGGTTATCTTTCGACCACCGGCGTTTATGGCGATCACGGCGGGGCGTGGGTGGACGAAACCTCGGCACTTCGGCCGACGTCGGCGCGGTCCTGGCGACGGGTGAACGCCGAGGCCGACTGGCTCGATTTGCGCCGTCAACAGGATCTCCCCGTCCATGTGTTCCGCTTGGCTGGAATCTATGGTCCCGGTCGCAACGGTCTCGACGAGGTCCGGGCTGGCGTGGCGCGGCGAATCGTCAAGGCGGATCAGGTTTTCAGCCGCATTCACGTCGAAGACATCGCGATCGTCTTGCAGGCGTCGATGGCGCGGATCGCCCCCGGAACCGTCTATAACGTTTGTGATGACGAAGCGGCGCCGCCGCAGGACGTCGTTGCTTTCGCCTGCGAACTCCTGGGGCGGGACATTCCGCCGGAGACTCCGTTCGACCAGGCGAGCCTGTCACCGATGGCGCAGAGCTTCTGGGCCGATAACCGCCGCGTCCGCAACGACCGCATCAAACGCGATCTGGGCGTGAGGCTGCAATTTCCAACCTATCGGGAGGGTTTGAGGGCGTTGGTCTAGAGCGGACGGTCCCTAAGATGCCTCCGCTCCGCCCTCGACCGTCTTCAGCAGGCTTTCCAAGGTATCCAGCATACGCGCGATATCGGCCGGTTCGCTCAGGCGGTGACCGGAGGATTTGACCAGGGTCACCTCCACATCGTCCGAGGCCAGATGATCCTGTAGGCGGAGCGCGGTGTGCCATGGGACGTCATCGTCCTTCTGACCGTGGATCAGTCGCACCGGGCAGAAGAGGTTGATCGGCCCCTGCAGCAGCAGATTCTGTCGGCCGTCGTCGATCAGTCGCCGGGTGACCGGATAGGGCGGATTGCCATAATGGTCCTCGATAAGGACGCGGCCTTCCCGCAGCAGGCGTTGCTTCTGTTCAAGGCTGAAACCGTTGAACATCAAATCCTCGGTGAAGTCGGGGGCCGCAGCCAAGCCCAAGAGTCCGACAACGCGCTGCCGCCGGGCGAGAGCGGCGAGCAACATCACCCACCCGCCCATGCTCGATCCGACGAGAATTTGAGGCCCTTCGGTCAGGGAATCGAGTACCGAAACGGCGTCGTTGGCCCATTGGCTGATGGTGCCGTCTTCGAAGGTCCCCTCGCTTTCCCCATGACCGCTGGCGTCGAAACGGACGAAGGCCTGACCGCGCTTCGCGCAGAAGGCTTCGATCGCCAACGCTTTTCCTCCGGTTTTGTCGGATTTGTATCCATGGAGAAAAACGATTCCGGGGTTTTTTCCGGTCAGCCTGTTGTATGCGATTGTGGTGTCGCCGGCCCGTGTTAATATCCCGCCCGTTCCGGCAGCCTGGGCCGAGTCTTCGTTTTTCATCATCTCAAATTTCCAAGTTCACTATGTCCTTAAAAGATAACGATACCTCTGACGTTCTATCACGACGCGAACGCCGGAATGTGGTTTTGCAAGTGCTGCCGGCGCTGGTCACCGGAGGCGTCGAGCGTGGCACCATCGATGTCGCCGGTGCTTTGATCGAGGCCGGTTGGACGGCTTTGGTGGCCTCCAGCGGCGGTCCCATGGTGCGCGAATTGGATCGCTTGGGAGCGAAGCACATCCAACTCCCGCTGCACAGCAAGAATCCCCTGGTGATGCGGGCCAATGTCGCCCGTTTGGAGGCTATCATCCGGCAATATGGCGTGGATGTCATCCATGCTCGCTCACGGGCGCCGGCATGGAGTGCCCATGCCGCTGCGAAAAAAACCGGGGCCCATTTCCTGACGACCTTTCACGGGACCTACAATGTCGGACTGCTGGGGCTGAAAAACGCCTATAACGCGATCATGACGAAGGGTGAGCGGGTGATCGCCATCAGTCATTTTATCGCCGACCATATGCAGGCCGTTTACCGGACCAATCCCGCCAAAATCCGTATCGTCCACCGAGGAGTCGATTTGTCGCGCTTCGATCCGGCGCGAGTCAGCCAGGAGCGCATCATTCAATTGGCACAACGCTGGCGTCTTCCCGACGGATATCCGGTGATCATGTTGCCGGGGCGTTTGACCCGTTGGAAGGGACAGACGGTGCTGATCGAGGCTCTTGCCATGTTGGGGCGACGCGACGTGCGCTGTCTTCTGGTCGGGTCGGACCAGGGGCGCGATGCTTTTACCGATGAATTGAAATCGCTGGTCGCGCGGCGTGGTCTGACCGATATCGTCCATATCGTCGGCGAGTGCAACGACATGCCTGCGGCCTATATGCTGACCGATGTGGTGGTCTCGGCGTCAACCGATCCCGAGGCGTTCGGTCGTGTCATCGTCGAGGGGCAGGCCATGGGACGGCCGGTGGTGGCGACCAACAATGGGGCGGCGCGTGAGAATGTGCTCGACGGCCGGACCGGCACGTTGGTTCCGCCGGACAATCCGGCGGCTTTGGCGTCCGCCCTGGCGTCCGCCCTGGCCTTCGGTTCCGAAGAACGCGAAACCCGGGCCGCGATGGCGATTCAATTCGTTCGAGACAATTTCACGCGCGAACTGATGTGCGCGCGGACGCTTGGCGTCTACAGCGAGCTCATCGACGGCGAATCTGCGGAGACCGGAACGGGATGGTCGGACAACAACGCATCCTCGTAATCAAGTTTTCGTCTTTGGGCGATTTCGTGCAGGCGATGGGACCGTTCGCCGCCATCAGGGCGCATCATCCCGAGGCGAAGATTACGGTGCTGACGGCCAAACCTTTCGTCGCTTTGGCGGAGCAATGTCCCTATTTCGACGACGTTTGGATCGACACTCATCCACGGCCTTGGGAAGTCGCCGGTTTGATGCGTCTTCGCAAGAAGTTGCGCTCGGTCAAATTCGATATGGTCTATGACCTGCAGACGTCGGATCGCAGTTCATCCTATTTCCATCTCATGGGGGATCCGCCCTGGTCGGGGACCGCGCACAATTGCTCGCATCCCCATGCCAATCCGGACCGGGATCTGATGCATGTCGTCGATCGCCAAGCGGAGCAATTGGCGATGGCGGGGATCGCCTCGACGCCGCCGGCGGATCTGTCTTGGATCAAGGCCGATGTGGGGCGTTTTTTTCTGCCGGCGCGCTATGCTTTGATCGTTCCCGGCGGCGCGCCGCATCGACCGGCAAAACGGTGGCCGGCCGATCGGTTCGCGCTTGTCGCCAAATATCTGGCGGAGCGCGGCGTGACGCCGGTCGTCTTGGGGACGAGCGACGACGCCGATCAGATCAAGGTGGTGACCAACAATTGTCCGGCCACGCTGTCGTTGTCCGGTCGAACCGACTTCATGGATGTCGCGGCATTGGCGCGCGGCGCCGCCGGGGCGGTGGGGAACGACACCGGGCCGATGCATCTCATTGCCGCCGCCGGCTGTCCATCGGTGCTGTTGTTCTCGGCCGATACCGATCCCGCGCTCTGTGCGCCGCGCGGTTTGGTGAGCGTGCTGCGGGAGGATGATTTGACCCAGCTTGAACTCTCCCCGGTGCTCGCGGCGATGACGGAGGGACCGGCCGCATTGCGCTAGGCGGCCAATTCTGAGACCTTGGCTTCATCCAAAATCCAGTTCGCAAACGCCTGTAACGGCCCTTCACCCAGCTTGATCGACTCGGGAAGAACGAGGCAGAAAGTCTTTGCAATCGTTTTGCCTTCCGGCCAAGGAGCTGCCAGACGGCCTTGTTTCAGTTCGGCCTCGACGTAAAGGCGCGGCACCAGTGCGACGCCCAAGCCGGCCAGAGCGGCCTCAATCAGCATGGCGTGGAGATCGTAACGCGCGCCGACCGCCGGATTGGTCAGCTTGATGCCGGTCTCCTGTGCATAGAGCTGCCATGCTTCCGGATTTTGGCGTCTGTGAAGGCGCGGCAATTTATCCAACACTATCTCCGGCGTGGCGTCCGTGAGAAAATCCGGGTGGCAAACCGGGATCAAGACCTCCTGCAACAACCGATGCGTTCGCATTCCCGCCCATGCGGGATGCTCGAAATGGATTGCGGCGTCGATCCCGCTCCCGGCGAGAATGAAAGGCTCCATGCGTTCGGCAAGATGCACCGTGATATTCGGGTGCTTGTCCTGAAACCGCTTCAGGCGAGGAATGAGCCAGCGGGTGGCGAAGGTCGGGATGGCGGCAATATCGATGCTTTCCCCATCAATGGGTTGCCCCATCAGGTACTGACTGTCTCGCTCCAGACGATCAAGGACTTCGCGGACCTGAGAGGCGTATCGCGTTCCATTCGGCGCGAGCCGAACGCGGTTTCCAATGCGATCGAAGAGAGCGACCCCCAAAAAATCCTCCAAACGCGCAATCTGACGGCTGATGGCCCCTTCCGTCAGAGCCAGTTCATCGGCGGCGCGGGCGAAGCTGCCGTGCCGTGCCGCCGCCTCGAACGCCATGAGAGCGGAATTGCTGGGAATTTTCCGTCGCACGTGAACCTCGCAGAGCAGATGTGCCAGATGTCAGATTGACTAAAAGTCATTGAAGCCTGACTTAGCATCGCTATATGCGGAGAACTTGTCCAAGTATCATTACCCAATATCAATGTGATGCGACGGCGCGATCCGCTCGCGCACCTGAGAGGGTAATCCCATGATCTACACCGTAGAATGCAGCTATGCCGATCCCGGCAGCGAAGCCGAATGGAACGATTTCTATAGCCTGGACAAGCTGCCCGCTCTCATCTCGGTTGCCGGCTTTCACACGTCGCAGCGTTTCAAGGCGTTGGGCCGTGGATGTCCCGTCTATCTGGCCATTCACACAATCGATGGGCTCGATGTGCTGACGGGAGAGGCCTATCGTCAAAAAGGCGGCGGTACCTTCGCACGCATCAAGAGAATGAACGGTGGTTACGGTATTCTTTACGAGGCATAGCGTAACGGGCAGACATCTCAGATGACCGCCTGTTAAATCGCGCATTCCGCTCCGCGAGATCATCGAGATGCGCTACCTGTGGACCGAGTCGGTCAAACTCGAAAACAGCAAGTTGATTGGCTTCCTCGGGGGCGAGATCAATACGCCGCTCAACGAAGCGGTTCGAGCGACTTTGGTCGAAATCGGTTGTCTGACCGCGATGCCGTGCTGTGGTCATCGTTAAACGCGTGCCGTGCGGAATCGGGAGGCTAGATCAGCGCCGAAGCCCCGATGGAGGCGGAAAAGAACGCGAGAAGAATGGCGGCCATGCGATGGATCGTCTGCGGCGAAATCCGTCCAACCGTGCCGCTGAGAGACGCGCCAACGCCGATCCAGGCCAGGGCAATGGGGAGCTGGGGGATGGCGAAGGCGACGGCCATCGCATAAAAGACGTCGGGTTGCGTAAACGCCGTCGGCGGAAATCCTCCGGTGGCGAACAGGACGGCCTTCGGGTTCAGCAGCGTGACGAGCGTTATCGCACGCGTGTTGACGCTCGGTGTCGGCGTTGCCGACAGACGGGTGGTGCCGCGCCACAAGCGTACTGCGGTCACGGCCAGAAAGAGGGCGCAGGCCAGTCGCATCAAGGGGGCGATCGGCGGCCAAGCCGCGGCCGCCGGCGTGAGCACAATGCCCCAGGCGAGGATGGCGGCCAGATAGGCGATCAGGACCGTTGGAACCAGCTTCAGCGAAAGGCGAAGGCCATGCGCCGCTCCTGATGCGGCCAAAAGCGCATTGGTCGGACCGGGGACGGCAAGAATGACCGCCGTCGTCGCGATGAAAAGGGCATTCGGAGGGGTGAAAGCTTCCAGCATAGCCGCGCGAAGATAACAGAGATTTTCGTGCCAGCAATGGTTCTCGGGACGATCATGACGAGATATCGCTTGTCGGTCTCGAAAGCTGGGCAGCTTTGTCCCCGCGTGTCTTGACTTGGCGGTCGATCCGCTTATTGTCCCCGTTTTACGGTTTCCGCAGTACGAGTGCGAAGTTCATGGTTGCCATTACCTTGCCCGACGGAAGCGTCCGTCGTTACGACCAACCGGTGACGGGGGGCTATATCGCCAGTGATATTGGTCCCGGCCTGGCCAAATCGGCCCTGGCCGTGCGGATCGATGGTCAGATGAAAGATCTGGCGACGCTCATTCAAACCGACTCCAAGGTGGCCATCGTCACCCATCGGGACGCCGATGCGCTGGAATTGCTGCGCCATGATGCCGCGCATGTGATGGCCGAGGCGGTCAAAGAGCTTTATCCCGAGACTCAGGTCACTATCGGACCGTCCATCGAGAACGGCTTCTATTACGACTTTGCCCGTGCCACGCCCTTCACGCCCGAGGATCTGGAAAAGATCGAGGCGCGGATGGGCGAGATCGTCGCCCGCAATGAGGTGATCAGTCGCGAAGAATGGACGCGCGACGATGCCGTCGCTTTCTTCGAGGGGCTGGGCGAAAAATACAAGGCCGAGATCATCGCCTCGATCCCCGCCGATCAGCCCATCGGTCTTTACCGTCAAGGTCAGTTCATCGATTTATGCCGCGGGCCGCATCTGCCGTCGACGGGCAAGCTGGGCAAGGCCTTCAAATTGATGAAGGTGGCCGGCGCCTATTGGCGTGGCGATTCCAGGAACGAGATGCTGCAGCGGATCTACGGCACCGCCTGGTTCGATGAGAAGGACCTGAAGGCCTATCTCACCATGCTCGAAGAGGCGGAAAAACGCGATCACCGCCGGCTGGGCCGCGAGATGGAGCTGTTCCATCAGCAGGAAGAGGCGGTCGGCTCCGTCTTTTGGCATCCGAAGGGCTGGACCCTGTGGCGCACCGTCGAGAGCTATATCCGTCGGCGGCTGGAAAACGCCGGTTATGTCGAGGTGAAGACTCCGCAACTGGTTGACCGCTCGCTGTGGGAGGCATCCGGTCACTGGGACAAATTCGGCGCCAATATGTTCACGGTGCAGACGCCGGACGAGCGGACGCTGGCGATCAAGCCGATGAACTGTCCGTGCCATGTGCAAATTTTCCGCACCGGCATTCGCAGTTATCGCGATCTGCCCTTGCGCATGGCGGAATTCGGGTCCTGCCATCGCTATGAACCGTCGGGCGCCATGCATGGCATCATGCGGGTCCGCGCCTTTACCCAGGACGATGCTCATATCTTCTGTACCGAAGATCAGATCACCTCGGAAACAGTGGCGTTCTGCGAGCTGTTGAAGTCGGTCTACAAGGACTTCGGGTTCGAAGACGTCCGAGTGAAATTCTCCGATCGCCCGGCATTGCGGGGTGGGACGGATGAGGCTTGGGATCGCGCCGAGGCGGCGTTGCAGGCGGCGGCCACGGAAGCGGGGCTGGATACCGTGCCCAATCCGGGTGAGGGCGCATTCTATGGTCCGAAACTGGAGTTCGTGCTCAGGGACGCCATCGGCCGTGACTGGCAATGCGGCACGTTGCAAGTGGACTATGTCATTCCGGAGCGGCTTGGGGCCACCTATGTTGCCGAGGATGGCAGCAAGACGACGCCGGTGATGCTGCATCGCGCCATCCTGGGGTCGTTCGAGCGGTTCCTCGGCATTCTGATCGAGCATCACGCCGGCCGCTTCCCCTTGTGGCTGGCTCCGGTGCAGGTGGTGGTGGCGACGATCACCAACGAAGCCGACGATTATGCGAAATCGGTGTTGGCCCGCTTGAAAGCGGCCGGTCTTCGGGCCGAACTCGATCTCCGAAACGAGAAAATCAACTATAAAGTGCGCGAGCATTCCCTGGCGAAAGTGCCGGCGTTGCTGGTTGTCGGCAAACGCGAGAGCGAGACGGCGTCGGTGGCGGTCAGGCGATTGGGTGGCAGTGCCCAAGAAACGCTTGCGCTGGAAGACGCCATTGTTAAACTAACGGCCGAGGCTCTCCCGCCGGGAGCCTGAATCTTTTACGTGACGGAACGGGGCGTGTTGGCCGTGGGGCAGACCGCGCCTGTTGTGCTTCCGCCCAACCGAGGAGAGTTTACATAGTCAAGCCACCCGCACCTGCGCAGAAGGACCAAGATGGTCCGCGCATCAACAACGAAATCGACTCCCGCACAATCCGGCTCGTTGACGCCGATGGGGAAATGGTCGGGGTCGTTACCCTCCGCGAAGGTCTCGATATGGCGGCCGAGGTCGGTTTGGACCTGGTCGAAGTGTCGCCTAATGCCGAGCCGCCGGTCTGTAAAATTCTGGACTACGGAAAATACAAATACGAAGCCCAGAAAAAGAAGGCCGAGGCCCGCAAGAAGCAAAAGGTGATCGAGGTCAAAGAGATCAAGCTGCGTCCGAACATCGATGACAACGATTACGATGTGAAGATGCGGGCTATGCGGAAGTTCATCGAAGAGGGCGATAAGGTCAAAGTGACCTTGCGCTTCCGAGGCCGCGAGATGGCGCATCAGGATCTTGGCATGAAAGTGCTGGATCGCGTGCGCGAACATCTGGACGATTTGGCCAAGGTCGAGCAGTTCCCCAAGATGGAAGGGCGCCAGATGGTTATGGTGATGGCGCCGCGCTGATCTAAGGTCTTGTTGAGGATATTGTGAAAAAACCACCGGCGGAAAGGGGTGTCCCATTCCGCCGGTGTTTTTGTGTGCTCGGGCGCCTTCAAGACGCGGCGACGCCCCCCTCCAGACTGGTGGTCCAACGGGGCTTGCGGTCCTTGTCGACCAGGACGCTCCGAACGCCTTCGATGAAGTCGGGCGAGGGGAGGATTGCGCGGACCGTGGCCAACTCGGCGCTCAAGCATTGGCCTAATGTTCGGTCCAAGCCCGCCTGCAACAAACGAAAGGTGATGTCGATACTGGACGGCGCCCCGGCGCGCAATTCGGCCAACGCTTCCGTAGCGATGGGTGAGGCGTCAGCTTCGAGATTGGCCACGATGGCCCTCACCGAGGGGGCGTCGAAGAGCGCGGCGAGACGCGCGATCTTGTCCTCATTGCCGGTGGCGGGGACCGGGGAGATGAAGGGCGCCAGGATGGCTGGGATGTCGTCGTCGTCAGCGCCGATCAGGGCGGCGCGCAAGGGGGGCAAACGGGAGGCGGCGACGAAATGGCTGCCGATCCCCAGGCGAACCGCGTCGGCACCACGCAGGCGGGTCCCTGTCAAGGCCAGATAATGGCCAAGCCCTGTTCCCAAGCGGGGCAGGAAATAGGTGCCGCCGATATCGGGAAAATAACCGATGGCGGTTTCCGGCATGGCAAACAAGGCGCGTTCGGTGGTCACGCGGTATGGCCCATGCACCGACAGGCCTAGTCCGCCGCCCATGCAAATCCCGTCAATCAGGGCTATGAACGGTTTCGGGAAGGCGGCGATCAGCGCATTGACGTCGAATTCGGCCTCGAAAAAAGCGACGGCCTCTTCCTGTTTGCCTTCCAGCACCAGTTCGCGCGCCCGGCGCATGTCGCCGCCGGCACAGAAGGCCTTTTCGCTGGCGCTTTCAATGATGACCCGCGCAATGGACGGGGACGACGCGAAGCGATCCAACGCCGCATGCAGCGATTGAATCATCGAGAGATTGAGGGCGTTGAGGGCCTGTGGGCGGTTCAGCCGAATGATACCGGTCGATTGTTGAATATCGGAAATGACGGATTCTGACACTTCATATCTCCGCGAAGGGGACGGTCTTCGAAAGGATGAGGGCCGATCATCTGCGAAACGCGGCCGAAAAGGGTAGGATAAAATTGACAAGGGGGCACCCCTGTCGCTCCGTTTTCTTCTCATCAAGAGAATACTGAATTTTAACTGCGCAATTCATTGCACCTACGCAAGAAATTGCGCCCCGGAATCGATGCCCCGAACTCGTGACCTGTCGCTGGATTTTCCGCGCCTCTTTCTTGTGCGTGTGGGGCGGAAAAACCTTGTCTGAAAAATACATATTAAAATCATAATATTAATCGATCGCCGCCGGACTCATCTCAAAAGAGTGGTGGCGCAGACGGCAGCGGCATGCAGATGGCCATATTAATGGCATGATTATTGCTCAATCCTTGAGAAATAACGAGAGAGTGCACGGTTGTTCGTTCAACAATGCGGTTAATTTTCCGGAATGTTGAATGTGGCAAGTTGTGCGCCGATAAAATCATGGCAGGAAGCCGTCTTGACCAATGCGATATCACAATATTTTGCAAATGTAGGTCATAAATTACTTTATGATCAACTAATGGTTGCAATTATATTGATGATTATAACCTTTGTGCATGGCGTTTGTCTGACACCAAAAAGTCCTACCATTCCCCTGACAGACCAATTTGCCGAACTCGGCGCAGGCAACTCCGAACGATACTGTCGCCTATTGTTTTATTTCTCGGTCGCAAAATAAAGAGATCCACTAAGCAAGGCCGAGAGGGACCTTCAAGAAAGGATGATCGCGTCATGAGCGAATCGACCAAGATTTCCACTGACCTTCCTTCACAAAAACTTGGCCTGATGGCCCGTTGGGCTATCGGCTTTACGG
>Ga0209415_10009791_pt1 | contig 16405 bp, 11 predicted proteins | sample PeaSoiSIISIP2007_FD_187696 | JGI IMG/M metagenome (GOLD analysis project Ga0209415, IMG submission 187696) | Peat soil microbial communities from Weissenstadt, Germany - SII-SIP-2007 (SPAdes) (version 2) | ecosystem: Environmental > Terrestrial > Soil > Wetlands > Peat | place: Germany...
TCATCACCCGCCGCGTCATCACCCGCCGCGTCATCACCCGCCGCGTCATCACCCGCCGCGTCATCACCCGCCGCGTCGCCACCCGCTGAACCGCCGCCGGCGACCCCATTACCATCGACTGCGCCTGCGATTGTCGCGCCGGCGCCCGCTGCTGTCGCGCCCGCGCCCGCCTTTGCGCTTGCAACGCATGCACGCGTCGAATTGGCCGCGGGGGTAGTCGAGGTCTCCCCCACCGATGCATTCGCGCTCGTCACGGTGCGCCGCAAAGGCAGCATGCGGGGTGCAGCAAGCTTTACGTGGTGGACCGAATCGGGAACGGCCAAACCCGGAGCGGATTTCGCCTCGATCGCGCCGCATGTCGAGCGCATCGCGGATGGCAAGAGCAGCATCAACTTGATCATCCCGGTCGTCTCGGATTCGACGCGCCGCGCGCCCAAGAGTTTCTATGTGTTGATCGACGAGGCAGCCCCAGGCACGGCGGTCGTCGACCGAACCACGACGATGGTGACGATTCGGGAATCCCAGTAGACCCTTGAAAGAGCCCCTTATCGGGCGGCGTGGATCAGCGTGAGGCCTGCGCGCGCTGCTCCAATCAAGGCCACGTCATCGTTGACGATCAGTTGTGTCGGAATTGCCTTGACGTACGGCGATAGGCGCCCCTTTTGCTCGAAGCGCGCTCGAAATGCGCTCTGCGCCAGCACGTCCTGTATCTTGATCGCGATCCCGCCGGCGAGGTAGACGCCGCCCCGTGCGCCATGCGCCAATGCGATATCGCCTGCGACCGCGCCGAGGATCGCGCAGAAGCTTGCGAGCACGCCCTTGCAATCGGCATCGCCGCTGACCGCTCGCGCCGTGATCTCGGGCGCCGACAGATCGAGCGCCGGGCGCCCGCCCAAGACCTGCAGCGCACGATAAATGTTTTCGATACCCGGACCCGAAAGAAGGCGTTCGACCGATACTCGTCCGAATTGCCGCGACAAGTACTGCAGAAGCGCGACTTCCTGTTCGTCGCTGGGGGCAAAGCCAATATGACCCCCTTCGGTCGCGATCGGCACCGCGACGTTCGCGCTATGCGCAAGACACGAGACGCCGAAACCGGTGCCGGCACCGACAATCGAGATCGGCGCATGACGGACGCCCGGCAGATCCGGACCAATGCGCCGTAAATCGGCACCCGTCAGTACGTCGACGGCCAATGCGAGTGCCGAAAAGTCGTTGATCACCAACGCGTTCTTGAATCCCGCGGCCTGCAATTGCTGCTCGGAAATCTGCCAGTGCCGATTGGTGAATGAGGCCTTTCCATCGACAACAGGCCCCGCGACGGCTATGACGGCCGCCGCCGGAGTGGCCACTATGGACATGCGTTGCATATAGGTGCGCAACGCCGCCGCAAACGTCGGAAACGCCTCATCCAGGTCGAGTCGCTGGCCCACGCGCCATGGTGTGGTTGCTGCAACATCCACGACCGCAAAGCGGGCATGGGTGCCACCCACATCACCGACGAGAATCGCGCTGTTCGCAGTCATTGCACCGCCACCTCAATCTGCACGTGCGGAGGTTAGCATGGACTGCCGAGGCGCTGGTCAAGCGCGGCGGCGGCGTGCGGGCCGTAAGGCGTCATCAACGATATTCAAGTTGGACCGGAACTCTCCAGAGCGTCCGTGGCCTGAGGCGCAGCAACGGTGCCGGGCAAACCGGCGAGTGCCTCATAGTTTCGGTACTTCTCGACGACGTCGGCTTGCGCGCGGCGCAGCAACTCCTCGGCCACGGCCGGCTGTGTCTGCGCCAGCGCCCGGTAGCGTAATTCGTTGTTGGCGTAGTCCTTGAATGGGATCGCCGGCCGCGGCGAATCGAGCCGGAACGGATTCTCACCGATGTTGCGCATCGCGGGATCGTAGCGAAACAGCGGCCAGTAACCGCTGGCCGTCGCCAGATCCTGTTGTTTCATTCCGAAGCGAAGGTCGAAGCCATGCGCGATGCAGTGGCTATAGGCGAGAATCAACGAAGGTCCGCTATAGGCCTCCGCTTCGCGAAATGCCTGCAGCGTCTGCTGCGGGTTTGCGCCCATCGCAACTTGCGCGACGTAGACATTACCGTAGGCCATCGCTTGTAGCGCGAGATCTTTGCGCGAGACGCGCTTGCCCCCCATCGCGAATTTGGCAGTCGCTCCGAGTGGCGTTGCCTTCGACGCTTGGCCGCCCGTATTGGAATAGACCTCGGTATCGAGCACGAGGATGTTCACATCACGGCCGCTCGCGAGCACGTGATCGAGCCCACCGTAACCGATGTCATAGGCCCAACCATCACCGCCGACGATCCAAATGCTGCGCCGGACCAAATGGTCGACGACCGAGAGCAGGTCGCGGGCTGTCTCGTTGTGTTGCGCCAGATCGAGCAACTTCGTCTTGAGTGCCACGACGCGGTTGCGCTGTGCGCGAATTTCGGATTCCTGAATCTGCGGTGCGCTCAGGATCTCGACGACGAACGCATCTCCGAGCTCGGCGCCCAGCGATTTTAACCGCAGCGTGGCGAGCTCGAGATGTTTGTCGGCCGCGAGCCGGAATCCGAGGCCGAACTCCGCATTGTCTTCAAACAGCGAGTTCGACCAGGCAGGACCGCGGCCCTCGGCGCTCTTGCTCCAAGGGGTCACGGGAAGATTGCCGCCGTAGATCGAGGAGCAGCCCGTGGCGTTCGCGATCATCGCGCGTTCGCCGAACAGCTGCGATAGCACCTTTAGATACGGCGTCTCGCCGCAACCGGCGCAGGCGCCCGGAAACTCAAATAAGGGCTGCAGAAACTGCACGCCGCGCACGTTGGCGAAGTCGACTCGCGCGCGATCGTTGGCGGGTAGGCGCTCGAAGAACGCGATATTGCCGCGCTCCGTCTCGATCAAGGAGCCTTTTGGCTCCAGGTTGATCGCCTTCACGGCCGGATCGATGGCGCTGTGCGCGGGACATGCCTCGACGCACAGACCGCATCCGGTGCAATCCTCGACGTAGAATTGCAAGCTGAAACGCACGTCCGGGTAGCCGCGCGCATTGACGCTTGCCGATTTGAAGCTCGACGGGGCGCCCGCAAGCTCGGCTTGATTGTAATATTTCGCGCGGATGACGCTGTGCGGGCAGACGAAGCTGCATTGGCCGCACTGGATGCAGAGTTCAGACCGCCAGACCGGTACTTCGTCGGCAAGATTACGTTTCTCCCAAGCCGCCGTGCCGGACGGAAACGTGCCATCCACCGGCATCAAGCTCACAGGAATCTCATCGCCTAAGCCCTCGAACATCCTTGCGGTCACTTGCCGCACGAACTGCGGTGCGCTCGCGGGTACGGCCGGGGCTCGCTCGAATTGGCTCGTGGGTTGCGCGGGAATATCGACTTCATGCAGCTGAGCCAGCGTATCGTCGACCGCACGGAAGTTCTGCTGCACGACCTTCTCGCCCTTCGAGCCGTAGGTCTTGAGGATCGATTTCTTGATCTGGGCAATCGCCCTATCGTGGGGCAGCACCCCGGAGATCGCGAAGAAGCAGGTCTGCAGGACGGTGTTCGTGCGATTTTTGAGGCCGACCGCCTGCGCGACCCGACTGGCGTCGATGACAAAGAAGCGCAGATTCTTATCGATGATCTGTTGCTGGATCGAACGCGGCAGATGGTCCCAGACCTCGGTCGGGCCGTAGATGCTGTTGAGCAGGAAGGTCGCGCCGGGCGCGGCGAGTTTCAACACGTCCAGTCGCTGCAGGAATTGGAACTGGTGGCAGCCGATAAAATTCGCCGCGCTGATAAGATACGGCGCATGGATGGGCCGCGGCCCAAAGCGCAAGTGCGAAATCGTCTGCGCGCCCGATTTGTGGGAATCGTAAACGAAATATCCTTGGGCGTAGAGTGCTTCATCCTCGGCGATGATCTTGACGCTGTTCTTGTTGGCGCCCACCGTGCCGTCGGCCCCGAGGCCATAGAACACGGCGCGCACGACCTCCTTCGGCTCGATCGAATAACGCGCGTCGAATTCTAGATTGGTGTGCGAGACATCGTCGTTGATGCCGACGGTAAAACCATTCTTCGGTATCGGCTTGTCGATCTCGTCGAATACCGCTTTGACCATCGCCGGACTGAAGTCCTTCGACGACAGTCCGTATCGACCCCCCACGATCTTCGGAATCGACGAGCGTCTGCCGGCCGAGACGTCCTGCGCGAGTGCTTCGATCACATCGAGATACAGCGGCTCGCCGCTCGCTCCGGGCTCCTTGGTCTGCTCGAGGACCGCGATCGCGCGACAGGTATCGGGCAATGCCGCCAATAAATGCGTTGCCGAAAATGGCCGATACAGGCGCACTTGAAGCACGCCCACGCTTTCGCCGGCGCGCCGCAGCGCGGCGGCGGTCTCGCGTGCAGTCTCGGCGCCCGAGCCCATGAGGATGACGACGCGCTCGGCGTCGCAAGGGCCATCATAATCAAACAAATGGTATTGCCGGCCGGTCAATTTGGCGAACCGGTCCATGACCGATTGCACGATGGCCGCCAGCTTCGCATAGTATGGATTCACGGTCTCGCGCGACTGAAAAAACGTGTCTGGATTTTGCGCGGTGCCGCGAATGAACGCGTGCTCGGGATTGAGCGCGCGGTCCCGATGCGCGTGGACCAGATCGTCGTCGATCATCGCCCGAATATCGGCGTCGCCGAGCAAGCACAAGGTGTTGAGCTCGTGGGAAGTGCGAAATCCGTCGAAGAAATGCAGGAAAGGAACTCGCGCTTGCAGCGTCGCGGCCTGGGCGATCAACGCGCAATCGTGCGCTTCTTGAACGGAACCCGACGATAGCAGAGCGAAACCCGTGGTACGCGTCGACATCACGTCCGAATGGTCGCCGAAGATCGACAATGCCTGGGTCGCCAGTGAACGCGCAGCGACATGGAACACCGTCGGCGTGAGTTCGCCGGCGATCTTGAACATGTTGGGGATCATCAGCAGCAGACCTTGCGATGCGGTAAAGGTCGTCGTGACGGCCCCCGCCTGTAGCGCGCCGTGCAGCGCGCCGGCGGCGCCGCCTTCGCTCTGCATCTCCTGCACGACGGGGACGTTGCCCCAAATGTTCTTGATGCCGGAGGCCGCCCACTCATCCGCGAGTTCGGCCATCGTGGATGACGGCGTGATCGGGTAAATCGCGCACACTTCGTTGACTCGATAGGCCACGTGAGCGACCGCCGTGTTGCCGTCCATGGTTGCGACTTGTTGCGCCATCTCAGTGGTCCTCTCGCGGTTCAGGGACCATCTCGATCGCATGACACGGGCATTGCTCGAAGCACACCGCGCAGCCCGTACATCGGTCGTATTCCAAGCGGTAGCGTCGATGCGGCCCGAGTTTGATGATCGCCTGTTCCGGGCATGCCGCGTAACAATTGTCGCACTCGAAACAGTTGCCGCATGAGAGGCAGCGCTGCGCCTCGTAGTGCGCCTCGTTTTCCGCAAGGCCCGCGATGACCTCCTCGAAGCCGTCCAAGCGATTCGACAACGCGCGGGTTTTCTGCGCGCTGGGTGCGGCGTCGCTGTAGACCGGCAAATGCAGCATCTCGAAGTCAACGGGCGCGTGCCGTGATGATTGCGGCAGGCGCGCGCCGCGCAGCCATGCATCGATATGCCGGGCGGCGCGTTTGCCGTCTCCGACCGAGGCAGTGACCGAGCGTTCTCCGGGCACCATGTCGCCGCCGGCGAAGATACCGGGATGGCCCGTCATCATATCGAGGCCGACTTTGACGGCTCCGTCCGCGGTGAATTCGAGATTCGGCACTTGCCGCAGGAACCCGCTGTCGGTCTCTTGGCCCAAGGCCAGCACGATCGCGTCGGCCTTGAGCGTCTCCAGCCGTCCCGTGGGTTGCGGTTGTCCCTTGGCATCGAGTTCCATCGTCTCGACGATGAGATCTGAACCGATGATTTCCTTGATCGTGGTCAGCCATTTGATCTTCAGGCCTTCCTCGATCGCCTCGTCGGCCTCGGCCGCATGCGCCGGCATATGCGCGCGATCGCGCCGATAAATGATCAGCGCCTCGTCGGCGCCCAAGCGTTTAACGGTGCGCGCGGTATCCATCGCCGAATCCCCGCCGCCGTAAATGACGACCCGCCGGCCGAGGCGCGGCCGCTCACCGCCCGCAACATCGTGCAGCAGCGAGACGGCGTCGAGAACCCGCCCGGCATCGCGCGCAGGAATGTCGATATGTTTTCCGACGCCGGCGCCGATTGCGATGAAAACTGCGTCATATCCGCCGGCGGTCTTCTCTGCGATCAGGTCATCCACTCGATGGTTGCTGACGAGCTTGACGCCCATGGCCTCGATGCGTGTGATTTCGCGTGCAAGGTCTACGCGCGGCAGCCGGTAAGCTGGGATGCCGAAATGCATCATGCCGCCCGCCAGCGGTCCCGCTTCGTGGATCTCGACCGAGTGACCGAAACGTGCGAGATGGTATGCCGCCGACAATCCGCTGGGACCGGCGCCCACGATGAGCACGCGTTTGCCGGTAGGCGCGGTCTCGACCTTGAACGGCCAGTTGCGTTCCGAGGCGAGATCGCCCAAAAAACGTTCGACCGCGCGGATGCTGACCGCAGAATCCAGTGCGCCGCGGTTACACGCGTTTTCGCACGGGTGGTAGCAGACTCGGCCATGCACCGCCGGCAAGGGATTGTCGCGCACCAGCGCCTCCCAAGCCTCGCGATATTGCCCTGCTTGCGCGAGATCGAGCCAGGCCTGAATGTTCTCACCCGCAGGGCAAGCCGCATTACAGGGAGGCAGCAGATCGACGTAAACCGGACGCCGCATGCGCATGGGCCCCGATCCCTTGTCCCGGGTCAGATCGACGACCGGCGTCATGTCCATCGGTTTCAAGCGCATTGCGGTGTCCTAACAGGCTTGCAGTCTACGAATGGCGCCGCGATCCCGAAATAAGGGATATCCGCGCGAAGTCGCCAAAGGTACCGAGATCGACGTGGCGAGCATCAGGCGTCGCGGTTTCGAAAAAAAACAGCCCGCCGAAGCCCTAGCCGTTCCGGTAAAGAGTTGGTAATTCGGTTCTCGGCCAGGCGATTCGGTGTAGATTGTGAGGACGCGACGTTTAAATCGAAGACTGACAGCGCGCCTTTAACGCGCTCGCTCGGTGCCGAAATCCGCATCCTTGGCGCGCGCGTACCACCGCTCCCAGACTTCGCGCAAGTCAAAGCGCTCGGCCAGGCGCGCGAGGAGCTCAAGATCCAAAAGCTCCAGATCCACATCGAGTGGCAGCTCTCCCAACGTGCTGCGCTTTAGGGAAGCCAGGTGCAGCCATTGCAGGATTGCTACTTCGGCGCGAAACACCGCACAGGGGCGCCCCGGCTGCAGCATCTCGCGCTCATCCTCCGCGTTCGCCGGAAAGAAGCGCTCGGCGAGGCCGTAGAACCGAAACATCCCCGCCTCGGTTTTGAGCTCTCCGAGCTTCGGGCTCTTCAACTTCGAGGTCGGCAGTATGCAGGTCACGATGCGCGAGGGATTGTTGATGACTCCGAGTTCGCCGAGCACCGAGTTGAGCGAAAGCACCGCGCCGGTGCGAATGACAGGCGCAGCCTCGTAGAGTTCGGCGGGCGGGAGCGCGCGGCGATTCAAGTAAGTGCCCTGCGTCACGCGCCGCAAGGCCTGCGCACGGATCAGGTGTCCGACCAGCAAGCGGCTGGTCGCGGAACTGATATCGGGGCGAATGGTCTTCGCGAAGGCAAGGAATGTAGCGGCCGTGAAAATGCGCGGTGCGCGCGGCAGCGCGCCTAAAAGCGCAAATTTCCAGTCAGCACCGCCGGCGCCCAGTGAGTCCGCTTCCTTGTTTGCTGCCACGGCGTTCATGGTTCCTCGCCCTTGAGCTTCGCTTGTGCGTCCTGAATCCAGCGCTCGACGCGCTCACCGACTTTAAGGCGCAGCTCCTCGAACGTTGCCTCATCGATCGCCGCGGCCACTGCCTGGGGCAGCGTCGGCACGACATTGGTCTGAAACTGCGCATACGTCATGATCTCGATCTTGCGCCAGAGCTCCTCCCGTGCGGTCGCGAGGCGTGCTTCAGCATCTGGTACCTCCGAGAGCGCTTCACTCGGATCCTCAACGTTTGCGCGGATGAGCACATTCAGGTCAAAGAGATCGCGCACCTCGGTGCGATTGAGCGCGGTAAGCGCAAACACCTTGGAGACGGCGAGCGCCTGGGAACTCATGGCGCGAATCGGAGTACGGGAGTTGAAACCCGGCGCGGTCAGCTCTACCACCCCGAATGGCACCAGGGGCATACGGCGCGAGACCTCGACGGTCAGGTGCAGAGGCTCGGTGCTACCGGGGTAGAAGCCCGAGATCTTCCACCGAAGTGTCGTCTCCGTTTGCTTTGGGTCCGTGACCACCGCGTTGTCGATCAGGCCCGATGAGATGGCGCCGGCGATCGAGCGGCGCACGATGCCCTGGATCCGCTGCTTCGGAAACCCAGGATCCGCATCGAGGTCGATGTCCTTCGTGTACCGCTCGCTGCCGTGTGCCATGCGCATGGCGAGGCCGCCCTTTAAGACGAGCTCCTTGGCGAGCGCATTGCCCATGAGCTCGACCAGAATCCGAGCCTGCAGGGCCTCGCGGGCGGCCGCGGCGGTATTGTCTGTATCAGTGGCCATGTTTCAAGTACATTTCGCTTAGGAAATAAGCGATCCATACTTAAAGTATAGCCGGAACGCCTACCGATAACAATCTTTAAGTTCAAATCGCTTAACAAATGAGCGAAATAGACTTAACTTGTTGCGCCGCATTATTTCGGCGGAAATCCAAAATTATGGCATTTTGGGGCTCTTGCACTAAGCGACCTGGACCCCCGCGGCGGTTGGCGGGTAGCGCCGAAGCCTTGCACGCGCTGTTTGGGGTTAGATCGCACTGCCGGCCTTGCGCCCGATCGACTCCAGCAGGTGGCGGTGGAACAAGTGGCAGAACGCCGTTTCAATCGGCCGCCACGCCCAGCGTGGAGATCGACCGTCGGTGTAATGTGTCGTCACGCTGAGCTCGGTGCCCCCGCCGGCGATTTCACGCAGCGTATAGCTGCCTCCCGACAGCTGAATCGCGGCGCCAAGCGACAGTTTCTGTTCCACGACCGCGAACTCATAGCGATGACCGGGATCGATGCGCGTTACGCGCTTGACCAAGTGCCCGCGATCGTACAGGCACAGCGCCTCGTCGCCGACCGCCGATTTCTCGCCCTCGGTGCGTATCGGTCGCGGCAGCAGCAGCCGCAGATACCAGGGCGGGGGTTCGACGATTTGTTCGTAGAACATCAAGCTCTGCCATAACCGGCCCTTCTTAGGAGCGAAACTTCTGCGTGTCACAACGGTCGCGCCCATCATCTCGGCGCCCATGGCAGGCAACCGGCCGGACGCACATCGACGATGCCCCAGAGCATCGCCCGGTCGTCGGCCGCTCGGTTGTACACATGGCCGCAACGCGGCTCACGGAAACTGCGCAGCACGACGGTCGCATTCGGTTTGGCGGCGCGCTTGACCGCCGCGAACAGGCGGCGCTCGTAAGCGGAATCCGTGCCGTCGAGGATATTCGACAGCGTAAATCCGTCGAAGCTCGCGGCCGGCTGCTGTTCCAGAAAGGCGGCCGCGTCGGCATGCACGAGCTGGATGTCGGCGGCCTCCCGCGGCGGCGGACTCTCGGCCAACTCTCCGACGAAAAGCGCCCGCAAATAGGGATTGGCGCGGTTCGAGTGCAATGCGAGGCCGCGCGCCACGCGGCTGCGCATGACGGCGCCCAGGCGCGGCGGCAGAAAATCGAGGAACGGCGCGGCGTACACTGCGCGCAACGCGGCCAGCGAGAGCATGGTATCGACCGCGGCACGAAATCTCGGTGTATCCAAATATTGCTTCCAGTAGTGCATTTGCATCCCGGGATCATCGAGATCGAGGAATTGACGCAGTCGCGACGGCCACCAGCCGACGAGCGGCGCGAAAGAGCGACCGAACGCCATGAAGCGCTCCGCACTGCCGCGCAGCGCCCGTTCTCCGGCGAAACGCCGCTGCGCATAGCGCAGTTGCACGGCGTTGATGTCGACCGCCACGACCTCGCAACGCGGCGCGAGCCGCATGGCCGTGCAGCCGGCCGAGGCGATGCACAGAATGCGGCCCCCTTGCGGGAATGCGCCGAGTTCGATCGATGCGTCCTCATACATGCGGCCGAAGAGGATTTTTCCCGGACCCTGAAGCGCGTCGAAGCGCCCGCGCTCCCATACATTGACGCTGCCGGCGGCGCTCATGTCCGACCGGGCAAGCTTGCCGACACCCACACGAGCACGAGGAACGCGAAATTCTTGACGACCATGCCGGCCGGATCATGGAGCATCCGGCGTGCCCACAATAATCCGTTAGCGTTGAGCGCGATCAACAGGACCGTCTGCACGATCGCACATTCGACCGGCGCCACCGCGCTCAAGGTCCAGGCCGCGATCGCGACTTCGACCGCGCCCAGAATCAGCAACAACGGCGTGCCGATGCGCGGTCCGAAGTAAGGAACGGCCGCCACGACCGCGAATTCATGAGGTTGGCCCCGCAGCAACTTGCACCACAATCCCTCGTAGAGCCACACGGCAGCGACGGCGGTGCGAATCAGCCAAAACGGAGGCAATAAACTAGACGTGACGGGCTCCTGAAAAACGCCGAGCGTCGCACTGCGTGCGGTCAAAGTATGCGGCATCGCGACCGGCAAAATCTACTTTATCGCATAGAGCGCATGAGCCCGCGTCTCGAAGGCCGAGAGAATTTCGTCGACCGAAGCGCCCAATGTGGCGTTGACCGCAAACTGCTGGATCAATGAGCGCAACTCGAGTTCCGCTGTGATGCTGAGGCTGCAGGCGTCCGGCCCTCGAGCCGAAACTAAAAAGCACAGATTGAATTTTCGGAACATCGGGTCCGACGAGCTCACGTCGAGGCGCTCCGGGCGCCTCAGCACCGCGGTCGATGCGAATCCGAGCTGTACCGGCCCGACGCCCAATACCTGCTCGACCTGCATCACTTGATCTTCACGGCTCACCACGCGCGCCGAGATCCACCAGCGCAAGAATTGCGGATAGCGCTCGATGTCGGCGGCAAGATCGAAGATTTGCTCGCGGCTATAGGGCAGCGATCGCCCCGGCCTGTCTATGCGCATGAGCCCCCCTCAAGGCTCAAAACGTATACTGAACCCGCAGCCGGAACAAGTTCACGTCATAGCGAGGGCTCGTGATCCCGAGCGCGAGCACGTTCGAGATGGTACTCGGATCGACGCCGCTCAGCGCCCAATCCATCGTGTCTTCCTTCGCATATTCATAGTCAAAGCGTACGGTGCAGCGCGCATTGAGGTGATAGCGCGACCAGAGCTTCGCAGCCAAATCGCGCACCGAATTTTCCGGAAACCCCGCGCCGGGAACGCCGGTGTTCACGCCGATGGCCTCGTTCGAATACGACCAGTTGTAGTCCAGACCGATGTCGACGCGCGGCAACGCATCGCGCCATTGCAGGCCGGCGCCGACCGTGTCGATCGATACTTGGTCGTTGCCGAACCAGTCGGGAACCGAAAAGCTCTGGCTGCCGGCTTGCGCGGTTTCGATGAGTTCTCGCGTGAAATGCAAGTCCACGCTGATTTTTTCCGTCGGCGTCCAGTTGACGTCGAGCGACCCGCTGTGGTCGTCGTCGTTGGTCAAGCCGATCATCGTATTTTGATAGCTATCGTCGTTTTGTTGCCAGACCAAGTCGATGACGACACTAGGGGTCGGCGTGTAGGAGAGCGTGCCGAGCCATTGCTGGCGCGTACGATCCGCGGTATTGAACTGTTGCAGCAGGGGATTCTGCGGCGCCGCGAGACCGGCGACGACCATGTAGTCGTCGAGCCAGCGTTGTGAATGCGAATACTTGACCGCGAGCCCGATGCCGTACGCAAAGTTTGAATTCAACTCGGCCCAAGCCGTCTCGGTATGATTGCGCAGCACGGTCTCGAATGTGCGATCGAAGCGCTCGTAGTCGGCACCGATCTGGAGCTTGACCTGTGAGACCACCGCAAGATTCGGCAGCATGCGGTATGCCGCGTTGAGCTTGGCGTGATTGCGGTCGAAGCTATAGGGCAGGTTGGTCTGGCCCGCGCCGACGAAGGTGTCGGTGACCACCTGCTGAAAGCTGTTCTGCGCGGTATCGTTGTCGCGGCGGTCGACGAGGTATTCGGCATTGAGCGACAGATGCCGTATCGGCGTTGAGTTCAAACGCACGACATAATTTCCCGTATTGACGCGTCCATCCAGATTGCTGACCGGCAGTGCAGCGGTCGTCAGCGCCGAATTTATGGTCGCCGGCATGAACGCGGCATCTTGCAGCTCGCGTCCGTAGGCGAGGCTCGTCATCAGTCTTGTGGTCGGCAGGATTTGCCAGCCTCCGACCAAGGCCAACTGGTGGAAAGAATTGCTCGGCGGCAAGCTCATGCGCCCCTCGGTGGCTCCGGGCGCAATCGGCGCAAACGGATTGGCCCACTCGAACGAGGCGTTGTCTTCGGTGAAAAATGATCCGTAATAGCCGAGCCGCGCCTGCCAACGATCGCGCGAGTAGCCCGCGGACGCGTCGATCTGATCGGTGCGATAATCGATCGGCGCCGCGAGCTGCACGGAGTCGGTCAGGAAATTCGCGCCCGAGATGGTGTTACCGGTTTGAAGATCGTCGCGAAAATCGAAAGCGAAATCCCAGTTGGACAACCGCGGCGTGTAATCCGCACCGATGCCGGCGGTGTGGCGCTGATTGCTGATGTTGACGGGCTGCAGAGTGGTAGCGAGCGCCGCCATCTGCGAGGTGCCGCCGCCGGCAACCCAGTTCGGCGGCAACGACTGATTAGTGCCGCCGAAGCCGATCAACGGAGAATGGCCGGTATCGTCTAGAAATAGCGGTATTTGGCGATATAGCCCGTGCAACTCCACGAGTCCCTGGGTGCCCGCCTCGAGTTCGATCCAGCGCGAGTCCAAACCGAGGTTTCCGGTGGATCCATCGAAATAATCGCCGCGCTGATTGCGGTACTCGGCGGCGCCGTCGATATCGGCGTAAGCACCGCTATGGGAATAGCCCGAATATTCGCCGAAGCGGTAATCGCCGCTGGTCAGGCCGTCGATCCCAAGACTCGCGAGGCCGGTCCAACCGTACGCGGTCGGGCAGACCGTGCAAAGCCACTTCGATAAATCCGGTGCCGCCGCCGACGTGTCGTCGGCATGCACGACCGCTGAAAACGGCAACGCGCCGACGAGTACCAATGGCCACGCAACGCGCGCGCGCGGGCGGGTCTTGGCGCAGTCCCGATCCGAGTTCTTGGGGTACATCGCCCGATCTCCTAACGGTTCAAGTCCGCGCCCGAGGGCGCGTTCGATCCGTGCACTTGGCTGTGGCAGTTGGCGCAGCTGCCCGCGAGCAGGAAGCTCGACGCTTGACCCCTCGCCAAACCCGCACCGGTAGCCGCCATACTCGGGTGATCCGCTTGCGAGTGACATTGCTGACACAGCAACGGCGGTCTGCTCACAAGCAGGGCCGGATTGACCGAGCCATGCGGTGTATGACAATTGCTGCAATCCTCCGCGACCGGCGCGTGCTCCCACAGATACGGACCACGCTTCTCGGCGTGGCAGCTATAGCAGGTTTGGTTCAGCGTCGGACGCGTCAGCAGCGCCGGATACAGCGCATCATGGGGAGCATGGCAGGAGGTGCAGGCCATATCGCCGTCGCGCACCGGATGGGCCGAGAATTTCTCGAAATCGGCGCGCACCTTTTGATGGCACTGGTAGCAAATCACCGGCTGTTCCGCGACCACGGTGACCGGATCGTGCTCGGCATGCATGCGATGACAGCTCACGCAAGCGACATCCTCGCGCTGATGCACGCTGCCCTGCCATCCGATCCGATGACCGCTCTGATGGCAAGCGAGACAGGTGCCGTTTTGCTTCGCGACCGTGGCCTTCGATCCCGCGGCGAACAGCGGTATCGGCGGGCGCGGGTCGCCGACGTGGAGTTTCTTCGAATGCTCCGCGCCGGGTCCGTGGCAGGACTCGCACTGCTCCTGCGCGAACGGCGTGCGCGCATCGGCGCCCACCGCGTGCTTGGTCTTGAAAATCCCCATGACCGCCGGTTCGCTATGACACTTGATGCATGTGTCGGCGCCGGTTTGCGTATACTCCGGGACCGCCGCCGCCGGTGGCGCAGCTACTGCGGGCGCATCGGCCGCAGGCGTATCGGCCGCGGGCGCGTCCGCAGCGCGCGCCGCAAGCGGCAGGGACCCCACCACCACCAGCGCTGCTAACCACAAACTCTTGCGCATGATCAGACCGTTGGCGCCGCCCGCTGTGGCAGGGCGGATCACGGCACCCCGTGCTCGATGGCAACGTCCGCTACCGCTCCCGTCCCATGGCAGACGGCGCAGGTTTCGGTGTTTGCCGGCGTCGTGCCGATCAGCGCTTCGGTAATGTAGAAGGAGCCGCCGTTCTGCTGAATGTGCGCCTCGGTCGTCGGGTCGTTATGGCATGCAGAGCACGCGGATGCCGTCGGGCTGATCCGATCGTAAGCCAGCGTGTTCTCGACTGCACCGGCCGGCGTGAGGTCCGTCGTGCCGAACCGATTGGACAGCGCCACCGTCGCATGCGTATCGACGGTCGTGCCCAACACGGTCGCGCCCAAGGGCGGCTCGAACGTCGTGCCCGTATGGCACTGCGCGCAATCGGCGAGCACGCCCGGATACAAGAGCGTCGAGAAGTTGTTGACGCTGTTGCCATAGCCGTAGACGATGAATGGGTCGGTGCGCTTCGCGGCGCCGTGAATCGCATGGATGAAGTACTTGAAGTCGATCTGACGCTGCTCGAGACCATCGACCGCAGCGGTATTCACGCCGTTGGCAATGCCGTCCGGATCGGTCGGGCGTAGCGCCAAATCGGTCGCATCCGGGTTGTGGCACATCACGCACAGCTGCGTGTTGTCGTTGCGGTTACCGCCGTGCAACGACAAGCCGTCGTTCTCGCCATGGCAGTTTTGGCAGTTTGCGGTTTCGACCACCACGCGGCGCGGCACCGGTTTCGCATCGGTGATCGCAAAGTAAGAGACCACGCTCGCGATCGGAACGGCCACTGCCGGCGTGACGGCCGTATCGGCGGGGTGACCTTCGATCGCGGCGGTGCCGGAGCCTGTGGCCGCGGCTGGGACTGCGACCGGCGAAGTCGCCGAATACGTCCCGTCGCCGTTGGGCGTCGCGGTCAGCGCATTGAACGAGACCGGCTGAGCCGGATAGGTACCGCTGCCGATGTTCTCGTAGTCGGTCGTGCTCCAGGCCAAGTCGATTTCGACCCGAGAACTTCCACCCGCGGTGAACGCCGGATCGGTCTGAATGTTGTACGGCGCGTTGTTGTTGGCCGGATTCGTGACCGAGAACTTCACGATGGGCGTCTGCCCCGGCGCCGTATTGGTGACGCTCACGATGTTGAACTGGAAGTTCGCCGCGTCCGCCTTCGCGACGATCACATGCGATGCGTCGACGCTGCCCGCGGCGCCGCCGGCGGCATGACAGACCGCGCATTGGCTATTGTCGGTCTGCACGCCGCCGGGATGACCCCCGGTCACTCCTTCCGCGAAATTGATGTCGTCATGGCAGGACCCGCAAGCCTGCATGGTCGGCGCGGACGCATAATTCCCCGCGTCCGGCGTACTGACGTCGGCCGGATTGTGGCATTTGGTGCAGTTCTCGATGTTCTGCGGAAACTTCACGGCCGAGAAATCGTTGACCGAGTTGCGGTAGCCGTAAATGATATAGGGCGTACCGGCGACGACGCTCGGCAGATTCGAAGCGTCATGCAGCTTGTGCAACATGACTTTGAAGTCGAGACTGTTGGTGCTGTTGGGCTCCGTGCTGCCCGAATTGTGGCAGGTCACGCAATAGCGCGGATCTTGGCGCGGTCCACCGTGCTCATTGAGTTGCTCATGGCAGGCATTGCAGGACGTCAGGTCGACCATGTCCTGCGTCAGAATTCCGGTCGTCGCGCCGGTCGACGGCTGAAAATCATAAATGCCGTTCGTGACCTGCTGTACGCCGTTCGCGGATATCGGCAACAGCGGCGCCGTGCTGGCCTCGTCGCGCAGCGCGATTGCGACGCGGTGCGTCAGCGCCGCATTGTAGGTCACGGGCAACGGTGCGGTGACCGCGGTGATGTTCGTGCCGAGCGTATAGGTATAGGTGCCGTTGTGGTTATCGACGAGCTTACCGCCGGTATCCGTCGTCGCCTCGATCGTCGGCTGTGTGCCGATGCCGAGTCCCGGCGTCGGCGTAGCCGTGACGTTGATGTAGCTTTGCCATGCGTTGTCATTGCCGTTCGTACCCGGCACCAACTGCGCGACTGTCAATTC
>Ga0209415_10009793_pt1 | contig 16404 bp, 12 predicted proteins | sample PeaSoiSIISIP2007_FD_187696 | JGI IMG/M metagenome (GOLD analysis project Ga0209415, IMG submission 187696) | Peat soil microbial communities from Weissenstadt, Germany - SII-SIP-2007 (SPAdes) (version 2) | ecosystem: Environmental > Terrestrial > Soil > Wetlands > Peat | place: Germany...
GTTTTCGGCGACGGCGAGCAGTCTCGCGATTTCACTTACGTCTCGAACGTCGTGGACGCCACTCTCCGCGCTGCGGAAGCCCCCGGCGTCTCCGGCATGGTCTTCAACGGAGGCACGGGCGGCCGCTTTACCCTCAATCACACGCTCGCCCTGCTCTCGAAAATCTCCGGCAAACCCGCCAACGCCAAATACGAACCCCCGCGCCCCGGCGACATCCGCGACTCCCAGGCCGATATCAGCCTGGCCCGCCAGATGCTCGCCTATGTCCCCACCGTCGGCTTCGAAGAGGGTCTCCGCCGCACCTGGGACTGGTACAAATCCCAGCCCCGGTAGCCCGCCCGACCGAAGCTGATGTATGGCGTAGGCGGGCCACGGTCAGTCCCGATCCCGAAGCCTCGGGACTCGGGATTTCTGACCGTGGGCCTTCTCCCCTCTTATCTCTGTTCTCTCCCCCCGCGCTCCTATTCAAATCCCCAACTCCCCCACCAACTCCCTCATGTCCGAAATCACCAAGTCCGGCGCGCACAGGTGCAGCCGGTGACTTCCCAATCCGTAGCTCACTCCGCACGCCCACGTCCCCGCATTCCGCGCGGTTTCCATATCAATCTCCGAATCTCCCACCAGCAGCGCCTCTCGCGCCGTCGTCCCGAACTCCTCAAGCAGCGCCTGCATCCCCATGGGATCGGGTTTTTTCCGTGGAAAACTGTCCTCGCAGTAGATCCGCGCAAACCGCGGTGCCAGGTCCAGCCCCTCGACGATGGGCATCGTAAACCGCAGGGGTTTGTTCGTCAGCACCGCCAGCGTGCGGCCTTGCATTCGATCGAGCGCCTCAACCACGCCCGGATACGGCCGCGTGAAATCGAGCAAGTGCTCCGCGTAGTATTCGCGGAAGTAGTTCAGACCGCCCTCGACCAGATCCTCCGCCGCGCCCTCGCCCAGCGCCTGCCGCATCAGGTCCCGCGCCCCCTGGCCGATGTAGCTCAGCACCGTCGGATCGTCGAGCGCCCCCATTCCCAGGCGCGCCCGCGCCGCGTTCACCGCCACAATCAAGTCCCGGCTCGAGTCGATCAGTGTCCCGTCCAGATCGAACGCGATCAGCCGCACCCGCGCGAATCGTCCGTCCGTGCCCGTCGCATTCATTTCCCCGACCATTCTAAGTCGCGCCCAAGTGGCGCAGCCACTCTTGGCTGCGCTCTATCTGTCTCCAATTCTTGCCGGTGCGCTCCCCCCTGCCCCGCCTCGCCGCCGCCCCACATGTTCCCTACAACCCCTGCCCCTCCGCTGCTAGAATGGCGCCCTCGCCGGTGCATCCCGGCCGAGCGATCCGCGCCCATGGCCCGCATCTTCCCTTTCCGAGCTTTCCGCTACGACGCCACGCGCTTCGATCTCGCGCGCGTCCTCACCCAGCCCTACGACAAGATCACGCCGGACATGCAGGAGCGCTACTACGCGCTCGACCCGCTCAACCTGGTGCGCATCGAAAGAGGCCGCGCGCAGCCGGACGACGGGCCGCAATCCAGCGTCTACACCCGCGCCGCCCAAACGCTCGACGCCTGGATCCGCGAAGGCGCCCTCCGGCAGGACGCCGCGCCCTCGCTCTACGTCTGCTCGCAGGAATTTACGGCGCCGGGGACGGGCCAGCACCGGGTCCGCCGCGGCTTCCTGTCTCTGCTCGGGCTCGAGGACTATGCCGCGGGCATCGTCTTCCGCCACGAGCAAACGCACACCGCCGCGCGCGTCGATCGCCTCGAATTGCTCCGCCACACCCGCGCCCACACCGGCCAGCTCATGATGCTGTTCGACGATGCCGGCTCGCGCATCACTTCTCTGATCGCCCGCGCGATGCGCGCCGCCCCCGAAAACGAACTGACGGACGAGTTCTGCGTCGTGCACCGCCTGTGGCCCGTGAGCGACCCCGCGGCTGTGGACTCCCTCGTCCGCGCCATGGCCGACCGTAAACTCCTCATCGCCGACGGCCACCATCGCTACGAGACTGCGCTGGCCTACCGCGATGAATGTCGCTCCGGCGGCGCCGTCTCCTCCCCGGACGCGCCCCACGAAAAAACCCTGGCGACCCTCTTCCCCCTGCAGGATTCGGGCGTCCTGGTGCTGCCCACGCATCGCACCGTCGGCGGCCTCTCCAATTTCGATTTCTTCGCCTTCCGCAAATCCCTCGAGGGCATCTTCGACTGGTACGCCTATCCCTTCTCCGCCGGGAACGAGCGCGACGCAGTTCTCCCGGACTTCCGCCACGATCTCTCCGCGCGGGCCGGAGCCGAATCTGGAAGGCGGGTGATCGGCGTGTACGCGGGCGGCGGCGCTTTCTTCCTTTTCGTTCTGCGGCCGGACGCGGACCTGGACGCGCTCCTCGCGCGCGTGCCCTCGGCCCAGCGCTCGCTCGACGTCGTTCTCCTCCACCGCCTGCTCCTCGAGGGAAAACTCGGATTGACTCCCGATGCCGTCGAGCGCGAGAAAAACATCAGCTACCATCGCGACGTCGCCGATGCCCTCGCCGCCGTGGATGCGGGCGCCGCGCAGCTCGCTTTCCTGCTGAATCCCGTGGCCGCTCGCCAGGTCTACGACGTCGCCCTCTCCGGCAACGTGCTCCCCCAGAAGTCCACCGACTTCTACCCGAAGCTCCTCAGCGGCCTGGCCATCTACCGCCTGGACGGTTGATCCCCATGCAAACCCATGCCACCAGCCCGCTCGCCGGCAGGGGAAGGGCGCACCTTCGCCGCATCCAAAAAACAAATGCGCGCCGGTCCCGCATCACGCGGCCGGCGCGCACAATTCCTTGGGGAGGTTTACTTCGCGAAGCTCTGAACGGCGGCAGCTTCCGAGTCGAACACCTCAAACACCGTCAGCAGTTTCGTCACCTGCAGGACTTCCTGGAACTTTTGCCCCAGGTTGGAGAGCTTCAGCAATGCGCCGTGATTCCGCGCGCTGTGGAAGGCCGCCACCAGCGTGCCCAGGCCCGCGCTGTCGATGTACGTGACGTTGCCCATGTTCATCACGATCTTCCGTTTGTCTTCCGCCAGCAAACTCTTCATGCGCTCGCGCAGGGAGTTCGATTCCTCACCCAGGATGATCTTGCCCTCAAGCACCAGCACGACTACGCCCTCAGCATCCTTGCTCGCAATCTTCAGTGGCACGTCTCGAACCTCCCTTCCGGTTTATTTCCCCGGCAACGGCCCGCCCCGCGTCCTGTTGGACACCGTTTCTCCCCTCGCGGTGCCGCCGGCCGCTCGCGCCGCAGCTTCCCGGGCGCGGATTCCCATCAGTAGTAGTCCGAACACGACATAAAATAGCCGCAACGCCGGCAAACCAGCTTGCACTTGTGCGGCTCGAGCGGAGCGGAACACGACGGACAATACTCCGACGGTTCTTTCGCTGCGGTCGCCTCTTGCTTCTCTTCCCGGCTTCCGCAGGACTCGGAAACCCGCCCGTCTTCCATAAGGCTCCGTGGTTATAACACAACCCGCGCCCAGCGGGAAGCGCAACCCTTTCTCTCAGGCCGGGCTTCCTCAATGCCTTCCGGGTCAGGCCGTCGCACGAGCCTCCAGCGCCCCATCCGGGGAGATGACAATGAAACTCTGAAGGCGTAGACTGCATCCATCTCGGCAGGGTGAGGTTCCATGGGCAGGAAGTTCGCAGTTGTTGCCGCCCTGATGGCTCTTTGGATCCTCCCGGCGCACGCGCAGTCGCGCGCCGGCGCTCACGCTGTGGCCAGTCCTTTTCCGGTTTCCGCCCATCCGGTTCGGAGCATCCCTTCGCCCATCCGGCCCCACCCGGTGCGGCCGCCTGTTGCGACTTCCAATCCCGGTCTCACGGTGACTTCCTACTCCGCGGGCGCCCTTCAGAGTCTTTTGGGTTGTCCCGTGGCCGGCATCGAATCCGATTCTTCCAATTGGGCCGCCCTCAATGGCAACCTGGCCGTGCGCGCGCTGATTGACCCTGCGACCCAGTATGAAATAGCCCAGGCGGTGCGTCAGTGCGGCGCTACCGCGGGCGTCGCTCCGTTACTCTATCCGTCCTACGCCGCACCCATCGTCCTGGAGACCCCCATGGCCGCGCCGCAGCCCGATCCGGCCCCGGAGGCCCCCCTGATCGCCGCCGCCCCGCCAGCCGAGGAGCCACCGGCGCAGGACCAGACTGTTGCTCGAGAGCAACACCTGCCCGATCCCGGAGAATTCGTCCTGGTGCAGCGCGACGGCCGCCTGCTGTTCGCCGTCGGCTTCACTTCCGGGCCTGGCCAAGTGGTCTACGTAACTAAGGAGGGCGTGCGCCGCAGCATCTCTCTCGATCAACTCGATGTGGACGCCACTCTCCGCATGAATGAAGTTCGCGGCTCCTCCATCCAGCTCCCCAAAGCCTGACCTCCGCTGTAGCGGCGGCATTACGCCGCCATCCTTTCACTTGATTTGTAGACGCGGTGGCCGTCGTCGCTCTGGTGGTCCAACCGGCGCTCGACCAACTCTCCGGCGGCTTCGTCCAACATGGCGATCTGTTGATAGCGCGTGTGAAAATCACAACCTATAATCAGCCCGCCGACGGGTGGCCCGGCCGGCGCTAGGCGGCGCGCTGCCCGGCCTTTTTTGCGATGACCATCATGTTGTCGCCGAAATCCACGGTCACGAAGAGCGAGCCGAGGGGCATGGCGGCCAGGCGCAGGAGCGGGCCGACCGGTCCGAGCACGGCTGCGGCTTTTTCCAGGAAGTAGCGGAGCGAGACGATGCGTTTGGCGCGCTCGATCGACAGCACTTCGAACCCGGCCAGCTCCAGCATGCGCGCGAGCGTGCCGCGCGTGAAGTAATAGAGGTGCATGCGCATGAACCACGGCCATCGCCGGCCGCACATTTTCGCGTAGAGCGACCCCGTATCCATGGTGGTCAGAGCGAAAATGCCTTCGGGCTTCACCAGGCCGTGGATTTCGCGGAGCTCGCCGAGGGGATCGTGCAGGTGCTCGATCACGTCCCACAGCGCGACCAGATCGAAGGATTCCGCGGGCAGATTGGTGCGGCGCAGCGGCGCGTTGATCACCTCGTGCCCGTTCTGTTTGGTGCGCTCGGCGGCCCAGGCGCTCGGCTCCACGCCGAAAGTCTGCCAGCCGCGCTGGCGCGCGACGTCCAGGAAAACGCCCAGGTAGCAGCCGATGTCCAGCACGCGGCCCGGCTGGGTGCAGTATTTCTCGATGGCGGGCATCATTCCGGAGTAGGTGCGCACCCGCCCTTCCTTCTCCCGATCGTAAACGGCATCCTCCACCTGTTCGTAGCGCGTCTCGATGATCTCCTCGGGCTCGCGCGGGTTCTCGTAGAGCAGGCCGCAGCGAATGCACTGCACGATGTTGGTAAAATCGCCGTGCTGAAGGCTGGTGCAGCGGAAGGCCTGCTCCGTGAGTGCCGCCGCCGGACCCGCGTGGCCGGCGTAGAGCACGCGGTATTCCCTGGACCCGCAGAGATTGCAGGGGACGTACACCATGCCTCCCGCGTCGCCCACGGGCACCGGAGGCTGCGCCGCCTTCGAGAGCAGTTTGCGGTCCCACCACGCCGCCCAGGTGACGTTGGAATTCATCAGGAAATTCCACAACCCGCCCAGAAACACGCCGGCCGCGATGCTCCATCCGAAGCCCAGATGCAGGCCGTAATGCAGGCCGGCAATCGCGGCCAGGCTGAGCGTCACACCGGTGACGGAAAACGCGCAAAATTTCAGAAAGCGCACCAGCAACTGCGCCCCGCCGGGCTGCGCCCGGTGCGCGTCGCGAAAGGTGAACAGTTCATTCCACACGAAATTGTTCACCATGGCAAAGCCCGCGCCGCCTAGCGCGGCCAGGGGCAGTGGCCAGCTGAAGCGGGAAATAAAAACGCCCAGGGCCAGCGTCACGTTGATCACCGCGCCGCTCGCTCCCACCAGGGCGTAGCGAAAGATGCGCGCGGCTTCTCCCGAATCGAGCGAGATGCGCACAAGGTGCGCCAGGTATTGCACCGCCGTGCGCGCGTTCATTTTGCTGCCGCCCACGGCGCGCTCCTCGAAGATGTAGGGCACTTCGGCCACGCGCTGGTACTTGCCCCGGGCCAGCACTTCCAGCAGGATTTTGTAGCCGATGGGGTTCAGCGCGGCGCTGCCGATGACTTCCGCGCGCATTAGGAAAAAGCCGGACATGGGATCGGCCACTTTCCCGAGCGTGCCGGGCAGGATGAAGTCCGCCATGAGCGTGGCCGTCCAGGAAACGAATCGCCGCCATACGCTCCATTCGCTCACGCCGCCGCCGGACACGTGACGGCTGCCCACCACCACGTCCGCGGGACCGCCGCGCAGCTCCGCGATCATCCGCGGGAGAAGCTCGGGAGGGTGCTGCAAGTCCGCGTCCATGCAGCCGAGCACGTCGCCGCGCGCGATGCGCCATCCCGCGACGACCGCGGTGGAAAGATCGCGTTCGTAGACGCGCTCGAGCAGCCGCAGCCACGGCCGGCCATCCGCTGCCAGCCGCTGCACTTCTTCGCCTGTTCCGTCGGCGCTGCCGTCGTCCACAATGATTAGCTCGTATTCCTCGCCGCATTGCGCGAGCGCCGCACCCGCGCGCTCCACCAGCCGTGCGATGTTGGCCCTTTCGTTGTACGTGGGAACGACCAGCGAAATCATCCGAGGATCCAGGACCGCAGGCGGACGGCAACGATGAGAGCGCGGCGCATGGCAGAGAATCGTAGCTCGAAAGCGGGGGAACGGCACGAGAACTCGATTTCCCGATGCTTTGGGTGAAACGGTGCGGCGCCAACCCCCACCCGGCGCGGCGGGGCCCCGCAACACAGGGTTCACAGTTTCTTGCTATCGTAGCGGGTACGCCCGGCGTGCTCGCCGGGGCGGCTTTTCATGAGGCAAGAAAATGAGTGAACCACTAAGCGCCCAGCAAGCGGAGCGGATGAACGCCTACTGGCGCGCGGCAAATTACCTCACCGTGGGCCAGATCTATCTGGCGGATAACCCGCTGCTGGAACGGCCGCTCACGCCCGAGGACATAAAACCGCGCCTGCTGGGGCACTGGGGAACCACCTCCGGACTGAATTTTATCTACACGCATTTGAACCGCCTGATCGCCGAGCGCGGGCTGAACATGATTTACGTGATCGGGCCGGGCCACGGCGGTCCCGGGATTGTGGCCCACACCTACCTGGAAGGCTCCTACAGCGAGATTTACCCGCACATCGAGCAGAACCGCGACGGCATGAAGCGCCTGTTCCGCCAATTTTCCTGGCCTTACGGCATTCCCAGCCACGTGGCGCCGGAGACTCCCGGCTCGATCCATGAAGGGGGCGAACTGGGATATTCGCTGCTGCACGCCTACGGAGCCGCGTACGACAATCCCGAATTGATGGTCGCGTGCGTAGTGGGAGACGGAGAAGCGGAAACCGGGCCGTGCGCCACGAGCTGGCATTCGAACAAATTCCTGAATCCCGCGCGGGACGGGGCGGTGCTGCCGATCCTGCACTTGAACGGATACAAGATCGCCAATCCCACGGTGCTCGCGCGCATCCCTCCGGAGGAGCTGGAGTCTCTGTTCCGCGGATACGGCTACCAGCCGTTCACCGTCGAGGGCGATGATCCCTTTCCCATGCACCAGAAGATGGCCGCGACGCTGGACGCGATGGTGGACGAAATCCACGCGATACAGAAACGCGCGCGCACGGAGGGCCGCACCGAGCGGCCTCGCTGGCCCCTGCTGATCCTGCGCACCCCGAAAGGTTGGACGGGACCCAAGACGGTGGACGGCAAACCCGTGGAAGGCACCTGGCGCGCGCACCAGGTGCCGGTGGCGGAAGTGCGGGAGCAACCGGAGCACCTGAAGATTCTCGAGGACTGGATGAAGAGTTATCGCGCCGGGGAACTCTTCGACCAGGACGGCAAATTGAAGCCCGAACTGGCGTCGCTGGCGCCGAAGGGCCAGCAACGCATGGGAATGAATCCGCACGCCAATGGCGGCCTGCTGCTGGAGCCTCTGCGGCTGCCGCAATTCCGGAATTACGCCGTGGATGTAAAAAAGCCGGGAAGTCCGGAGACGGAAGCCACGCGCATCCTGGGCGACTATCTGCGCGACGTGATGAAAATGAACCTGGAGAAACGGAATTTCCGCGTGTTCGGTCCGGACGAAACCGCCTCCAACCGGCTGGAGGCCATCTACAGCGTCAGCGGCAAGACCTGGGAGGCCGCCACGCTGCCCGTGGACGAGCATCTGGCTGCGGACGGCCGGGTGATGGAAATCCTGAGCGAGCACATGTGCGAGGGCTGGCTGGAGGGCTACCTGCTCACCGGCCGGCACGGCTTCTTCTCCTGCTACGAGGCGTTCATCCACATCGTGGACTCCATGTTCAACCAGCACGCGAAATGGCTCAAGGCGTCGCGCGAAATTCCGTGGCGCAAGCCGATTGCCTCGCTCAACTATCTGCTCACCTCGCATGTGTGGCGGCAGGACCACAACGGCTTTTCGCACCAGGACCCGGGATTCATCGACCACGTGGCGAACAAGAAGGCGGATATCGTCCGCATTTATCTTCCTCCCGACACGAACTCTCTGCTTTCCGTGGCCGATCACTGCCTGCGCAGCCGGAACTACGTGAACCTGATCATCGCCGGAAAGCAGCCGGCGCCGAACTGGATGGACATGGACGCAGCCGTGCAGCATTGCACCGCCGGGCTGGGCGCGTGGAAGTGGGCGAGCAACGACGACGGCGATCCGGAAGTCGTGATGGCCTGCGCCGGCGACGTGCCGGCGCTGGAGACGCTGGCCGCTGTCCAGTTGCTGCGGGAGGAATTGCCCGGGCTGCGGGTTCGCGTGGTGAATGTGGTGGACCTGATGGCGCTCCAGCCCGTCTCGGAACATCCCCACGGCGTGTCCGACGAGGATTTTGACGCGCTCTTTACCACCGACAAGCCGGTCGTTTTTGCCTTTCACGGTTATCCCACGCTGATCCACCGGCTCACTTACCGCCGGCATAACCACGACAACATCCACGTGCGCGGATACGTGGAGGAGGGCACCACAACAACGCCGTTCGACATGACCGTGCTGAACCGCCTGGATCGCTACCAATTGGCGCTCGACGCCATCCTGCGTGTCCCGCGCCTGAAGGGCATGGCCGATCGGGCCACGCAGCGCTTTACCGAGCAAATCCAGCGGCACAGACTCTACGTCTCCGAGCACGGCCAGGATCTCCCCGAAGTGAGGAATTGGAAGTGGACACTGAGTTGATGCCACGATGCCGGGAACAGCGCTCCTCGTCCTGAACAGCGGCTCGTCTTCGTTGAAGTTTGCGGTGTTTGCCGCGGAACAAGGCGGCGTCCAACCGCTCTACAGCGGCGCGGCGGAAGGCATCGGCACGGACGAGGGGCGGTTTTGGGTTCGCGACGGGACAGGCCGCGCCCTGAGCGACGAGAAGCGTGCGATTCCCGAGCAGGCCGCGGCCATCCGCATTGTCGCGGAGACGCTCGCTCGCCTCACGTTCCCTCCACTGGCGGGCATCGGCCACCGTGTGGTACACGGCGGCCCCGCGCTGCGGGAGCACCAGCGCATCACTCCGCAAGTGCTCGCGCAGTTGGAGGCCGCGGTCCAATTCGCTCCCCTGCACGTGCCTACTGCGCTGGTGCTCATCCGGGAAGCCGAGGGGCACTTTGCGGGTGTGCCGCAGTTTGCGTGTTTCGATACGGCCTTCCATCGCACGTTGCCGGAGGCCGCGGCGCGATTTCCGTTGCCGGACAAATTCTGGCACGCCGGAGTGCGCCGCTACGGATTCCACGGGCTCTCCTGCGAATCCATCCTCTATACGCTGGGCGGCGAAGTCCCGCCGCGGCTGATCGTGGCTCACCTGGGGAACGGCGCGAGCATCACGGCCATCGCGGGCGGCCTCTCCGTGGATACCACCATGGGCTTGACGCCCACGGGCGGCATCGTAATGGGCACGCGCCCCGGCGACCTCGATCCGGGAGTCCTGCTGTATCTCTGGCGCGTCTCCGGCGGCGGCTCGGAAGAAATGGAGAAAATCGTGGACAGGGAGTCGGGCCTGCTCGGCATTTCCGGGATTTCGGGAGACATGCGCCGGCTACACGAAGCCGGGGAGGACCCGAGAGCGCATCTGGCCATTGAGATGTTTTCCCGGGCGGCGAGAAAAGCAATCGGCAGCTTCGTGGCGATTCTCGGGGGACTCGATCTTCTCGTGTTTACCGGTGGAATCGGCGAACACGACGGCGCGGTGAGAGCGCAGATCTGCACCGGTCTGGAATCCCTGGGCGTCGCCCTCGATGCTGGGGCGAACCAGGCGAGCCAACGCATCGTCAGCGCTCCGGGCAGCCGCGTGCGCATCTCCATCCTGCCCAGCGAGGAAGAAGCGCAGATCGCTCGCCACGTCTCCCGGCTGCTCCGCGCGGACATGTAACGCGCGGCCATCGTGCCGCGCGGGGGGCTGTAGGGACATCCCGCCGTGGCGGGATCGTGCCCCTACGGCGTGCAGCCATCGCCGATGTGAGCGATCGGAGTTTTCGCCGGCTCCTGCGGGAAGTATTGGGAGTAGCGAGACGGTTCTGGTGAGAAACTCGGGCTAGTGCGTGGCGAACATGTTCGCAGAGCCCTCCAGCGGGTTCGTGCGATTCAGGACAACGCCGAGCAGGCGCTTTGCGGGCAGTTCCGCCGCGACCTGTCGCGCCTTGTCGTAGGGCGTCTTTCCCCCCTCAACGACCAGCAGCGCGGCGTCGCACCAGCCAGCGATGCGGAGCGCGTCAGAAGCCACCCCGGTCGCTGGCGTGTCCAGCAGGATCCAGTTGAAGATCGGCACGAGTTGTTCGACGAGGCCGTTCAGTTTTCCGCCGGCCAGAAGTTCGCCGGGATTCGGCGCGGCGTAGCCACCGGGAATCAGGAAGAGATTTTCCAGGGGCCCTCGCTGCAAGATTTGCTCAACGGTGGCTGCTCCCTTGAGAAAGGCCGTGAGCCCCGGCTCGCCCGAAGCACCCAGGAGCGTGTGCAGGCCCGGCGAGGGCAGATTGCAGTCCATCAGCAGGACACGGTGCCCGGCCTGCCGCGCGAGCGCATAGGCCAGGTTCGCGCACACAAAGGTTTTTCCCTCGGTAGGCATCGCGCTGGTCACCACCACGGTTTTCAGCGGCCTGCGTTCGCGCGCCTGATAGAGGCGCGTGCGCAGCATGCGGAGCTGCTCGGTGGCAAATGTGTTGTGCCGCGCGCTCAGGAAGAATAGCTTCGACGTGTCTCCCTGCCAGCGCAGGCGGCGGCAGGATTCCAGGAGCGCGGGCGCGGCCACACGCGGCGCGATAACCGGCACGGCCGCCGGGGCCACTGCAGCCGCCGCAGCAATGACCGCGGCAGCGACCGATGGACCGGGCGTGGGTGCGGGCTGGACCGCGGTCGGGGCCGGCGCGGCCTCCGCTGCCTGGGGCCGCGGGCCGCCCTTCTCCCGCTCCGCGCGCTTCAGCGCTTCGTGTATGCGGCTCATCGTTCCACTATCGCTTTTCTGTCACTCAACTGTCTCTTAATTGGGGCGCCGCAGGCGGTCCACCAGCGTGGCCAGATTTTGCAGGGCTTCCATCAGGCTGGCGTTCTCGCCGCTCGCGGCGGGGGACTCGACGGGCTGGGCGATGGGATCAATCCGGTGGAGATCGAATTCCCTGGCCACTTCGTCAATGGTGGCCACCTGCACGGGCCGCTTCTGGTCCACGAAGGCGCTGATCAGGGCGTGCTCGCACAGCAGATTGACGACGCGGGGGATTCCCCGCGCGTAACGATGCACCGCCTCCACCGTGTCCGGTGCGAAGATGATCGTCCCGTCGCCGCCGGCGATCCGCAGCCGCTCTTCGATGTACCCGGAGGTCTCTTCCAGCGTGAGCGGATAGGTGCGGCAGCGCAGCGTGATGCGCTGGCGCAACTGCCGCAGGCCCGGCAGGTTCAGCTTCTGTTCGAGTTCGGGCTGGCCGGAGAGCACGATCTGCAGCAATTTCTCGGTGGCCGTCTCCAGATTCGTGAGCAGGCGGATTTCCTCGAGCACCTGGGGCGAGAGGTTCTGCGCCTCGTCCACCACGAGCACGGCCGTCTCTCCGGCGCGGTAGCGCTCCAGCAGCCACTGGTTCAGCCGGATGAGCACCTGGCTCTTCATCCGCGTTTCGCAGGGAATCCCGAAATCCGCCATCATGAAATCGAGAAATTGAGTGACGTTGAGCCGCGAGTTGAAGACGAAGGCGGTGGCCAGGCTCTGCTCGTGCAGCCAGTCGAGCAGTTTGTTCAGCAGCGTGGTCTTGCCCGTGCCCACTTCCCCGGTGAGCGTGATGAACCCCTTGCGGCTCTGGATTCCGTAGGTGAGCACGGCAAAGGCTTCCTCGGTGTGCCGCGTGGAGAAGAGAAAACGCGGGTCCGGGTTCACATTGAACGGGTTTTCGCGCAGTCCGAAAAATTTCTTGTACATACGATTGCCGCGCCGGCCTCAGACGTCCGCCAGGACGCTCTCCTCTTTCTCCCCGCTTCCGCTCCGCACCGCCCGCGAGCCGCCCCCCCAGCCCTCCGAGTCATTTCCGTCCAGCCCATCCGCCGTCGGGATCACCGCGAGTGTGGGCAGACCGAGGTAATGCTCGATGTCGCCCTCCGTCCGCAGCGTCTTGTCCCTCAGTTCGCCCAGCACCACAGCCAGCAGCCCCACGCCCAACCCGCCTGCCGCTCCACACAGCGTAAAGAGGATGGGATCGGGGAAGGAGGGCGTGGCGGGCAGATTCGCCGCTTCCACCAACCGGAACGCGCTGCGGTCCCCGCGCTGCTCGGTTTGGCCAGCCTTCATCATATCGCTCTGTTTGGCGAGAAGCGTGTTGTAGTTCGTCTGGGCCGCGTCGCGATCCTGCGCCAGTTGCTTGAATTCCCGCTCGAGGGCCGGGCCATTCTCCAGGCGCGCCCGCGCCGCCCGGATTTCCCCTTGCAGGCGGCTCAGCTCGGCGGTTTTCTCCTGGATCGTCCGGTCGAGTTCTTGCTCTTGCACCCGCATCTGCGCCACCTGCGGCGGCTCGGCCGCCGGCGTCGCATCGGACTTCTTAGGCGCAGCCGCCGTTTTTGCTTCGTCGACCTTCCTCTGGAGCTGCGCGATGTCCGACTTGTGTTTCACCACGTCCGGATGATCCGGGGTATAGCGCGCTTCGAGCATGACCAACTGGGCCTGCTCGGTGGCCAATTCCTGCTCGAGCGCCTGCACGTTCGCGGGTTCCGCAGCCTGCAGGGCCCGCGTCCCGGCCGACTCGATGGCCTGGATGGACGTGGTGAGCGCCGTCCTCTCCTGCAGCGCGCGCTGGAACGCCCCATTCGCGGCTTCGAGCTGCACGTTGTATCCCATCAGGCTGTTCCGCGTTGCCACTTCGTCATCGCCGGAAGGCTCGTCGCCGTGCCGGCGCTTGAACGCGACCAGCTTCGCTTCCTGCGCGTCGAGCTTGCGCTTCGCCTCCGCGAGTTGTTTCGTTACAAGCTCAGCCGACGGATTGCTCGACGAGGGGGAATCTCCCGCTGCCGCCTGCGGCTGGCCCTTGCGCTCTTCCTGCAGAAACAAAGACACGATTCCGGCGCACACCTGCTGCGCGAGCCTGGCATCGCCGGCCGTAAAGGAGATCGTGAACCCCACGGTGCCCGGCGCGAGGGCGATGCTGCGGCCCATCTCCGCCACCGGCGTTTCCACGGAACCTCTGTTCTGCGCCGCAGGAAACAGCCCGAACCGCCCGGCCAGTCCCTGCAACCGTTCCGGGGTGAGAACTTGTTCGCGCAGCGCGGAGAGTCGCGAGGCGGAAGGCTCCGGCGCCGGCGTTTCCATGCGGCGACTCGCGGCTACATTCGTCTCCTGGACGGTCGCGGTGGAGGTGTATTTCGCCGGCAGGGTGCGCGCCAGCGCATATCCTCCCGCGAGACCCAGCAGGAGGCATACCAGCGCCCGTTTCCTTCTCCGCCGCCAGATGCCCAGATAGTCCGTCGCGGAAATTGGCCGATGGCCCATCATGGATATTTCTTCGCCGTCCCTTCTGCCCGTTCCCGAGCGCACCTAATCCAATGGCAAGGGCCGCGTGGACCAAGTGAGCGACATCCCGCCGGTCTGTGTGAGGGCAATGGGACCGGCGCACGGCGCACCGGTCACGCAAATGATGGTATTTCCGGTCTGGCGGGATGCATTGTAGTAAAAGCGGACACTCGAATAGTGGCCCAATGGCCGTGAAATCGAACCGCCTGCGTACCAGGTGTTGAACGTCGACGTGGTGTTTGCCATGCCGACCGTCGACGTCTGTTCCAGGGAGCTGTTGCGGGAGTAGCCTCCCGTAAGACCAACCGTCCAGACTCGCGATACCGCGTGAGTGAAGTTCGCCGTCAACTGGTCCGACGTGGCCCCGGGCAAGTAACCCGACCCCCCCGACACGCCGTGGGTATAGTTTGCGCTCATGCTTCCGTTTCGCACCGCGTAGTCCAGTGTGGCGAACATTGACCAGCTCACTGTATTCGCACCGCCGGTGACCATGGTCTCTCCCGGTTGCGGCGTGAAATGGGAAATCACCGGACCGGCAGAAAGGGACAGATGCAACCGCTTCTGGATCAGACGGCGGTATCCCACCTGCACGTAATTCGAGGTGAAACCTGAAATCCCGGAGGGGTAGTCGAGGATCGAAGCCAGGTAGCTGAAGCTGATCGTGTCCTTCACCGTGAGAGACTTGTCGTAGCCGAACCGCGCGGTCACATTGCGGGAGTTCAGCAGATCGTTGCCGAGAAAATGGAGAAAGCCGACCGTGCCGGAAAGGTTCACGGAAGATGTCGGGTTCACGGCGTATTGGGCCTGAACCACCGTGACGCTGGAAATCTGGGAAACGTTGGGAGCCTCGATCGTTTGCGTGGGCACCACATAGGGGTTGAATCCCGTTCCTACGCCGATCCCCGGCAATCCCGTTGAGCCGCCGCCCAAAAAGCCCTGGCCGCCCAGGCCAAACGCGGAGCTTGGAAGATAGGAAAAATTCTCACCCAACAGCAGGTTCCACCGGCGCAGCGTGAGTTTTTCGGTCACGTTGAGCGTCTGCACAACGCCGTTGGGCTGCGTCTGCTGGGCGTAGATCAGGCCCCCCGTGGAGTCGACCAGCGAAAACACGGAATTGCGATTCGCCGCCTCCAGGGTAAAGCCTCCGGAGATCGAGGTTATCTCGTCCCCCTGGCTCGTCGCGGAGGTGGCCCCGTATCCGGCGTTCGAGTTGTAGACTTCCTGCAGGCTGAGCCGTGGAATCACAAAACTACGCCCGGGCGGCAGCTCCTCCCCCAGGCTGTACTGTTCCACTCCTCCGACTGGCCCCGGAGTACCGCCCTGCTGCGCCCGGAGTGCGGGCGCGGCCATCGTAAGTCCGCACGCCGCCGCCAGCGGCAGGATCAGGATGCGAGTGTGCGCGAGCCCCATGGGAAGCTACCCGTCAGGGAACCACAATCGTGTCGCCCGGTTTCAGTTCCAAGTTCTGCTCCGGGTTCTGTCCTTTGACCACGGCCTTATAGTTGAACGGGTATTTCACCTGCTTCCCGTTTTCGTTCCGGAGCACGTACATCGCTTTGATGTTGGCGAATTGCGTGAAGCTCCCCGCGCTCGCCAGGGCCTGGAGCACCGTCATTCCATGCGTTAGGGGAACCACGCCGGGATGGGTCACCTCTCCCATGACGTAGATGCGGCGGCTGTTCACGGCGGTGACAATCACCGTCACCTCCGGGTCGGCCATGTACTTCTTGAGTCCGTCGCGGATGGACGCGGCCAGTTGCTGGGGCGTGAGTCCCGCGGCCTGCACGTCGTTGAGCAGCGGCAGGGAAATCTTGCCGTCCGGTCGAACCGGGACCGACCGGCTCACGTCAGTCTCCTTCCACACGTTTACGGTGAGCACGTCCTCGGCTCCGATGATGTAGTTGGAATCGTCGTTGGCCTCTTTCGCCTGCGCGGTCGCCGCGTTGTTCGTTGTCGCGCCGGCTTTTTCTGCGGGCTTGGCGTCCTTGTTCGGCGCTGCGGCCTGCTGCGCCGCCGCCGGCAAACAGAAAGCCGCTAACAGCGCCAGAAGCTGCCCTCGTCTGCGCATACTCTCCTCCCTCTCCCCGTGCCCTCAGTCTCCCGCCACTTCCTCGGGCGCAATCTGCTTCAGTTTATAAAGCAACGCCTTGTAGCTGATGCGCAGCTCCATCGCCGCCCGCTTGCGGTTCCAGCGCGTCCGCGCGAGCGCCTTCAGGATCATCTCCCGCTCCGCTTGCCGCGACGCCGCCCGCGCCGCTTCTTTCAGCGACACGCCCGCGGCCTTGGCCACGCAGGCCGGAGGGGCCGCGGCCTTCACAAATTGGAACACTCCTCCGCCCAACACCACCGCTTGCTTCATGGCGTTTTCCAGTTC
>Ga0209415_10009794_pt1 | contig 16402 bp, 16 predicted proteins | sample PeaSoiSIISIP2007_FD_187696 | JGI IMG/M metagenome (GOLD analysis project Ga0209415, IMG submission 187696) | Peat soil microbial communities from Weissenstadt, Germany - SII-SIP-2007 (SPAdes) (version 2) | ecosystem: Environmental > Terrestrial > Soil > Wetlands > Peat | place: Germany...
TGATGGGCGCCGACCTCATCGACGAGTACCTGCTGATGACCCACCCGCTCGTGCTCGGCAGCGGACGGCGCCTGTTCCCGGCCGGTGTGGCGGTGCCGCTTCGACTGGCCCACGGCGTCATCACGTCGGCCGGCATGGTGATCGCCAGCTACGAGCCGGCGAGAGGCTAAAGACTCGCCCCGATGGCCTGCCTCGTCAACAACTGGGAGGGCCAGCTAGGGGCGACCCCCGCCCCTATCGCCTGAAGGCTAGCGGGAGGTCGCCCGCGCCGAGTGTAAAGGGCGGCTCGGCGCATAGAGCGGGGGACACCAAATGCGCCGGGCCGGTGCTGTCGACGAGGTGAGGTCTCTGCCTGCGTCGCAGCGCCCGCAGCGTACGTCGGGCCGAGCTCACCGGGGGATCTACGTATGCGCCACCTCGTGGTCGGCCCGGCGCGGGGGGAGGTCCCGACGCCGGGCGGCTGACAAAGTACGCCTGAGCTGACGGGAAGTACCGCGGCTGGCCCGGCCGGGAGGTGTGGCCAGGCGGCCGGGCCGGTGAAGAGGTTGCGCCCATGCCCTGCGGAGACCATCCACCCATCGGGGCAGCGGCGTCACACCGGGAGGCGCGGGCGAGGGGCACGGTGGTGCGTCGACGCGCCAACGCAAGCCCCCCGGCAAGGTACTTCCGGCAGGCTGCGGGGCCCTGGGACGTGGTGTGCAATGTGGGGACCCGTGCAACCTTCGCCGATGCTCGCCGCCACCCGCTCCTCGTGCCTGAGCCGCCGACTGCCGACTCCCTCGTGGTGCGGGCGCAGCGAGGCGACATCGACGCCTTCGCGGCCCTGTATGACCGTCACGCGCCGGGCGTGTACGCCGACCTGCTGGCGCGGGTGAACGACCCTGAGGCAGCGGACGCGCTCCTCGGGCAGGTGTTCGCCCAGGTGATCCGAGATCTGCCGCTCCACCCCGCGACGACCCTGCCCTTCGAGGCATGGGTCCTGGCGATCGCGGACAACATCTGCCGTCCGTTTGGCGACTCCGCGGCCTAGAAACGGCCCCCGCCCGGCGCAACGAGGGCCGTGCGCGTCACTGGGGCGTCGCCCAGAGATCTCGGGCAGGATGTCGCAGTCTGGACGCAGGTGATCGAATGACGGAGCAGGCCTCGCAGCGCATGGGCGCGATGCTCGAGGCGCCCGCGTGAAAGCCCGTGGGGGTCAACTTGGGGGTCAGGGCGAATGAACAGCCCCTACGGCAAGGCGCCAGAGGGGCTGTTTCATGCTCAAAGGAGTGGAGCCGACACTCGGATTTGAACCGAGGACCTGCTGTTTACGAAACAGCTGCTCTACCGCTGAGCTATGTCGGCCGGATGCCCAATATAGCCGAGGAGCTCGGACCGCAGCTGATGACGTGACCCTGGGCAAGGTCTTGCTACCAGCGCCCTACCTTGGTAGTATCACGGTATGAAGGTCAGTGTGAGCCTCCCGGGAGAGGACGTCCAGTTCCTGGACGAATACGCCAGGGAGCAGGGGCTCGACTCCCGGTCGGCCGCCCTCCATCGGGCCGTTCGCTTGCTCCGGACCGCCGAGCTGGGCGCGACCTATGAAGCGGCGTGGGATGAATGGGCGGCCGAAGGCGAGGCCGACCGCTGGGAATCGACGGCCGGCGACGGACTCGGTTCCTGATGCGACGCGGCGACATCCATCTGGTCGATCTCGATCCTGCGCGCGGCGCGGAGGCAAACAAGCGCCGGCCGGCGCTCATCGTCAGCAACGACACGGCCAACACCACAGCCGGGCGTCTCGGTCGCGGCGTGATCACCGTCGTTCCTGTGACCTCCAACATCGAACGCCTCTACCCGTTCCAGGTCCTGCTGCCTGCCGCCGCGACGGGGCTCGGCCGCGACTCCAAGGCCCAGGCTGAGCAGGTCCGGTCGATCGCCGTCGAGCGCGTGGGCGAACGCCTGGGCGTGGTCCCCAACGCGATCATGCTGGACGTGGACGAGGCCTTGCGCCTGCACCTGGGCCTGTAACGCCGATCGCACCTCTGATGACCCTCGACCCGTGACGTTGGTGACCTTCGGCACGACCGGGTGCGTCCTGCGGCCGGCACCATGGCTCTGAGCCGTCGGGTGGGCTGCCCAGCCCTACCCTGGGGCCGCCCATCGCGCTCGGCTCCCGTTCCATAGGTGCGTGAACATGCACGTCCGACGCGGGCTCCTCTTCTGGGGCTTCTTCCTGTTGCCGCTGGGGGCGATCCGGCTCCTGGCGCGAGCGGGCCTGTTCGACATGGGCGTCGCGGCCGACGCCGTCAGCTTGACTCGTGCGACTGCGACCCTTGATGCGCCCGCCTGAGCCGGTCGTCCTCATCACCGGCGCGACCGGACCGGGGGGTCGGGCCGCGGCGGCGCGATTCGCCGCGGACGGCGCGCGGCTGGTCCTGGCCGGTACCGACGCGGGGCGGCTAGCCGATGTCGCGGCGCGACTGGGGATCGCGCCTGACCGGTGGGCGAGCGCGTTGGGCGACCTTCGCGATCCCGATGGGGCGCAGGCGGTCGTGGCGGCGGCCACGGAGCGGTTCGGCCGGATCGATGTCCTGCTCCACCTCGTCGGCGGCTGGACCGGCGGCCCCCCGATTGTCGATCTGGAGCCGGCGGTGCTCCGAGGGATGGTCGACCAGCACCTCTGGACCACGTTCAACGTCGTGCGGCTCGTCGTGCCCGGCATGGTCGAACGCGGCTGGGGCCGCATCGCCGCTGTCTCGTCTCCCTTCGCCGCGGCGCCGGGCGCCGGCGTGGGCGCGTATGCCGTGGCCAAGGCCGCCGTGGAGGCGCTCCTGGGCACGCTCGCCCGCGAAGTCGCCGCCACGGGCGTGACCGTCAACCTGGTCGTCGTGCGGACTATCGACACCGAGCACAAGCGTGAGCAGGAGCCCAGCCCGCGTAACGCCGGCCACACCACGCCGGAGGAGCTGGCCGACGTCCTCGCCTACCTCGCCTCCGATGGGGCCGCGTCGGTCAACGGGGCCCGGATCCCGCTGTTCGGCCGCGGCTGAGGAGGGGCCGGCACACCGGGACATGGGGGACCGACTCGCGAGCGTGCCCCTGGTCGGCTTTCATGACCCGTTCAGGGACGTCGGTGAAGATGGGTCGCAAGACGCGGATGTGTCCCATCCCTCACCGCGTCGGTTCCTCCTCCCTCCTGCGACGCCGCGGTCCACGGATCGCGGCGTCGTGGTGTCCGGCTCGAATCGCCGGGGGCTCAGGGCTCCCCGATGTGCTCCGCCGGCAGGCTGAAGGTGAAGGCCGCTCCCGGACCCTCGACGTCGGCCAGCCACAGCCGACCGCCCATCGCGTCAACCAACCCGCGCGCCACGCTCAGGCCGAGCCCGCTGCCTTCCGTCGTCCCGGGCGCCAGCCGGGTGAAGCGCTCGAAGGCGCGCTCCCGGTCCTCCGGGGCGATCCCCGGCCCATGGTCGCGGACCGTGGTGTGGAGACGCGTCACCCCCGCGGCGTCCGCGACCGGCGCGAGGTGGACCTCCACGGGGCCTCCGCCACCGTAGCGGAGGGCATTGTCGAGCAGGGCCCAGACCACCTGTTCGACCCAGTCGCGGTCGGCCGCGGCCAGCCAGCCGGTGGCCCCGTCGTCCAGGACCAGGCCGCCCGTTGGGTGACCCAGGCTCTCCCAGGCGCGTCGCACGAGAGGCCCCATGGGGAAGACGTCGACCTGGGGCTTGAGGGTGCCGGCCTCGATCTTCGTCACGGTGAGCAGCTGGGCCACGAGGCGTGACAGGCGCTCCGACTGCTCGACGATGATGCCGAGCCGCCGGTCGCCCGTCTCCTCCGCGAGCTGGCCGGCGAAGGCACGGATCGAGGTGAGCGGCGTCTGGAGGTTGTGGCTGACGCCGCGCAGGAACTCGTTCTTGAGCTCCGCCAGCTCCGCCGTGGCGTCGAAGAGCTCGGCGTTGCGGATCGCGCCGGCGAGCTGGATGCCGAGCACGCGCAGCAGGTCCTGGTCGGCGTCGCCCCAGTCCCGCGTCGGGGGCAGCGTGCCCCGGATGGAGCCCAGCACCGCATCCCCCATGGCCAGGGGCGCCTCGACGTCGAACGCTTCCCCGGGAACGCGTTCCGGGGGCGTGGCCTCGGGGGGCGTGCCCAGCCGGACGGTCACGGCGGTGAAGCCGAAGGCCTGGCTCGCGGCGCGCTCGGCGGCAGCCGAGAACGTGGCCACGCCGGCCTGCGGCGAGAGCGGCGCGAACGCCTGCGACACCACCGCCAGGGCGCGGTTGCGGCCGGCGAGCGTGGCGGCCAGCCGGTTGTGACTCGCCGCCAGGCGACCCAGCTCGTCGTCGCTCTCCACCGGCACCTGTGCCTGCAGGTCGCCGGCCTGGAGCCGGTCGAGCGTCTCGCGCAGCTCGGAGAGCGGACGGAGCAGGCTGCGTCCCAGCGCCAGCGACAGGAAGGCCGCCAGCAGGAGCGTCGCCACGAGGATCGCCAGCAGGGGCGCCAGCAGGGCCGGGCCGGTGGCTACCGGCTCGCTCAGCGCCACCACGTACAGCGCCGGCGGCCCGCCGATCGGGGCGTACGCCACGACCAGGCCGCCCGTGGTGCGGCTGATCGTCGATCCGGTCGATCCGCCGGTCGCCGACGGGCCAACCGATGACGGCGCCGGGGGCGGCACCTGGTCGGCACCGGCCCCGCTGCTGGCCAGCACGTGGCCCTGGGCGTCGAAGAAGGTCACGCCGGCGCCGGTCAGCGCCGCGAGACGAGCCGCGGTGCCGGCGTCGAGGTTGGAGCCGATCTCCGCCGCCGCCAGCTGCGCTTCCGCCCCCAGGGCGTCGGTCTGCCGATCGCCCACGCTCTGATCCAGGATCAGCAGCACCAGCAGGCTGAAGGCGAGCACGGGCACCAGCGCGGCAGCGGCCAGCGTGAGGATCAGGCGCGACCGCAGGGCGACCCGCCGCATGGCGCCTCAGCCGGCCGCGGCGCGGTTCAGGCGGTAGCCGACACCCCGCACGGTCTCCAGGTAGACGGGCACGTCGGGGTCGCGCTCCAGCTTGCGGCGCAGGCGGCGCATCGTGACCCACACGTAGCTGGGATCCGGGGCCTCGGTGTCGGACCACCCGCGCGCCAGCAGGGTCTCCGTGCTGACGACCGTGTCCAGGTGGGCCGCCAGCGCGTACAGGAGACGCGACTCGACCGGTGTCAGGCGCACCTCCTGGTCGTCCACCAGCAGGCGCCGCCGCTGGAGGTCCAGGACGACGCCGCCGCCGAGGTCGAGCTGCCCGGACGGGACCCGATCGCCCACGCGCCGCAGCACGCGCGTGATGCGCGCGCGGAGCTCCGGGTAGTGGAACGGTTTCGTGATGTAGTCCTCGGCCACCTCCTCGAGCGCCTCGGCCTTGCTGTCGCCGGCGTCGATGGCAGAGAGCACGATGATCGGCAGGTCGGCCCGTGCCTTGACCTGGCGCGCCAGCGACAGGCCGTCCAGGCGGGGCATCAGCAGGTCGATCAGCAGGAGGTCGGGCCAGACGCCCTCAAGGCGGCGGAGGGCCTCCTGGCCGTCGCGCGCGGTGTGGACCTCGAAGCCATCGGACCGCAGCTGGCCGGCCAGGAAGACGAGGAGGTTGGGGTCGTCGTCCACGAGCAGGATCCGTGTGGGGCCCGGCGCGCTCATCACGGGGCGAGGATAGCAGCGGGCCGTGGGCCCTCAGCCGCCCAGGAGGGCCCGTTCGGCCAGTCCGAGCGGCAGGGCCCCGGAGCCGGTGAGCGCGTCGTGGAACTCGCGCAGCAGGGGGACCGGGGCGGCCCGGGCCGGACCCGTGTGGCCGTGCGCGAGCAGCCAGCGGTCACGGATGCGCAGGATCTCCAGGCAACCGGTGAGGTAGGCCGAGGCCTGCGTGGGCCACGCGCAGTAGCGGCCCACCTCCGCTCGCGCGGTGGGCTCGGGCATGGCGGCCCTCTGGACCATGTAGGTGATCGCCTCCTCCTCCGTCATCTCGCCCAGGTGGAGGCTCGTGTCGACCACGATGCGGGCCGCCCGGAAGCGGGTCGCGTTGAGGTGGAAGAGCTCCTGGATGGGCTCGTCGAAGAAGCCCTGCTCGCGCATCGCCCGCTCGGCGTAGAGCGCCCAGCCCTCGGTGAAGTACGGCGTGCCGTAGGCGCGCCGCAGGCGGCTGGGCTGCGACTTGCGCATGACGAGGTGCCAGTGATGGCCGGGATAGGTCTCGTGGACGGCCGTGCTGGGGATCTCGGCGTCGTTGTTGTGCTCGAGCCGCTGCTGGATCTCCGCGGCCGGCGTGCCGTCGGGCGCGAAGGGCACGAAGAAGTGGCCCAGCAGACTCTCGCTGAAGGCCGGTGGGCTGCTGTACGAGGCGACGCCAAGGACGGGCCGCTGGAAGACCGGCGACGGCTCGACCAGGCAGCGCTCGCCCGGCGGTAGCGTCACGAGGCCGGTCTCCCGCAGGAAGGTCCGCGCCCGCTCCGTCCATGTCTCGTAGCGCTGGCGCATGGCTTCTTCCGTGGGCGCATGGACGCGGTTGGCGGCGGCCAGCAGCGTTTCCACGTCGTCGCTGCCGGCCGTACGGCGGGCGAGCTCGCGCATCTCCGCGGCGAGGCGGTCGTACTCTGCCTGGCCGCGCGTCCGCAGGCCACGAGCGTCGTCGACCAGCGCCTCGCGGTCCTGCAGCAGCCGCGTGTACCGCTCCTCGCCCAGTCGCCAGGTGCCCGTCGCGCGGGCGGCCAGGTCCTCCAGGAATGCCGCGAACGTCTCCAGGGCGACTGCGGCGGTCTCGCCCGCGGCGGCGAGCCGGGCCCGGTCGGCCGGATCGCGGACCTCGGTCGGCAACAGGTCGCGGACGTAGCGGCTCACGGCCCGCGCGGAGCCGAGCGCGCGGCGCACGATCAGCGGATGCGCCAGCGTCGCCTGGAGGTTGGCACGACCGGCGGCCAGCGCGTCGGGCGCCTGCTCCAGGCGGGCGACGGCGGCCGCGGCCAGCTCGGCCTCCGGCCGCAGGCGATGGAGGAACAGGCCGAACAGGCCGTTCGCGATGGGGTTCGTGTAGGTCAGCGGATCGCGGCGCCAGTTGGCCCAGTCGGCCAGGATCACGCGCCCCCGGAGGACGGCTCGCCACAGGTCGCGGTCGATCGACTCGGCCGCGGTGAGCTCCGCGGCGGGCAGGTCGTCGAGGCGGGCCAGCCACCGCACGGCTGCGGCATCCCGCGCCTCGAAGGCGCTGGCGGTGAGGTCGTCCAGGCGCGCGTCGTACGCGGTCAGGCCCAGGCCGCTGGCGGCCACCGGGTTGGCCTCGAACTCCTCGTCGAGGAAGGCATCGGCGAGCGCCTCGAAGTCGGACATGGTCACGCTCCCTGGCTGGCGCGGGGTGGGGTGTTCACGCGGCCCGCGGATCGACGTAGCGGCAGCGCGGCGCGATCAGGCATCGGTCGCAGGCCGGCCGCCGCGCGTGGCAAGTGCGGCGGCCGTGGGTGATGAGGTTGACGTGCGCCTCGTAGACCCGTCCGGCCGGGATGTCGCGCAGCAGGTCGTCGTGGGCGCGCACGACGTCCACGGCCGGCCGGATGAGGCCGATCCGCCGGCTGACCCGTTCGACGTGCGTGTCGATGGGCATGAGCGGCAGGCCGTAGCAGAAGAGCAGCACGACCGACGCCGTCTTGGGGCCGATGCCGGGGATGCGGGTCAGCCAGGCACGTGCGTCGAGCGCCGGCCACGACGCCAGGAAGGCCAGGTCATAGTCGCCACGCGCCTCGCGGATGGCCGTCAGCGCCGCGCGGATGCGCGGGGCCTTCTGGACGGCCAGGCCGCCGCTGCGGATGGCCTCCGCCAGGTCGGCCGGGTCGGCTGCCTCGACCTCGCCCCACGTCGGGAAGCGCTGCCGAAGCCGGGTGAAGGCGCGCTCCGCGTTCGAGTCGCTGGTGTGCTGGCTGAGGATCGTGAGGACCAGCTCAGATGTCCCGTCGCGGCGGGGCTGCCAGGCGGGCGTGCCGTACATCTCCGCCAGGCGCTCGAGGACGAAGGCCATGAGGCCGGGGCGGCGTCGCTCGAGTGGCCACGGCCGGCCGCGCCGCCGCGGGCTCACCGGCCGAGGAGGCCCAGGAGCCGGGCGGTCCGCTCCGCCGCACGCTCCACCGGGCCCGGCCCGGCGGCCATGGCCGCCTGGATCGTGGTCGGCGTTTCGACCACGGGGATGGCCACGGCACCGGCCGCGGCGAGGATGGCCGCACCCTCCGGCGTGACCCCGCCCCCGAAGCAGAGGCAGGGCACGCCGGCCTGGCGTGCCCGCTCGGCGACGCCCTGGGCCGTCTTGCCGAAGCGTGTCTGGGCGTCGACGCGCCCTTCGCCGGTGAGCACCAGGTCACAACTGTGGAGGGCCTCTTCGAAGCCGGCCAGGGCCATGACCTCGCCGACGCCGGGTCGCACGACGAGGCCGGCGAACCGCCCGGCGACGGCCAGCAGGCCGGCGGTCGTGCCGCCCGCCGCGCCCGCCCCCGGCACATCCCGGACGGCCCGGCCGGTGGCCGCCTCGAGCAGGTCCGCGTAGGTGGCGAGCGCGCGGTCGAGCCGTCGCACGTCGTCGGGCGAGGCGCCCTTCTGCGGGCCGTACGTCGCCGCGGCGCCGTGCTCGCCCAGCAACGGGTTGCTGACGTCGGAGGCGATCGTGAGGCGGACCTCCGCGAGGACCGGGGACAGGCCGTCGAGGTCGACCCGGGCAAGCCGCTCGAGGCCGCCCCCGCCGGGCGGCACATCGGCATCCGAGGCGTCCAGGAAGCGGGCCCCGAGCGCGGCCAGCAGCCCGGCGCCCCCGTCGGTGGTCGCCGACCCCCCGACCCCCAGGCGCACCTCGCGACAGCCCAGGCCGATCGCCGCGGCCAGCACCTGGCCCGTGCCGAAGGTGGACGCGGCCATGGCGTCACGCTCGTCGGGCGCCACGCGCGACAGGCCCGATGCCTCCGCCAGCTCCACCACGGCCTGGCCGCGGCCCGCGTCATCGCGGAGGAAGCGGGCGTCGAGCGGCCGTCCCAGCGGGTCCTGCGCGGCAGCCGGCAGAGCCTGCCAGCCCCCGGCCGCGAGCAGCGCGTCGAGCGTGCCCTCGCCTCCGTCGGCGAGCGGCACAAGGTGCAGGACGTCATCCGGCCGGGCCCGCCGCCACCCCTCGGCCAGGGCGCGGGCGACCGCGACGCTGGTGAGCGAGCCCTTGAATGAGTCGGGCGCGATGAGCACGCGCACGGCGGCGCTCAGCCGGCGGGCCGTCGAGCGGCGGCCGCGGCCTCGCGACGGGCCACGTACTCCGGGAGCCGCAGCATCGGCGGGCGCTCCGCGTCGGCCAGGTCGATGACCTCCAGCGACAGGTGGCTGGGCGAGGAGCGGGGCAGCTTCATGGTCGAGCCGAGTTCGGCGAAGAGGCGCGCCCGGTGGCGCACCTCCAGGCGCTTCATGACCGCCTGGAGGATGGTGAAGCTCATGCGCGAGAGGCCCTCGAGCTCCTGGTTGCGGTGTACCCGCCGCTCCAGGTCGACCTGGCCCAGGCCGTCCAGGCCGAGGCGTTCGGAGAGGTCGATGAGGAGGCCCATCTCGACCGCATAGCCGGTGAAGAACGGGACGGCCTCCAGGTGCTCGCGGCGACCGGCGTACTCACCCGCGAGCGGCTGGATCATGCCCGACAGCTCGGGGAAGAAGAGGTTGATGAGCGGTCGTGCGACGAGCTCCGTGACCCGTCCGCCGCCGCCCTCCTTGAGGCGCCCGTCCTCCACGATCGGCCGCTCGTAGTAGCCCTTGACGTAGCCGATGCGCGGCTCGGCCAGGAGCGGGCCGAGGGTCCCGTAGACGAACCGCGGGTGCCACTCGCGGACGTCCGCGTCGCACCAGGCCACGAGGTCGCCGCTCGTCTCGTACAGGCTCTTCCAGAGGGCCTCGCCCTTGCCCCGGTAGCTGCCGTACCGGGGCAGGACGTCCTGGTGGAGGACCACGCGGGCCCCTTCGCCCTCGGCGATCGCCCGCGTGTCGTCCGAGGAGTCGGAGTCGATCACGAGCAGCTCGTCGAGGAGCGCCACGCGCTCCATGAGCGACCGCCGCGCCTGGTGCACGATCGGTCCGATGGTGGCCGCCTCGTCGAGGGTGGGGATGACGAGGCTGATCGTCACACCGCGCTGGCGCTTGAGCTCGACGAGGCGGTCCAGGTCGGCGAACTCCACGTGCCCGAAATTGGACTCGGCGAACCAGCGGTCGACGCGCATGGGGATCGAGCGTGAGGCGGCGGCCGCGTGCTCCGCGGCCTCCAGCGTCTCTGCCTGCCTGGCCCGGGCCTCGAAGGTCGCCGGGCTGAGGGGCTCCTTCGTCTTGACCACGATGACGGTCGGCCGGGCCTGCTGGGCGACCGTCTCGGGCAGGGCCCCGAAGAGCCCGCCGGACGCCGATCCGCCGGGTTCCTTGCCCTGTGCCGCCCCCGTCGCGCCCATGATCAGCACCTGGGCCGAGTCGGCCTCGCGGAGGATCGCCTGGGCCACGCTGGTGCCATCCACCAGCCGCGGCGTCGCGCCGCGGGCGTTACGACGCACGAAGGCCGCCAGCGCGCGCTCCGTCCGCGCCCGGTCGTCCACGGCCAGGTCGGGCGGCACGACGTGCAGGACCGCCACCTCGGCGGCGAACGACCGTCCCAGGGCGCCCGCGAAGCGCAGCGCCAGCTCGGCGTGCGGGCCGCCGCGGACGGGCACGAGCACGCGCGCCACGTGGGCGATGCCGCGCTGCTTGACCACCGCGATGTCGCACGGCGCGTCGCGCACGACCTCGTCGATCGTCGGGCTGAAGACGGCGGCGCCCGACGACCGGCCGCCCCAGCCGAAGATGATGAGGTCGGCGTCCTCCTCGGCCGCGGCCTCGCCGATGCCCTCGGCGGCGCGCCGGCCGATGCGCACCATCGTGCGGAGCTCCACGCCTTCCGGCGTGAATTCGAGCACCCGCTGCAGGAGGCGGCGCGCCTGGCGGGCCCGCGTGGCGCCCTCGCTGAGCGGCATGCCCTCGGCGACCTCGACGATCGACAGGGCGGTCAGGCTGCCGCCGTGACGCAGGAGGGCGGCGCCGATGCGCACGAGGTCCGCCGCCGTGCGCGGGTTGGCGAGCGGCAGGAGGATGCGTGCGGGGCCGCCCTCCCGGCCGACGGGCGTCATGCGCCGCGCGCCGCACGCCGGCCGGCGGGCCGCGCGCCCCCGGCGGGGGAGGTGACCGACGCGGCGGCCGTCCAGCGCGCCACGAACGATGGCTTCAGCAGCTCGAAGGCCCGTGCCTGGCGTTCCACGAACGCCTCCGCGTCGTCGGTCGTCACGTCACGCGTCTCGAGGACGAGGCCGGCGACGCGGCCGAAGTAGATGGGCACCAGGGCGGCCACGAGACGTTCCAGGGCGACGGCCGGATCGCGGGAGGCCAGGACCACGTCGTAGATGACGCGGGCCCACGTCTCGTCGGGGAAGGCGAACTCGAGCGGGGCCACGGCGGGGTCGCCCGAGGGCAGGCGCGCCGCGAGCTCGCCGGCCTGCGTCGCCAGCTGGTCGACGAGGGCCCGGGTCTCGGCATCGAGCACCTGGCCCCATGCCTCACCCATGGCGTGGCGGCCGCGGCCGAACTCGTCGAGCAGGCGGCGTACGTCGACGGCGAGCGGCGGCGGGTCGATGACGCGCTCGAAGCCGTAGGCCGGTACGTCGTGGGAGCCCTGCACCGGCAACCAGCGATCCGCGTGGCGGGCCGTCAGGCGGAGCAGCGTGGCCACGACCTGGCTGAACATGGGTCCCAGGTCCGCGCCCGGGTCCTTGGGGTCGTGGACCTTGGCGCCCAGGCGCGTCTGGCACACGGCGAAGCCGCCGGCGATGGCCGTGGTCGTCATCCAGATGTCGATGCCGAAGCGACTGACGTCGGGCGTCCAGTCGCCCTGCTGCAGGTAGTGGGCGATGAGGTCGCCGCTGACGCCGAAGTCGCCGCCGATGGGCTGCCGGATGCGCAGGCCGTAGAGCGCCCGCGTCAGCGGATAGGTGACCGTGTTGGTGATCGTGCCGTCCCACTTGAAGCGGCTGTAGAGCGGCGCCACGAAGTCGAAGCCACCCTTCAGGATGGGTCCGGCCAGGAGCTCGATCCACTCGGGCACGATCGACCGCAGGTCGGAGTCGACCACCACCAGGGCGTCCACGTCGAGGGCATGGGCGATGCGGAAGATCGTCAGCAGGGCGGCCCCTTTGCCGCCCACACCGTCCACGGGCGGGTAGGTCAAGCTGATGCGCTGGAGGCGATTGCGCGGGCGTACGAGCAGGATCCGCTCGATGTAGTCGGGCGGCTCCGTCTCCACCACCACGCGCTGGGTGCCGTCGGGCGACCCGGCATCGGCGTTGGCCAGCACGGGGCGCAGGTCGGGGAAGTACTGCACCAGCCCGGCCTGAGCTGCGCGGGCGACATAGCCGATCGTGGCCGCGTTCTTGAAGCTCGGGATGCCCACCATGAGGTCGGCCTTGCCCAGCCGTTCGACCTCGATGCGCAAGGCCTTCGGCAGGGTCGTGTGTGCCATCCGGCCAACCTTACCAGCCGGGCTGGAGGCGGTCCGGGCGCTCACCGATCGGGCGGGCGGGCGATCAGGCGCGGCCGATCGGCCAGCACGAGGACCCCAGGCGGGTCCGCCTGCGGCAGGGGCGCATCCATGGCGCGGGCCAGGATGTGCAGGGTGTGGTCGTGGGCCGGGAAGCCATCGGCCGCCCAGCGCTCGGCGATCCCGCCCCGCAACATCGGCGGATCCGGATCGGGCAGGCGCGGCCGGGGTGCCCGGCCCGCCGTTCGGCGCAGGTCATCCAGGAGGGTCAGCGCTGAGCGCCCATCACCGACCAGCAGCGCCACATCGGGCGCTCCAGTGTCGCCGTCCGAGGTGACGACCAGGGCCCCGCCATCGCGCGCCAGGCCGACCTCGCCTCGCCGCACATGGGCCGCGAAGCGAGCCGCGTCCAGGCGCTGGAAGGCCCACCCGCGAGGCTCGTAGAGCCCGTCGCCAGCGGCGAACGTGGCGTCCTGCGCGACAAGGCGCCACCATCGGTCGATCTCCGCGGCCGGCGTGTCGGCGGCCAGGGTGCGCAGGGCGGAGGGGTCGGCCAGCCGGGTCTCGTCCTCGCCGGGATCACGCCGCGGCCCGTACGAGCGGCGATCGGCCAGGCGCACGAAGCCGTGCCGCGCCCCGAGCCGGTGGGAGGCCTCGTTGTCCTGGCCCGTGGTGTAGCGCACGACGCGCGCCCCGTGCGCGGCCGCCCAGGCCAGCTCGGCGACCTGGAGGTTCGTGGCCACGTCCCGGCCGCGCACCGCGGGATCCACGCGGATGCCTTCGACCCATGCCTCGCCCGGCGCCAGCAGGGCGAGGCGCGACATGGCCACCGGCTGTCCAGCGGCGATGGGCGACCCGTCGGGGCCCGTCGCGGCGCCCACCGCGCAGGCCACCAGCAGGACCCCGTCGCGAGCGGCGAGCCAGGTATCCCACACCTGGGGCACGTAGTCCCAGCCGTCCCAGGTGTGCGTCGCGAAGGCGAGCACGGCCGCCTTGTCAGCGGGACGGGCGCGCCGGACCGCGACGGGCAGCGGCGAGGGCCGTGCGGTCGCTCCAGGCGTCGGCGTGCTCAGCGCTGTCGACCCTCCGGGGCTGCCACGTAGGCCCAGTCGCGGGCCACGCTGCCCGGCTCGTAGGATCCGTTGGCGGCCTTGAGGACGGCGCCGCTGAACCCGGAGGCCTTCCACGTCGCCAGCCACGGGCTGAGCGGTGGGCGTGTGAAGGGCGAGACGCGCACGAGGGTCGACGGTCGCAGCACGCCTTCAAGGAGTCGCTTGCGCTCGAGGAGCGGCACGGCCAGCAGGTCCTGCCCATCGACCCGCAACAGGTCGACCGCCACGAACGCCATCACCGGCTCCTCCTTTGGCGGCGGCAGCCGGGCCGGCATGAGGGTGCCCGGCCGGCCGGTGAGGAGGGAGACGGCCGACGGCTTCAGCACCGGCGTGATCAGGGCGCCCTCGCCGCTCCGCGTGGCCTGCGTCGTGAGCCAGCCGTCGATCACCGCGTCCACCGCCAGCACGGCCCGTCGCAGCTCGGCTCCGACCTCCTCGTACGCCACGGCCATGTCGTCGCCGTCCTCGTCGATCAGCCGCAACCACGGCCGATCGGCGTCGCCGCGCTCCAGGTCGAAGTGGGCCAGGACCTGGATGCCGTCCCACGACGGCTCCACGATGGGGTCCGTGATCGACGGCAGGACGTGCGGCCGACGGGCCTGCTGGGGGCGCCAGTCGAGCAGGTAGGCGGGGTAGGCGGCGGCGGCCGGCGCCGGTCGCGGACGGGGATCGGGCACGTCCGGCATCGTACGCTGGCGGCCGCTCCGGCGCTCGCGATCAGGCCTCGGAGCCGGTCACCGCCTCGTAGCCCTGGGGATGGGCCTCCCGCCACGCCCACGCCGAGCCGAGCATGGCCGCCAGCGTGCCCCGTCGCGGCCGCCAGCCCAGGACCTCCGCCGCGCGCGCGTTGGAGGCCACGAGCGCGGGGGGATCCCCCGCCCGGCGGGCGCCGACCACGTGGGGCACCGGCCGGCCGGTGGCGGTCTCCGCCGCGTCGAGCACCTCGCGCACCGTGAAGCCCGCCCCTGATCCCAGGTTGCACACCTCGACCCCCGGCGCGGCATCGGCCGTCCGCTCCAGGGCAGCCAGATGGGCGTCGGCGAGATCCTCGACGTGGATGTAGTCGCGCACGCAGGTCCCGTCGCGCGTGGGGTAGTCGTCGCCCATGACCGTCATGGGCCGGCCGGCCTGGACGGCGGTCAGGAGGTTGGGCACGAGGTGTGTCTCGGGCCGGTGGTCCTCACCGTGCGCGGCGGTCGCCCCCGCCACGTTGAAGTAGCGCAGCGAGATCGCGCGAAGGCCGTAGGCCGCGCCGTACCAGGTCAGGGCGCTCTCGAAGGCGAGCTTCGTGGCGCCGTAGGGATTGACCGGCCGCAGCGGTGCGTCCTCGACGACGGGGATCGCCTCGGGCAGGCCGTACACGGCGGCCGTGGAGCTGAAGACGAGGCGGCGCAGGCCCGCCTCGCGCATGGCCTCGAGGAGGGCGATGCCGCCGACCACGTTCTCGTGGTAGTAGAGCGCCGGGTCGCGCATCGACTCGCCGACCTGGGAGCGCGCCGCACAGTGCAGGACCGCGTCGATCCCGCGGACCAGCAGGAGGGCTACGACGGCGGCGGGGTCGCCGACGCTGCCGACCACCAGCTCGGCCTCCGGCGGCACGGCCAGCACGTGGCCGGTGACCAGCGAGTCCAGCACCGTCACCTCGTGGCCGGCCTCGAGGAGCCGCTCCACGGAGACGCTGCCGACGTAGCCGGCGCCACCGGTGACGAGGACGTGCATCAGCGGTCGCGGAAGCGGCGGAAGAGGCCGCGGGTGCGCCCCGGGCGTTGGGCGTCCGGTCGGCCGGTGCCCGGCGCCGGCGGCAGGCCGGGCTCGCCGGGGCCGGTCGGGTCGGGCCCCACCGTCGGCGGCGCGATGAATGCATCGTGAGCTTCTCATTGACCTCGGCTGCGATAATCGCCTGAGCGCTTGATCTACGCGACGCCGGCCTTCTCGCGAACCCGCGCCGCGATCTCCTCGTGAGTGGGCGTCGGCATTCCCGGCTTCCAGGTGGGATCGCGCAGCTCGAGCTCGTTCCCGCTCGGATCCTGGAAGTAGAGCTCTCGTCCGAGGAAGAAGCCCTTCTCGCGATAGACCAGCTGCCGGATCGGGACGCCCTTCTCCGGGAAGAGAGCGCAGGCCTCCTCGAGTACTTCCGGCCGGACCGTGAACGAATGATGGAGCGAGCCATCCTGCTCGCGCGTCCTAACCGTCGGCTGGGCCCGCTCGGCAAGCAGGATCGTGTGATCGCCTGCTATGAAGCAGCACATGTTGCCGGTCGGGAGGCGGCCTTTGTATTCGAGACCGAGGATGTCCCGATAGAAGCGCTCGGACTCGGCGAGATCGTTGACTGGGAGCGACCAGTGGGTAACGCCTTCGACATGCAGCATCGGTTCCTCCAGGGAGCTAAGGTTCGGGCTCGGAAGTGCCCACCCGCCCTTCCAATCTTAGGGGAAGCGGGGGACTTCCTCCCCCGACGCCCCCTTCGTCTAGCGACCGGGCCCTGCTGGGGCCCCACGCGCTGCGCTAACTCTCCGGCCAGTTGAGCGCCTCGGCGAGCGCCCCGCCCAGAATGAGCCTTCGATCGTCCTCCGAGAGGAAGTCGAGGCCCTCCTGAAACAGTCGCAGGCAATCGCGGTAGCTTCCGCTGAGGCGGGTGATGTCGCTCCCCCAGAACAGCCGCCTCGGACCGAAGGCGTCGTAAATTCGGCGCAGGTAGGGATAGATGTCTCTATGCGGATACGGCTCGGCTGA
>Ga0209415_10009796_pt1 | contig 16400 bp, 29 predicted proteins | sample PeaSoiSIISIP2007_FD_187696 | JGI IMG/M metagenome (GOLD analysis project Ga0209415, IMG submission 187696) | Peat soil microbial communities from Weissenstadt, Germany - SII-SIP-2007 (SPAdes) (version 2) | ecosystem: Environmental > Terrestrial > Soil > Wetlands > Peat | place: Germany...
CAGAGATTTTAGGACCACCTGAAGAATGGAGACCGCTTCACTTGAACCTGTGGCAACGTCTTCTGTTTTGCATTCGGCTCAGGCGCGTTCCTGCAAACGCCAACGACGGTTCCCACGCTGCCTCACCGGAGGCAAAGAAGTAAGCGCTTCACCTTACCGGAATCGGTACTCCTGATCCATTCCCCGCTCCGCAGTTTCCCAGCACAATTAGCCCATGAGCCCCTGGTTAGATGAAGACTTTGCCCGTCTGCTCGAAGAGAATCTGCGCGGCAAATGGCGCGATTCGCAATCGCTGAAGACGTTTCAGGAAGGCGTTAAGGCGCACTACCCGATACCCAAGCGGGTCCCGTCCTTCGGTGCCATTGTGCTGTCTTTAGCGGATCGTGGTTTGGATCTTGAAACAGCCCGCTGGGCCGCGGGCCAAGCCACCAGCAGGCTACCGGAGACCGCGGAAGCCGAAGCTATATGCACGCTTGCCCTGGAGATTCTGCGGGAGTACCGGGAAGCGGCCTAAAAGTACATTGTGATACCCTCACCCCAGAGGAGAGGAAAAACACTCATGTCACTACTATCCGTTTTGAAAACCATCGGCAAAGACGCCTCCGATTTAGGCAAGTGGATTGGCGACGGCCTCAAGGCCGTAGGGCCCATCATCGATACCCTGGACCCGGCCTTGGCCCCCATCATTACCGAAATCGAAAACGTCATTGCCGGATTGCCGGGAGCCCCCAGTGAGCAGCAGGTGCAAGCCATCGCGACTTCGATCGCGACACTGAAGCCGCTTAAAGCCGCAGCCGTTTCACCGTCCCCAACAATCTTCCAAATCGATCCCAGTTCTCCTTACGCGGCCCAGGTCAATCCGCTGATCTATAACGAACAGCGTGAGGAGCAGGTAATCGGGGTAACCAACGCCGCCGCGCAAATGGTCACAAACGCCCAGTCCGAATACCCAGGCGACTTGAACGCTAACACGGTAAACGCCGGTTCCGGGCTTGCCTGGAACAAGATGACCGAAGTGCAGAAGGAAATCGTGCTTGCGGCTAAGATTGTGGACCCCTGGGCCAGCGCGTCCCTCCCGGCGGATCTGGTCGCGTTCATCAAAGTCAACGCGGGACCCGTGGATTACTGGAACGCCAGTTACGAGCAAGCCGGAGTAGTGCCGAACGTTTGGGGCTTCCTCAGCACCCGCACCGTCGTGGTGGTCGCAAACGGGACTGCACAGGAAGTCACTGGTTTGCTCCTGCCCGTGTGATAGACTGAGTTCACTTTACATCGACGAACCGTGGACCCCGGCAGAGAGATAAGGTCAGTCTCCTGCCGGGGTTTCTGTTTTTTGTGGTAGCATCCGAAATCATGAATGCAGATTCTTTACCTGCCGGTGAGACAGAGAGAGAACGGCCCGCGCCGTCTGCGGGAACGGTCGTCCGGCAGCGGGATGCGATATTGGCCATGCAACAGTTTGCGGTTTTCCCGCCGCGCTGCGTTGCGATCCAGATTCTTTTTGAATATGACGATCAATCACGGTTGGCCGGTTGCGTAAATCGCCGCAGGGATGAGGGGCTTCCAATCTCCACGCGTTGCAGGCTCGCATGGAGACATCTGCTGGCTGCTATCACCGTACTTTGGACCGTTCCTGCAAACGCCAGCGACCCGGCCCACCAGGCTTCACCGGAGGCAAAATAAAATGGCCAAAATACGGCTCAACCCAGAGGGCTCAGTAGCAGAAGTACTCACACCGGAAGGGGACATCTTCATCGATGAAATCGATTCGGAAGATCCCATCATGATCTGCTCGGATGACGACGATGCGGGCAAACCGTGCTATGTCGCCAGCGTAGGACCGAACGCCTGGGGCCTCGAAGTAAACGCGGTCTATAAGTTGGTGAAGGTTGATACCGAGATAGAACTGAACTGCGAAGACGTGGAACTGGAAGCCGATTGATGGAATTCGATTTCCCCATCGCCGAACCGCAATTGCCGGAGCCGATCAAACTGGCCATCGAGCAGAGTTGCCAGAAGTTCGAACGCAAGTTCCAGCCGTATCTCCTATTCGTTAGCGCCCAGGTTCCGGGATGGGTTTCAGAATATAGAGAAGAGTTGGAAGCCATCGCGCGGCTTGCTTCCTTACCTACCGGTGAGGCGAAGCGGGAACCGGCCGCGCCGGTTGCAGGAACGGGCCAATGAAAGCGCTGCTCGAATCGATCACCGCAATTTTCGAAAGCCTGAACGCGCGGGTGAGTTCCTTGGAAGTGGATTCCGAGGGCGGCAACTATGAGCCTGGGCGGGATTGCCAAGATCAGATTTCCCATTTACGAGAATTGATTGAGTCCGTTCCCGCAGACGCCAGCGACCCGGCCCTGTTTGAGTGGACCGTTCTAGAAGCGCGCGGAGACTCGGCTTCACCGGAGGCAAAATAGCCTTGCCTGCGGCTCAGTCCTTCAAACGAATCCTTCCCGGTCATGCTTGGAGAGTTGGAATCCACAACGATGTGCAGTTTCTCCGTGGCCGCGTGATCCATTCCGGGTGGGGCCTCACCGGCCCGGTGACCCAGACCATCGAGACCGAAGCCAAAATATACATGCCGCTGGTGAAACTGATTGGCGATACCTACGCCTACTGGTGCCCTCGCTGCTTCACTACCATCTTTGAGCAAGAAATCATTTTGCGGGCCAAGGTTGGCCGGGATGAGGATTGCGAGTACGTCCGTTCGGCCAAAGTCACAGACCAAAAATGTCCGTACTGTTACTCCAGAATCCAGCCACTGCAACCCGGCGATAAGGTAAGATGTCACTTCCGGTTCGATCAGGAAGGCAAGTGGGGAGCCTGGTGGGCCGAACGTTGGGAGTGGTAAGGGGCTGAAGTCCGCCAACGGCGCATCGCGAGTGCAAACTCAGGTACGCCGGAGGCAAAAGAAGCGGAGCGAGCAATGGAAGAAACCAAACCTGTAATCGAGTGGCATCAGTTCAAGGATTCGCATGTGGCGATCCGTGGCGACGAGATCATCGCCATCATCGAGCCAATCGAAGATTTCCCGTGTAAGGCTTTCACCTTGCAAATTCAGCAGGGCGCTTACTCAACCGTCGAAGCCGCCAAGGAAGACGCATCGCCTTTGTTGGAACAGTTTCTCAAACAGAGCGATGCTGCCAAGTCGGGCAAAAAGCCGCCCAGCTTGTATCTGGCCGTACTGCGTAATGCCGTCAAACTCCTGGAAGATCAAGAAGCCCAATCCCAGCCTGAAGCGTGACTGTCATGAGTTCTCAGGCAAGCATCGTCTGGCTTACCGGCCTGCCATGCTCCGGTAAAACCACCATCGCGCTGGCTCTCCAGGAAAAACTGCATCTAGCCAACGTCGCGGCTGAGGTCCTGGACGGGGACCAAATCCGGGCTCAGTTCTGGCCGGACCTGAAATTTAGCCATGCCGATCGCAACGAAAATGTCCGCCGGTTGGGGCTGTTGGCTTCTATGTTCGCGAGGAACGGAGTCCATGCCCTGGTGGCCGCGGTCTCTCCTTACCGCCACGCGAGAGACGGAGTAAGGGCCCGTGCGGGCTGCCACTTCATCGAAGTCTACGTCAACTGTCCGCTGCATATTTGCCAGTTGCGCGACGTGAAGGGCATGTACAAACAGGCAGAGGCCGGTTCTCTTCCCGGCTTCACCGGAGTGGGCGATTCCTTCGAGCCGCCGGAGACCCCGGATGTGGAATGCCTCACCATGACGGAAGACATCGAACGATGCGTGGAGAAACTTCTGAAAGCCATGGGACCGCAGTTATGAATATCGTTTTCTGCACCACCTGCAAAGGGCGCTTGGAACATCTGAAACAGACCTTACCACGGAACCTTTCGGATAACGCCACTTTCGCTAAGTGCAAATTCGTCGTACTGGATTATGGTTCCGACGATGGCCTGGGTGAGTATCTTCGGGAAGTGTACGATCAACCGACCACAAACTTGGCAGTCTACCGCTACGAAACCAAGGAACCGTTTCACGTCTCGCACGCCAAGAACATGGCCGGCCGCTGCGGAATCCTAGAGGGTGCGGACATTCTGGTGACCCTCGATGCCGACAACTTCACCGGACCGGGCTTTGCCAAGTTCATCGCGGAAAAGTTCACTGGAGAACGCGGAACTTTCCTGTGCCCCGATTTTCCGCTCATCAAAAGGCTGGGACTCCGCCACATGGATGGGGGTCCACTCGCCCGCGGTTTCGCCGGCCGCTTTGCCGTCAGAGCCCAGGACTTCATCAAAGTCGGCGGCTATGACGAAGAGTTTCACACCTGGCGCGGGGAAGACATGGACATGATTGCCAGGCTGGGACGGATCGGCTATGCGATGCGGCACATTCACCCACGGTTCTTAACTGCGGTTCCTCACGGCGCCGCAGTGCGGTTCAAAGAGTATCCAGAAGCCCAGCAATACGAAAACGACGGAGAGCTTGCCGCGATCAACGCCCGGACGGAAACGGTAGCCAACTTCGGAAACTTCGGAGTCGGCACGGTCTACCGGAATTTCGACTTTACCAAGCCCATCGAGTTGGGGCCGGTGCCCACGCGGATCTTTGGCATCGGGATGCAAAAGACCGGAACCACTTCCCTCCATGCTGCCCTTGAAATTCTGGGCTTTGACAGTTTCCATTGGGGCCGCGGGGAGGCTCCCCGGATCTGGAACGAAATGAACTCGTTTGGACGGTCGAACACCTTGGAGCAATGGTATGCGCTCTCCGACAATCCCATCCCGGTGATCTATCAAAAGCTCGACCGGGCCTATCCGGGATCCAAATTCATTCTGACCGTCCGGGATGAACAGGATTGGCTGAAAAGCGTCGAGCGGCTATGGGACCCAAAGTACAATGCCACCCGCTGGGTTTGGGACACGTATCCCTTCACGAACCGGATTCATACCGCGATGTATGGCCGCAAGGACTTCGATGCGCCAACGTTTCTCGCGAGGTACCGCCGCCACAATGCCGAGGTCGCGGAATACTTCAAAGCCCGGCCCGGCGATTTGCTAACCCTCGACATGGACGAACTTGATGACCAATGGCCGGTGCTGTGCGGGTTTCTGAGAGTCCCGGTACCCGATGCCCCGTACCCCATAGCCAATAGGACCAGAGACCGGGAAGCAAATCGCGAGTATGCTCGTTGGGCGAGTAGTGGAGGAGATTACTAAACATGCCTGATGATTCTTCTTTACCTACCGGTGAAGCCAAGAGGGAACGGCCCGTGCCGTCTGCGGGAACGGACCAACGAATGCTGGAATACGTCTTGCGAGAAACGGCTGAGGCCGTGAGGATCATGCACCGGGATAAGTCCGTGCTTCACGCCTTCGATTTCGGCACAACCCCAGATGGTGAGAAATTCGTTTTTATGCTGGCCATTCTGCCCGAGGAGGTCTTTAATAAATTCTGCAAGGAGATTACTAAGTGTTACGGCTGAATCTTGGCCCGTTCCTGCAACCGCCAGCGACACGGCCCGCACACCTTCACCGGAGGCAAAATAAAAACATGCAACGAATAGTAAAGTGTCACCCTTACATCAAGCGCTCAGCCCGGCAGGATGCGACCTGGACCGTCCCGGCCTTGTGCGCGGCTTACCAATGGCCTTCTGGCCGTGCCGGTGGCGGAACCATCGCCATCGTCGAATTGGGAGGCGGTTGGAGCAAAAGCGACATGCAGCAGTACTTCTCAAATCTTGGCCAACCGCTGCCCAGCATCACGGATGTTTCGGTTGATGGAACAAACAACACAAAGCAGAATCCGCCGAACGATGCCGACATGGAGGTTGCGCTCGACATCCAAGTTGCCGGAGCGGCCTACTTCGCTGCCACGGGGAAACCGGCTGTGATCCGGGTCTATTGGGCCCAGGACATCGCGCCGGCGGTTCAAAAGGCCATGGAAGACGGCTGCGATGTGTGCTCCATCAGTTGGGGAGCGGATGAGGCAGCGTGGGGATTCAAAGCCTGTAATGAGATGGCTTTAACGGCAACCAATGCGGTCGATCGAGGCATGACCATTTTCGCGGCCTCGGGCGACAACGATTCAAGCGATGGTGGCCCCGGCAAGGTAAACGTGGATTGCCCGGCAAGCTGCCCAGACGTTTTTGGTTGCGGAGGAACCCGGAAGACCTTGAGCACGGAAACAGTCTGGAATGACAATCCAGGAGCAACCAATGGGGAAGGAACCGGCGGCGGGTTTTCTCATGTCTTTTTGATGCCCGCCTGGCAGAGTGAGCAGGGAGCGCCGATCTTCCACAAACCAGCTTGGCGCATGGTCCCGGACGCCTGCGCCAATGCGGACCCGGAAACCGGAATCCAAATTGTGGTGTACGGACAAGTCCAAATAGTGGGTGGCACTTCCGGTGTAGCGCCGCTTTATGCCGGCCTCTTCGCATCGTTTGGCAAGAAGCTGGGCTTCATCACCAAAAAGATGTGGAAGAACCAACACTGCTTCACCGATATTCTGTCAGGCAGCAACGGTCTGTACTCGGCTCGAATCGGACCGGACCCATGCTCGGGAATCGGTTCGCCCATCGGCGTGAAGATTGCGGCACTATTCTAAAAGGTATGAACCCATGCCCCCAATGCGGCGCTCCGACGATGCCACGGCTTGACCGCTATCCAAGCGCGACCGCTGTAGCCTGCCAGTCCTGCGGTTGGGTGCAGTTGCGTAATCCCGTTCCTGCAAGCGCCAGCGCCGGTTCTCTGGCTGCTTCACCGGAGGTAAAGAAAAATGATTGAAAACGAACAAACCGCAAAGGCCACGATAGCCGCATTGCAATCCGACTTTTTGGACCGCTGCGAAGCCGAGTATGAGCAGTTCATGTTCAACACTCAGGACCATCCGGCTGTTCGCGGCCGCCTAGCGGAATGGTTCGGCGCAATTCCCCTCGGGATTCTGCGGAAGGAAATCGAACACTTGGCCAACGCCAATTCCGCCATGATCGCGAATGCCCAGGCCCAGGCCTCCGAGGCCCTCCCCAATTTGAAGTTTGAAAACGGCCGGCTTAGCACAGACTCCCGAGCTGCCAGCGCGATTAAGGCGATCGCGGAACAGAGCAAACGGTTCACCGCTCTGGAGCTGCTCTACCAGCAGCACATGGCTTCAGACAATATCCAGGAAGCTCTCAAAGCCACGCGCGAACTAGTGGAAGAGCTGGCGCGCGCCTATCAAGCGTTGCTTTCGATTCGGGCGCAGAGCACAACCCAGGAATCGATCGGTTCCCAATATCTGAAGCTGCGGGAAGAGGTTCGGGCATTCCGCAAGTTTCTGGCCGACCGTTACGAGATGCAATTGGAGAGGGCGGTTTCGTTCAACACGCCACTGTTCGACTTCGCGGCCTCCTTATTGGCCGGGGAGCAAGTCCATTTGTCCGTTCCTACAAACGCCAGCGCCGGTTCTCAGGTTGCTTCACCGGTAGGTAAAGAAGAAAGGTAAACTCATTCCATGATGCCTCAAGCTCTTTCCGGCCCGATGTCCATTACGCCAGAGCAGGTTCAGCAACTTGAAAGGACCCTCGCCCTGCTCAATGCCGAAATCGAGATGAGCGAAAAGGAACTGGACAACTGGCGCGCGCTGGGCATTGCCGAGCGCACGCTCTACGGCTGGCTCGCGGAGAACCTCATCGATCCGGGCATCAAGCGCAGGCCCCTCGAAAAGTACACCGAGGCGCACAAGGAATACAGCGAGGCCAAGGCCAACCTGATGATCCTGGGAATCGAAAAGCTCAAGGCAGAGCGCAACATCGCCCAGGCCATGATCCAAGAGGCCAAGCAATCGGTGAAGGCTCCCGGTAAGAATGTGCGATTGGCTTAAATGTTTTACCTCCGGTGAGGCTTTGGTACCAACGGTCTATAGCATTTAGAGGAACGGCCCAGTAGAATTGCAACTGCGGAGGTTCCTTTGAAATGACACTCGAAATCGTGACCGGCGTGCTGGCTTTCAGCTTCTTAGCGGCTGGAACGGGTATGCTGATCGGCTCCTGGCTCGAAAGCCGCAAGCGCAACCGTACCGAAGCCATGATCCTGCGGCTAACTCACGGCAGATACACAAGATAGCGGCCCGTTCCTCTGAACGGCGCGGGCCGTTGCCTCTCCAGCTTCACCGGAAGGGAAAATAGTTGGAACTGTATGTCCAACAATCGTTTTCACCCCATTGCATTCTGTTTCGATCCGGCATAGCCTATAATTCATGACCCAGCGCAATTTGGTTGAAGGCGGAGCCCGGCGCGGAACGTTCCAGACCCGGCATAACAGAATCGTCCGCATCAAGGAACCATTCACCTTCACCGAACCGCTGGAGCCCGGCAAGGCCCCCGTTTCGCGCACCTGTTGGAAGGGCGATTTGTTCATGGGCGACGGGAAGACCCTGGACTCCGAAGGCATCTGGGAGATGGACGGATCGTTCCAAAACAAGCTGGGCGTGATCCAACGCAACGATTTGGTCCGGGTGGTGAGTTTGGATGCGGAGCCGGAACCGCAGGCACAAATTGCCGCCGCTCCGCAGGTGAGTGTCGCTGAGGCCGATGGACTTTTGAGCGGCATCGTCAACGGCCTGAAAGCCCGATGCGAAAAGCTGGGTGCTGAGAACGCCCGGCTCCGCGAAGAGAACGCGGCGCTCCTCGAACAGAACACGGCGCTCAAGGCTCACTTGATGGCGCCAGAAACCGCCGAAGCCGAGGTTTAACCTTTGTTGGTTGCGGTTCCAGCGATTCATCGTGGCATGGGCCAAACTACGGCCCAGGTTCAACAGATGATCCAGCAGAAGGCCGCCAATTACCCGAACGTTCCCGGCCTTTCCACCGTGGCGCTGGCGGTGGCTTCCCACGAATCAGCTTTCCAACCTACCGCCCAAAACCCAACCTCTTCGGCGTGTGGCCTGTTCCAGCTTCTTTCGGTGACCCAATCGAGCCTTGGAGTCTCGGATTGCACGGATGCCAGCCAGAACTCGAATGCCGGTGTTTCCCTTCTGGCTCAGTATTATCAGACCTACGGAAACTGGAATCAGGCTCTCCAGGCGTTCTCGGATGGTCCTGGAACGGTTCAGCAGGGGCTCCCGCCCTCTCCCCAGACCTTGGGGCTCATCTCCTACGTCAATTCCTATAGCCCTCCGGCGGGCTCAGACATGGTGGACCTGTCCAACCTAGCTTCCAGTGCCCCCTCCGGTTCCGGCTCGGATAACCCCGTTTCTGACGCATTGGGGATATCCCAGTATGGGGTGACCGATTCAGGGCTGGCGATCACGGCCGCCGCCATTGCCGGGTTGTTTGCCTTGAGCTTTGTGATGAAGCCGAGTCCGGCTTACGCCTGAATACTTTACCTACCGGTGAAGCCATGGTACTAACGGTCCTTGCCGTCTGCTGGAACGGGCCTGTAGAATTGCAAAAGTGACCCCCTACTACGAGCCGCAATGAAATGAACACGGCCTTTCCGTATTTTCATCACGACAGTCCGAGTCGATATTGGCAACACAACAATCCGCTTCAATGTCCCAAGAAGCACTTGATGATTTGGCTCGGATCGGCCTATTGGATTTGCGAACGCTGTCACGTGATCTATGTTCAGCAAGCTGCTTAAACCGCCCTTCCCTTGGTTCGGCGGAAAATCGAGCGTGGCCCATTTGGTCTGGGAGCGGTTTGGGAACGTCCAGAACTACGTGGAGCCGTTCTTTGGCTCCGGCGCGGTGCTCTTGAATCGCCCCCACGCGCCTTCCACTGAGACTGTCAACGACCTCGATTGCCTTGTGGCGAACTTTTGGAGGGCCCTGCGGCGCGATCCTGAAGCAGTGGCCGAACACGCGGACAATCCGGTCAACGAAGCCGATCAGCACGCGCGGCATTTATGGCTCTGTTCCCAGCAGGAATTTCGCGAGCGGATGAAAACGGAGCCGGATTTTTATGACACGAAGATTGCAGGATGGTGGGTATGGGGACAATGCATCTGGATTGGAGAGGGCTGGTGCGCCCGGCAGCTACCTCACCTGGGGGATGCGGGCAAAGGGCTGAACCGGCAGCGACCTCACCTGGGGGATGCGGGCAAAGGGATACATCGTAAGCTACCTCACCTGGGGGATGCGGGCAAAGGGCTGAACCGGCAGCTACCTCACCTGGGGGATGCGGGTACGGGCGACATCGCAAGCGACCTCACCTGGGGAACGCGGCGCGGCCAATTACTGGCCTATATGCGCGAGATCGCCGAACGGCTGCGGAGCGTAAGGGTATGCTGCGGCGATTGGACGCGTGTGTGCGGCCCTTATGTAACCGTCAAACATGGCATCACGGGTGTCTTCCTAGATCCGCCTTACGCGCATGAGGCAGGGCGGACCAGCGACCTGTACTCCCAAGACAGCGGGAATGTGGCGCACGCCGTCCGTGAGTGGGCCATCGAGCAGGGTGCCGATCCCCGCGCCAGGATCGCGCTCTGTGGCTATGAAGGGGAGCACGCCATGCCGGAAGCCTGGGAATGCATTCAGTGGAAGGCGCGCGGCGGCTACGGCTCCCAAGGGGACAACGCGGCGCGTGACAATTCGGCCCGTGAACGGATCTGGTTTAGCCCGTACTGCCTGCGAACGACGTTGTTTTCAGAGTTACAGGGAGTGAGCGTGGATCACTCAGATTCTACCGAACGGCTAACTAGTTGAAAATGCGATGCAAGGTACTCCCCAAAATAAAACAGCACAATAGGAAGCATGCTCCTCCTCGCAGCCTTAGCTCTTACACCATCTTTCACTTGGTGGTGCGCCCGCGTAACTCTTCGAAGGCTTGATTACTGGGACTGGGTTGCAACCCAGGCGCTTCGCAGCTCGCGGCCAGCATTGCGAATGTTCTCAAGGCTAGGCGACGGCTGGGTCTATGCGCTGATTGTGCTGTACCTAATTAGACACAACTTAGAACAGACGGCCGGACACGTTGCGGTTTGTCTGCTTCTTGCATGGAACGGCGCTGGGCTTTTGAAAGTCACCATCCGCCGAACACGCCCACATGGGCAGCATGGTTCCTTCAAAGCGATCCGTTGGGGCTTCCCCAGCCAGCACGCCGCTTGTGCGGTGGCGTTCACCTTGGCTTTTCATCCGTTTTTGTGGCCCTTCGCTTTGCTGGTGTGCCTGAGCCGGATTTCAATCGGGGCCCACTACCTGGGCGATGTTTTGGCCGGGGTTTTGATCGGATTGGCTGCGGGAATCTATGGGTGAGGACTCAATGAGCCGCAGAGAGCAAAGCAGGCATCCTGCCGCTTTCGACAATCTTCGGAAGCTGTGGAATAAGAGTCTCACCGATCGTCTGGCCGTTCGCCATGACGATATGAGGCAGAAACGCTTCCTCGAAGCTCTCAATCTTGGACTCCACTGATTCGAGTTTGGCTTTGATGCACAGAACCAGGGCCCGCCATCGCTCACGGGTTTCCTGCTCGTACTTCTTGAGCGACATCTCCGGCGGACAAGCTGTAAAGGCGGAGGAGTTACCTTTTTTGTAGTACGTGAAGCGTTCGTCATTCCGATCCGGCAAGGGAAGGATAAATTTGATTCGCTTACCTTGCATCTCGAAGGCGATCATGGCCCGGTCTGCCGATTGGCCCACAATGAAGCTGGCCGCTCCGTACCGGGTCAGAAGCCGGTCGATTTCCGCGCGGCTCCGGTCTGTTGAAACTTCCGTGCCCGATGCAAACCGCTTCATGAATTCAATTCTACCTGTCCGTTCCTGCAAACGGAATGGACCGTTAGTCCTGTGCCTCACCGGAAGGCAAAACATGAACCCTGCCTAGAATCTTAACCACCCCTGAAACAGACCGGTCTACTGTGCGCGCAATTTCCCGCAAGCTCTTTCCTTCCCTCCGCAGATCGATCACCTGAACCTCCACGGCCGCATCCCGCGGGCGGCCGAATTGCACGCCTTTCCGGCGCGCGTTCTCGATTCCAGCTCGGGAACGTTCGGTGATGAGTTCCCGCTCAAATTCGGCGAAGGCCCCCACCATGGCGAAGAACAACCGGCCCATGGGCATAGTCGTATCTATCGGTTGGGTCACCGAAATAAAATCGACGCCCAGAGCGTTGAATTCCTGAAGGGCTTGCAACAGTCCGGTGAGGCTGCGGGCGAAGCGATCGAATTTCCACACCAGAACACAACCGAAACGCAATCGCCTGGCGTCCGCCATCAATTCGTCGTAGGCTGGCGCGCGTTTGCGCTTCTCCATGGCGCCGGTAACATGATCGACGTACTCTCGATGAACCGTGAAATTCCGTTGAGCCGCGTATTCCCGGAGGCTGGCCAATTGTGCTTCTGGGTTCTGGTCCGACGTCGACACGCGGGCATAGATGGCAACCGGTTTCAGATCTCTTTGCCTCCGGCGGGAGCTTGCGGGATGCGCGTCTGGCGTTGGCGGTCCCGAACATCTTCCAGCAAGAGGCTCATTTCTGAGTGATAATCCATCTCTCCCAGGAAGAACCACACTTTGTCGCCTTCAAAGTGCAGCAACTGATGCCGACATTGGAGCCATACGGCAGCCAGAAGGAAAAACTCGCGTTCCCAAGGCATCAGTTTTCACCTGGTGTTGGGAACTGGCGCACCCGCAAATCCCAGGACCACTCTGAAGGATTTCCGCCTTTCCTGTCTTTCACGGCTGCCATCCATTGGTTTCGATAGTTGGGCGTCATCGATACCCTATTCGCCCCAAGCTGCTTCACGAAGCACGCTACGCGTGCGCCCTTGCATTGTGCGATGGTATTGCGTGCCCAGGCGACATCGAATGGCCGCGCCTTGGGGCCGCTCTCGCCGCCTACGATCACCCAGTGGATGCCGGTTAAGTTCAATTCGCCAGGATCTTCGAGCAGCGGCTCCAGCGAAAGAAAGCGGACCGCCGCCGGCGTTTCGCGCAGCAAGTCAATGCGGTACTTATTTTTCTGGTCTTCGACGGATACGCCCAGCCAGACGTTAGAAAGATCCGCTGGAAAGTGTTCGGCCGCGCGCTCGATGCGCTTGGTCAGGATCAGATATTCGAGGTGCGGAGTCGCTCGGATGATGTCATAAGCCTCGGGACGCCACACGTCCGCCTCTTCAATCAGCCAGTCAGACCAGGAGCAAGTGAACACGCGTGCCGGGTCTTTCCATCGAAGCGGATCACCAAATGTCGTCTTGGACCGAACCACCACGTTTCCGTTTTGGCCCCAGCGCTTCTTCCCGGCGAACATATAGCAGCCCTTGCAACCTTGGCTGACTTTGTGGCACCCACTCCATGGGTTCCATGTGTGATCGGCCCATTCGATTGATGTGTTTTGACCCATCAGTTTTCACCCGGCTTCTTTTTGGCCACATCCATTCTGGCTTTGAAGTCCCGTTCTGGCATCAGCTCGATTTGAACAACGCAGGTATCTTCGAAGATGGCCGTGAGGACGAACCGCCGCATTCCGCTTTGGAGAATCAACGGAAGCTGTTCCGAGATGACCGGCAGGAGCGCATGAACCAATTGCTTGGCGGCTTCCTGGTGTTCCTCTTCCCGTTCTTCGCTCATGGCTTAGAAGCGTACACTAAGTCACACATTGTTAGCAAGGTGTTTTGGGGCTGTTCCGGTCTAGTACCTTCAGTCAGTTGGCGGGGATGATTTGGAGGGTAGTTTGTGAACGCGCCTATTTTGCTTCCAGTGAAGCAGACTGGGAACCGTCCGCGCAGGCAAAACATGCTCAGCCCCACTCGATATAGGCCCCCGTTCTCTCGTAGCTCTCGCGTTCGCGCTTCCGCTTGCAGTCCGGGCAGCGATGGTTCGGAGTTCCATCGTCATCTTTTACGCTCCAGCCGAATTCCAGCGCGGCTTTGTCCGCAGTCGCCGCATCGCCGAAGGTCATTGCAACTTCTTTGAGATCCGAAAATCTTTGCGCGAGTTGCCCCAGGTCGATGGGTGCCTGTCCGGCATCGGGTCGCCCCAATGCTCTACCTTCGGAACCCATCACGCGAAGGCATCCGCAACAGAGAATAGACAGCACGGCTTATTTTACCTCCGGTGAGGCACTGAGAGAACCGCCCGCGCCGTTTGCAGGCACGGACGGCTTCGACGTGTCGAGATCCAAAACGTACTTTGCCCAATTCCCGCGCCCTGTGACAGACAGACAGCCCCGATTCCGCAATCTCATGATGGCTTGCCGTTTCATTTTCGGGTTGAGCCCCGTCATTTCGCTCCAAAGCAGATCAGAGACTGTGTTATCAGGGGCACGCCGAAAAAGAATCAGCACGAAGCACAGTTCCGCGCGGGTGAAGACGCCAAGATTCTCGATCAAAAACCTTGGCACTCGGCAGAAGCTTTTGGGAAACATTGTTTGTCATCTTGAGGATACAACGGAACGTCAAGATGAAAGTACCGTTTCATCAATGAAAAGTACCATTTAGGCCACCCTATGTAGAGGCACTGCTTTCTAACACGCTGATACAATGGTGCTTGTTATTGCGGTGCCGAGTACAATACCCGTCATCAGCGCGTATTCCCCAATGAAAGTGACGTTTTCGCCTCATCTTCCATCCATTGCCGTCGTACTACATAGGGTGTACGATAACAGCTTGCAACGATGGAACTTACGCTAAATATGCGAAAAAGTGTGACGGGACATTGGTGTCCAAAACGCCATTTTGAAAACTGGACATGAATGTCCCAAACTGGGGACCGCCAACGGATGAGACCGTTCCCGGCTGGGCTTCGCCGGAGGTAAAGCAGCGTTTACCGGCGGTGAGATTTGAACTCACGGCCTGAGGGTTATGGGCCCTCCGAGGTACCGCTCCTCCACGCCGCATGGGAGACAGTCTATAACTTCCGTGAGAACTTTGCAACTTCATTTTGCCTCCGGTGAGGCAGCGTGGGAACCGGCGCTGGCGTTTGCAGGAAGGGACGGATCATGGGCTCCAAAGACTCTACCGGCCGGCCCGGCTTCGTAACCAGGATCCGCAATCAACAACCGGACTTCGCAGAGGCGATAGATCGCGTCGGCATTGACGCCGATGTAGCCTGAAAAATATTGGCCTGGGATATTGCGGCGTTTTTCGTAATCCCAAGCCTGACAGTACTGCTGAACCAGCCCCAACAATAGATAGTCAACCGCCGTGGGATCTTCAGGGGCCGTTCCCGCAGACGGAATGGGTGGTTCTCTGTTCGCTTCACCGGTAGGCAAAGGCATAGCCTTACTGTGCGTTTGCAACCTTAAAATCTATCACAATATTCGCCTCTGGAATTGTGGCTTGGGCTTCCCCGCTAGGCGCGCTCTGGTTCCCATCTGGAGCCACGGCCGTGAGCACGTAACAATACGTGGTTGCGCTGCCCACCGTGGTATCGGCGTAATTCATGGCCGTGATGGGCTGGGTGTTGACCTGCGTGAAACCGGCCGGCGGGGTGGTCAACGGCCGCGGTTTGGGGCAGGTCCCCGTGAATCGCCACAAATTGTAGGTGGTCCCCGCCGGGTTGACGCTATCCACCCAGGTCAACACAGCTTCGTGGCCCTGGCTCTGTTGCGCAAAAGCAACGGCCGAGAACAGGAGCAAGGCGAGGAATTTCATGCCCACCAGTGTAGCCCTTTTCTCATTGCACGATTGGAAAGCCCGTTTGCCCGCCGCTTCCACCACCCGATTGTGGACGCAGTGCCACGAGCACGCACTGTGTGGTTGTGTTTACGCTTATCGTCCAGGTTGGTGAAAAGGTGCCCGTGGAACTGGTAATCTGATCCGCGATCGCTCCTGACTGCGCCGTACTCCCGTTGCTCTGCTGCTCCTCCAGAGTAAAGCCGGTCGGAGCCGTATACGTCACCGTGCCACCACCGTTGTTGTTGGCCCAGGTAAGCAGCACATCCGTCGCCACAGTGGTGGTGATCGAGCCGCACGTAAATGGGCGCGTTGCATTTGTAGCTGCGACCGGGGCGGTATCTGGATTACACGAAACGCCGCTGTATTCTAACAAGACCATGCTCACATACTGATTGCCGTTAGGAGTCACCGTAACCGTGAACGTGCCGCTCGACACCTGCACCACGGAGCACCAAAAGGCCGAGGCTTGCGATCCATTCTGAGGCTGGTTGTCCTCCATCACGTAACCATTGGTTTGGTTATCCGTCACCTTGGTTACTCCTGTTGTGGAGGTGCCAAGGGAGTAGCCGACAACTACAACGTCGCCCACCGTGGGCAGGGTGCTAAAACTGCACGTTTCCGAGAGGACAGCGCTGGTAGAGAAGCAGGGAGCTGTATTCTGCACCAGAGCCGGGGCAGCAAAGACCGGCAAACAAAGCGCTGCCAACGCCAGCATTAGGTAGCGTTGCATTGAATCACCAAGCTGCTTTTGGTCGCCGAAGAAACGGCTTCAATTTCGATGCCGAAAATGTCATTGGCCGATACAGTGGTAGTGGTGAAGTCGGTCAAGGTGGTGGAGTGAACTGCGGTCCCAGAGCCG
>Ga0209415_10009797_pt1 | contig 16398 bp, 14 predicted proteins | sample PeaSoiSIISIP2007_FD_187696 | JGI IMG/M metagenome (GOLD analysis project Ga0209415, IMG submission 187696) | Peat soil microbial communities from Weissenstadt, Germany - SII-SIP-2007 (SPAdes) (version 2) | ecosystem: Environmental > Terrestrial > Soil > Wetlands > Peat | place: Germany...
CGGCAGAAGAACCAGGCGATCGTCAAGCAGGCCTGCCAGAAGGCGGGCATCGACATCGAGCTCAAATCGGTGGCCGCGTCCGTCTTCTTCTCGTCCGACGCGGGCAATCCCGACATCTATCCGCGTTTCTCCACCGACATCCAGATGTACACGACCTCGCAGACGGAGCCGGACCCGGCGCTGTTCATGAACCAGTTCTGCTCCTGGGAGGCCGCGACCAAGGACAACAAGTGGCAGGGACGCAACGTCACGCGCTGGCGCAGCGAGGAGTATGACAAGGCCTATCGCGCCGCCGAGGGCGATCTCGATCCGGTGAAGCGCGCCGCGCTCTTCATCACGATGAACGATCTCGTGATCGGCGACGTCGCGGTGATCCCGGTGATCTATCGCCCGAACGTGCGCGGTGTCCACAACCAGCTCAAGACGGTGCTCAGCGGCTGGGACAGCGACGCCTACATGCTCTCGGACTGGTACCGCGAGGCCTGAGCGGGGTGCCCGCGCCGGCGCCCGCGCGGACGGCTTGATGTCGCGCTATCTGCTGCGGCGCCTGCTGATCGCGGTGCCGAGCCTGATCGGCATCAGCATCGTGCTGTTCACGATTCTGGCGCTGGCGCCGGGCGATCCCTTCGGGGAGCTCGCGAGCAATCCCGCGGTGCCGCCGGAGGTACGGGTGGCGCTCCGCGCCAAGTTCGGCATGGATGACCCGATCGTCCTGCGATATCTCCACTGGCTCGTGGCGATGCTGCAGGGGGATTGGGGTTTCTCCTTCGTCAGCCGCGTCAACGTCGACACGCTGATCTGGCAGCGGCTCCCGGCGACGCTCCTGGTGATCGGCTCGTCGCAGGTGCTGGCGCTGCTGATCGCGCTGCCGGTCGGCGTTTTCGCGGCGACCCGGCCCTACTCCGTCTTCGACCAGATCGCCAGCACCTTCGCCTTCATCGGCTTCTCGCTGCCGACCTTCTTCACGGGGCTGCTGTTCATCCTGCTGTTCAGCATCCATCTGGACTGGCTGCCCTTCGTCTTCCGCTCCGATCTCGCCGCGACCGGCTGGCGCTGGTACTGGGAGGAGTTCCGCCAGGCGATCATGCCGATCGCCGTGCTCGGCATGTTCCAGGGCGCCTCCTGGACCCGCTACGTGCGCTCGGCCGTGCTCGACGTGATCCGGCTCGACTACGTCACCACCGCCCGCGCGAAAGGCCTGCGCGAGGGCAAGGTCGTCATCCGGCACGTCGTGCGGAACGCGCTGATTCCCGTGGTGACCCTGGTGGCCCTGCAGGTACCCGCGATCTTCGGCGGCGCCATCGTCACCGAGCAGATCTTCCGGGTGCCCGGCATCGGCTCGCTGCTGATCAACTCCATCCTGCAGAACGACACGCCCGTCATCATGGGCGTGACCTTCGTCTTCGCGTGCCTGGTGATCCTGTTCAATCTTATCGCGGACGTGCTCTATGGCTGGCTCGACCCCCGCATCGCTTACCGGTGACGCCGGGGCGGGCCGGGAGCTCGCCCCGCAGGTCTCGCCGGCGCTCGACACCTGGCGGCGCTTCCGGCGCCATCGCCTCGCGGTCATCAGCGCGATCATCCTGCTGGTGATGGGCCTTGCGGTGATACTGGGTCCCACGCTCTGGCGGGTTCCGATCGACGAGATCGACTTCACCGCGCGCATGGAGCCGCCCTCGGCGGTGCACCCCTTCGGCACCGACGATCTCGGGCAGGATCTGCTCGCGCGGATGCTCTACGGCGGACGGATCTCGCTTGCCGTCGGCCTTGCCACCATGTTGGTGTCGGTGTTGGTGGGCACGCTGGTCGGCGCGGTCGCCGGCATCTCCCGCGGCAGCGTCGATGCCGCGCTGATGCTGGTCACCGACCTGTTCCTCTCCCTGCCGCAGCTGCCGCTGCTGCTGCTGATCATCTATCTGTTCCGCGACGCGCTCAAATCGGTCCTGGGCGTCGAGGGTGGCGTCTTCATCCTCGTGGTCGGCGTCATTGGCGGCTTCCGCTGGATGCCCGTGGCGCGGCTGGTGCGGGCGCAATTCCTGTCGCTGCGCGAGAAGGAATTCGTCGAGGCCGCGCGCGCGCTCGGCGCCTCGACCCTGCGCCAGGTGCTGCGGCACATCCTGCCGAACGCGCTCGGGCCGGTGATCGTGGCGGGCACCATCAATGTCGCCGACGCCATCATCGCGGAATCGACGCTCTCGTTCCTGGGCCTCGGCTTCCCGCCGGATATCCCGACCTGGGGCCGCCTCCTGTTCGAGGCCAAGGACTACCTGGATTTCGCGCCGCACTGGGCGCTATTCGCGGGCGCCGCGATCTTCCTGACCGTGCTCTCGATCAACTTCATCGGCGACGGCCTGCGCGACGTGCTCGACCCGCGCAAGGTCATGTGACGCCGCCAGTGGACGCGGTCACTCCAACCGACGGCGTGCTGCTCGATATCCGCGGGCTGAAAACGCACTTCAAGACCGACGACGGCATGGTGCAGGCGGTCGACGGCGTCGACCTCAAGATCATGCGCGGCGAGACCGTGGGCGTCGTGGGCGAGTCCGGCTGCGGCAAGACCGTCACCGCGCTCTCGGTCCTGAAGCTGATCGCCATGCCGCCCGGCCGGATCGTCGGCGGGCAGATCCTGTGGCAGGGCCGCGACCTCGTGCCGCTCCAGAGCGCCGCCATGAGCGACATCCGCAGCAAGGAGATCGGCATCGTCTTCCAGGAGCCGATGACCTCGCTCAATCCGGTCTACACCGTCGGCTATCAGATCGCCGAGGTGATCCGCGTGCACGAGGGGCTTTCCCGGAATGCCACGATGGAGCGCGTGATCGAGATGCTGAAGCTCGTGCACATTGCCGACGCCGAGCGGCGGATCGGCGACTATCCGCACCAATTCTCCGGCGGCATGCGCCAGCGCGTGATGATCGCCATGGCGCTGGCCTGCAATCCCAAGCTCCTGATCGCGGACGAGCCCACGACCGCGCTCGACGTCACCATCCAGGCGCAGATCCTCGATCTGCTGCAGGAGATGAAATCCCGGCTCGGCATGGCGATGATGCTGATCACTCATGCCATGGGCGTGGTCGCGGAGACGGCGCAACGGGTGGTCGTGATGTACGCCGGGCTGGTGGTGGAGGAAGCGAGCGTCGAGGAGCTTTTCGAGAACCCGCGCCATCCCTATACCCAGGGCCTGCTCCGCTCGATCCCGCGCGTCGACCGCGCGGCCGGGCGCAAAGCCCGGCTCGAGGCGATCAAGGGCGTGGTGCCGAGCCTGCTGAATCCGCCCGCCGGCTGCCGCTTCGCGCCGCGCTGCCGTTTCGTGACCGACGTTTGCTGGCAGGCGGTGCCGGCGCTCCGCGAGGTTGCGCCCAACCACAAAGCCGCCTGCGTGCTCGCGTGATCGGGACGAGAGCGCCGTGACCGAGCCCCTGCTCCGCGTCACCGACCTCGTGAAGCATTACTCGACCAAGGGGGGGCTGTTTCGGCGCGCCGGCCACACCATTCGCGCTGTCGACCACGTGAGCTTCGAGGTCGCGGGCGGAGAGACGCTCGGCGTGGTCGGCGAATCCGGCTGCGGCAAATCCACCACGGGCCGCTGCCTGCTCCGCCTGATCGAGCCGACCTCGGGCCAGATCTGGTTCAAGGGCCAGGACGTGACGGCACTTCCCGCGACCGCGCTCCGCGCGCTTCGGCGGGACATGCAGATCATCTTCCAGGATCCCTATGCCTCGCTCGACCCGCGCATGACCGTCGGCGCCATCATCGGCGAGGCGCTCGACATCCACGGCCTCGCCAAGTCCGCGCGCGAGCACCGCGACCGAGTGGTGCAGCTTCTGGAAACCGTCGGGTTGGCGGCCGATCACATGCGCCGCTACCCCCATGAATTCTCGGGCGGCCAGCGCCAGAGGATCGGCATCGCCCGGGCACTCGCCGTGGAGCCGAAGCTGATCGTGTGCGACGAGCCCGTATCGGCGCTCGACGTCTCCGTCCAGGCGCAGGTGATCAACCTCCTGGAGGATTTGCAACAGAAGTTCAGTCTGACCTACGTCTTCATCGCCCACGACTTGTCGGTCGTGGAGCACATCAGCGATCGCGTCGCGGTGATGTACCTCGGCCGGATCGTGGAGATCGCCTCGGCGCAGGATCTCTACGCCAATCCGTTGCATCCCTATACCGAGGCGCTGCTCTCCGCGGTGCCGATCCCCGACCCCAAGGCCAAGCGCAACCGCATCCGGCTACAGGGTGAGGTACCGAACCCGATCCAGCCGCCGACCGGGTGCCACTTTCATCCGCGGTGCCCGATCCGGCAACTGCCGCTGTGCTCGACCGAAAAGCCGGAGTTGCGAGAGGGCGTCAATGGCCACTCGGTGGCCTGCCACCTAAGAGGCTGAGGCCGGCACGCGGCGCACAAAAAGGTAGTCGCGCTCGGCCGCCTGCGGCGATAGGTAGCCCAGGCGGATATCCCGCTCGACCTCGGTCTGCGGCCGGTCCGCCGGATCGCCGAAGCCGCCGCCGCCGGATGTCTCGAGCCGGATGACGTCGCCGTGTTGAAGGCGCAGATTGTTCACCTTCGATGGGAGCGCCCGTCGCTCGTGGCCGCGAATCAAGGTGAGGCTTCCCGGCATCGCGGCACCGCCGCCGGCGAGGCCGAACGGCCGGAACTTGAAACGCTCGAGGCTCGCGGTGAACAGCGCCTCGGCGCAGTCGACGCGCCATTCGCGGAACAGCCCGAGCCCGCCGCGATGCCGGCCCGCCCCGCCGGAATCCGGGAGGAGGCCGTACCGCACCACCGCGATGTGTCGCTCGCTTTCGATCATCTCGACGGGGATGTTGGCGTTGTTGTGCATGCCCAGGGAGTAGGCGTTGGCGCCGTCCTCTTGCGGATGACCGCCGCCGCCGCCGATCTCGATCTCCACGAGCACACTCCGCTCGCCCGACTGGTCGATGGACTGGAACGTGCAGACGTAACTCACGCCGTAATAAGCGGCGGGGATCCGGTCCGGCACGGCCTTGTGCAACGCGCCCAGCAGGACGTTCGCGAGCCGATGCGACGTCACCATGCGATGGGCCACCGGCGCGGGATGCCGCGCGTTGACCACCGTACCTTCAGGCGCCACCAGCTTGATCGGACGATAGCAGCCGGCATTGGGCGCCACCGCCTCGTCGGCGCAGGCGATGATGGAATAGCAGACCGCGGAGGCGGAGGACGCCAACGTGGCGTTGACCGGACCGGTCGCCTGCGGATCGCTGCCGGAGAGATCGACGGTCATCTCCTCGCCGCGGATGTCGATCGCCGCATGGATGCGGATCGGCCGGTCGTCGATTCCGTCATCGTCGATGAAATCTTCGAAAGTGTAGCGGCCGTCGGGCATGCGCGCGATCATCGCGCGCATGGTCCGCTCGGAGCTGTCGAGGATCTCCGCGCATCCGGCAAGGATGGTCGGTGAGCCGTAGCGCCGGATCAGCGCCTGCATCTTTGCCTCGCCCACGGCGAGCGAGGCAAGCTGTGCCTGCAGATCGCCCCAGAAGATCTCGGGCTTGCGCACATTCTGCCGGATGAGCGCCAGCACCGCCTCGTTGAGCACACTTTGCTCATAGAGCTTGAGCGGCGGAATGCGCAGGCCCTCCTGAAAGATCTCGGTGGCCGTCGCGGCATAGCTGCCGGCCGCGAGCCCGCCCATGTCGAGGTGATGGCAGAGCGTTCCCACCACCGCGACGCGCTCGCCATTCGAGAACACCGGGCGGAACGCCAGCAGGTCCGGCAGATGCTGACCGCCGCAGTAGGGATCGTTGGAGATCACGACATCGCCGTCGCGCCAGTGGTCGAGCGGCAGGAAGCGCCGGACGATCTCGAGGAAGCCGAAGCCCATGGAGTTGAGGTGTTGCGGGATGCGCGCGGACTGAGTGACGTTGAAGCCGTCGCGATCGAACACCGCGGTGGAGTAGTCCAGGAGCTCACGCACGATGGTCGAGCGGCTGGTGCGCCAGACCGTGACGTCCATCTCCGCCGCGACCGCCGTGAGCGCACTGCGCAGGATTTCCAGCTCGATCGGCCCGAGCCGCGGGCGGTCCGTCGTCATACCGTCACCCCTGCCCCATCCCGCGTCGCGACCAGAATGCCGCGATCTCCAGGACCGCAGCGCCAACCTTCCGCGACAAAGATCGTCGTGTAGTCCTCCTCGATGATCGCGGGGCCGCGGATTTCCCCGGCGAGAGCGCCGGCGCGGCAGACCACGGTATCCCGCCAGGCACCCGAGAGGAAGACAGAGCGCCTCGGCATCGGCTCCCGACCGCCCGGTCGGGCGCCGCGCACGGTCTCGTGTCGGGGCATCCGGCCGATGGCGCTCGCTCTCAGCGTCACCAGCTCCACGGCATCGTTTCGGTTCGCATACGAGAACCGCTGCCGGTGCAGTTCGTGAAAGCGCTCGACGAGCACACTGAGTTGGGCGGCGTCCGGATTGACGTCGCCCCAGGGCACCGACAGCTCGAACGCCTGACCGTGGTAGCGCATGTCTGCGGAGAGGCCGAAGGCCCAGCTCTCCCGCGGCAGCCCATCCTCCTCCAGAAGCCGTTCGCCGCGGCGCCGCAGATCGCGCGCGGCCTCGGCGAGTTCGGCAAGGCTCCCCGTGGTCGCGGGCAGGACGCGGCTCCGCGCGAGGTCGTGCACGATCTCGGAATGCAGCATGCCGTAGGCCGAGAAGGTGCTGGCATCCGGCGGGAAAACCACGCGACCGATACCAAGCTCCTGGGCCACCGGCAGGGCGTGCAAGCCGCCGGCCCCGCCGAAGGACAGCAGAGTGAAATCCCGAGGATCGAGGCCCTTCTCGAACAGGCTCAAGCGGATCGCGGCCGCGAGGTTGGTATTGGTGACCGCGAGGATGCCTTCGGCCGCACGCTCGATAGGGAGCGAGAGCGGACCGGCAACGCGCTCCGCTATGACGCGGCGCGCCGCCTCCACGTCGAGCGCCATGGCGCCACCCAAGAAGAACGCGGGGTCGAGCCGACCGAGCGCGATATTGGCGTCCGTCACTGTCGGCTCGAGCCCACCTTGCCCATAGCACGCAGGCCCGGGCTGCGCGCCCGCGCTCCTGGGGCCGACCGTGAGGCGGCCGCCGGCATCCACCGCGGCAATCGAGCCGCCGCCCGAGCCGATGGTGCGGATCTCCACCATGGGGAGGCGCACGGGTAAACCGTCCACCTCACCCTGGGTTACCAGCGAGAGCGCGCCCTCGCGCACGACCGACACGTCGAAGCTCGTGCCGCCCATATCGACGCCGACCAGGTTCGGCGTGGCCAGCTCCTGCGCCGACTTGAGGGCGGCGAGCGCGCCGCCGCTCGGTCCCGAGAGCAGGAGCCGCGCCGGCTCCCGGCTCGCGGCCTCCACGGTGCAGACGCCGCCATTGGACTGCATGAGCAAGAGCGGTGCCACCATGCCGGCTTCCCTCATGCGCTCCTGCAACCGAACGAGATAGGCGCGCATGACCGGGATCAGCAGCGCGTTCAGGACCGTGGTCGAGGTGCGCTCGTACTCGCGGATCTCCGGGCTGATCTCGCAGGAGAGCGTGATCGGCAAGTCCGGCAACAGGCGCGCCAGCCGGTCTCGCAGAGCGCGCTCATGGAGCGGATTGACGAAGGAATTGATCAGCGAGACGGCGACGGTCTCGACACCGAGCTCCGCGATGCCGCGGGCAACGCGCTCGACCTCGCGGGAGTCGAGCGCCCGCTCGATGCTTCCGTCGCCCCGGATGCGCTCGGCGACCCCGAGCCGGCGGTCCCTCGGCACGAGCGCGGGCTCTCGCTTCGGGCGAAGGCTGTAGATGTCGCGCCGGGCATGTCGGCCGATCTCCAGCACGTCCTCGAAGCCTTGGGTGGTGACGAGAGCGCCGGCCGGCAGGCGCCGCTGCAAGACCGCGTTGGTGGCGATGGTGGTGCCGTGCAGCAGTAGGCGAATATCGCCGAGTGCGAAGCCGAGCTCGCGCGCCGCCCTGGTAACACCCTCGATCAGCCCTATTGAGGGATCGGCGGGCGTGGTCGGCACCTTCAGGCTGTGCAGCGCGCCTGTCCCCTCCTGGAGGATCTCGAGATCGGTGAAGGTGCCGCCGATGTCGACCGCCACCCGAACGCTCGGACGCTCCCTGCCGCCTGCGGCCAACTCACCCTCGCCCCAAGACCCTCGACGAATCACCCTAACCTCGCGGTTCCCGCATGTTAAGCCTGTCGCGGCGGCTACCCCAACCCCTCGGCAGGCGGCTCGAATCCCATGTCGAATTGGCGTCGGACCGGCGGGGCGCCTCCCGTCCGGCGACCGCCAGGCACGCGAGAAACGGTTGCAGCCTCGGCTCAGAAGGTATAATGCTTAAGTTCTATGCTCTTCGGGCGGTGTTTTCTGTTCGTGCCCGACCGAGCGCCAGCTGTCGTTCCCTGCCACGCATGAGCCCTGGTCTGCACGCCCGCGCGCGCAGAGCCGCGCGCAGCACGGGAACCTCGAAATTCACCGCTCAAGCGAAAGGCAGTCGAGCCGCATGCAGGTATTCGTCCGAGATAATGATGTGAACGGCGCTCTGCGCATCCTAAAGAAGAAGATGCAGCGGGAGGGCACCTTTCGGGAGATGAAGCGGCGGCGATCGTACGAAAAGCCCTCGGAGCGGCGGGCGCGCGAGAAGAGCGAGGCGATCCGCCGGTATCGAAAGGCCATGCGCAAGCGCTTCGAGCGCGAAGGCTACTAGCCGAGCCGCGCGAGCCAATCGACCCGGCCGGAGGTCGTCTGAGCGCCGGCACTGTGGCAGGAGAACCTCGATGAGGAATTCGGAGCGAGATCTCGAAGCGCGGCGCAAGGCGCAGGCGCTCTGGGACGAGCACAAGAAGCGCGACGAGAAGGTGCTCAAGGAGAAGGACAAGGAGCGGCAGGCGGAGGCCGAGAAGGTGGCGCGGTTGCGCGAGCTGCGCTTGGCCAAGGAGGCCGCCGACCGCAAGGCGGCCGAGGAAGCCTATCTCTCCAAGCGGAAGGTCGGCCGCCAGCGCTGATCGTTGCGCGCCGGCGTGTCGCGCCGGCGCCCTGGCTTACCAGCCGTTGACGCGGTGCCAGACGTCGATCACGGCATTCCCACCGTCGACCACATAATAGCGATCGTAGGCTGCGGCGGTCATGCAGACGTGGTTGGGCGCGACCCGAACCAGCGTGCCGACGTTTAGTCGATCGAAGGGCAGCGGCGTGGGCGCGGTAACGACCCCATGCTCCTGATTGGCGCGCTCGACGATGGCATCGCCGAAGCTCTGCCGCCCCTGTGCATCCAACACCAGGCCGAAGCCGTAGTCGCGGGGTGCCGAGGCCGTGCTGCGGTCTTTCGAGAGCGCCATGCCACCGGCGTCGATCACCACCCGGTTCTCCGCCGGGCGCCGGTGGATCACGCTCGCCAGGACCGTCACTGCCATGGCTTCCGGCGCGCCCGAGCCGATCTGCACCTGAAAGAGATCCTGGAACATATAGACGCCCGGCCGCGTCTCGGTGACGCCCGCCAGGCCCCGGGCGTGCAACGCCGTGGGCGTCGAGCCCACCGAGATGATCGGCGTCGCGAGCCCTTCTCCGCGCAGCCGCTCCGCCGCCGTCACCGCGGCGCGGCGCTCGGCCTCGGCGACTTCCTCGACCTCGGCGATGCTGCGACAGGCATAGGAATGCCCCGCATGGGTCATGACCCCCGCGCAGAGCGGCCCCAGCGCGCGGCCAACCGCGATCAGCGCGTCGCTGCCCGCCGCGACGCCGCCACGGTGCTCGCCGCAGTCGACCTCGACCAGGACGCGATGGCTGGCGCCGGTCGCGCGCGCGTGCGCCGAGATGGCCGCCGCCGTGTCGGGATCGTCCGTCACCACAGTGAGAACGACGCCGGTCCGGCGGAACGCCGCCGCTCGATCGAGTTTGGCGGGCACGATTCCGACGGCGTAGAGGATGTCGCGAAAACCTTCGCTGGCGAAGTACTCGGCCTCGGCGAGGGTCGAGACCGTGATGCCGCCCGCCTGCCCTGCGGTCGCGAGCCGCGCCACCGCCGCGCTCTTCGCGGTCTTCATGTGCGGCCGCAACGCCACGCCGTGGCGCCCCACCGCGCCGGCCATGATCTCCAGGTTCCGCTCGAGCTTCGCTCTGTCGAGGAGCAGGCACGGCGTCGCGAGATCGGCCAGGCGTTGCGGACGCGCGATCGTCTCGGAAGACGCGGTCACCGGGCGCTCGATCACATCAGGAACACGCCCTTGCCGGCGGTCTGGGCATCGAACAACCGATAAGCCTCCGCCGCCTGGGCGAGTTTCCAGCGATGGGTGAACAGGCGGTCGACGGCGATGCCGCGCTCCTCCACGAACCGCGCGCAATCGGCTTGGCCGGTGGTCGAGAATGTCCAGGAGCCGATGATGGTGAGCTGCTTGCGCAGCATGTCCGGACTCACGTCGAGCGTCACCGTATCGCCCTCGCCGACGAAGCAGACCGTGCCCCAGGTGCGGGTGCCGCGCACGGCCGCAAGCCGGCCCGCGGGCGCGCCGGAGGTATCGAGCGCGAGGTCGGTGCCGCGGCCGTGGGTCAGCTCCTTGATCGCCGCGACCACGTCGCCAGCGCGCGGGTCGAGCATCGCGTCCGCGCCAAATTCCTTGGCGCGGGCGAGCCGCTCCGGGCTCATGTCGACCGCGATCACGCGCGCGCCCATCGCCGCCGCCAGCTGCGTCGCGGAGAGTCCGACCGGGCCTTGCCCGACCACTACCAGGGTATCGCGACCGGAGACATTCATACGCCGGAGCGCGCCGTAAGCCGTACCGGTGCCGCAGGAGATCGCGGCACCCGTCTCGAAGGAGAGCGCCTTCGGCAGCGGCACCAGCGTATAGGCGGGTACCTTCATATAGGGCGCATGGGCGCCGTGGCCGGTGACGCCGTAGACCACGATGCCGCCTGCGCAGAGCTGCGACCAGCCGACGCGGCAATGCTCGCAGACGCCGCAACCCTTGTAATGATGCACCATTACCCGGTCGCCGACGCGCGCGAGCGCCGGCTCGATGCCGGAACCGACCGCTGCCACCACGCCGCAGGGCTCGTGGCCCGCGATCACCGGTCCCTTGGCGGCGCCGAGGCCTAGCGCCTGAGAGCCGCCCTTGCTCGCCCGGTAGAACTTGAGGTCGCTGCCGCACATGCCGGAGGCCTTGATCTCCAGCACCACCTCGCCCGGTCCCGGCGTCGGGTCGGGAAACTCCATGAACTCGACGCTGCGATCTCCCGCGAAGACGACGGCGCGCATGCCACGCTCCTCCCGCCTCATTTGAGTCTTGAAAGCAAGTCTGGCACGGTTTGGCGCGACTTCAAATCCCGCGAGCAGCCGGTCCCATGCGCATCACCGCTATCCACGACATCGTGGTTCCCATCGCGTCCTCGATCCGGAACGCCTACATCGACTTCAGCGCGATGACCGCCAGCGTGGTCGCGGTGATGACCGACGTCGTGCGCGACGGCCGGCCGGTGGTCGGGTTCGGCTTCAACTCGAACGGCCGCTACGCACCGCAGGGGCTGCTGCGCGAGCGCTTCCTGCCGCGGCTGCTGGCGGCGAAGCCCGAGGAAATCCAGGACGGCGCCGGCTTGATCGACCCCGCGAAGGCCTGGGCCCAGATAATGCGCAACGAGAAGCCGGGCGGACACGGCGAGCGCTCGGTCGCGGTCGGCGTCCTCGACATGGCGCTCTGGGACGCGGTCGCCAAGGCCGAGGGCTTGCCGCTCTGGCGCCTGCTCGCGGACCGCTACAACGGCGGCCGCGCGGACGAGACCGCCTGGGTCTATGCGGCCGGCGGTTACTACTACCCCGGCAAGGACGTGACGCAGCTCCAGGAGGAGATGCGGGGCTATCTCGATCTCGGCTACAGCACGGTGAAGATGAAAGTCGGCGGCGCCGATCTCGCGACGGACCTTCGCCGCATCGAGGCCGTGCTGGCGGTGGTGGGCAGCGGCGATCGCCTCTGTGTCGACGTGAACGGCCGCTTCGACCTCGACAGCGCGCTGGCGTTCGGCGACGCGATCTCGCCTCTGGGGCTGCGCTGGTACGAGGAGCCGGTCGATCCCCTCGACTATCTCCTGCACGCCGCGCTCGCGACGCGCTACGCGGGCCCGATCGCGACCGGCGAGAACTTGTTCTCGCTGCAGGACGCGCGCAATCTCATCCGGCATGGCGGGCTCCGGCCCGACCGCGATGTCCTGCAATTCGACCCCGCGCTCTCCTATGGGCTCGTCGAGTATCTGCGCATTCTGGACATGCTGCGCGCCCATGGCTGGTCGCCTCGTCGCTGCGTGCCCCATGGCGGTCACCAGTTCGCGCTCAACATCGCCGTGGGCCTCGGGCTCGGCGGCAACGAGTCCTACCCGCAGGTCTTCCAACCCTTCGGCGGCTTCGCCGACGATTGCCCGGTGGCGGAAAGCCGCGTCCGCCTGCCCGATCGTCCCGGCATCGGCTTCGAGGCGAAGAACAACCTCTACGCCGTCATGAAACCGCTGCTCGAGCGCGCCGGCTGACCCCGAGCGCCGATCCGTGCGATCATCGGCGATCGCGTGCTGAATCCGATGGGAGGACAATCATGTGGCAGCCTGCCGAGAGCTATCCCGATCCCGCGGTAGAGATCCTCGACCCGAGCTTTGCGAAATACCGCGTGGTCCTGGCCGCGGTCGAGCGGCTCTATACAGGCTGCCGCTGGGCGGAAGGCCCGGTGTGGTTCGGCGACGGGCGCTACGTACTCTGGAGCGACATCCCGAACAACCGGATCCTGAAGTGGGAGGAGGAGACCGGCGCGGTCAGCGTGTTCCGCAAGGCCTCCAACAACGCCAACGGCAATACGCGCGACCGCCAGGGCCGCCTCGTCTCCTGCGAGCACGATGCCCGCCGGGTGACGCGCACCGAGCACGACGGCGGCATCACCGTGCTGATGGACCGCCACGACGGAAAGCCGCTCAACTCGCCGAACGACGTCGTGGTGAAGTCCGACGACTCCATCTGGTTCACCGATCCGCCCTTCGGCATCCTCGGCAACTACGAGGGCCACACGGCGCCAATCGAACTACCGACCAACGTCTATCGGATCGACGGCCGGACCGGGAAAGCGACGGTGGTCGCCGGCGAGATCAATCGGCCCAACGGCCTCTGCTTCTCGCCCGACGAGAAGCGCATGTATATCGTCGAATCCGGCCCGCCCCGGAAGATCTTCGCCTTCGACGTCGTGGCGGACGGCACCCGGCTCGCCAACCAGAAGCTCCATATCGATCCCGGCCCCGACGGCACGCCCGACGGCTTCCGATGCGACGTCGACGGCAACCTCTGGGCCGGCTGGGGCATGACGCCCGAGCTCAACGGCGTGCGCGTCTTCTCGCCGGCGGGCGCGCCCCTCGGCCATATCCGGCTGCCGGAGCGGGCTGCGAACCTTTGCTTCGGCGGCCTCAAGCGCAACCGCCTGTTCATGGCGGGGAGCCAGAGCCTGTACGCACTCTACGTGAACACGCAGGGCGCCAAAGGCGGGTAAGAAGCCGTAGCCCGAAAGGGTCAAATTGAGTTCGTTTCGCAGAATTTAGATTTCCGCGCCGCCCACCACGTCCCGCCTCGCTTTACGGTCCACCCAAGCAACTGTCTACCGCATTTTGCGTGCATCGTCAAGCACTTTGGACCATCATCGCAAAACGCATCGGGTACTCGGGCGCTCACGGCTGCTGCTGAGCCCGCTGACGCAGCCGGTCCAGCAACGGGTGAGCGCTGGGGATTTGCGCCGACCCGGAGCTGCTGGTCCCGAGGTCGGAGTCGTAGCGCAGCTCCGTGACGCCCGACGATTTTCGCGTCAACACGACATTCGCGGCCGTGCCCTTGAGATAGTGATCGAGAAATGCCTGCGCGTAAGCGACGATCCCCGCATGCGCGGCGCTTGGAACATCCGCCCAGGCAATATGTCCCGCGCCCTCGAACTCGACGAAGTATTTGGGCGCGGGCGACTGGTCGTAGCCGCCGCCGGGCTTGCGCACGCTGGGCGTGATCCCGAGGTCGCGCGTGCCGCCCTGGTACATCACGGGCGCGGCCAAGCCGCTGAGCGTCTTCTTGGCGAGGAAAGGCTGATCGTAGGGCGAGAGCGCCAACACCGCTTTGATGCCGTCGAGCCGCCACGACGGCCAGGCGCCGGCGAGGCCGAGCACCGTGTAGCCGCCCAAGGAGTGGCCGGCGAGGCCGAGGCGATCCCAATCTCCACGGGCGCTCCAGCGCTCGTCGGCCTTGAGCGCCGTCAGCAAGCGGCGGATATCGTCGGCTCGGTCTCGAAAGACGCCATCGCTCCAGGCATCCGCCCGGGTGAAGGGAGCCTCCGACTTGTCGCGCCACGTGGCACTGCCGCCGTCGCAGGTGGCGTCTCGATGATTGGGCGCGAACACGAGATATCCCGCCTTCGCCAGTGCCTCCATCAAAAAGCGCGACTGCGTGGCGCAGCCGTGGAAGCCATGGGAGAAAATGATCACCGGCGCTTTGCCCGCACCCGGCGGCGGCACCCACGCCGCGACGCGCAATCCTGCGATCGAAAGAGTCTCCTCGGCCGCCGCCGGGCCCGCCAAGCTTATCGTTAACAAGATGAGCGCGGCGCAAAGGATCGCCGAAACGCGATCGCCGAGAAAACCCGCCATGCTTCCGCTCCGATATTGCCCGTGCATGAGCATTATAAGCGGGGCGCGCGCACCTCCCCTGGCCGGACCGTCGCTAGCGAACCCCCTTGGCCTGCAGCGCCGCGACATAGCCGCGGTTCCAGGTCGGCGTGATCAAGACCTCGTTGATGCAGACGTGCTTCGGGAGCGAGGCGATGTAGCGGATGAGGTCGCCGCAGTCCTCGGGCTGCACCATGCGGGCGCGATCGTCGGCGCTCACGGGCACCGGCCGCTTGTCCAGGATCGGCGTCGCGACCTCGCCGGGGCAGACCACGCAGGAGCGGATGCCGTTGATGCATTCCTCCATGTTGATGCTGTGACTCATGGCGACGACGCCGTGCTTCGCCGCGGTATAGCCCGGCCCGCTCAGCGGGCTCACGAAGCGGCCGGCCATGGACGCCGTATGGATGAGAATCCCGTCCTTCTGCGCGCGCATCAGCGGCAGCGCCGCGGCGACGCAGTAGAAGGCGCTGGAGAGATTGCCGTGGATCAGCTCGTCGATCGACGACGGCTTCAACTCCCGCCAGGTGCGCTCGAGGACATTGAGGCCGGCGTTGTTGACGAGGATGTCGAGGCGACCGAATTTTTCCTTGATGAAGCCCGCGATCGTCTCGACGGCGCTCGCGCTCATAAGATCGCCCGGCCGCGCGTGCGCGGTGCCGCCAGCTTTCTTGATCTGCGCCGCGACGGTTTCCAGCGGCTCGCGGCGACGGCCCGTCAGCACGACGACGGCACCGTCCGCCGCCAACGCGGCGGCGGCGGCGGCTCCGATGCCGCTGCCGGCACCCGTCACCCACGCGATCTTTCCCTTGAGCGATGGCATCTGGTTCTCCCTGTAAATCACCGATCAGCGCGAGGAGCGGCCGCTCCCGGCGGCCTCAGGCTCCCGGCCCGTTGCCGCGCGGCGCCGCCTTGGGCGCCACCTCCTTCAGCTTGTCGAGGACGTCCGGCATCATGCGGCCGAACATGGAGCTCAGCATCGCCGTCGGAATAAGGCCGCCGCTGTTCTCCTGCCCTTGCGCGCCCGACATCAGGAACTGCGGCACGATCGGCTGATTGATCTTGGTGAGCGCGTCGGCGAAGCGGGCGAAGTTCTGCTCCGCCAGGCGATACTCCGGCCCGCCGTAGGCGTCGACGGAGAGCTTGGTCGATTGCGCGTTGGCGGTGCCGATCGCAAGCACGCGGTCGGCCTCGCCTTGGCCCTCGAGGCGCGATTTCTCGCCGACCGCTGCGGCCGTCACCTTCACGGTCTCGGCGTCCTTCTGCGCGCGCGCCAACGCGGCCGAGCCCTCGTTCTCCTGCACCTTGACCTGGATCAGCGACTGCGTGAGCGCGGCCTGTGCCGCCGCCGTCGCCTTCGCCTCGTTGAGGGTACGCTCCTGCACCGCGGCCTTCTCCTGCTCCTGGTAGGTCGTCACCTGCTCGCGCGCGACCTGGCGCGAGCGCAGCTGGATCAGGATGTTCTCGATGGTGGTATCGCCCGCCGGCGCGCGCGGCGTGCCGATCAAGACCTCTTGGAGCTCGAGCGAATAGGCCGCGAATTTGTCCTTCATCTGGTTCGCGGACTCTTCTTGGATCGCCGCGCGGTTTTGCAGCAGCTCGATCAGCGTCATCTTCTGGCCGATGTTCTTGAAATAGGCGCTCACCATCGGGTCGAGCGTCTGCTCGACCAGCTTCTTCACGTCGCCGAAGCGCTGGATGATCATCGGCGCCTTCTTGTAGTCGATGTG
>Ga0209415_10009799_pt1 | contig 16393 bp, 15 predicted proteins | sample PeaSoiSIISIP2007_FD_187696 | JGI IMG/M metagenome (GOLD analysis project Ga0209415, IMG submission 187696) | Peat soil microbial communities from Weissenstadt, Germany - SII-SIP-2007 (SPAdes) (version 2) | ecosystem: Environmental > Terrestrial > Soil > Wetlands > Peat | place: Germany...
AGATGGTCCCCTCGCTGACGCTCTCGCCCAGCTGGGGAAGGGTCACGTCGATCAGCATGGACCGCCTTATATCAGAAGCGCGGGGCCTCGCTTCTAGCGCCGCACGCAGCGCGCGACGAAGTACCCGTCGGTTCCGTGCACGTGGGGCAGGAGGCGAAAAAATGGGGCGTCGCCTGCGATGGCCCGTGCTTCGGGGACCTCGAAGGGCGCGGGCACGAGATCGGGTCGCGCGCGGAGGAGCGCGTCGACGACGTCCTCGCCCTCCTCCCGCAGGACGCTGCACACGACGTACACGAGCGATCCGCCTGGCCGGAGGCGCCCGGCCGCGCGCGCGGCGATCGCCAGCTGGGTGCGCGTCATCGCCTCGAGGTCCGCGTTCTCGCGACGCAGCGCGATCTCCGGGCGTCGGCGCAGCGTCCCCACGCCGGTGCACGGCGCGTCGACGAGCACGGAGTCGTATTCGCCGGTCACGTCGCCGGGGCCGACCGTCCAGTCGACGGCGAAAGTGGCGCGCGCGTGGAGCCCCAGCCGGGCGAGCTCGCTGCCGAGGCGGGCCAGCTTCGCCGGGCTCGAGTCGCAGGCGTCCACGGCGCCCGTGTCGCCCACGGCGCGCGCAAGGATCGCTGTCTTGTTCCCGCGGCCCGCGCAGGCGTCGAGCACCGTGTTCCCCTCGCGCGCTCCGACGGCAATCGTCGCGAGCTGCGCACCCTCCTCCTGGACGGACCACGCTCCCTCGCTCCAGCCGGGGAGTCGCTGCGGTTTGCCCGCGCCCCGCGCCAGGATCGCCAGAGGGGAGATCCGGCCCGCCTCGAAGCGGGCCTGCGGCGCCGCCGCGCCGAGACGCGCGAGCCATGCCGCGCGCTCCGACGCGCGCTCGACGCGGATCGCAACGGCGGGCGCTTCGCCGCCGCACCTGAGCATGGCGCGGGCCCCCTCGGGCGACAGGGCCCGCTCGAGCGCCGCGCGCATCCACGCGGGCGCCGACGAGAACACCGCCTCTTCGCGCTCCGCCTCGCCCGTGGCCTCGGCTCGCTCCGCGACCCTGCGGAGCACCGCGTTCGCGAACGCCGCGACGTTCGCGCCTCGCGCCGTCCGGACGGAGCTCACCGCCTCGCTCACGGCGGCAAACGCAGGCACGCGCATGAAGAAGAGCTGGTAGGCGGCGATGACGAGGTGCGCCCGCACACCGGCGTCGAGACGGTCCATCCCGCGCGGGACGAAGCGCGCGATCTCTCGCACGAGCCAGGGCTGGACGCGCAGGCTTCCGTAGACGAGCTCCGTCGTCAGGGCGCGATCGCGCGCGTCGAGCTGAACGGCGCGGGCGAGCTCCGACTCGAGCGCGGCCGCCGCGAAGGCCTGCTGCCTGTCGACGCGCGTCAGGACGTGCGCGGCGATGTCGCGCGGCCTCGTCATGAGGGGCGGCGTGTCGGACGGGCCCCGTCTTCGACGGGCGTCGCCGTCGACAGGATCTCGCGCACCTGCGTGACGATGACGTCCCAGCGGCGCTCCACGTCGTTCTTGAACGCGACGAGCATGAGCAGCATGAGCACCATCATCCCGGCGAGGCTGGCGACCTCCCGGATGCGCAGGGGCAGGGGTCTGCGCCGCGCCGCCTCGAAGAGGAAGAAGAGCAGGTGCCCTCCGTCGAGCACCGGGATGGGCAAGAGGTTAATGATCCCGAGGTTCACGGAGATGAGCGCCATCGCCCACACGAAGTAGGCCGGTCCGCGCGCCCCCGCCTGGCCCGCGATGTCGTACATCGTGATGGGCCCGCTCACGCTCGACAGCGACACCCGCCCCTGCGCGAGTCGGAGCAGGCCCACGCTGATGAACTTGACGACGCTGCGCGTCTCGGCGAACCCCCGGCGCAGGGCGTACGCGAGCGGGTGCGGGTTCGGAACGAATCGATCCGCGGCGCTCGGCAGCCAGTGATCCGTCCGGAACACGTAGCGCTCGTAGTGCTGGCCGAACTCGTCGTCCCACTGCTCCTCGCGGAGCTGGAAGAAGCCGCGCATCGGCTTGCCCTCGCGCATCCACTGCAGCTCGCGCATCCTGTCCGCTCCGGCGACCAGGGCGTCCTCCATCGTCCGCCACAGGCGCTGGGGGACTCCGTCGAGCATCGTGATGCGGTCGCCCGGACGCAGCCCGGCGCGCCACTCGCTCGAGGCCTCGGGCACGAAGGCCGTGTACATGTCGGAGCTCTCGATCCCGGTGCGCTCGAGCACGTCCGCGGCGCGCGCGCGCGCGTCCGCCGGAGGCATGGCGCCGGGGACGCGCGGAGCGGGCGTGAGCTGCGCCACGCCGGGCTCGAGCACCGCGAGATCGCACAGCCCCCCGAGCGCGTGCGGAACGTCCACCGGCCGCAGGTAGCTGAGGACCACCTGGTCGCCCTTGTTGGAGGCGAGCGCGTCGACGAGGTCGACGAAGCGCTCGATGCGACGCCCGTTCACCGCCGTGATCCTGTCGAAGGTCTGCAGCTTCGCGTGACCCGCGGGCGAGTCCGGCCGGGCGACGCCGACGACGGCCGCCGGGAAGCGCGGATCGATGCCGATGCGCCCCCTGTGCTCCACGATGTCGAGCTCGCGCACCTCCGCCTCGTCCGCCGGCGTCACCGTGACGTCGACCCGCTTGCCGTCCCGTTCCAGATCGAGCCTCACGACCTTCCCTGCGCGGCGAGAGATGATCTCCTGGACCTCGGGGAAGCTCGTCACCTCGTCCCCGTCCACGCTCAGGATGCGGTCGCCCGGCTCGAGCTTGCCCTCCGCCGGCTTGTCCGGGACGATCGCCCCCACCGTCGGCGGCAAGAACTGCTTGTCCTCGAGGAAGACGGACGTGTAGAGCGCGATGGGGAAGAGCAGGTTCATCGCGGGCCCCGCCAGGACGATGACGACGCGCTTCCAGAGAGACTGCGCCTCGAAGGTGCGCGTGCGCTCCTCCGGCAGGATGGGCTCGCTGGTCTTGCTCTCCTCGAGCATCTTCACGAAGCCGCCGAAGGGTAGAAGGGCGATGCAGTACTCCGTCTCCTTGCCGCGGATCCGGATCACTTTGGGCCCGAAGCCGATGGAGAACGTGATGACCTTGACGCCGAAGATCTTCGCGAACGCGAAGTGCCCCGACTCGTGGATGAAGATGAGCGAGCTGACGAGCAGGACGAAGTAGAGAAGATCCACGGCGAAGGGCCCCCCCGTCAGTAGCCAACAAAGGGGGGATGCGCCACGCGGGATCGAAAGCGAGCGGGGCCCGAACGCTTGTAACCGGGACTTGGTCGAGACGTACCGTCAGTGGCGCGCTCCTGGACTCGGGCGCAAGGTAGGTCGGAAACAATGACGGAGCGAAGAACATCGAGAGGCACGGCGTTCCGTGTAGCAGCCGTCTTGGCGTCGCTGGGAGCCGTCGCGTGCACCGCCAGCACCGCGGCGACCGGCGCCCCGGACGCCTCGGACGACGGTTCCTCCACCTGCCAGACCGGCGGCCTGCACACAGACACCTACGCTCCGGACCTGCAGAAGGTCGGAAAGCCCGCGTCGGGCAGTCCGGACGCCGCGGCGGCATCCGGCGCGCTGACCTTCATCCTGGAGAGCGACGAGATCGGGGACGCGGCGTCTGCGCCTGCCGAGCCGTTCACCAACATCTTCACGCTGAAGCTCGCGGATGCGAGCGGTCAGCCGGTGAAAAACGCGACCGTGTCCCTTCCGACGGACGACCAGGCGCTCGGGTGGCCTTTCTCCAAGAATCCGTGGATGCCGCTCCACGGGCACGGCTCGTCGATCACCCCCACGGTGACGAACAACGGGGACGGGACCTACAGCATCTCGACGTACTTCTTCATGCCCGGGCTCTGGCAGATCTACATCGTGGCGCAGACCACGGGCCCCGACGCCGTGACCGACAGCGCCGAGTACTCCTTCTGCCTGCAGTAGCGCCGGCGTGCAGGATCAGGGCGAGCACGCCGGGTTCGTGTGGCTCGGCGCCACGAACTGATTCGCCGGGTTGGCGAGCGTGCCCACGCACGTCGTCTCCGAGCCCTCGTTCATGTCCTCGTACGGCATCACGCCGCCGTCGGCCGCCGCCGCCGGCGTCCATACGAGCGTGGTGGGGGCGCCGCTCCCCAGCGCAATGTCGATGGGCGGGGGCAGGGCGGCGACCACGCCGCCATCGAGGTCGCCGGTCGACACGAGGTCGTTCAGGACTTCGATCCCGATGGGCTGCAGCCGCACACGGAGCGTGACCGAGGCGGGTACCTGCGAGATGGGCGTTCCGTCCCGCGGGAAAAAGCGCACTTTGTGCGAGTTATAGGCCGCCTGGCTCGGAAGGAAGGCCTGGATCGGGGGGAGCTCGTTGCCCTCGGTCGTCGCCCCCTGCCAGAACATGTCGACCAGGCCGCCGTCCGAGCCGAACATGCAGTCGCGCAGGAGCCACATGTCCGGGTCCATCTTCCCGACGTCCACCGGCGACATGCCGTTCGGCACCACACCGCTTTGGTAAAGGATGTTGTTCGCTCCGTCGTAGGCGATGACCTCGGTCCAGAGGCGCCGATCCTGGGAGGCCCCGCTCGGGAAGTCGTGACCGAGGTTGACGGTGTCGAGGATGACCCGGATGCCGCCCGCCCGCGTGACGCAGAGGGCCCCCTGGATGCCGTTCGCGAGCTTCGCCCCGACGGCCTGTTGCTCCGGCTGCGCGTTCGGGAAGGGCGTCAGGGCCCGGTCTACGGCCGGGAAGTCGTGCTCGCTGAAGTGCCGCAGCGGCAGTCCTCCCTTGGGGGCGATCGGGGGCGTCGCAATCGCCCGGGGCTGGGGGTCTTCGATCATGTGGCAGCCGCTCGCCGCGCACGTCGTCACCTGCCCCTCGCCGGCGTCGGCGTCGGAGAAGGGAGACGCTTCCCACTCCGCGAACGTCCGCTCGATGTGAGCGCCGGCCGGCGTGACGATGTCGTGGCACGCGCCACACATCGCCGCGCTCTCGGGGCGAACGCGGTCGTGGTAGGGCGAGTACTTTGCGCCGTGGACGCCGTTCGGAACCGGGTTCGTGTACTCGCCGCGCATGACGCCGTCGCTCGCGAGCGTGACGCCCGCGTTGAACGGGTGAGCGGTGTCGACCGACTCGATGCTGTGGCAGAAGTAACAGGTCACGCCGACGTACGCGCACCCCGTTGGATTGGTGGGACTTGCGCAGGCCGCGTTCAGATCGGGCAGGTTCAAGCCGTCGGCCGTCTTGCCAAGGAGAACCGCCATCGGCGCGTGGCACTTCACGCAGAAGGGGCCCAGCGCCCCGTTCGTCTCCCGCTGGCCGCGCGCGTTCATCGCGAGGAACACGGGGTCCTGCGACGCGTATGCGTGCATGCTCCCCGACCACTGGGTGAAATGATCCGCGTGGCAGGTGCGGCACACCGCCGGGTCATACAGCGTGCTGGGGTCGACCGGCGCGCTCGCGTCGGGCGCCGGCGCCTCGGTGCCGCCGTGGTCGCACCCGCAAACGAAGCCCGCTCCGGCCGCCGCGAGCAGCGCTCCGACCGTCCGGGCGATCTTCATCGCCGTCGCCGCCGCCGCAGCGCGATCGCCGCGATCGCGCATCCCGCGAAGAGCCCCGCCGCGCCTCCCCCGCCGACGACCGAGCAGCCGCAGCTGCCGCTGCGGGCCGAGGGAGCCTTGCTTCGGCCGGCGTCCGCGGCCGCGGCATCCGCTCCGCCGTCGGCGATCGGCGGACCGCCCTGACCGCAGCCGAAACAGGCGTCGTCCGGCTCGGTGTTCATGCAGAACAGCTGGTAGGTCGAGCAGGAGCACGCCGAGGCGTTCGCGTCGGTGGAGCAGGCGGCGGACGTCTGGCCGCTCGCGCTGCATGCGATCGGGCCGTTCATGCTGGTGACGGTGTCCATCATCGGGGTGAAGGTCACTCCGTCGTCGGTCGACTTGCCGAAGATAAAACCGCTGATCTCGTCCGCGCACGCCCAGAGCTCGGGCCCCGTGCTCGCCTGACGCGCCGCGAGGCACTGCACGTGGATGTTCGGGTTCACCTGGGTGAACTTCAGGTCCGTCTTGGACGCCGACCACAGCCCGCTCTCTTTGGTCCCGACGAAGACCTTGGAGCCGTCCGGCGAGAGCGCGAAGCCGAGCATCTCGCCGATCTGGATGAAATCGCTGTTCTGCGTCGTCGGAAGCGGGAAGTCCTTGACCATCTGGAAGGTCTGGCCCCCGTCCGTCGTCACGTACAGGCGCGAATCCCCGGGGGTCGACGTGGCGGCGGGGCCGTTCGATCGAAGGTAAACCCGGTTCTCATCCATCGGGTCGACGCCCGCGATGAAGATCGAGTCCTCGCTCTGACACGTCATGCCCGGCGCATCGAGGCACGCGACGGGCGCGTTGAACCCCGTCACCTGGTGCTCCGCCCAGGTGGCGCCGTCGTCCATCGAGACGAAGAGGGAGGCCGTGCGCGCCGTGCCGTAGTGGCGGTTGGCCGACAAGTAGATCCGCATCGGATCGGTCGCCGCGACGTCGATCGTGGAGACCACCGCGCTCGGGTCGATCGGGGTGCCGAGCGCGGCCCAGGTCACCCCGTCGTCGACGCTCTGGAAGATCTGCGAGAAGGTCCCCGCGTCGGCGCTCGCGCCGTAGGTGCCGGTCAGCGCGAGCACCTTGTGCGGCGCGTCCGGCCGGACCACGATGTCCGCGATCTGCTGGTTGGCGAGTGGCCCGCCGATGCAGTTCCAGTTGCACCCGAGGTCGGGCGACACGTCGAGGCCGACGGTCGGCTGGTACAGGCCGGCGACGAGCGAGTTGTTCGCCGTCAACCCGAGCTCCGGATCCTGGTACGTCGTGGCGCCCGGCAGCGCCAGGGTGTCCTCGCAGAGGTAGCCCCATGTCTTCCCGTTGTCCGTCGAGGGAAGGATGGCGTACGTCGTCCGGCCGACGATGATGTTCTCGTTCGTGGGCGAGAAGACGATCTGGTTCGAAGAGGGGAAGCGGCCGTTGGCGAGCGCCGGGGGCGCGGCCAGCAGGGCTAACGCGGCGGCGGCGAGTCCAAGGAGGGAGCGCACGCCCGCAGGCTAGCGCGTCGGGGAGGCCAAGGCACGAGCGGGCCCGGTGCCGTTCGCGCGTCTCACGCGCGTCGCGCGAGGACGATCCACTCGACTTCGCCGAGCGCGTCCACGCGAGCGTCCCACTCTGGCGCCAGCGTTTCGCGCCACTCGTTCTCGTCGAGCGCCCGTGCCTCGATCGAGGCGCCGACGACGAGATCCTCGACGACGCACGTCCTCGGTCCCGTGCGCAGGGCCCGGCGCTCTCCATCCCCGGACGGCCCCCCGAGGCGATCCAGCCACGCCGGGGCGGGCACCTCGGCGATGAACACGCCCGCCGGACGGACGACGCGCCCGAGCTCGCGCGCGAGTCGCCGCAGCGCCGGGGCACCCGGCGGGTGGGCGAGCGTGCCGTGGAGCGCGACGACGGCGTCGAACGCGCCGTCGTCGAAGGGCAGAGGCGCGCTCCAGAAGTCGGCGCACACGAGCGGCACCGGGCGAGCCCGGCGCGAGCACCGCCCGAGCATCGCGCGCGACGCGTCGAGGCCGGTCGGCGAGTGCCCCGCGTCGAGCAGCGCGGCGAGCTCCCTGCCCGTCCCGACGCCGAGGTCCAGCACGCGCGCCGGTGCTCCGGGGAGCTCCCGCAGGACGCGAGCCATGCGGCGGCGCGACTCCGCTGCAGGCAGCGCGTACACGCGGTCGTATCGGCCCGCGATGGCCTCGAAGAACCGCGCCGCGGCGTCGCCGGTCATCGCCCGACGAGATCGCAGTAGGCGAGGTACATCGCCTCGTGCATGCCCGCGAGCGCGATGGCCCGCGCGAGCAGGCGTCCGCGGTCCTTCTCGCTCCACGGCTTCTTCGGGACGCGCGTGGCCCCGCGCCGGTGCGCCGCGCCCAGCAGAGCCCCGAGGTGGCGCGCGAGCGGGTCCAGGTCGGCCGCGCGCAGCCGCGCCAGGTCGAGCTTGTCCTCCTGCGGCGAGAGGCGGCGCACGAACATCGATCGCCCGCGCAGCTTCGTCGTCCCGGTCATCCGGGGCGGTCGCGCGAGGCATGCCCCGAGCGCAGCGCAGACCCGCGCCGCGGGCTCGAGCCGCGGGGGCCGCACCAGGCACGCGCTCGACGGCGTCCCCTCTTCCTTCATGTCGAACACCCACGCGCCGTCCGCGTCTCCCTTGCCGCGCACGAGCACCGCGACGCGCAGGCACCCCAGGCTCCCGGTCCCCGCGACGCGGAACGCGACGTCGATCACCGACAGCGCCTCCTCGGGCATCCGCTCCGCCCTGGGCAGGCTCTTCGCGTACTTCTGGAAGGCTCGCTCTGCCTTCAGCCGCAGCTTCTGCGGCAGCGTCTCGTACCGGGGCCCGCGCACGAAGCGCCGCTGCCCGCGGACGATCTCGGTTCGCGCGTCGAGGAGCTCCTGCCGCGTTCGCTTGCGCACCTGGTCGATCAGCGCCGTCACCGCGCGCGGAGGGGCGGGCGCCCGCTTGCGGTGGAACGCCGCGCCGACGTAGGCGCCCACGAGCGCGTCGCACAGCTTCAGCGTCGTGAGCCCGTCGGCGCCGGTCTCGCGGCCGCCCAGGATGAGGCTCGTCACCAGGCGCAGGACGTCGAGGTGCCAGGGACCCACGAACGCGTCGTCGAAGTCGTTCAGGTCGAAGACGATGGCCTCCCTGGCGCGGCTCTCCTTCGACTCGGCGGTCGACAGCGCACCCGACCTGAACGCGCCGAAGTTCTCCAGGTGCGCGTCCCCCACGAGCCATCCTTCGCCGGCCGGCCCTTCCCGCAGCGCGGGGTGCCCCTCGAGAATCTCGTAGAAGAGCGGCGCCGATCCCCGCAGCATGGCGAGGGGCGAAGCGCACATCCTGGCCGCCTTGTGCGCCACGAGGTGCGGAAACCGGGCCGTTCGCTCGTGGTCGATCTCGAGCTGGCGCTTCGCGAGGCGAACGGGGTCGATCGAGAGCATGGGCGGGCCGGGATCGACGAGGATAATGGTTTGAACGGGGCGAGGAAAAGAGCATAAGGCGGCCGTGCTCGCACGCGCGCTCGAACGCGGCACCTACGCCGGCCCTCTCGCGAGGAAGCTCGGGCTCGTCTGGGAGCACACCCTCGGGCGCATCGTCGTCCGCAGGTTGACCTGGCCCCCGCACGCGCGCGTCGTCGCCGTCGGCGGGGCGACGCTCGGCGGCTCGGGCAAGACGCCCCTCGCCATGGCCTGCGCGGCGGAGCTCGCGGCCCGGGGGGCCTCGGTCGCGTTCGTCGGACACGCGTACCGCGCCACGCCGCGCCGCGCGCGCGTCGTGAACGCAGAGGACCCCGTGGGCGAGGTCGGCGACGAGGCGCTCCTGGCCGCGCGCGCGCTCGGTCCCGCGGGAGTCCCCGTGGTGGTCGCACCGAGGCGGGCGGACGCGGTGGCGCTCGCGGCGCGGATGGCCGACGTGCTCGTCCTCGACGGCGTCGCCCAGACGGCGCCCCTGCGCGCGTCGCTGGCTCTGCTCGCGGTGGACGCAGAGGAGCCCTGGGGACACGCGGCCGCGCTCCCGCCCGGCGGGGACCTTCGGGCTCCCGTCTCTCGCCTCCTCGCCGCCTGCGACATGCTGGTGGCCGTCGGGGAGGAGCCGCCCCCGAACCTCCGGGGCGCGCACCACGCCCGCACCGAGATCCGCGGAGCTCGAGTGGCCGGCGAGCTCGTAGGGTGGGACACGCTGGCGCGGCTGCGCCTCGGCCTGCTGAGCGCACTTGCGCGGCCGGATCGCTTGCTCCGCTCGCTCGAGCGCCGCGGAGTGCGCGTGCGCGCCGTCGTCCGGGCGCGCGATCACGGCCCCTTCGCGAGGGACCTCATCGATCGCGCGAGCACCGGCAGAGGCAGGGACGTCGACCTCTGGCTCGCGACGCCCAAATGTGCGCTTCACGTCTTCGCGGCGTGCGCACCTTCCCAGAGGCTGGGGGTGATTTGCAGCACACTCACCCTTACCCCGGCCCTGGCAGTCGAGCTGGCGAGGCTGCGAGGCTAGAGAAGGCTCAAGTCAAGAAGGCTCAAGAGCAGGCGCCCCGGACGCCTTGACCTGACCTTTTGGCGGCAATAGCCTGGAGATTGGTAAATCCGCACTTCCTGAAAGAGTGGCCGGCGGCGTGAGCGAGTCCAACGAGGAGAAAACTCGGGTCACAGCCATCGTGCAAAAGCCCCTGGGGGGGGACGACGGACTCCCCAAGGGCAATGGCTGTCTCGTGGTCATCTACACGAAGGAGCCCAGCCTTCTGGGGCGCCGCTTCGTGCTCGACAGCAGCCCCATTCGCATCGGGCGAGGCGCGGAGAACAACATCGTCCTCGAGGGGGACAGCGTCTCGCGGCGCCATGCGCACTTCGAGGAGCGCAGCCAGGCGTGGTGGTGCGTAGACGACGGGTCGACCAACGGCTCGTACGTCAACGACGAGCAGATCATGCGCGAGGCGCGCCTCGGCAACGGCGACAGGATCAAGATAGGGCCGACGATCTTCAAGTTCCTGAGCGGCCAGGACGTCGAGGCTCAGTACCACGAAGAGATCTACCGGATGACCATCATCGATGGTCTGACGCAGGTGCACGTCAAGCGCTACCTCCTCGAGGCGCTCGACAAGGAGCTGATGCGCGCGCGGCGCCACCTGCGCGACCTCTCCTTTCTGATGCTCGACATCGACCACTTCAAGAAGATTAATGACCTTCACGGCCACCTGGCCGGCGACTACGTGCTCAAGGAGGTCGCGCGCCTCATCCAGCAGCGGATCCGTCGCGACGAGGTGCTCGCGCGCTACGGCGGCGAGGAGTTCGCGATCATCCTGCCGGAGACCAACCTGGAGGGCGCCCGGGCGCTGGCGGATGGGCTCCGCGAGAAGATCGAGGAGAGCCGCTTCGTGTTCCAGAACGAGACGATCCGCGTAACCATCTCGATCGGCGTCGCGATGCTCCTCGACGACGACCGCTCGAGCCTGGACCTCATCAAGCGGGCCGACGAGAAGCTCTACGAGGCGAAGCGGGCCGGACGAAACCGCGTCCTGGCTTGACCATGGCGCTCGAGAGGGCAGCTCTTCGAGCGGCGGGCCGCGGTGGCCAATCGCTCCCGGACGTGCGTGTGGCGCCGCCCGGCCCGCGGTCGCGGGCGCTCGCCGCGAGGCTGGCAGCGGTCGAGTGCCCCTCCGTCGAGGCCCGGCGGCAGGGAAGAGCGGAGCAGAGCGGAGAGGATCAGTCGCAGATCGTCTACGCGCGCGGCGAGGGCGCCAACGTGACCGACGCGGACGGCAACCTTTACGTCGACCTCGCAGCGGGCTTCGGTGCTCTGCTGCTCGGGCACAGCCCCGCGGCTGCGGCGGCGGCCATGGACGAGCAGCGCGGTCGCCTCTGGCTCGCGCTCGGCGACGTGTTCGGGTCGGACGCGAAGCTCGCGCTCTGCGAGCGCCTGGCCCGGCTCTACCCCCGACCCGGCGCGCGGGTGATGCTCGGCTCGAGCGGCGCGGACGCCATCACGGCGGCGCTCAAGACGGCCGTCCTCGCCACCGGGCGGCCCGGCGTCGTGGCGTTCGACGGCGCGTACCACGGGCTGTCGCACGGACCGCTCGCGGCGTGCGGGCTGCGTCCGGGCTTCCGGCAGCCGTTCGCCGGGCAGCTCAACCCCCACGTCGCGTTCGCGCCGTACCCGCGCGACCAGGCGTCGCTCGACGCGTCGATGCGCGCCGTCGAGGGCGCGCTCGCCGGCGGCGACGTCGGCGCCGTCGTCGTCGAGCCGATCCTGGGGCGGGGCGGGTGCGTCGTGCCGCCGCGAGAGTTCCTCCCGGGGCTGCGCGCCGCGTGCGACCGCGCCGGCGCGCTCCTCGTGTGCGACGAGATATGGACGGGCCTCGGTCGAAGCGGCGCCTGGCTCGCGAGCGTCGAGGCAGGCGTCGTCGCGGACCTGATCTGCCTGGGCAAGGGGCTGGGCGGAGGGCTCCCGGTCAGCGCGTGCGTCGGGAGCGACCGCGCGATGGCCGCGTGGGGCGCCCACGGCGGATCCGCGATCCACACGGCGACGCATTTCGGGGCGCCGATCGCGTGCGCGACCGCCCTGGCGACGCTCGGCGCGCTCGAGGACGGCCGGCTCGTCGAGCGCGCGGCGGCAGCCGGCGCGCGCTGGATGGCCCGGATGCGCGGCCTCGGGGCGCCGCTCGGCGTCGGCGACGTGCGCGGCCAGGGTCTGATGGTGGGCGTCGCGCTGGCGGGAGGGGCGGCGCGGGCGCTCGCCGTCACCCGACGTCTCCTTCGCGCGGGTTGGATCGTCCTCACCGGGGGCGCCGAGGGAGACGTGCTGACGCTGACGCCGCCCCTCGACATCGACGAGCGTCTCCTCGAGGCGTTCGTCGACGCGCTGGCCGCCGCCCTGGGCGGCTGAGCCGGGCCCGCGGGAAGGAGCGAGCGCCGGCATGGAAACGGACACGCGCGGGCGCGAGAGCCAGGCGCTCCACGAGCGCGCCCGGGCGATGGTGCGGGCGTTCGAGAGGGGTGCAGCCCCGCCCGAGTCGTTCGACGCGCTCGCGGTCGACCTGGCCCGCTTTCAGGCGCAGAGCGTGCAAGGCTACGCGCGCCTCTGCGCCGCGCGGGGCGTGGACCCCTGCGCGCTCGCCCGGGCCGCGGACGCCCCCGCCGTCCCGACCGAAGCGTTCAAGCTCGCGAGCGTCTTCTGCTTCGAGGCCGGCCACGCCACCTTCACCTTTCGGACGAGCGGGACGACGGCTGGCGCGCGGGGCGTGCATGCGATGCGCGACGTGGCCACCTACGACGCCGCTGCGCTCGCGTTCGGCCGCGCGATGTTCGCCCGCGACCTGACCGCGCCGGCGCCCTTCCTCGTCATCGGCCCGGCCGAGGTGGAGGCGCCCGATTCCTCGCTCGCCCACATGTGCGCGCTCTTCGCGCGCTCGTTCGGGGCCGCCGAGCCCGCGCACAGGACGTTCTTCGTCCGCGCAGGAGCGCTCATGGTCGACGACCTGCGCGCGCGCGTGGCCGCGCTCGACCCGGCGGCGCCGGTAGCGATCCTGGCGACGAGCTTCGCGCTCGTTCATCTGCTCGACGCCCTCGGCGACGACGTGCTGGCGCTCCCGTCCGGCAGCCGCGTGATGCAGACGGGCGGATTCAAGGGGCGCTCGCGGGAGGTGGTCGCGGGCGATCTGCGAAGGCTCGCGGCTCGAGCCTTCGCCGTCGACGAGCGCGCGGTCGTCGGCGAGTACGGGATGACCGAGCTGTCCAGCCAGCTCTGGGAGGCCACGCTGGTCGACGCGCGGGCGCGCCCCGGCGTCTACGTCGCGCCGCCCTGGGTGCGGGTCGTCGCCGTCGACCCGGAGAGCCTCGCGCCGCTGCCGGACGGCGCGGCGGGGATCGCGCGCATCGAGGACCTCGCGAACGTCGACAGCGCGTTCGCCGTGCTCGCGCAGGATCGAGTCCGGCGCGTGGACGGGGGGATCGAGCTGCTCGGGCGAGCGCCGGGCGCCCCTCCCCGCGGCTGCTCGATAGCGCTCGACGAGATGCTCGGCGCAGGAGGGGTGCCGTGAGCCGCAGCGTCGAAGAACGGACGGCCGACGTCGGGCGCCTGCTCGCCGCGAGCCGCGCGGTGTACGCGGACCGGGCGCGCATCGCCCCGCAGATCGCCCGCTCGACGGGCCTGTCGCTCGAGGGGGTCCTCTTCGGGTTCTCCTGCCTCGAGCGCGCCGCGACGGACTCCGAGCTGCGCTCGCTGGTCGACGCCGCGGGCGACGCGGAGCGCGTGCACGTGGTGCTCTCGGCGAACGCGTTCGTCGCCCCGCTCCGCGCCATGGCCATCGCGCGCGCCGCCTCGACGCGGGTCACGGTCCGACCGTCGCCGCGCGACCCGACGCTCGCCGTCGAGCTCGAGAGGGCCGCCCGGGACGACGCGATCGCCATCGTATCGGACCGGGACGTGGCATCGGTCGATCGCGGAGAGATCCACGTGTACGGCCGGGACGAGACCGTCGCGGCCGTTCGTGCCCGGGCTCGCCCCGGCGTGACCGTGCGCAGCCATGGCCCTGGCATGGGCGTCGCGCTCGTCACGCGGGGAGCCGGCGTCGCCGAGGCCGCGGCTGCGATCGCCGAGGACGTCGTGCCGTTCGACCAGCGCGGCTGTCTCAGCCCGCGCCTCGTGATGGTCGAGGGCGACGAGGCGCGCGGCGAGGCGCTGGCCGCTGCCCTCCACGAGCGGCTGGAGGAGTGGGGCTCGCGGGTGCCGCGGGGCGCGCTTGCCGGCGCGGAGCGCGCGCAGGCCACGCGCTGGCGGGAGGCGATCCGCTTCGCGGGCCGCGTCTGGTCGGGCGCGGGTCACGTCGTCGGCTTCGCCCCCTGGGGCAGCGCCGCCGCCATACCGCCGCCCGGGCGCCACGTGCAAGTGGCTTCGCTGGACTCGCTCCGCGAGGCGGCCGCGGCCCTCGGCACGATCGCTCGCCACGTCGTCGTCCTGGGAACCGACGATCCCGCGCGCCTCCGCGGCGCGGCGCCGAGGGGCGCCAGGGTCGTCCAGCTCGGCCTCATGCAGCGCCCGCCGCTCGACGGTCCGGTCGACCGCCGCTCAATCTGAGTCGCCTCCGCCCGCGTCCCCTGCAGGGCCGGTGACCCCGCACGCGTCGTCGATCGGAGCGCAGTCGGGCACGCAAGACAGGTCCGTCTCGCACGCCCACCGCGGTCCCTCGGACGTCGCCCGACAGAAGCACCCGCCCGCTTCGCACTCGGGGAAACATCGCACCGGGCTCGCCAGGGGGCAGGCGGTGCCCACTTCGGTGAAGGCGTCGCAAATGTCGAGCAGCGGGGTCGCCCCGTCCTCCCCCGCGTCTGCGACGGCGCCGCCGCGGCTGCACGCGGCGCTTGCGATCGCCAGCACGATCGCGACATGAAGAGCCGCGCGGTTCGCCACGGAGTGCCTCCAGCCACGCTGCTACTTGCAGAGAACACGCGCAAGCGTGAGAACGCCGGCGGGCGCGGGAACCGCCACGGTGTTGGGCTGGGCGGAGGGCCAGCCGTCGCTCGCGTCCGCCGAGCACGTGAGCCCCGCGTGGCTGAACGTCACGACGGCGGCGCTCGCCGCGGGCACGCCGAGGATCAAAGCCTCGCCGCTGGCGGTCGTCTCGCCGACCTGAATGCTCGGCTGGGAGGGAGTCGCCATGGTGAAGTACCCGATGGTGCCCGCCGGGTCGGAGGACACGGTTACGGACGCGAGGGGGACGTCGGGGCTTCCCGGCGAGTACGCGAGGGCGAGGATAGCTCCGCGCGCGGAGAGCTGCGACGTGCTCACGCCCATGTACGCAGCCCAGGTGGTCAGCTCCGTGCTGGTGCGTAGCCGCAGGGTGATGCCGGTCAGGTCGCCGCCGAGCGTGAATGGCCACAACCCCTTGAAGTAGCCGGTGAGCGTGCCCGAGACCCCGGAGCCGGTGGCCGGAACGCCCGGGAGCGAGAACGCGCCGCTCGGGTCGGTCGTCACGCAGGTGGTCGTCCCCCAGGCGCACATCTGGGCGCCTGGGACGCCCGTCGTGCCATCGTTCTCGACGACGGTCCCCGAAACGGTGAAGACAGGTCCGCTCGGTCCCGCCTCGACCTCGACGGCGGCATCGGGCGATCGGCCGCCGGGGCTGCCCTCCGGCAAGGTCCCCGACGCGTCGCCGGGGGTCGGGGACGGCGCCCCCCCGTCCTCGTCGCCGAGCGGCGGCGGGCGAAACGCCTGTCCCCCGCACCCGAGCAGGCCGACGCACCCGACGCCGAGCGCGCCCGCCCATCCGCGTTCCCGCGTTCGCCCCTCGCGACGTCTGGCCAAGATCGACGGCGAGTATCGCTCCGATTTCGGGCAGCCCAAAGGGGACGTTTCGATCGCGCGATTCAGAGGTGCACCGCCATCTCGACGGCGAGATCCATCGACAGGACGGGCTCGTTGCCAGTCACCCAGAGGGTCGGCGCGAGGAGCTCGAAGGTGAAGTCGACGTTGCCGGATTGCAGGCCGAGCCCCGCGGAGATCCGGGCGAAGGGACCATTTTTCGGCAGGTACCCCGTCGCCGCCCGCATCGGGAGAAACCATGTCCTTCCGAGTCGACGCCGATGCTCCACCAGAGCGTAGACGAGCACCTCGCTCGCGCGCCCCGATTGCCCCTTGAGGTTCGCGTACCCCAGGTACCCTCCGAGGCACGTGCTCCACGTGAAGCACCGGTCCAGTCGCCCTCCCGCAAGCTGGTTGTAGAACGGCCCGGGAACCCCGATGGCCCCCTCGGTCTGGAACGCGAGGCGTGAGAATCGAGGCGATGTCTCGGGCGCAGGCGCAGGCGCGGGCGCGGGCGCAGGCGCAGGCGCAGGCGCGGACGCGGGCGCGGGCGCGGGCGCGGGCGCAGGCGCGG
>Ga0209415_10009800_pt1 | contig 16393 bp, 8 predicted proteins | sample PeaSoiSIISIP2007_FD_187696 | JGI IMG/M metagenome (GOLD analysis project Ga0209415, IMG submission 187696) | Peat soil microbial communities from Weissenstadt, Germany - SII-SIP-2007 (SPAdes) (version 2) | ecosystem: Environmental > Terrestrial > Soil > Wetlands > Peat | place: Germany...
CCATCGAAGACGAGCTGGCGGCCTAGATGAACCTGCTCGAGATCTTCGACCCCAAAGCCCCGCCGAGGCCCATCGGCATCGACCTGGGCACGACGAACTCGCTGGTCGCCTACGTGAGCAACGAGCGCCCGGTGGCCATCTCGAACTGCGACCTGGAGGTGCTCGTCCCGAGCGTCGTCTCGTACTTGCCGAACGGGGAGGTCGCCGTGGGCCGCCGCGCGGCGCAGCTGGCCTCCGAGCATCCGCGGGACACCATCGTGAGCGTCAAGCGTTTCATGGGACGGGGCGCGAACGACCCCGAGACCCGGCGGCTCGGCCCCTACGAGTTCCTCGATCCCGCGCCCGGCGAGCCGAACACGGTGCGCTTCAAGGTCGGCGGCAGGGGAGCGGTGACCCCCGTCGAGGTCAGCGCGGAGATCCTTCGCGCCCTCAAGGTGCAAGCCGAGGACGAGCTTCGCCACGTGGGCGGCGCCGTCATTACCGTCCCCGCGTACTTCGATGACGCCCAGCGCCAGGCCACGAGGGACGCGGCGCGCCTCGCCGGCCTCGAGGTGCTGCGGCTGATCAACGAGCCGACCGCGGCGGCGCTCGCGTACGGCCTGGAGAAGAAGCAAAACGGCACCTTCGTCGTCTACGACCTCGGGGGCGGGACGTTCGACGTCACGATCCTGGTGCTGGACGATGGCGTCTTCCAGGTGCGGTCCACGGGCGGCGACAGCCAGCTCGGGGGCGACGACATGGACCGCGCCATCGCGCACGAGCTCCTGGCCGTTCTGGGCTTCGACCAGGCGCGCCAGACGCCGCAGCTGGTGCGCCTGGTGCTCGACGAGTCCCGCAAGGCGAAGCACGCGCTCACCACGCTCGAGGCGGTGGACGCCGAGGTCCCGGGTCAAAGGAACGTGCGACTCACGCGCAGCCGCTTCGAGGATCTCATCGCGCCGCTGCTCGCGCGCACCGGCGTCGCGTGCCGGCGCGCCCTGAAGGACGCCGGGCTCACCCCCCGGAACATCGACGGCGTCATCCTGGTCGGGGGCGCCACGCGCGTCCCTGCCGTGCGCAAGTACGTCGCGAAGCTCTTCGAGAAGGAGCCCCTCGCCGACATCGATCCGGACCAGGTCGTCGCGCTCGGCGCCGCCGTGCAGGCGGACCTGCTGGCGGGGCACGGGCCGAAGGACGACGTGCTGCTCCTCGACGTCATCCCGCTGTCCCTGGGGATCGAGGTGGGCGGCGGGGTCGTCGACAAGATCCTGCCGCGGAACTCCACGATCCCTTGCTCGGCCCGGTCGACCTACACGACGCAGCAGGACAGGCAGACGGGCTTCGAGATTCACGTCGTCCAGGGGGAGCGCGAGATGGTCGCCGACAACCGCAGCCTGGCGCACTTCACGCTCAAGGGGATCCCCCCGATGCCCGCCGGGATGGCGCGGCTCGAGGTCACGTTCCACGTCGACGCCGACGGTCTGCTGGGCGTGCGCGCGAAGGAGCTGACGACCGGCGTCGAGCAGACCGTGAGCGTCAAGCCGAGCTACGGCCTGGACGACTCCACCGTCGAGCGCATGCTCCTCGACGCGCTCGACCACGGCGAGGAGGATCTGACGCGGCGCAGGGTGGCCGAGAACCGCGTCGAGGCTTCACGGATCCTTGCGGCGACGAGGAAGGGGCTCGTTGCCGATGCGGACCTGCTCGAGGCCGGCGAGCGCGCCCGCATCGAGGAGGCCTGCGCGACGCTCGCGCAGGCCGCGCGGGGCGACGAGCCCTCCCGGATCCATGCGCGCATCGCGGCCCTCGACGACGCCACGAAGGCATTCGCCGGGCGCAGGATGAATCGCGCGATCGCGCGGGCCATCGAGGGCAGGAAGGTGGAGGCGGTCGAGAAGAGCGTCGAGCACGCGAAAGGCGTCGAGGAGGCCCACGCGCGCTGATGGCGGTCGTCCGGTTCAAGGGGTTCGGCGAAGTACACGTGCCGGTCGGAACGTCGCTGCTCGAGGCCGCGGCCAGAGCTCACTTTCCCGTGGGAAGCGCGTGCGGTGGCGTCTGCGCCTGCTCCACTTGCCACGTCTACGTGACCAAGGGGCTGGCCCTCCTCGGCGATCCGGAGGACGAGGAGGCCGACATCCTGGACAAGGCATTCGACGTCCGGGCGACCTCGCGGCTCGGCTGCCAGTCGAAGATCACCGAGGACGGCGAGATCGAGGTGGAGATCACGCGCGAGAGCCTCGTGGCCTACGAGAACGAGCACCCCGCGGAGCGCGGCAAGTACACCAAGCGCTGAGGGACGCGTCGGGCCGGCGGGTCACACCCGGATGCCCGGCGCGGGATACTTCGCGCAGAGCTCCTTCACTTCCCCCGCGATCTTCGCCAGGCTCCCCTCGTCTCCCGGCTTCTGGGTGACGCGATCGATCCACTCGGCGATCCGCAGCATCACGTCCTTGCCCATGCCCCGCGAAGCCACCGACGGCGTTCCGATGCGGACCCCCGACGGGTCGAACGGCTTGCGCGGGTCGAACGGAACGGCGTTGTAGTTGAGGACGATCCCCGCGCGGTCGAGCGCCTGGGCCAGCTGCTTTCCGGTGACGCCCTTGCTCGTCACGTCGATGAGGAGCAGATGATTGTCCGTCCCACCCGTTACGACCCCGAAGCCGCGCTCGGCAAGGCCGGCCGCCAGCGCTCGCGCGTTCTCGACGACGGAGCGCGCGTACGTCTTGAACTCGGGTCGCGCGGCCTCGTTCGCCGCGACGGCGATGCCCGCCGTCACGTGATTGTGCGGACCTCCCTGGAGCCCCGGGAACACGGCCTTGTCGATCGCGGCGGCGTGCTCCTTCTTGCAGAAGATCATCCCCCCGCGCGGCCCCCGAAAGGTCTTGTGCGTCGTCGACGTCACGACGTCCGCGATGCCAATCGGCGACGGGTGCTGTCCGCCGCACACGAGGCCGGCGATGTGCGCCATGTCCACCGCCAGGAGGGCGCCCACCTCGTCCGCGATGGATCGGAAAGCCGCGAAGTCGAGCGTGCGCGGGTACGCCGTGGTGCCACACCAGAGGACCTTCGGTCGGTGCTCGCGCGCGAGCGCGCGCACCTCGTCGATGTCGATCCGGTGGTCGTCCCTTCTGACCCCGTACTGCACGCTCTTGAAGTACTTCCCCGTGATCGACACGGAGTGCCCGTGCGTCAGGTGGCCGCCCGCGGGGAGCGCCAGACCCATGACGGTGTCGCCCGGCACGCAGAACGCGAAGTACACGGCGAGGTTGGCGGGGCTTCCGGAGTAGGGCTGCACGTTGACGTGGTCGGCCCCGAAGAGGGCCTTGAGGCGGCCGATCGCCAGCTCCTCCACCTGGTCGATCGCCTGCTGTCCCTCGTAGTAGCGTCTGTGCGGGTAACCCTCGGAGTACTTGTTCGTGAGGACCGACCCGGTCGCCTCCATGACCGCGCGCGAGGCGTAGTTCTCGCTGGCGATGAGCCGGATCTTCTCGAACTCTAGGAGGTTCTCCTGGACGACGAGACGCGCGATCTCGGGGTCGGACTCGGCGAGCGAGGGGTCGAGAGCTGCGGGCATGAGCGACTTCTTATCAGAGCCTCTGCGTCCGCGCGACGCACCGTGCTAAAGAAAGCGCGTCATGCTGCCGCTGGTGCTCGCCGCCGCCGCAGCCGCCATTCCGAGCGGCGTGCCGACAGGCCCCCCTGCGCCGCCGGACGACTCCGACACCCCCTCGAAGGTCCGCAGCGGGATCGTGCTCGGCCTCTCGGTCGGCGCAGGCGCCGCGGCCGCGAGCGGCTACCCGAACGATGCCACGAAGATAGGCGACCCTGCGTACCACTCTGCCAGCGGCACGATGCTGGGGTCGAGCACGTCCCTGCTCGTCATGGGCGCGCTCGCGGATTACCTGAACTTCGGGTTCTGGTTCGCCCACGCCGTCTTCCGCAACGGCGACTGGCGCTCGGACGGCAACGCCGGCGGACTCCGCGTGGACGCGTTTCCGCTCGTCCGTCTGTACCCGCGGCTCGACGGCCTCGGTCTTTTCGCGCAGTTCGGCATCGGCGGCGGGAATCTCGCCTCGTCGACGCCGGGGGAACAGGGATCTTCGGGGACACAGTCGTGCGCCGCGGCCGGTGCCCTCTACGAGTGGTCCTTCGGGAGAGTGCTGGGCGGTCACTTCGGCGCGGGCCCCAGCGTCGAGTACGACGCGATCTTCTCCCGGCCGTTCGAGCGTCAGGGTCTGGTCGCGGCAGCCCGGTTCGTCTTTTACGGCGGGCCGTAGCGCGCGCTCGGGCGCTTCCCCGGACCCTGGTATCGTCTTGTCCGTGGCGTCTCCTTCGGACCCTTATGGTCTCGTCGGCCAGGTGCTCGACGGACACTTCCGCGTCGATCGCTGGGTCGGCGAGGGAGGCTTCAGCGTCGTGTACCGGGGCACGCACGTCGGCCTGAGCGAGCCCATCGCAATCAAGTGCTTGAAGCTTCCTTTCTCCCTCGGATCGGCGCTCGTCGACTCGTTCGTCAAGCGCTTCCGCGACGAGAGCCGTCTTCACTACAGGTTGTCGCAGGGCAACCTGCACATCGTGAGGAGCATCGCGAGCGGTACCACTCTCGCTCCGGCGACGAGCGCGCTCGTGCCGTACACGGTGCTCGAGTGGCTCGAGGGGCAATCGCTCGCCGACGAGTTCGCCGATCGGCGCGCCCGCGGGCTCCGCGGTCGTCCGCTGTCGGAGATCGTGAAGGTGCTCGACTCCGCCGTCGACGCCGTCGCGTACGCCCACGCGCAGGGCGTCGTTCATCGCGATCTGAACCCCGGCAACCTGTTTCTCGCGCGAACCTCGTCCGGGACCAAGCTCAAGGTGCTCGACTTCGGCGTGGCCAAGATACTCGCCGACTCCGCGCTCGACATGGGTCCGAGCGCGCGGACGCTGGGCAACGTGCGGATGTTCGCGCCCGCTTACGGCGCGCCGGAGCAGTTCGACGATCGAATCGGCGCGGTCGGCCCGTGGACGGACGTCTATGCGCTCGCGCTGGTCGTGCTCGAGGCGCTGACGGATCGGTGCGTCTTCGAGGGGGAGCACCTCGGCGAGTTCGCGATGAAGGCGCTCGACAAGGTGAACCGTCCCACGCCGCGCGCCCTGGGGGTGGCCGTGGGCGACGAGGTCGAGAGCGTGCTGACGCGGGCCGCGGCGCTCGATCCCGCGGAGCGACCCCGGGACGCGGGAGAGTTCTGGGGAATGCTCAAGCACGCTCTCCGCATCGACCGGGAGCCGGGACACGCGGTTCACGCCGTGCGATCCGAGAGCGAGAGACCGCCGCCGGTCACGCTGCGCATGGAGGAACATGTGCCCCAGGGCGACAGGCCGCCGGTCATCGAGGTCGTCCGACCGTCGGCCATGGCGGCTCCGTCCGGGCACCAGGCCCTCGGCGGCACGCTGCGCATGGAGGGCGCGGCGGCCCGCTCCGCCTCCCCTTCGCGAGGGCCAATCGTCCTCGTCGTGGTGCTGTCGGTCCTTTTTGCCATCGCTTTCGTCGCGGCGTCGTGGCTGACCATCTCGCGAATCCGCCACGGGTAAAGGGACGGCGAGCCAACATGTCCGACCTCACCTCCCGCGCTCTCTTCGACCGTTCGTGCCGGGTCATTCCCGGCGGCGTCAATAGCCCCGTCCGCGCGTTCCGCGCCGTCGGAGGCACGCCCGTGTTCATCGCGCGCGCCGAGGGCGCCTACCTGTACGGCGTCGACGGCCGGCCCTTCGTCGACTACGTCGGTTCTTGGGGTCCGATGATCCTCGGGCACGCCCATCCCGCCGTCGTCAGGGCGATCTGCGACGCGGCGGCGCGCGGGACGAGCTATGGCGCGCCGACGGAGCTCGAGGTCCGCTTCGCGGAGAAGCTGTGCGAGCTGTACCCGTCGATGAAAATGGTGCGCGCCGTCTCGAGCGGCACGGAGGCGACGATGGGCGCGCTGCGTGCGGCACGGGGGTTTGCTGGCAGGGACATCGTCGTCAAGTTCGAGGGGTGCTACCACGGCCACGCCGACTACCTCCTCGTCAAGGCGGGCAGCGGCGCCGCCACGCTCGGCGTCCCCGACTCCGCGGGCGTTCCCGCGTCCGCCGCGGCGAGCACGCTCACGCTGCCTTACAACGACGCCCCGGCCCTCGGGGCACTCTTCGCGGAGAGAGGAAGCGAGATCGCGGCCGTCATCGTCGAGCCCGTCGTCGGCAACATGGGTGTCGTCCCCCCCGAGCCCGGGTTTCTGGAGGCGATCATCCGCGAGTGCGCGGTGCACGGCGCGGTCTCGGTGTTCGACGAAGTGATGACGGGGTGCCGGGTGGCGCGGGGCGGGATGCAGGGGCGCGCGGGCCTCGTGCCGGACATGACGTGTCTGGGCAAGATCGTCGGCGGGGGGATGCCCCTCGCCGCCTACGGGGGAAAGCTCGCCATCATGGAGAAGGTCGCGCCGCTCGGACCGGTCTACCAGGCGGGCACGCTGAGCGGAAACCCGGTGGCCGTCAGCGCCGGGCTCGCGACGCTCGACAGGCTCGACGACGCCCTCTACGAGCGACTCGAGGTCCTCGGCGCGCGGCTGCAGGCGGGGCTAGAGCGCGCGATCGCGGCGCGTGGGGCCGCCGCGTGCGTTCAGCGGGTCGGGTCGATGGTCACGCTGTTCTTCACGAAGGGCCCGGTGAAAAGGTGGCCGGACGCGAGAGACTGCGACACCTCGGCCTTCGCGCGGTGGCATGGGGGCATGCTGGAGCGAGGGGTCTACTGGCCTCCGTCGCAGTTCGAAGCAGCCTTCGTGAGCGGCGCGCACACCGAAGAGCACATCGACGAAACCATCGCGGCCGCCGACAAATCGCTGGCGTGATCGCTAGCTCGCCGGTTTCCAGGTTCCCGGCAGGTAGATGGCCATCCAGCGCGCCGGGTTCTTGATTCCTTGCGCGGTCATGGCCCGATCCGATGCCTCGACCAGCGAACGCCCCTCTTCGCCGCCGAGGAGCGTTCCGAGGCGGTGACGAGCGACGACCGCGTGCATCGCCATCCCCGCCCCCTCGGCGCTCGCGACCGCCGATCGCAGAGCGGCGACCGCGGCGGCGTGGTCGCCGGCCGCGTTGTCCGCTGCAGCTTGCACGACGGCGGCGAGCGGGATCATCCATGGCATGCGCTCGCGCTTCAGCCTCCGTGCCATCCTCCGGGCCTCGGCGACGCGCGCCCGGCGCAGCTCGGGGCGAGCCTCGATCGATGCGACGGCGCAGCGGCCCCGGGTGTAGTGCGTTACGCCGCGGATGAACTGCACGTTGAGGAGCAAGCTCCTCCTCAGCGCGGGAAGCTGCGTCGTGAAGTCCTCGTACGCCCTGGCTCCCTGGCCGAGGTAAAGGTCGATGTCGGGCACGAAGGCCATCGCTTGCCAGTGCTGGACGAAGAACGCCCGCTGAGACCACTGGTCGAGGGCTTCTCGCGCCTGGCGGCGTCCCCCTTCGGGGTCGTCCGCCGCGAGGTGCATCGTGATCGTCGTCGTCACGGCGAGGTTGACCTTCGTGGACAGGTCGCCGCGGGCTTCCGCGTCGGCGGCCACGCGCGCGTTGCGGCGAACGAGCTCCCCGATCTCCCCCGAAAAATAGAGCGAACGCATCCCGAACAGGAGGGCGTTCGCCTGCCAGTAGGCGCGGCCCTGAACGGTCTTCGCGCCGGCCGCTTCCAGCGTCTCGCGCGATTGCTTCCAGTGGCCCCGCAGGAACATGCTCATGCCGACCCCGGTTTCGAGCGATTCCTCTGAGTCCATGTCGCCGCTGCGGCTCGCGAGGCTCCTGGCCAGCGCCACGAGCGCCCGCTCCCTCCTGCCCTCTGGCCCGCCGAGGCTCGCGAGCTGGCCTATCTCGATGGTCGCGGCGTGGACGACCTGCAGGGAATCCCCGGCGCGCAGCGCCAGGATGAAGAAGCGGGCCTGCATGCACGCTCCGAGCAGCACGTCGACGAGCGCGAACCCCATCACGACCGAGTACATCGTCTCGACGCGCACCCGGTCTTCCTGGGGGATTTCGCCGCGCTGGCGCTCCGAGAAGCGCAGGCCGATCGCGGCCAGCCACACGCGATAGACCACGAGCCAGAACAGCGAGGCCAGAATCGAGCGGGGCGCCTTCATCCCCATCGCGGCGAGGACGCTGCGCAGGACCTCGGCCCCTTCGTCGATCCTCCCCGATGTGAGGAGCTGCTCGGCGGCGGCGCGTTCCAGCTCGACGCGCCGAGGCCCGGGGGAGTCCGCGGCGGCGTCCAGGTAGGCACGCGCGGACTCCGCGCCGTGGCCTGCCCACGCGAGCGTCTCGGCGAGGCGGACCCGCAAGCCGGATGCCTCGGGCGACCCCGGGGCAGCGCCTGCGAGCGCCACCCTGAACAGCTGGACTGCCCGATCGAAGGCCAGCTTGCCGACCGCCTGCTCGGCGGCTCGCTCGGCGTACGGCCGGGCCCTCTCTTTCTCGCCGGCGCCCACCAGATGCACGGCCACCGCCTCCGGGTCCGCACCGGGAACGGACTCGAGCACGCGCGCGAGGCGGCCGTGAAGGCTCCTTGCCTGATCGGCCGAGAGCCGCGCGACGACGGCCTCGCGGATGCGGTCGTGCGTGGTCTCGACCACCTCGTGGCCGTTGCGCAGCCCGAGGCGGACCAGCCGGCGAGCTTGCAGGAGCGCCAGCGCGTCGTCGACGCCCGAATCGATCGCCGCGGCGGCACCGACCGTCGCTACCCCGAGCGGGCGCCCGCTCACGGCGACCAGCTCCAGCAGGCGCCTCGGCTCGTCGGGCAGCTGCTCGAGCCGCGCGCCGACGGCTTCTTCCAGGGTCATCGGAGCCTCGGCCCAGTTCCCCGTTGCGAGGTGGCCGCGCACGAGCTCTTCGAGCAGGAAGGGACTGCCGCGCGACTCGCGCGCCGCGGCGGCGGCCATCGATTGCGCCTCGGCGTCCTCGGAGCCGAGGAGGGTTAGGGCGAGCCGCCGGGCGTCCTCGAGATCGAGGGGACCCACGTCGAGATCGCGAACCTCGGCTTCCTCCGGCCAGTGGGCGCGCGTCTCGGCGAGAAAAGGGCTCGCCCTGGCCTCCTCGTCGCGAGACGTCATGAGAAGAAGGACCGGCGGCGCCTTGGGCGGGTCCACGAGACCCAGCAGAAGCGCGGCGCTGTCCGCGTCGCCCCAGTGAGCGTCCTCGATGTGGATGACCGTCGGCTGCCGCTCGGCCAGGGACGCGAGCAGCTCGCGAAGGGCCAGGAACGCGCGCCGCCGCATGCGCCGCGGATCTCCGATGACCTGATCGCGGGCGTCCGCGATCTCGGGAACGCGGCGCAAGACGGGGAAGAGCCGCGCCAGCGCCCACACGTCCTTCGGGAGCGTCGGCAGCGTGCCCAGATCCGAGAGCCGGAGCAGGTGCCGGCTGAGAGAGTCGACCCAGCTGTCGATGGCCTTGTACGGGACGGACTCCCGCTCGTAGGCGCGGCCGGCGAGGACCACCGTGTCTCCGCGAACGGCGAGCTCCTCCAGGAAGCTCTGAACGAGCGCAGACTTGCCCATCCCCGACTGACCGCCCACGCGAACGGCGACGCCGCGTCCGGATCGCGTGGCCTCGAAGGCGTCGTACAGCGCGGCCAGGTGAGCCTGACGGCCCACGAGGGTCCTGGAGCGCGGCGCGGGCACGGTGGTCGGCTTCGCCCCGGCGCTGTCCGTCCGAGTCACGCCGAGCCAGCGGAGGATCTCGGGGCCGCTCGGGCGCGTGGCGGCCGTGCGCTGCAGCAACGCGACGCACAGCGCGTCCAGATCGGCAGGCGCGTCGGCCACGCGCCGGGAGGGAGGAGGCGGGTCGACCGCGATCTTCATCCGGATGACGTCGCCGGCAGAGCCGACGAACGGCGGGCTGCCGACGAGGGCCTCGAAGAGGACCGCGCCCACGCTGTACCAGTCGGAAGCGGGCGTCGGTGCATCCCCCGACGCCTGCTCGGGCGCCATGTACAACGCGGTGCCGACGATGGGCTCTTCCTCTCGCGAGGCCCTGTCGCCGGAGTCCGAGAGATCGATCGCGACCCCGAAATCCAGCAGGACGACGCGCCCTTCCGCGGTGACCAGCACGTTGGACGGCTTGATGTCCCGGTGCAGCTTGCCGGCGGCGTGGACCGCCTGCACGCCATCGACGAGCTGGCGAAGCGCGCCCCGGAGGCGCTCGAAGTCCGCCGGTCCACGCCCGCGCACGTGGGCGAGAAACTCGGTGCCTTGCACGAGCTCCATCGTGAAAAAGACGTCATGGGCCTCGGTGGCCACGAGCTCGTGCAGGCGCACGAGGTTCGGGTGGACGACGTCGGCGAGCGTCCGGAACTCCTGCTTGAAGAGGTACAGCGCGGCCGGGCTGAAATGCCTCAGCTTCTTGAGGGCGACGGGTTGCCCGCGCTCTCGGTCGAACGCCTCGTAAACCGTTCCCATGCCGCCCGCCCCGATGCAGCGGCGAACCTGATAGCGCTCGGTCCCGGTCCATTCGGCGAGCCTGGACGGGAGAGCGGACGGACCAAGGGAAGACGCTTCGCCGTTCATCTCCGGCTCTCGGGCTGGTTCCAGCTTCCTGGCATGTAGAACGCCACCCAGCGCTCGGGCACGCGCACCCCCTGCGAGGTCATCGTCTCGATAGCAGTCTTCGCGAGCCGGTCTCCCTCGTCGCCGCCGAGCATCTGTCCCAGGCGGTATCGGGCGGGGCTCGTGTACAGCAGGGTCCCGGTCGCCTCGGTTTGCTCGACGGCCGACCGGAGCGCAGCGATCGCGGCAGGCCGGTTCCCGATGGCGTTCTCGGCGCACGCGCGGACCATGGACGCGAGCCCTGCGGTCCAGGGATCGTACTCGCGCTCGAGCTCGCCCGCGAGACGCAGGGCCTCCGAGACCCGCACGAGCCAGAGGTCGGGCCGGACTCGGATCGACGCGATGGCGACCCGTGCGCGCGCGAGGCGGGTGTAGGAGCGTATGTAGCCGGAGTGCAGGAGGAGGCTCTTCTTCAGCTTCGGCATCTCCTCCATGAAGCGCTCGTAGACACCGTCGAGCTTGCCCTCGTAGAGGTCGATGTCCAGCGAGTAGACCATGGCCTGCCAGTTTTGGACGTGAAAGCGCGTCCGAGGCCACCGCGCCAGCGCTTCCTCCACGCCGCGACGCGCGGCCCCGGGATCGTCCGCCGCGAGCCGCGCGTGAATGGCGACGCTCGTGGCGAGGTTGACCGTCGTGTACCGGTCCCCGCGGGCTTCCGCGTCGGCGTAGAGGCGCTGCAGCCGCTTCGCGCCATCGTCGATTTCACCCGCCAAGAAGCTCGCGTAGATGGCAAAGAGAGGGACGTTGGAGAACCCCGCATTGGCGTAGAGGGCCACTTTGTTGGTGCGCTCGAGCAGCTCGCGCGCCTCTCTCCACCGGCCGCGCTGCCAGAGGCCCACGCCCCGGGCACCGGCAAACTGAGTCGTCGCCTCCAGGCTGCCGTCGCGTTCGGCGAGACCGCGCGCGATATCGACGAGCGCCCGCTCTTGCTTGCCTTCCGACTTGCCCGTGGCCGCGATGTGGGCAGCCTCGAGACTGGTCGCCCGCATGACCTGGAAGCGATCGCCGCGCCGGAGCGCCTCGATGAGGTGGCGCGTCTGCATGCACGCCCCCAGGATCAGGTCGACGACCGAGAAGCCCGCCGCGACGGTGTGGAGCGCCTCGATGCGCAGGCGATCCTCGCCAGAGACCTCCTCCGGTGCGCGCTCCTTGAAGCGCAGGCCGAGGAAGGCCAGCCACGCGCGGTAGACGACGAGCCAGAAGACAGCCATCGCAGCCGACCGCGGCGCGCTCATGCCGACCGCCGCGAGGACGCCGCGGAGCACCTCGGCTCCCTCGTCGAGGCGCCCCGCGTTGAGCAGCTGCTGGGCGGCGGCCCGCCGGAACTCCACCCTCCGGTCCGCCGGTGCGCCGTTGACCGCCTGCAGGTACGCCCGCGCCGACTCGTCGAAGCGGCCGGCCAGCTGGAGGGCTTCCGCGTAGAGCGGCAGCATTCGACGCACCTCCGGCGAAGCGGCCGGAGAGCTCTCGATCGCGAGTCGGTAGAGGCGCGCCGCCTGGTCGAAGGCCAGCTTGGCCCTGGCTTTCTCGGCCGCGCCCCGGGCGAAGCGCGCGGCGCGCTCCGGCTCGCCCGCGCCCAGCCAGTACGTGGCGATCGCCTCCGCGTCCGCGCCGGGAGTCCCCTCGAGCACCCGTGCGAGCCGCCTGTGATGCTCGCGGATCCTCGCGACCGGGAGAAGCGCGATGACCGTCTCGCGGATGCGATCGTGAGTCGTCTCGACGACCTCGCGCCCATCGCGCAGCCCCGTGCGCGTGAAGCGACGAGCGCCGGGCAGGGACATGATCTGGTGGACTCCGCCCTCTACTCCGGACGCGCTCGCGACCACCGAGACGGGCAACGGACGGCCGCTCACCGCGACGATCTCGACCAGCTGCCGGGCCTGATCGGGCAGGCGATCGAGACGCTCGCTCACCATTTGATCGAGAATCAGCACGGCGAGCGTCGTTCCGGCGGCGGCCGGCGTGAGTCCGCGGTTGCTGCGCACGAGCTCCTCGATCAGAAAAGGGCTCCCGCGCGACTCCCGCGCGACCGCATGAGCCGTCCGCCCAACCAGGTCGTCGCCCTCGCCGAGCAACGTGGCGGCGAGTCTGCGCGCGTCGTCCGGGTCGAGGGGCCCCACCGTCAAGTCGCGTGCAACGGCGGCGGCCGGCCAGCGATCGCGCGTCCCGACCAGGAACGCGCTTGTCTTCGCCTCGTCGTCGCGGAAGGTCATGATGAGGAGCAGGGGCGGCGCGTTCGGAGGACGGAGAAGCTCGAGCAGGAGCTCCGCGCTGTCGACGTCGCCCCAGTGGACGTCGTCGACGAAGATCGCGAGTGGCCGGCGTTGCGCGAGCGAAGCGAGAAGCCCGCGCAGCACGCCGAACGCGAGGCGACGCACGCCCTGCGGGTCTTCGGTCCGCGCCTCGGCGGGAGGCTCGAACCCCTTCACGCGCTGGAGCACCGGGAACAGACGGCCGAGCGCCCAGGCGTCCGCGGGCAGGGGGAGGGGAGCGCCGTCGTCCGCGAAGCGCATCAGCTGACGACTGAGGGCGTCGACCACGCTGTCCACCACCTTGTAGGGGATTGACTCGCGCTCGTACGCCCTGCCGCGCAGGACCACCGCCTGGCGGCTCTTCACGAGATCGTCGAGGAAGCGGTGCACGACCGTGGATTTCCCCATGCCGGCAGCGCCCGCGACGCGCACCGTCATCCCCTCACCGGAGCGCGCCTCGTCGAACGCTTCGTGGAGGACCTTCAGGTGCTCCTCGCGGCCGATGAGCGCCGAGGCTGCCTCGACGGCGGCGACCGGGGGCGGCGGAGCGCTCGTGTCGGTCACGCCGAGCCTCCGGAGAATCTCGGCGCCGGCGGGCCGCATGGCGGGGTCGCGGTGCAAGAGCGCCTGGCAGAGCGCGTCGAGGTCGGGGGGAACCCCCTCCGCGCAGAGCGATGGCGGCGGCGCGTCCAGGGCGGCCTTCATCGTCAGCACGTCCACCGCGCGGCCGACGAAGGGAGCGCGCCCCGCGAGCGCCTCGTAGAGCACCACTCCGACGCTGTACCAGTCGGACGCCGGCATGGGCGTCGCGCCGCAGGCTTGCTCCGGAGCCATGTACCGGGCGGTGCCGACCACCTCTCCCGACGACTCCGACATCTCCTCGAGGTGACCAGGGAGCTCCGTGGCGACGCCGAAGTCGAGCAGAACGACGCGCCCCTCGGGGGTGACGAGCACGTTGGAGGGCTTGATGTCGCGGTGCAGCTTGCCCGCCGAGTGCAGGGCCTCGACGCCCTCGACGAGCTGACGCAGCGCCCGACGCAACCGGTCCATGTCGGCCGGAGAGCGCTCGAGGGGCCGGCCGGAGTCGGTTGCGGAGCTCGCGAGCCCGGGGCGGTCGGCGTCGCGATCCGTGGCGGATCGCGCGCGCATCGTCTCGTGGTCCGGACCCCGCCGCAGGTTGACCACCACGCTCGCGGGATCGGACGACCCGCGCGTCTCGCGTCTCTCGACGTATCGACGGAAGTCGGAGCCGCGGACAAGCTCCATGGCGAAGAAGACCTGGCCGTCCTCCGCCACGACGAGCTCGTGGAGGTGAACGAGGTTAGTGTGCTGGACGTCCGAGAGGGTGCGAAACTCTTGCTTGAAGAGGTAGAGCGCCGCGGCGTCGAAATTCAGCAGTGTCTTGATGGCGACCTGCTGCCGGCGCTCGCGGTCGAATGCCTCGTAGACGACGCCCATGGCCCCGCGGCCGAGGCAGCCGATGACCTCGTAACGTGAGGTTCCCGTCCACTCGGGAAAGCCGGAGAACCGGCTTCGCTGAATTGACTCGCTTGCGGTCATGGAAAGAGTCCCCGCGCCTACCAAGGATAGAGGGCGGGGCCACGGCGGGGAGATCGAGAGGACGGCCCGCGCGCGATTTCTCGCCCATTGGCCTACGTGGCCCCCGGCTAGCTCCATCTCGCCGCGCGCGAGCGAGGCGCGCAGCTACGCCGTGCCGGGCCCGTCGTCTTGCCCTTGCCCGCGGAGGCACGCCTGCGCCGCCGCGAGGCGCGCGATCGGCACCCGGAAGGGGCTGCAGCTCACGTAGTCGAGCCCGATGCGCTGGAAGAACGAGATGCTCGTGGGGTCTCCGCCGTGCTCGCCGCAGACGCCCAGCTTGAGCTGCGCTCGCGCGCGCCGTCCTCGCTCCACGGCGAGCTCGACGAGCGCGCCGACGCCTTCCACGTCGAGCGAGACGAAGGGATCCCTCGGCAGGATGCCCGTCTCCACGTACGCGGCCAGAAACTTCCCCGCGTCGTCACGCGACAGCCCCATCGTCGCCTGCGTGAGGTCGTTCGTCCCGAAGGAGAAGAACTCCGCCGTCTGCGCGAGATCCCCCGCGAGGAGAGCCGCGCGCGGCAGCTCGATCATCGTCCCGAACGAGAACGGGACGCGCGTCGGGGCCGCGGCGAAGACGTCGCGCGCCACCTCGTCGACGATGGCCCGCGTCCGCACGAGCTCGCCGCGCGTGATGGCGAGCGGGATCATGATCTCGGGGTACACCTGGGCCCCTTCGCCCGACACCTTCACGGCGGCCTCGAGGATCGCGCGCACCTGCATCGCGTAGATCTCGGGGTACGTGATGGCCAGGCGGCAGCCGCGGTGGCCCAGCATCGGATTGAACTCGTGCAGATCCTTCGTCCGCTGCGCGAGCTTCTGCACAGGGACGCCCATCGTGCGAGACAGGTGCTCGAGCTGCCTGGATTCGGTGGGCAAGAACTCGTGCAGCGGCGGGTCGAGCAGCCGGATGGTCACCGGCAAGCCGCGCATCTCGCGGAAGATGCCCATGAAGTCCTCCCGCTGGAAGGGGAGCAGCTTGGCCAGCGCCGCGGCGCGCCCGCGCGAGTCGTCGGCGAGGATCATCTCGCGCATGGCCTCGATGCGCTCCTCTTCGAAGAACATGTGCTCCGTCCGGCAAAGACCGATGCCCTCGGCGCCGAACGCCCGCGCGGTCCGGGCGTCGAGCGGAGTGTCGGCGTTCGCGCGCACCTTCATCTTCCGCGCGGGGTCCGCCCAGGACATCAGCTCGCCGAATTCGCCGCTGAGCGCCGCGCTCACGGTTGGCACCGCCCCGTCGTAGACGTGGCCGGAGCCGCCGTCGATCGTGATGACGTCGCCCCTCTTGAGGGTCACGTTCTCGGTCGGCCGGCCGGCGTCGTCGTAGACCGTGACCGTCATCGTCTGCGTCTCGTAGTTCACCGCCACGGCGCTCACGCCGGCGACGCACGGCTTGCCCATCCCGCGCGCGACGACCGCCGAGTGGCTCGTCATCCCGCCGCGCGCCGTCAGGATCCCGCGGGCGGCCTTCATCCCGTGGATGTCCTCGGGCGACGTCTCGACGCGCACGAGGATGATGGGCTTGCCCTGTCCCGCGCGGCGCTCGGCCTCGTCCGCGGTGAAGGCGATGTGGCCGCTCGCCGCCCCGGGGCTCGCCGAGAGGCCCCGGGCCAGCAGTCTCTTGGGCGCCTGCGGATCCAGCGTCGGGTGAAGCAGCTGGTCGATCCGGCCCGGGTCGACCCTCAGCACCGCCTCTTCCCTGGAGACGAGCCCCTCCTTCGCCATGTCGACCGCGACGCGCACGGAGGCCCGCGCCGACCGCTTCGCCGCCCGGCACTGGAGCATGTAGAGCTTGCCGCCCTGGATCGTGAACTCCAGGTCCTGCATGTCGCGGAAGTGCCGCTCGAGCGTCGACGCGATGCGAGCAAGCTCGCGGAAGGGCCCCGGCATCTTGACCTCGAGCGAGGCGTCGTCGGAGCGTCCCGTGGTCCGGATCGGCAGCGGCGTGCGGATACCGGCGACGACGTCCTC
>Ga0209415_10009801_pt1 | contig 16393 bp, 10 predicted proteins | sample PeaSoiSIISIP2007_FD_187696 | JGI IMG/M metagenome (GOLD analysis project Ga0209415, IMG submission 187696) | Peat soil microbial communities from Weissenstadt, Germany - SII-SIP-2007 (SPAdes) (version 2) | ecosystem: Environmental > Terrestrial > Soil > Wetlands > Peat | place: Germany...
AGTTATCCCCGCCGTAGCCCGACTCGTACACCGTAGCCCCGGCTTCCTGCCGGTGCTTGCGTGCGGGAGCGAGAATCCGTTTTTCTCCTGTAGCGCCGGCCTCCGTGCCGGTGATTCTCTTTTCAGGCAGGCAAAGGCACCGGCACGGAGGCCGGCGCTACGAAAGTCCCTGATATCCTTTCCGTCCGCTCGCGCAGCAGACCGATAGCGTCGTGAGTGCGTGCTTGATCCGCACCTTCGTTTTGACAATCCGTCTTGAGCGCCTGTCCATCCGCCTCCATCTGTGGTTTCATTCCGACCTATGGAACACAGCATCGTCCCTGGCCGGTTGAAGATCGGCGGCTTTCAGCTTTACTACGAGCGGGTCGGAGCGGGACCCGCGATTGTCTTCCTGCACGGGCTGGGTGGCAATCACCTCTCATGGTGGCAGCAGGTGCCGTACTTCATGCGTTGGTTCGAGTGCATCACGGTCGACCAACGCAGCTTCGGCCTCTCGCCCGATCCCGACAATCTGTTCAATGCGGCGCACTCCAGCGACCTCGCGCATCTGCTCGACGAGTTGCGAATCGAAAAGGCGGTGCTGATCGGACAATCGATGGGCGGGTGGACGATCGTCGGCTGCGCGCTCGAGCATCCCGAGCGCGTTGCCGCGATGGTGATGGCGGACACGCACGGAGGCATCTTCACGCCCGCGATGGCCGAGAGCTTCGCGCGTCGCACGCTCACGCCGGTCAGCGCGCCCGTGGCGATCGGAGCGATGCCGACTTACGCGGCCGACTATTTCGCGCGGCGGCCCGAAATGGCGTTTCTGTACGATTCGCTACGGATTTTCGGCGCTCAGCCGCCGCCCGACGCGATGCCGCGACTGGCCGCGCGCCGCTACGACCTAGAGCGGGTGCGCGAACGGCTCACGATGCCGATCCTGTGCCTGGCCGGCGAGGAGGACGCGCTGATTCCGCCCGCCGCGCTCAAGATCCTGGCCGAGACGGCGCTGCCCAAGGCGCGCTTCGCGGCCGTGCCGCATTGCGGTCATTCGATCTACTTCGAGTGTCCGGAAGTCTTCAATCAGTTGGTGCTCGGCTTCCTGCGCGAGATCGGCTACGGCGCGGCAGAGGAGCTGCGGTGACGCTTTCGACATACCAGCAGGGCCTGCGGCGGATGCTGGTCGATATGCACATCCCCGATTGGGATCCCGCGTTCCTGTCGAAATACGATCCGGCTGCGATGGCGGAGCGGTTCGAGCAGGCGCGCCTGAATGGAGTAATGATCTACTGCAAGTCGCACGCGGGGCTGTGCTATTGGCCGGCCAGGGCCGGCAAGATGCACGCCGGGCTTCACGGCCGCGATGTGGTCGGCGCTCTGCTTGGGCAACTTCGCGCGCGCGGCATCGCCGTTTGCGCCTACTACAGCATCGTGTTCGACAACTGGGCGGTCGAAGCTCATCCCGACTGGCGCCAGCGCACCATCGCGGGCAACGATTACCAGGGGCTGCTCCGTTACGGGCTGTGCTGCCAGAACCATCCGGAGTATCGCGCCTACGAGATGGCGCAGCTCGGCGATCTGCTCTCGCGTTACCAATTCGACGCGCTGTTCCTCGACATGATCTTCTGGCCGCTGGTCTGCGCCTGCGATCACTGCCGCGCCCGGTTTCGCGCCGAGGACGGCAAGGAGATTCCCGAAACCGTCGACTGGACTTCCGCGCACTGGTGCGGCTTTCAGGCTGCGCGCGAGCGATGGGCCGATGATTTCACCGCGCAACTGATGGCCCGCGCCAAATCGGTCGCGCCGGGTATCGCGGTCACGCACAATTTGGCGCCGGCGCTCGCCAACTGGGTGCTCGGCCAGCCGCTGGCGGCCTCGCGGCACGACACTTTTGTCGCCGGCGATCTCTATGGCGATCGTATCGAGCAACTGGTGGTCACCAGGCTGATGCTCCATCTGTCGGAAACCCGCCCGGCGGAATTCATGACCAGTTGTTGCGTGAATCTGGGCGATCATGTGCGGCTCCGCGATGAAGAGCAGATGCGTGCGCAGGCCGGCGCTGCGATCGCGAATTCGTCGGCGTTCCTTTTTATCGACGCGATCGATCCGGCCGGCACGGTCAATCCCGGCGTCTACGATCGGGTCGGCCGGGTGTTCGCCGCGACTGAGCCTTACGAGCCGTTCGTTGGCGGCGAACCGGTTGAAGATGTCGCGGTCTACTTCTCGTGGCATTCGCAGATGAACTTCAGCGAAAATGGGATGCGGCTGAGCAATGTCGGCCTGCCGGACCGCAGCTATCCGCATCTCGAGGGCGTCCGCGGCGCGTGCCGCGCTCTGCAGCGCGCGCATCTCCCGTTCGGCGTGATTACGCGCAGGCAACTCGGCTCGCTGGATCGCTTCCGCGCGATCGTTTTGCCCAACGTGCTGCGGATGGACCGCGAAGAGGTGGACGCGATCCGCGCCTACGTGCGCAACGGAGGGCGGATCTATGCGAGCCGCTACACGTCGCAGGTCGAAACCTCGGGCGACCGGCATCGCGACTTCATGCTCGCCGAGGTCTTCGGCGCGAGCTGCGAGGGCGAGGAAGCCGGCGCATTCGTATATCTGAAGCCGTCGGCTGAGCCGCTCGCGCAATGGATTGCGCCGCAGAATTTCCTGAGCTGCGCGGTCACCAGCGAGGTGTTCGGGCCGCCGCGTCCGCTGTGCGGTATACCGCGCCTTAAGCCTGGGCCGCGCGGCCGGACGCTCGCGACGCTGACCGTGCCCTATGGCTATCCGTCGCGGGGGAACGTGCTCGATCACAAGTGGGCGAGTATCCATTCGTCGCCGCCGTGGGACGACCTCGACGCTCCGATGATCGTGCGCAACGATTTCGGGTCGGGCCGGGCGGTGTACTCGGCGGCCGGCATCGAATCGCTCGAAGGCGAGGCTGCGGCGAAGACCTTTGTCGGCCTGGTGATGGAGCTGCTCGACGGCCGCCTCTCATTCAGCGCTGAGACCCATCCGTCGGTCTGGATGTCGGTATTCGACCAACGCGATCAAAATCGTCATCAGATGATGGCGAGCTTTCTGGATTATCAATCCGAGCTGCCGCCCGTGCCGGTGCCGGTTCGCTTCTCGATTCGGCCGCCGGCGGGAATGCGATTCACCGGCCTCCGCCTTGTTCCGGAGGGACGCGCGATTCCATTTACGATTGGCGACGGCGGCGCGATCGACGCCCGGCTCGACTCTGTCGGCCTGCTCGCGATGGTTATCGCGGAGTACGAGTAGCCAGGCATCCGCCGGTACTGTCCTGATAGCGCAGTACCCATCCGCCGAGTGCGTGGCCTACGCCAGATCCCGTTGTATCCATCGGCGTTTTGCGGCGTCTTATAACGATGTATTCGGTGCGGTGCCGGGATGTCGTGGGGGCTCTTCGCCCTGCGGTCCCGCCCGCCAGGCAAGACCTTGGCCGTGCTGGCTGAGGGTGCGATCATAGCGTCGGAGCTTCGATGGCAGATCAATTGGAAACGATGTACTCGGCTCAGGGAGAGCAGATCCGAACGGGGACCGCGACCGGCGCGAGGCGATGGTGGGTGTGGGCGGTCGCGGCGCTGATCCTGGCCGCGATCGGGTACTTCCTGCTGACCCGGAATAGCGCAGGCCATGCCACCTCGGGCGACTCGCCGGCGATGGCGCGCCAGAGCGTCCCGGTCACGGCCGAGCCGGCCAGACTCGGCGACTTTCAGCGCTACCTGACGGCGCTGGGCGCGGTGACGCCGTTCAATACGGTTACGGTCAGGACCCGCGTTGACGGCCAGCTCGATTCGGTCAATTTCAAGGAAGGGCAGTTGGTCAAGCAAGGTGAGCTGCTGGCACAGATCGATCCGCGTCCGTACCAGGCCGCGCTGGAGCAAGCCCAGGGGCAGCTTGCCAAGGACAAGGCTTCGGCGGAATACGCGCGCGTGACGCTGGCCCGCGATAAAGAGCTGTTGAGGGAAAACGTCATCTCCCAGGATACGATCGACAGCCAGAGCTCGATCGTGGGTCAGTACCAGGGCGCGATAGAAACCGACCAGGCGAATATCGATACCGCCAAACTGAACCTGATCTACAGCCGTATCACTTCGCCGTTGACCGGACGAATCGGTTTGCGGCTGGTCGATCCCGGTAACATCGTGCACGCGACCGATACCAACGGGATCGCGGTGATCACGCAGCTTCAGCCGATCGCGGTGCTGTTCAGCATCCCCGAGGACGACTTGCCCAAGGTGCTGAGCGATCTGAAGCTTGGGAACCAGTTACCGGTCGACGCTTGGGATCGCGATCTCAGGGAGAAGCTGGCGGCCGGTTCGCTGCTGACGTATGACAACCAAATCGATCCTACGACCGGTACCATTCGTCTCAAAGCTACTTTTCCCAACCTCGATAATTCGCTGTTCCCCAACCAGTTCGTCAACATGAAGCTGCTGGTGGAGACCGACCGCGGCGCCGTTATCGCACCTGCGGCGGCGGTCCAGCGCAGCTCGATCGGGACCTTCGTTTACGTCGTGAAACCCGACCAGACGGTTGACGTGCGCAAGGTCACCGTCACCGCGATGCAGGGTGACATCGCTTCGATCAAGGATGGATTGCAGGTGGGCGAGAAGGTTGTCACCGACGGCGTGGACAAGCTCCAGCAGGGCTCCAGGGTGCGCGTTCAGTCCGCTCCGGGCGGCGCGAGCGCCCAGATAACCCATCAATGAAGACAGCTCCCCTAATGGTGAAGCCGGCCTCTCGAACGGTGAAGATAGCCCCTCAATGAACCCGTCGCGCATCTTCATCCTGCGGCCGGTGGCGACCTCGCTGTTGATGGTCGGCATCGTACTGGCCGGCTTGTTTGCCTACAAAATGCTCCCGGTGTCGGCGCTGCCGGAGGTCGATTACCCGACCATCCAGGCGCTCACGTTTTATCCCGGCGCGAGCCCCGACGTGATGGCTTCGTCGGTGACGGCGCCGCTCGAGCGCCAGTTCGGCCAGGTGCCGGGCCTCAACCAGATGACGTCGAACAGCTCGTTCGGCAGCTCGCTGATCACGCTCCAGTTCGACCTCGATCTCAACATCGACGTGGCCGAGCAGGAGGTGCAGGCGGCGATCAACGCCGCTGCGACCTATCTACCGGCCGACCTGCCGAACCCGCCGGTCTACAGCAAGATAAATCCTGCCGACGCGCCGATCTTGACGCTCGCGCTGACCTCCAGCGTGTTGCCGCTGGCGCAGGTGGAAGACCTGGCCGACACCCGGCTGGCCCAGAAAATTTCGCAGTTGCCGGGGGTCGGGATGGTCAGCATCAGCGGCGGACAGAAGCCGGCGGTGCGGGTGCAGGCCAATCCCACCGCGCTGGCCAACCTGGGCTTGACGCTCGAGAACCTCCGCACCGCGATCGCGGCGGCCAACGTCAACGAGGCGAAGGGCAACTTCGACGGCATGCATCAGGCGTACACCATCGATGCCAACGACCAGTTGCTGACCAGCAAGGAATACAAGCCGCTGATTGTGGCCTACCACAACGGCGCGCCGGTGCAGCTTCGCGACGTGGCAAATGTGATCGACAGCGCCGAGAACGTCAAGGAGGCGGCGTGGATGAACACCACGCCGGCCGTGATCGTCAACGTTCAGCGCCAGCCGGGCGCGAATATCATCGCGGTGGTCGATCGGATCAAGGCGCTGATGCCGCAACTGCGAAGCTCGCTGCCCGCTTCCGTGCAGGTCGTCGTGCTCACCGATCGGACCACCACGATTCGCGCCTCGGTGGCCGACGTGCAGTTCGAGATGCTGCTCACGGTCGCGCTGGTGGTGATGGTCATGTTCCTCTTCCTGCGCAACTTCTCGGCCACCGTCATCCCCAGCGTCGCGGTGCCGCTCTCGCTGATCGGAACTTTCGGCGTGATGTACCTGCTCGGCTACAGCCTGAACAACCTGACCCTGATGGCGCTGACCATTTCGACCGGCTTCGTGGTCGATGACGCGATCGTGATGATCGAGAACATCTCGCGCTTTATCGAGGAGGGCGATGCGCCGCTCGAGGCGGCGCTGAAGGGCTCCCAGCAAATCGGCTTCACGATCGTGTCGCTGACGGTCTCGTTGATCGCCGTGCTGATCCCGCTGCTGTTCATGGGCGATATCGTCGGGCGCCTGTTCCGCGAGTTCGCGATCACGCTCGCCGTGACGATCCTGGTCTCGGCGATCGTCTCGCTGACCCTGACGCCCATGATGTGCGCGAAGCTCCTGCGGCATCGCCCGGCCGCCCAGCAGGGCAGGCTCTATCGTTACACCGAGCGCGGCTGGGTGTGGACCATCGAGTTCTACGGCCGCACGCTGCGCTGGGTGCTCGACCACGAGACCGAGACGCTGGCGATCGCCGTCGCCACACTGGTCCTGACGATCGTGCTCTATATCGTCGTGCCGAAGGGCTTTTTCCCGGTTCAGGATACGGGCGTGATTCAGGGCGTGTCGGAGGCGCCGCAGAGCATCTCGTTCGACGGAATGGTCGATCGGCAGCAGCAGTTGGCGCGGGTGATCCTGACCGACCCGGCGGTCGAGAGCCTCTCGTCGTTCATCGGGATCGACGGGACCAACACGACCATCAACAGCGGACGGCTCCTGATCAACCTGAAACCGCTTGACCAGCGCAGGGTAGGCGTCAGCGAAATAATCGACCGGCTGACGCCCAAGCTTGCCGCGGTGCGGGGGATCACGCTGTTTCTGCAGCCGGTGCAGGACCTGACCGTGGCCGATCGTATCAGCCGGACGCAATATCAATACAGTCTGGAGGATGCGAGCGCGGCCGAGCTGGCCACCTGGGCGCCCCGGTTCGTTCAGAAGCTTCAGACCCTGCCCGCGCTTCAGGATGTCGCGAGCGACCAGTTGAGTGCCGGTCTCGAGGCGCGCCTGGTGATCGATCGCGGCACCGCATCCCGGCTCGGCATCACTCCGCAGATGATCGACAACACGCTTTACGACGCGTTCGGGCAGCGCCAGGTGACGACCATGTTCACCCAGTTAAACCAGTATCACGCGGTGCTGGAAGTCGCGCCCGAGTTTCAGAATAACCCCAAAGAGCTCGACGACATCTACATCACTTCCACCAGCGGTGGCGAGGTGCCGCTGAGCGCCTTCACGCGCTACGAGCAGGACACCACCCCGCTGATCGTCAATCATCAGGGGCAGTTTCCGGCCGTGACGGTTTCGTTCAACCTCGCTCCCGGCTACTCGCTGGGCGACGCGGTTGACGCGATCGACGCCGCATCGAAGGATCTCGCGATGCCGCTCAGCGTGCAGGGAGCCTTTCAGGGCACCGCGCAGGCCTTTCGGGCTTCGCTCTCGAACGAGCCGATTCTGATCCTGGCCGCGCTGATTACGGTCTATATCGTGCTGGGCGTGCTGTACGAAAGCTACATCCATCCGGTCACGATTCTCTCCACGCTGCCGTCGGCCGGCGTCGGCGCGATTCTGGCCTTGCAGCTCTGCCGGACCGATCTGGGCGTGGTGGCGCTGATCGGGATCATCCTGCTGATCGGCATCGTCAAGAAAAACGCGATCATGATGATCGACTTCGCGCTCGAAGCGCAGCGCAAAGAGGGCAGGGCGCCGCTCGACGCGATCTACCAGGCGTGCCTGCTGCGCTTCCGGCCGATCATGATGACCACGATGGCGGCGCTGCTGGGCGGCTTGCCGCTGGCGCTCGGCACCGGCACCGGCTCCGAGCTCCGCCGTCCGCTTGGAATCGCGATCGTGGGCGGCCTGCTCGTCAGCCAGATCCTCACGCTCTACACCACGCCGGTGATTTTTCTTTTCTTCGACCGGCTCGCCGCGCGATTCGTAAAGCCGCAGGCCGGCGAAGCTTATCAGGAATCCATTCCGTTCCAGGCCTCATGATCGAGGTTTTCATCAGGAACTCGGTCGGCACGACCCTGCTGACGATCGCGCTGGCGCTCGCGGGCATAGTCGCGTTTCGGAGCCTGCCGGTTTCGCCGCTGCCCCAGGTCGAATTCCCGACCATCCAGGTGCAGGCCAACCTTCCCGGCGCGAGCCCGGAGACCATGGCCTCCTCGGTTGCGACGCCGCTGGAGCGGGAGTTCGGGCGGGTCGCGGGGGTGACCGAGATGACCTCGGCCAGCTCGCTGGGCGCGACCGCAGTGGTTTTGCAATTCGACTTGAGCCGTAACATCGACGCCGCGGCGCGCGACATTCAGGCGGCGATCAACGCGGCTCGCGGCCAGTTGCCGACCACGTTGCCGAACAATCCTACTTATCGCAAGGTCAATCCCGCCGACTCGCCGATAGTCATTCTCGCGCTGTCCTCGCCGACCCAAAGCCCCGGGCAGATGTACGACGTGGCTTACTCGATCCTTTCGCAGAAGCTCTCGCAGGTGGAGGGCGTCGGCCAGGTGATCGTGGGCGGCAGCGCGCTGCCCGGCGTGCGCGTCGAGCTCAACCCGACTCAGTTGAACAGCTATGGGATCGGACTCGAGGACGTCCGCAGCATGCTGGCCAGCTCCAATGCGAATCGGCCCAAGGGCGAGATCGCGAGCGCCGCCACGGCGATCGGGCTCTCCAGCACCGATCAGCTCCTCAAGGCCGATCAGTACCGGCCGTTGATTGTGACTTACCGCAACGGGGCGCCGGTCGGCCTGTCGAGCGTCGCCGGGGTGGTCGATTCGGTGGAAGACGTTCGCAACGCCGGATTCGTCGACGGCAAGCCCGCCGTGATGATCATCATTTTCCGCCAGCCCGGCGCGAATATCATCGATGCGGTCGACCACGTGCGAGCGGTGCTGCCGCAGTTGCGGGCCTCGATTTCGCCCGCGATCCATATCGAGGTCGTGCTCGACCAGACCCAGACGATCCGGGCCTCGGTGCACGACGTCGAGTTCACGCTGTTGTGCTCGATCATGCTGGTCGTGATGGTGGTCTTCCTGTTTCTGCGCGACTTCCGCGCGACTGCGATTCCCGGCGTGGTGGTGCCGCTTTCGCTGATCGGGACGGTCGGCGTGATGTACCTGTGCGGGTTCAGTATCGACAACCTCTCGCTGATGGCGCTCACGATTTCGACCGGATTCGTGGTCGACGACGCGATCGTGGTGGTCGAGAACATCTCGCGCTACCTGGAGCAGGGCCACTCGCCGTACCGGGCCGCGGTCGAGGGCGCGAAAGGGATCGGATTCACGGTGGTCTCGATCAGCACCTCGCTGATCGCGGTGTTCGTTCCGATCCTGCTGATGGGCGGACTGGTCGGCAGACTGTTCCGCGAGTTTGCGATCACGCTTTCCGCCGCGATCATGGTCTCGATGGTTATTTCACTGACCACGACGCCCATGATGTGCGCCAAGCTTCTCAGACCGGTCGCCGAGCGGGCGCGCGGGCGCTTTTACCAGGCGAGCGAAGCGGCGTTCGACTGGCTGATCGCGCACTACGAGACCAGCCTGGGATGGGGCCTGCGTCATGCGCGCCTGATGCTCGCGATTTTCTTTGCGACGCTGGCGGTCAATATCTATCTCTTCGTCATAATCCCCAAGGGGTTTTTTCCGCAGCAGGACAACGGACGCCTGATCGGCGCGGTGCAGGCCGACCAGGACACCTCGTTCCAGGCGATGCGCAACCATCTGATCGAGTTCGTCGGGATCATCAGGAAGGACCCGGCCGTCGACCACATTATCGCGTTCACCGGATCGAACGGCGGCGGCACCAACACGGCGCGCATGTTCATCACGCTGGCGCCGCGCGACCAGCGCAAGATCAACGCCGACCTGGTGATCGGACGGCTGCGCAAGGAGGTCTCGCGAATCTCCGGCGCTAGTCTTTACCTGCAGGCCTCGCAGGATTTGCGCATCGGAGGCCGCTCCGGAAACGCGCAGTATCAGTTCACCCTGCAGAGCGATGATCTGGATCTGCTCAACCAGTGGGGGCCGAAGATGCTGGCCAAGATGCGGTCGATTCGGCAGATTACCGACGTTAACAGCGATCAGAGCAACAACGGCCTCGATGCCGCGCTCGTGATCGATCGGAGAACCGCTTCGCGGCTCGGGATCACGCCGAAACTGATCGACGATACCTTGTACGACGCGTTCGGGCAGCGGCAGGTATCCACGATGTATACGCAGTTGAATCAGTATCACGTCGTGATGGAGGTTGCGCCGCAATTCTGGCAGAACCCCGACACCCTGCACGACATCTATGTGCGCACCACCGCCGGCGCCGAGGTTCCGCTGAGCGCGTTCACCCACTACCAGCCCTCGACCACGCCGCTGGCGGTGAATCATCAGGGGCAGTTCCCGGCGGTGACCATTTCGTTCAATCTGGGGCCGGGGGTGGCGCTCGGCGACGCCGTAAAAATAATTTCCGACGCCGCCAAACAGATCGGCCTGCCGGCCGCAATCGACGGCACCTTTCAGGGCACGGCGCAGGCCTTTCAGTCTTCGCTGGCGAGCGAGCCGATGCTGATCCTGGCCGCTCTGCTGACGGTCTACATCGTGTTGGGAATTCTATACGAAAGTTACATCCATCCGGTCACGATCCTCTCGACCTTGCCGTCGGCCGGGGTCGGAGCGCTGCTGGCCTTGATGATCTTCCACAACGAGCTGACCGTCATCGCGTTGATCGGGATCATCCTGCTGATCGGCATCGTCAAGAAGAACGCCATCTTGATGATCGACTTCGCGCTGGAGGCGGAGCGTTCGCAGGGTAAGTCCTCGATCGACGCGATCTACCAGGCGTGTCTGCTGCGCTTCCGGCCGATCATGATGACCACGATGGCGGCGCTGCTCGGCGGATTGCCGCTCGCGCTCGGCAACGGCACCGGCTCGGAGTTGCGCCGTCCGCTCGGTATCGCGATCGTTGGCGGATTGCTCGTGAGCCAGGTCCTGACGCTGTACACGACCCCCGTGATTTATCTGTACATGGACGGCCTGCGTCTGTGGGGACTGCGAGTGTTCAAGCGAGGCGGCACCGAGACCGCGCCGTCGGTGGCCCGGGCCTGAAGCAATTCTGAGAATAGTTTTGGGAATTGTAGTGGGTCGGTCTGACGTGTCGTAGCAGGAGCCTTCAAGATCGTTACTCCCGCGCGGACCGGCGAGACGCGGGCCCTACTTCGGAAATTCCAAAGGCTCCGAAGTAGGACCGGCGTCCCGCCGGTCATTTTCTTGCGCGGTTGCCGCGCGCGAGGAATCCCGGATTCGGAACCTTCTCTACCGCATCGCGACTCTTTCAAGCCGCCGGAGCGCCGTGTCGCCGCGGGCTAGGAGGCGCGCCAGATGCGCGAGCGCCTTCAAATCGCGCACGCCGATCGCGATCTCCGGGGCGATCAGCAGATTCACCTCGGGCGGAAGCTCGCGCGCGAATCGCGCGACCCGCTCGATATCGCCCAGCGCTTGAGCGCGATAGCTTTCCAGTCGGTCCACCAGCGTGCTGACGCCCGGGTCGCCGGGCAAATCGGCCGCGAGCGTCGAGCGCAGCCTGCCGATTTCCTCCAGATGGCCGGGCAGATGGGCGCGCGCGCCGTCTGCGCCGCCGGCGATCTCTTCCAACGAGGTCTCGTCGAGGAATCGGTTGATCACTATCGCCGACAGCCGCAGGCCTTCGGCCCGCATTTCTTCGATCAGCTCCCGCGCCTGATTCAGCCGATCTTCCTCGGCGGTCGTGACGAGCACGAAGCGGACCGCCGGCGAGTGAAGCAGCGCTTCGGTCTTGTGCAGCCGCTCGACCATCGCATCGACGGTCTCAGCGGCGGCGGCAAAGAACTCCGATATTGACGTAAGGACGTTTGCGCCGGCGAAACGCTCCAGCTCGCGGACCACGAATCGCGCCGCGCGGCTCGCGAGCTTCATCGCGAATTTGCTCGCCGACAGGTACGGCCGGAACAGCCATCGGGCGGCGCGCGTATCGAGCAGGCGCGCCAGCCGCGCCGGTGCGTGCAGAAACTCAAACGCGTGCGCGGCGGGCGGTGTGTCAACGATCTCCAGCTCGAAATCGCCCGCGGTATGCAGATCGTAGAGCTGCTCCAGTGCGGCATAAGCCTCCGAGCCGGCGAACTGCCCGGTGAGGCTTCGATAGAATGGGTTGTCGAGGATTCGCCGCTTGGTCTCGGGGTCGGGCGCGAATTGCTCGACCATCGCGTCCCACGCGCCCTTCACGTCCAGCACCATCGCGGAGAGCCGCAGTTTCGGATCGAGCCCCGCGGCCTTCAGACGCGCCGCGCCGAGACCTTTGGGGCGGCCGCCCAGGCGCTCGAGCCCGAGCGCGTCACGCAGCCGCTTGGCCGGATCGACGGTTATGAGCGCGGTGTTGATACGCGCGCCGGCCGCGGCGATTCCGAGCGCGGCGGCGACGGTGGTCTTCCCGACCCCGCCGGTGCCGAGCATGATCACGACCGATCCTTTCTCGAGCAGGTCTGTGATCGAATTTCGCACCGAATTTGGCACCGAATTCACCATGGCGCAGTCCGCGCGCCAAGATAGCAGTTAGCGCGCCGCCAAACATCGCCCCGACGACCGGACGATCTTCTGTCGGCCACTGCTGTGAAGAGAACCACGCGCACCGGCTTCCGGCGCGCGCGATGCGGGTCTAAACTGTGATCATCGCGGGGGTGGTGTGGATGGTTGAGTATCTGCCCATTTATCTGATCATCGGTGAGTTGATCCTGACCGTCGTCGTCCTGGTTGCTGTTTTCAGGTTCGCGCGGACCGCGGGCAGACTGGCTGCCACCGCGGTCGAGCCGCTCGCGCAACGCCTCGAGTCGATCCGCGAAGACCTGGCCGGCAAGTTCTCGGGCGCGACAGCCGACATGGCCCAGCGCCTGGAGAAAACCGGCGGCGACCTGCGCCAGGAGCTAACCGATCGGACCCACGCCGAGTTCAACGCACTTCGCGACTCGATCGGCGGTCACCTCGCCAGCGGGCGTGAAGAGCAGGGTCGCGCGCTCAAGCTGGAGATCGAGGCGCTTACCAATGAGACGCGCAAGGGCCTCGAGGCGATTCGCCAGGAGGTCGACCAGAAGCTGCTCGCAATCGGAAAGGAAGTGCAGGGCAAGCTCGATCAGAATATCCGCGAGGGCTTTCAGCAGTTCGAGAAAGTTCAGCAGCATCTGCAGGCCGCGCAGGAACAGCTCAAAAACGTCAGCGCGATCGGTTCGTCGATCAACGATCTCAACAACCTGCTCAAGCTGCCGCATCTGCGCGGCCGGTTCGGCGAAGCGAGCCTCGAACGGCTGCTCGAAGACTTCCTGCCGGCCACGATGTACGAGCTGCAGGCGCATTCCGGCCAGAACGGACAAAGCCGGCCCGATGCCGTCATCAAGTTTCCCGACTGCGTCCTTCCGATCGACGCGAAGTTTCCGCGCGAGCAGGTCCTGCCGCTGTTCGAGAGCAGTGGCGAGGCCGAGTTGGCCGCGGCACGCGAGCAGTTCGCGCGCGTGATCAAGGAGCAGGGCCGTAGAATCGCCGGCTATATCCATCCCGAGAACGGCACCACCGACATGGCCCTGATGTACCTACCGAGCGAGACGCTCTACATGGAGACGATCCTGAACGGCGAGCTCAGCGAATGGCTCAACAAGCAGAGGATCTTCCCGGTCTCGCCGAACACGCTGATCGTGACGCTGCAATCGATCTCGATGGTCTTCAAGATGTACCAGTTCGCCAAGAGCTACGAGCAGGCGACCGAAGAGTTGGCCAAGGCGCAGAAGACGTTCGCGTTTTTCGAGGGCAAGTTCGAGGAAATCGGCAAGTCGCTGGTCAAAGCGCAGGAGGCCTACGGCGTCGCGTCGGGCCATCTGACGCGCTATCGCAGCCGCGTCGTCAGCCTGAGCGGCGAGCCGATCCCGGAGATCGAGCCGGGTCGCGTCCCGGAGGACCAGCCCCCGTGAAGGCACTCTGGGATGCGCCGCGTAGGATGTAAAGATGACAAACGTATTGCGCCAGGGGACGCTCATGAACGAGGGTAGAAAAGCCGAAGCCAAGTTGACGCCGCCGGATGCCCGGTACCCGGGTCAAGCAGTGCTCCGAATGTTTGCTGAGCCTGAGACGAGCGCTGCCGAGCCTAAGAGGAGCGCCTTGGACCGGGCGCAGGACTTGATCTGCGACGCTTGGGAAGCGCGGGGCCGCGCGCGCATCGCGCTGGCCCGCAAAGCGCTTGAAATCTCGCCTGATTGCGCGGACGCCTACGTGCTGCTGGCGGAAAATACGGGGTCTCTTAAGCGTGCGCTCGAACTCTACGCAGCGGGCATGGAAGCCGGTGAGCGCGCCATCGGCCAAAGTACATTCAAAACGGACGTGGGTCATTTCTGGGGGCTGCTCGAGACCCGCCCATACATGCGTGCCCGCGCCGGTTTCGCGCGCTGTCTTTGGGCGACTGAAAGGCGCAAGGAAGCCATAGAGCACTACCGGGATATGCTAAGGCTCAACCCCAACGACAATCAGGGCCTTCGCTACCTTCTGGCCGCGTGCCTCATCGAGCTCGGCTGCGACGAAGAACTCGCAGATCTACTCGACGCTTACGAGGACGATGCTACAGCGGAGTGGGCCTATGCGAGGTTCCTTCTCGTTTTCCGAAAGCACGGTGACAGCGATGAGTCGCGCCGCGCGCTAGCCGATGCTCTCGAAACAAACCCGCACGCACCCATTTACCTGTTTGGGTTGGAGAAGCTGCCACGACGGCTCCCGGATTGCGTCGGCTTCGGCGACGAAAGCGAAGCGGTCTCCTACGTGGCGAACAATTTGGGTGGCTGGATGGTGAACGAAGACGCCCTTGAGTGGCTCGTTCGACAGCTTGAGGCCAGCCAGCCCTAGCCCGCTAACTGCGTGGTGAGAATCGCGACGCTGGGCGCGATTGCGCTGGCCGCGCTGTTCGCAGCCTATCTCGCGCTGCTCGCGTTTCCGTACCCGCTGTTCGGCTACGAGACTACGTACCAGAACATCAGCGTCTACTCCGATCGGCCGATATCTGCGGCGTTGCCCTCAGTGCTGAGCATCGCCGAAGATCGTCTGCGCAAATCGCCGCTCAACGATCCTGCGATGCATCACCAGGTGTTCATCTGCAATGACAACTGGCGATTCGCGCTCTTCACGAATATCGATCGGAACGTTGGCGGCCTGAATCACACCTGGCTCAATCACAACATCTTCCTGCGCGGTGCGAACATCGACCACAACCGGCTGCTCGGTCCGCGCGGAAACGAAGTCCCCGGCGAGCGCACGCTCTCTTATTACTTCGCGCACGAGATCACCCACTCGTTGGAGGTCACGTACCTCGGCCGCTACGCGTACATCATGCTGCCGCAATGGAAAAAAGAAGGCTACGCCGACTATGTCGGCAAGGACGGCGACTTCAATTTCCGCGCGCAACTGGCCGACTTCCAGCACGACGCGCCCGAAATGGATCCGCACGGTTCGGGCCTGTACCGGCGCTACAATCTGCTCGTGAGCTACGTGATGGACATCAAGGGCGTCAGCGCGCAGGCGATGCTGAAGGAGCCTTTCGACCAGGCTGCTCTGGAACGGGAACTTCGCGCGATGAAGTGAGGAGCGCCGATGTTTTCTCCGGATCCGCGCTCGGCCTGCTCCGCGTCTGAGGGCGGCGGCGCCTTAAGCTGGCTGTGCTCCGTCGAGGGCCAGATCCTCCCGGATCGCCTTTTTATCCGTTTATTCCGAGATCCTTCAGCAAGGCCTTCAGGTGCCGATAAGACCTAAGGAGGCTGCCTCGGTTCCCCCAATTATTGGACTCATCTTCCACATTCGGGTGGATGAAAGTCCCCTTGATGAAGCATTCCGGGTCCGCGATTCTGCCCTGTGTGAGTTCCCAATCACCATCGAAAACAAGCTCGAAGGAATCAACGAATCGGGCGACCGCGTCCAATAGGGCTTTTCGCTCTTTACCCGGGATTTCCATTCTAGCCTCCTGAGGTTCCTCTCATCTTTTTTTGCAAACGGGAAGTTGTGAGGACGTTTTTAGACGTCCTGCTCGTGCCGTTGAATACGCAGGGTTGCGCTTTAGAAGCCCTCGTTCCGACAGAAGTCGGCGAGCGTCATCGTCTGGAACGTCGCCGCGTCGCTTTTTGCGCTACCGCGACGATAGATGACCTTGGTCAGTCTATCGAGGTCCTTCGCATAGCCATAGGAAGTAAAGGATTGGGCCGCCTTCGGGTCTCTATCGATGCTTGTGCAGAACGAAAGAAGTTCCGGTTCCGGGAACGGTTCAGTGTCCTTTCGCCGACAAAAGTCGGCCATTGTCTCGTCGGGCGGTGCCTTGGTGTTGTAGTAGAGGATATCGTTTACCACAGTTGTAGTCCGATGGAGAAGGTCCGAAACGCGAGCCGATGGGTCGGCAACGTTGGCGCAGAAGTCCCGCAGCAATTCCGTCTCAGTGCTCCAGTCGTCGGGACCTAGTGCCGCATCCGCGG
>Ga0209415_10009802_pt1 | contig 16391 bp, 15 predicted proteins | sample PeaSoiSIISIP2007_FD_187696 | JGI IMG/M metagenome (GOLD analysis project Ga0209415, IMG submission 187696) | Peat soil microbial communities from Weissenstadt, Germany - SII-SIP-2007 (SPAdes) (version 2) | ecosystem: Environmental > Terrestrial > Soil > Wetlands > Peat | place: Germany...
GGCGAAGCCTACATGGATGGGCGCATGAGCTTCGAGAACTCGACGCTGCGCGATTTCCTCACGCTCTTCTCGGTGAACCGCCTCAAGCTCGGCTCCTATCCGCTGCAGAAGGTGCTGCGCAAGATCTCGCGCGGATTGAAGCGCTTCCAGCAGGCCAACCCCGTCGGCAAGGCGGAGAAGAACGTCGCCCACCACTACGACATCGGCAACGACTTCTACCGCCTCTTCCTGGATAAGGGCATGCAATACTCGTGCGCCTACTTCACCAGCGACGAGGACACGCTCGAGGACGCGCAGCAGAACAAGCTCCGGCTCATCGCCGCAAAGCTCGGCCTCAAGCCCGGCCAGCGCGTGCTCGACATCGGCTCCGGCTGGGGCGACATGGCGCTCTATCTCGCGCATATCGAGAACGTGTCGGTGCTCGGCGTGACGCTGTCCAAGGAGCAATGCGCGCTGGCCAACGAGAAGGCCAAGCAACTCGGCGTTTCCGACCGCGTCCGCTTCGAGCTGCGCGACTACCGCAAGGTCTTGGAGACCTTCGACCGCATCGTCTCGGTCGGCATGTTCGAGCACGTGGGCGTCCATCACTACGGCGAGTTTTTCGCCAAGGTGAACGAGCTGCTGGCGCCCGACGGCGTCATGCTGCTGCACTCGATCGGCCACATGAGCCCGCCCGGCACCGCATCTCCGTGGCTGCGCAAGTACATCTTCCCCGGCGCCTACTCGCCCGCACTGTCGGAGGTCTTCACCGCGGTGGAGCAGAACAGCCTCTGGGTCACGGACCTGGAGTTCCTGCGCGTCCATTACGCCCGGACGCTGGCGCAGTGGGAGAAGCGGTTCCAGGCGAACCGCGCGCAGGTCGCGCGCATGTACGACGAGCGCTTCTGTCGCATGTGGGAGTTCTATCTCATCAGCGCCGAGATGATGTTCTGCACCGGCAGCCAGCTCGTCTTCCACATGCAGCTGGCCAAGAAGCGCGACGCCGCTCCCATCGTGCGCGACTACATCACGGACGTGCAGAGGACGTACGTGCAGCGCGAGCGGCTGGCGGCGCACGAGGCGTGAGAGGATGCGGCGCGGCGCCTACATATTGCCGCCGGAGGCCTTGCGCAGGAAATGCCCGGCCGCGACTCCACGCAGGAGCGCCAGCCGATAGCTCGCCACCACGTCCGGGTGGTCCCAGCCGCCCTGCGGCCAGCTCTGCTCGAGCCGGTCGAGCCGCGCCACGTCGAGCGTCAGCGCCGCGAGATCGTTCGATTTGAGGCGCCCGATCTCGTCGCTGAGCGCCGCGCGCGCCGCCGTAAGGCCCTCGTGCCAATCGATCGCCTGCAGGCCGCGGCGGCGCTCCTCGAGCACGGGGCGGGGCAGGAGGCCGGCAAATGCCTGCTTTACCAGCGCACGCGGAACGCCGTTGCGAAGGTACTGATCGAGGGGCACGCGCAGACAATATTCGATCAGGCGCTGGTCGGAGGTGGGGTCGCGAAAATCGACTCCCCAGCCGGCGAGGACGGCCTTCTTGTAGCGTCCCATGTCGACGCGGCCCAGCACCCACAGCCGCGCTGCGACGCTGTTCCCCCACGGACGGTACAAGAAATCAAGACCGCGCTCGCGGGCCTTCTGCTGCAGCCGGAATTCCTCGATCCGGTCGGAGCGGGTGGCCGTGTACTCCAGGAGGTCAGGGTCGTTCCTGCCGACGCATTTCATGGCCAGGCGCCAGATCGCGAGCGGCACGTGCGGTCCGAGCGCTTGGCCCACGGCGCCGCGGAAGCTTAGAAATCCGTTGGCGGCCAGAGCCCGGCTCTCGCGCCACAGGCTAAGCAGGTGACCTCTCCTCAGGAGCTGCGACAGCCGCTCGAAGCCGTTGTAGCTGGCCGTCATGTTGCCCATCGCCCCGGTCAGCACCACCGTGAGCCGCCGCTCGCGCATGCTCTGGAAGATGGTCCGGTCCCAGACCCAATTGCAGAGATTGAGCATGGGCCCGTCGAACAGGTGATAGATGCGGTCGAGATCCTCGATCGGCGAGACGCCTCCGCTGCGAATGAGAACGTGCTCGATGTTGGGGTACATGGCTGCCGTCATCGCGGCGAGCGGGCCTTCATCCGCGATGCGGTCGGGCGGTGTCGCCCCGTCGTAGCCTCGACGCGGAACGGAGGTGAAGGCGGTAACCTCGCCGCCCTCGGCGGCGAGCAGGCGGGCCGCTGTCACCGTCACCGCCGAGCTGTCGAGGCCGGCGCTCAGATGCGTCGCCACGCGACCGCTGGTTCCGCGCAGGCGGGCGCGCGTGGCGGCTTCGAGGTGGTGCCGCAGCCCGTCCGCGTATTCGCGCTGATCCTTCAGCTCGAGCGGCGTCGTGTCCGGGTGCCACCACCGGCGCGTCGAGGCGCGGCCGTCGCTGGCGATGACCGTCAGGTGCCCTGCCTCGATCCTGCCGATACCCTTGTAGAAGCTGCGCTCTCCGCTTTCGGGCAGCAGCGCGATGAACTCGGCGACGCGCTCGTCGTCGGGCGCGTTGGGAATGTCGGGAATGGCGTGCAGGCCCTTGGGCATCGACGCGAAGGCGAAGAACTTGTCGGCGCAGTGGTAGTGCAGGGGCCTCAGCCCAATGCAGTCGCGCGCCAGGATCATGCGCCGGCGCGCGGGCTCCCAGACGGCGAACGCGAATTCCCCGACAAGGTGCTGAACGACGTCCTCGTTCCAGCGCTCGAAGGCCGCGAGCAGGATCTCGGAATCGGCCATCCTGGCCGCGCGGTCGGCGGCAAGCGCGAGCTTTCCGACGAGCTCGTCGCGGTTGTCGAGACGAACGTCGGCCACCATGGCCGCGCCGCTTGCTCCGACCAGCGGCTGGCGATCGAATTTGTCCTGGGGGAGCATGCGATAGAGCCGGCATCCGAGCGCGACTGCGCCTTCGTTCCATTGCGCGGGGGCGTCCGAGCCGTACATGGCCAATGCAGCGAGCATGCGCGTGCAGCTGGCATCCGCATCCGGACGGCCGTCGAAGCGCCAGAAGCCGGCAATTGCCGTCATCGCAGATCATCCCCGCTACTTGCCGGCACCTTTACTGAACTGGTGAGGATATCGGCGCCGGCGGACGCGCACGAGCCGACTCGCGCCGCATCCACAAGAATCGGGCCGTGCGTTCCTCGGACAAATTCCTTGATACTTGACGGGTTTCGCTAAAACCGTGCATCGCCTGGACCGGGCTGTTGATGCATGACGCGGATTGGCGCGTTCGCCTCCGCGATCTGGGTGCCCTGGCGACCTTCGAGGCCGAGAACCCGGTGCTGTTCGCGCGCATGTACAACGTTTGGTGCCGCAAGCCGTCGGCCTAGGTACGCTCGCCGACCTCGGGCTCGCCCTTGGGGGTCACGCTCGAGCGGATGAACGCCTCGGTCAGGTCCGGCGCGCACAGCTCGATGAAGCGGTAGGCGTAGCCGCGCAGGTAGCGGCCCTGGCGCACGGCGATGCGCGAGGTGTTGAGCGGGAACAGCCCAGTGGCGTCGATCAGCCGCAGCCCCGTGTCCCGCCCGGGCTCGAACGCCATCGAGGCGATGATGCCGATGCCGAGCCCCAGCTCGACATACGACTTGATGACGTCGGCATCGAGCGCGGACATGACGATGTCGGGGGCGAGCGCGGCCGAGGCGAAGGCCGCGTCGATCTTGCCGCGGCCGGTGAAGCCCTCGTTGTAGGTGATGAGCGGATATTCGGCGAGCATCTGCAAGGTCAGCGTCGGCTCGCGCTCGAGCGCGTGGCCCGCCGGCACGACGACGGCGTGGTGCCAGGAGTAGTAGGGGAAGGCCACGATGTCGGGCGCGTCGATCAGCGCCTCGGTGGCGACGCCGATGTCCGCCTGCCCGTCGAGCAGCATGCTCGCAATCTCCTTCGGGCTCGACTGGTGCAGCACCAGGCGCACCTTCGGGAACGACCTCTTGAACTGCGCGATCACGGTGGGGAGCGCGTAGCGCGCCTGCGTGTGCGTCGTGGCGACCACGAGCTCGCCCTGGTCGCTCTTGGCGAACTGCTCGGCGAGCCGCTTGATATTCTTGGCGTCGAGCAGCATGCGCTCGACGATGGCGACAAGCTCCTGCCCCGGCTCCGTCATGCCCAGGAGGCGCTTGCCGCGGCGCACGAAAAGCTCCACGCCCAGCTCGTCCTCGAGGTCCTTGATGTGCTTGCTGACGCCCGACTGCGAGGTATAGAGCGCGTTAGCGACCTCGGTCAGATTGAAGTTGCGACGTACGGTTTCGCGAATGATGCGAAGCTGCTGGAAGTTCACGAGCGCGCTCCGCGCTCGAATACGCGCAAGCGGCCGCTGACGAGGCGAACGGGCTGGCCGGTGGCGAGGTTGAGCTCGTTGAGCTTCTGCGGCGTCATCTCGACCTCGAAGTAGCGCGGCGCGTGCGGCGCACTGACGCCGTTGAGCGCCGAGAGCTCGACCCGCGCGACCGAGCCCAACCGCATGATGCGCTGCACCTTGGCCGCGATGCCGACGGGCGTGCCCGCCTGCTCGGGAATGATATCGATCTCGTGCGGACGCGCGAACGCGATCACCTCCTTGCCGTCGGTCAAGGCGCCGTTGGCGTTTGGGAGCACGTCGTTGCCGATGCGCAGGAGCGAGCCCTCGACGTGGCCGCTGAACTCGTTGACGGCGCCGAGGAAGGAATAGACGAATGGCGTCGCCGGGTTCGCGTAGACCTCGCGCACGGTCCCGGCCTGCTCCACCTTGCCCTTGTTCATGAGCACGAGCTGGTCGGCGAGCTCCAGCGCCTCCTCCTGGTCGTGGGTCACGAACAGCGAGGTGATGTGCAGCTCCTCGTGCAGGCGCCGCATCCAGCGGCGCAGCTCCTTGCGCACCTTGGCGTCGAGCGCGCCGAACGGCTCGTCGAGCAGCAGCACGCGCGGCTCGACCGCGAGTGCGCGTGCGAGCGCGATGCGCTGGCGCTGGCCGCCGGAAAGCTGCGCGGGATAGCGGTTGGCCAGCCAGTCGAGCTGCACCAGGTCCAGAAGCTGGTTGACGCGGCGGCGGATCTCGGCCTCGGGCGGGCGTTCGCGCGCGGGTTTTACGCGCAACCCGAAGGCGACGTTCTCGAACACGGTCAGATGGCGGAACAGCGCGTAGTGCTGGAACACGAAGCCGACCTTGCGCTGGCGCACGTGCGTGCCGGACGTGTCCTCGCCCTCGACGACGATCTTGCCCTCGTCGGCGAAGTCGAGCCCCGCGATGATGCGCAGGAGCGTCGTCTTTCCGCACCCCGAGGGGCCCAGCAGCGCCACGAGCTGCCCCGTCGGGATGTCGATGCTGACGCCGTCGAGCGCGACGAAGCGGCCGAACGACTTGCGGATGTTTTGGACTTCGATGCTCATGCGGTCTCTTCGATCTCGACGATGCTGTCTCCGGCCCGCCATTCGATCATAGTCTTGATCACGAGCGTCACCAAGGCGAGGAGGGCCAGGAGCGACGCAACGGCGAAGGCGGCGGCGAAGTTGTACTCGTTGTAAAGGATTTCGACGTGCAGCGGCATGGTGTTGGTCTGGCCGCGGATGTGGCCCGAGACGACCGAAACCGCGCCGAACTCGCCCATGGCGCGAGCATTGCAAAGTATCACGCCGTAGAGCAGGCCCCACTTGACGTTGGGCAGAGTGACGCGCGTGAACGTCTGCAGGCCGGAGGCGCCAAGCACCAGCGCCGCCTCCTCCTCGTCGCGCCCCTGCGCCTGCATGAGCGGGATGAGCTCGCGGGCGACGAACGGCACCGTGACGAAGATGGTGGCCAGCACGATGCCGGGAACAGCGAAGATGATCTTGATGTCGTGCTCGTAGAGCCATGGCCCGAACCAGCCCTGCGCGCCGAACACCAGAACGTAGATGAGGCCGGCGATCACGGGCGAGACCGAGAACGGCAGGTCGATCAGGGTGATCAGAAGCAGCTTGCCGCGGAAGTCGTGCTTGGCGACGGCCCACGCCGCGGCGATGCCGAACAGGACGTTGAGCGGCACCGCAATGGCGGCGGCCAGCAGTGTCAGGCGGATGGAGGAGAGCGCGTCCGGCTGTACGATCGCCTGCACGTAGGCGTGCCATCCCTTGCGGAACGCCTCGACGAATACCGCGATCAGCGGCAGCAGCAGGAAGCCAACGAAGAACGTAACCGATACGAGGATGACCGCCCACTTGACGAGGAACGGCTCGCGCGCGGCTGGGCTGTCCTCGAAGCGCGTAGCGCGCGAGCGCGGGGGGGCCAAGGTCGGTGCGACGACAACCATCAGCGGGCCTTCTCGCTCGAGCGCGCGCTCCAGGCCTGCAGGCCGTTGATGATGAGCAGCAGGATGAAGGAGATGACGAGCATGACGGCCGCGACCGCCGTGGCGCCGGGGTAGTCGTACTGCTCGAGCTTGGTGATGATGATGAGCGGGGTGATCTCCGACACCATCGGGATGTTGCCGGCGATGAAGATGACCGAGCCGTACTCGCCGACCGCGCGCGCGAACGCCAGCGCGAACCCGGTGATGAGCGCCGGGGCCAGCATCGGCAGCACGACGCGGCGGAAGGTCTGCAGGCGCGTCGCTCCGAGGCTCGCGGCCGCTTCCTCGAACTCGAGGTCGAGATCTTCCAGCACGGGCTGCACCGTGCGCACGACGAACGGCACGCCAATGAAGATGAGCGCGACCAGCACGCCGAGCGGCGTGAAGGCGACGTTGATGCCGAGCGGCTCCAGCCATTCGCCGAGCCAGCCGTTCTTGGCGTAGAGCGCGGTCAACGCGATGCCGGCGACGGCGGTGGGCAGCGCGAACGGCAGGTCGATCAGCGCGTCGACCAGTCGCCGCCCGGGAAAGTTGTAGCGAACGAGGGTCCAGGCCAGCATCAGCCCGAACACCACGTTGATGGCGGCAGCCAGAAGGGAGGCGCCGAAGCTCAGCTTATAGGAGGCGACCACGCGGGGCGAGGTCACGGCGGCCCAGAATTCGGCCGGACTCAGGTGCGAGGCCCTGAAGAACACCGCGGAAAGCGGGATCAGCACGATGAGCGACAGGTATCCGATGGTGACGCCCATCGAGAGGCCGAAGCCTGGAAGTACCCTGCGCACTTTTGCCCGCTGCATGGCGTGCGTCATCGCTACCCTGGATGGACCACGCTGCTTGCGTCAAGCGCCGAGGACTGCAGGTTCAAGGAGTTTAGCCCGCCGCAACACGCCTCATGTCGGCAGTTGATCGGCAGGCATTAGCGGCTCCCCCATGGTTAGCGAGGAAACCTAATGAGGCCTCCGTTCGGGGCGAACCACGAAGATGTGATTTCTATATTCGTCTCGCTGATAAGGGCGAGCGAGCTTCCGGCCTCGAGCTGCCTTTGTCCGTGCTCGCAGCTAGCCCCGCCTTAGCGGGCGGCCGCGAGCCGCTTCAATCCCGCCTCCAGGTCGGCCTTGAGGTCGTCCACGTCCTCGAGCCCGATGTGGAAGCGCAGTGCCGGCCCCTCGGCCTGCCAGCGCGTGGCCGAGCGATAGCCGCTGGGATCGAACGGGATGACGAGGCTCTCGTAGCCGCCCCACGAGAAGCCCATGCCGAAGAGCTGCAGGCCGTCGAGCATGGCCGCCAGCGCCGTCTGGCTCACGGGCTTCAGAACCACGGAAAAAAGGCCGCTGGCGCCGAGGAAATCGCGCTTCCAGATCGCGTGTTGGGGATGGCTCGGCAGCCCCGGATGCAGGACACGCGCGGCCTCGGGGCGCCCTTCGAGCCAGCGCGCCATCTCGAGCCCGGCGCGCTGGTGCTGTGCCAGCCGCGTCGCCAGCGTGCGCAGGCCGCGCATGCCGAGATAGGTCTCCTCCGAGCCGGGGCATACACCCAACAGCTCCTTGGTGCGGGCGATGTGCTTTGCCGCGCGTGCGTTCGAGGTGATGGCGCCGAGCATCGCGTCCGCGTGCCCGACGATGTATTTGGTCGCGGCGTCGATCACCACGTCGGCGCCGTGGTCGAAGGCGCGAAAGTAGAGCGGGGTCGCCCAGGTATTGTCGAGCAGCAGCCAGAGCTCGCGCCGCCTGGCCACCTCGGCGATGGCCGGGATGTCCTGCACCTCGAAGGTCTGCGAGCCCGGGCTCTCGGTGAAAATGAGCCGCGTGTTTGCCCGCAGCAGCTGCTCGATGCCGGCGCCCACGAGCGGATCGTAGTAGGTCGTCTCCACGCCGAGCTTGGCGAGCAGGCGGTCGCAGAAGTTGCGCGTCGGCGCATAGACGCTGTCGGAGACGAGAATGTGGTCGCCCGCCTCGACGAACGCGAAGATCGCCGTGCTCACCGCCTGATAACCCGACGCCGTGAGCGCCGTCGCAGCTCCGCCCGAGACCGTGGCGATCGCCTCCTCGAGCGCGCGCACGGTCGGAGTGCTGGTGCGACCGTACGTGTACGCCTGATCGCGCTTCAACAGCTTCTGCATGGTGGGGAAAAGCACCGTCGATCCGCGATAGACGGGCGGGTTCACGAAGCCGTGGCAGGCCTGCGGGTCGCGGCCGGAGTGGACGAGCTGGGTCGCGGGCTTGCGGGGGCGCGGCGGCTTCTTGTCGGAGGGTGACATCGGGCGGATCCTGATCGCCGCGGCAGGGGGCCCGTGTGGCGCAACTTTGCCTCGGGGTCAAGGCCTTGACCGCACGGCGTTTACGCGGGATTGGTGCGCCTCCTTGGGCGCGCGCCCTTTGCCCTCCTTGCGACCGCGGCGCAGGGCTGCCTTGCGCCCCGCCGGCCGCGGTCCCACACTGAATGCGACGTGATGAAAAAGCTCTACCAATCCCGCTGCTTTGTATCCGCGGTTCTTGGTGCGGGAGCCCTCTTCCTGACGCTGGCGCCCGCCGCCGGCGCCGGCACGACGCTCGACGCCATCCGCGCGCGCGGGAGCATCCTTTGCGGGATCGGGGAGCCGGAGCCTGGCTTTTCCGAGATCGGCGAGACCAGGGTGCGTTCGGGGCTCGACGTCGAGTTCTGCTCCGCCCTGGCGGCGGCCGTGCTCGGCTCCAAGGACGCGGTGAAATACTGGCCGCTCAGTCCCAACGATCGCTTCAAGACGCTGCAGGCGGGCGACGTGGACGTTCTGGCCCGCGGCGCGACGTGGACCTTGAGCCGCGACACCGAGCTCGGCGCGCGCTTTGCCGGCGTGCTGTTCTACGACGGCCAGGGTTTCCTCACCCGGCGGGGCAACGCGGTCGCGAGTGTGCTCGAGCTGTCGGGGGCCTCCGTCTGCGCGCTTCCCGGCCCCATGGGCGAGCAGGGTGTCGCCGACTTCTTCAACGCGCAGCGCATGCGCTACCAGATCGTGACGCAGGCGCACTGGGACGACGTTGTCAAGGCTTACGCGGCGGGCGACTGCACGGTGCTCTCCGGTGACGTCTCGTTGCTCGCGGTCGCGCGCAGCAAAATGAAGCAGCCGGCCGATCACATGATCTTGCCCGAGCTCATCACCAAGGAGCCGGCCGGTCCCGCCGTGCGCCAGGACGACGCGCAATGGTTCGCTGTCGTGCGCTGGACGCTGATGGCGCTGATCGAGGCCGAGGAGCTCGGCATCACCAGCGCCAACGTCGATGCCATGCGCGCCTCGAACGCCCCCGAGGTGCGCCGCTTCCTTGGCCTCGAGGCGAACCTCGGCCAGGCGCTGGGGCTGCCGCGCGACTGGGCCTACCAGATCGTCAAGAACGTCGGCAACTACGGCGAGATCTTCGACCGCACGCTGGGCGCCAAGTCCAACCTGAAGCTCGCGCGCGGCCTCAACAACCTATGGACCAAGGGCGGGCTGATGTATGCGATGCCGTTCCGGTGAGCTTGTCATCCGGTTGTCGCGGCCCCTCGCTCGAGCGCACGGGTCGCCGCGATGAAGGAGCTCTTCGCGCAGCACGGCGCCCTCGCCGCGGCGCTCGCCGGTGTGCTGGCGTTGGCGGTCGTCATCTTCTTCCTCGCGGGCGCCCGGCGGCGAAGCCGGCGCAAGCGCGCGATCGCGCCGCACGCGGCCGCGCCAACGCCCGCGGCGCCCGTGGCTAAGAACGTGGCTAAGACCAAGGTCGACCCCGCCGCGTTGCTCGCCGCGGTGAGCGAGGCCGAGACGGCGGGCCAGCGCGACCGGCTACCGGGACTATATCTCTCGCTGGCGCAATGCCGCCTCGACGAGGGCGACTGCGCCCAGGCGGAGGATCTGTTGCGCAAGTGCATCCTCGGCGCGGCATCGGCGCGCCACAAGGCCACGCATGCCAAGGCGCGGCTCATGCTGGGCGATCTGGCGCACGCCGCCGGCGATGCCACGACCGCTTGCGAGCATTGGCAGATTGCACGCGCTCTGTTCCATGAACTGAAGCAGGCGGCCGATCATGAGAAGGCCGAGCAGCGCATGCTGCGCAACGGCTGTCCGACCGACTGGGTGCTCACCGATTTCTGAGCGTGCGAGGCCGCCCGGCGCTCATCGCATCAGCACCTCGACCTGCGTCGTCTCGCCGTCGGCCACCGTGAAGTCGCGCTTGAACGCGCGCGTGCCGGACTTGGCGATGACCGTGTAGCTCCCGGGCGCGATGATATGCGTCGCCAGCGCGCCGACGCTGCGCTTGACCACCTCGCCGTCGGCGGTCTGCACGGTCCACTGCGTGTCGGGCAGCGCCTCGCCGCCCTCGCGGGCGACGAGCTTGAAGGTCACGCGCGCGGCCGAGTGGGAGACGGTCGCTTCCGACAGCTTGCCCGCCTCGACGGTCACGTCGGCTTCGACCTCGGCGTTGGCGTCGCCGTAGGTCGACACGATGCGGTAGATGCCGGCGTTGAGCCGGATGACGACGTCGGGCTTCAGGCCGCCGACGACCTTGGTGCGGTTGTCGGACTGATCGCGCTCGCCGGAATAGATGTCGTAGCTGACGGTGTTGGGCGCGGGCGCGGCGCCGCCGACGAGCGCCTTGACGCGCAATCCGCCGGCGTTGAGCACGAACTTCTCGCTCGTCGCCGTGCCGGGGGCGACCACGATCTTCCGCGTCAGGTCTGCGCGTCCGAAGGCGGCGTTGACGATGTATTCGCCGGGCTTGAGGCTGATGGTCGGGCTCGCATCCGCTTTGGTCATTAAGAGCTTGGTCTCGCCCTTCTTATTGGGCGTCGCCTGATAGATGCGCCAAGCGAGCCCCTGATCGATGCGCTGGCCGTCGGCGGTCAGCAGCGCCACGAGGTTGACCTGCGCGGGCGCGTTGGAGTCGGGCGCGGCTTCCCCGGTGCGCGGGACGACGGTGGTGTTGGCCGGCACCGTCACGGTTGCGGGCATGTCGCCGGGCCCGGCTTCCTCGCTCGACGGCGGAAGCGCTCCGCGCAGCGTGACGCCGCTGTCCCATTGCCCTTGATCCTGGGCGCTGGCACTCGCGTGCAACGCGAGCGCCAGCAGCGCCGCTGCGCCGGCGCGCGCGATGGATTGGAACATGCGGTTTGAAGGCTTCGCCATCACGGCCCCATCGAATGCTTCGCATTGCCGGTGATACGCCAAGCCCAGCACGGGGCAGGAGAATGTCCGAAATATGGCTGACGGGTGCGCCTCACCCCTCAGCCGCCGATATCGAACGTGCGCGTTTCCCCGGCCTTCACCTCGAAGGCGCTGCGAAGCTGCTTGTCGCGTGTCTCCGACGTCACGATGTAGCGCCCCGGCGCCAGCAGCGCGGTCGGCTGCGGCTCGCTCGAGCGCATCACGGGCTGCTTCTTGTCGTCGCGCACCTCCCAAAACACGTCGCCCGCGCCCGCCCCTTGCGCGTCCGCGAGCCGCAGCGTGACGCGGCCGGCGTCCAGCTTGAGGGCAATTTTCTGCGCCTGCCCGGCGGTCAGCGTGACCTCCGCCGCGGCGCGGACGTTGGTCGCGCCGAGCGCGGCCTCGACGCGGTAGCGGCCCGCGGAAAGCTCGAGGTCGGGCTCCTTGGCCTGCGTGCGTATGATCTCGTGCGGCTCGCCGTCGAGGCGGAACACCGTGTAGGTGAGCGGCAACGACTCGAGCGAGGCCGCGCCGTCGATCTTCGTCGATAGCTTGAGGTGCGCGAGGTTGAGCGCCAGCGTCTTCTTGACCACGTCGCCGGCGCCGATCGCGATCTGCTCTTTCACTTCCGCGGCGGCCGTGCGCGCCGTCACGTAGTAGGTGCCCGCCGCGAGCGTGAAAACGGCGGAGGGCGCGGCCGAGCGCGTCACCTCGCGCCGTCCCTGCGAAGCGTCGGGATCGTCCTCGTAGACGAGGAACGTGACGCCGTCGGCCCCCGTATCGGCCTGATCGCTGCCGTTGCCGCGCGCGGCGGTGAGCTCGAGCCGGCCCGTGGCCAGCATGGCGTCGAACGTCGTTGCTGTCGCCGCCGCGATCTTGACCGTCTGCTCCTGGCGCGCAAGGCCGTCCTCGGCCGACACGTTGTAGTCGCCGGCCGGCAGCACGATCTCGGGCTGGGCCTCGCGTCCGATCCACAGCGGAGTTGCGCTCTTCTTGCTGTCGCCGCCATCGACGGCGGTGACGGTGAACACGGGCGACGGCAGCGGCGGGGCGTTCTTTGCCGCGCGCGCCAGCATCTTCAAGACGCCGGCGTTGAGATCGAGCCGGACCGACGTCGGCCCGTCGGCCTTCACCTCGACCGTCTTGTGGGCGCTCGCCAGGCCGAGGCGAGCCTCGACCTCGTAGTTGCCGGGGGGGACCTTTTGGACCACGGCGGCGGCGCGCGTCTCCAGGACCACCTCGCCATCGGGGCCGGCCTTGGCGATGCGCCACCGCACCGGGCTCTCGAGCGTGGCGCTGTCGGGCCCGAGACCAGCGGTCAGATAAAGGCCGGGCGGCGCCTCGGGCGCAGGGGCGGCGTCCTCTTTCTTGCTCGTCTGGTCTTTGGGGCCCGCCGGCACGCCGCCCGGCTCGAGGTTGGCAAGCTTCACGATCTCGTCGAGCGCGGCGTTGAGACCCGCGATGTCCTGCGCGTCGTAGGCGCGCCCGCCCGTGGCATTGGCGACGCAACTCATCTGCTGCAGCTTCTGCGGGCCGAGCCCGAGGCCAATGGAGTAGATCGCGAGGTTCGGGTTGGCCTTTGCGATCTCCGCCGCAGCGGCGCAGGTATCGGGGCTGCAGTTGTCGATGTCGTCGTGGATCATCACGATCGTTGCCGGCGCGGCGGTGCCGATCGCCTTCGCCGTCTCGCGCAATCCCATCGCGACCGGACCCATGCCGTTGGCGTTGAGTTTCGCGAGCGGGGTGGTGACCTTCTCGAGGTTGTTGGCGTCGGGGGGCACGATGACCTCAACGTCGGCGCAGTAGCCGCGCCGCCGGTGCCCGAAGGAGGAAAGGCCCAAGCGCGCATCGGGTCGGACGCGGGCGAGCGTCTGGGCGAGCGTCTCGCGGCTCACCTCGAATTTCGAACGCCGGTCGTTGCCGAGCGGGCCCCACATGGACCCCGATCCGTCGAGCAGGATCATCACCGTCGGCGCCTCGCCGGCGGCGCGCGCGGCGCTCGTGCCGGCGATCGCGATGAGCGCCAGCAAGCTCAAAGCGATCGTGAAGAAACGAAGCGGCATGCAGGTTCCCGGTCCCTTGGACTAGCCCTGAGATTCGGGCTGGAAGATACCCCATCCGGCCCGGCAACGGCACCCCAGCACGGGAAGAGCGCGGAATGACGGCGCAAGCCTGCGACGAATTTGGGGTGGCAGCGGCCCGGCCCTGCGGCTACGAGGTTTGCATGGAAAACCCCGTCATCGCCCTGCTTTCCTCCCGCCGCTCCGTGAAGCCAGACCGCCTCCTAGAGCCTGGTCCGAAGCCGCAGGAGCTGGAAACCATGCTGCGGATCGCCTCGCGCGTTCCCGATCACAAGAAGCTGGCGCCCTGGCGCTTCCTCGTGCTGGAGGGCGATGCGCGCGTCCGCCTCGGCGACGTCATCGCGGATGCCTGCATCGCCGAGGAGCCGGAGCGGCCGTCGGAGGTCCGGCTCGCCATGGAGCGGGGACGGTTGCAGCGGGCGCCTCTCGTCGTCGCGGTCGTCTCCCGCGTCACGCCCCACCGCAGCGCGCCCGAGTGGGAGCAGATCCTCTCGGCCGGCGCCGCCTGCTTCAGCCTTTGCCTCGCCGCCAATGCCATGGGGTACGGCACGTCTTGGCTCACGGAGTGGATCGCCTACAGCCCGCGCGTGCGGGCGGCGCTGCACCTTGCCGACAACGAGCGCATCGTCGGCTTCGTCTACGTCGGCACACCGGCCGAGCCTCCGCCGGAGCGCGAACGGCCGGCTCTGGTGGACATCGTCACGCGCTGGAGCGCATAGGCGCCACGCGTCATTTCGCGACACCGGTTAACCCCGTGTTCACCCTTCGCCGCTAGCTTGGCGTGGGGCTCTTTGTGCGTGGGCTCAAGCGTTCGTCCGTTTCGTTGCCGTCGCGGAGTGAAGCTCTTGAGTTCCCTTCTCGATGTCCCCGCGCAGCTTGCGCTCGTGCTGACCCTTGCCGGCGCGGGGCCGGGTCATGGTACGCCGCCCGCGCCGCCCCCGCTCGAGACCGCGGCGATCGAGCCCGCGCAGACGCTGCTCGATCCAGAGCCGCTGGAAGGCCCCTACCGCTTCAGCGAGAGCAACTGGCTGCGCGCCCTGCGCGAGGATCTGCCTGCGGGCGAAGCTCAGGCTCATTATGGCGACCGCATCTTCAGGACGAGCGGAGGGCGCTACTACGTGCCGTCCGCCGGTGAGCGGCGGCGGGTTCTCGACGCGCGCGCGAACGCGGCGCTTGCCGGGCGCGTGGCAGAGGCTTTCGCCAGCGACAACGCCGCGCGTATGCGCGTCGCTCTGCATCGTCCGGCGACCGCCGGCGATCTCTACATCGCGCACGTGTTCGGGCCCGAGGCGGCGATCGGCTTCATCCGGCTCGCCGACGCGAGGCCGAACGATCTCGCCGCCAAGCAGGTGCCGGGGCTGGCGCAGTCGGCGCCCGAGCTCATGCCGGCCGGCGGCGCGCCGCTCACGCTGGCGCAGCTCTACAAGCGGTTGACCGAGCCGATGCGCAAATTCGCGCGCAGCGCCGGCGCGCAGGCCGCCATGCGCGATCGCGCCAAAGCCCAGACCGCTGCCCTCGATCTCAAGCCGACGATTGCGGAGGCACCACCCCCGGGGGGCGCTGCTGCGCAGCCCGTCCCGGAAGCGTTCGCGTGGCACGCCGAGGTCAGCGCCGCGGGCGGAGCCGCTATTTCTCAGTAGCGGAACTGCTCGGCCAGCACGCGCTCGTCCAGACTGTGGTCGGCGTCGAACATCATGTAGAGCTCGACATTGCGCGCCTTCTCCACCTCGACGCGGAGCACGCCGCGCGTCTCGCGATGATCGGCGACCGCGCTCACCGGGCGCTTGTCGGGCTCGAGCACGTGGATCGAGATGCGCACCTTGTTGGGCAGCAGCGCCCCGCGCCAGCGCCGCGGCCGGAACGGACTGATGGGGGTCAGCGCCAGCAGCGGCGCGTTGATGGGCAGGATCGGCCCGTGCGCGGAGAGATTGTAGGCGGTGGAGCCCGCGGGCGTGGCAACGAGCACGCCGTCGCAGACGAGCTCCTCCATGCGCACGGTGCCGTCGACGAGAATCTTCAGCTTCGCCGCCTGGTGCCGCTCGCGGAACAGCGACACCTCGTTGATGGCGAGCGCCTTGTGCGCCTTGCCGTCGCTGTCGTAGGCGATCATTGACAGCGGGTGGATGCGGCTGACGTCGGCGGCGGCGAGGCGCGCGACAAGGTCGTCCTCGCTGTACTCGTTCATGAGAAAGCCGACGGAGCCGCGGTTCATCCCGTAGATCGGGATGCCGTCGTTCATGAAGCGGTGCAGCGTCTGCAGCATGTGCCCGTCGCCGCCGAGAGCGACGATCGCGTCCGCGCTCGCCGGGTCGACGCGGCCGTAGCGCGCGACGAGCCGCTTCTTGGCATCGACCGCCTCCGGCATGTCGCTTGCTACGAAGGCAATCTTCTCGAATTTTCGTTTTGGCTTTGGCATGGTGACAGGGTAGGCGGGAAGCGTGGAGGCTCGCTTAAGTGCAGGAAAACGACAAGCCTGTCCTCATCTATTCGACCTTCCCGACGCCGGAGGCCGCGGCCGCCGTCGGCAACGCGCTCGTCGAGGCCCGTCTTGCCGCCTGCGTGAACATCATCCCCGGCATGACGTCGATCTATCGCTGGGAGGGGAAGATCGCGAAAGACAGCGAGGCGGTCATGGTTATCAAGACGCGCCAGAGTCTGGCGGAGGCCGCGATTGCCGCGGCCAGGGCCCGCCACCCCTACACCAATCCGGCGCTCATCGTCATTCCGCTCGACGGCGGCTCGGCTGACTACCTCGCATGGCTGATGCAGGAGACGAAGTCCGAGTGAGCGACCGGGCAGAGGGCTCGCCGCTCACAGGGTTGCGCGTCGAGCTTCTTAGTAAACGCCGCCGAGGCTCAGCAT
>Ga0209415_10009803_pt1 | contig 16389 bp, 13 predicted proteins | sample PeaSoiSIISIP2007_FD_187696 | JGI IMG/M metagenome (GOLD analysis project Ga0209415, IMG submission 187696) | Peat soil microbial communities from Weissenstadt, Germany - SII-SIP-2007 (SPAdes) (version 2) | ecosystem: Environmental > Terrestrial > Soil > Wetlands > Peat | place: Germany...
AGCGGAGCATCAGATGCTTGCCTTCTTCCTACTCCTCGTGATCGTGGCGATCGTGCTCGGCATCGTGGGTGTCGTCGTCAAGGGCCTGCTGTATTTGCTGTTCATCGGCATTGTCGTGTTCCTCGGTGCCCTTCTTCTGGGTGCCCTGCGAATGCGGGGGCGGCCCGGGAAGCCCCCGGCGCGGTAATCCCTCACCGGACTCGGATTGCAGTGCGGGCTGCTCAACGCCTAGGGCCCGCAAGAACCGTCACAGCGATCGTGTCCGCCTTGACGCAGCTCGCGACTGGTCGGCTGTCGGCCGCTGCCCCAGGGGTGCGGGCATGCGGCGGCAGGAAAACCCGCCTGGCAGGAAAGCGCGGCATGAACCGCGTGCCGCATGCACCGCGAGCGTGGTCTTGCCTACCCCCGCCATCCCGCTGATCGCGCGGATGTCACCACGCCCCCGCTCGCAGGCACGCCGGCCAGCCGCTGCCCGCGCTCAGCTTCGCGGCTGTTACGAGGTGGCCTGGGGGACCCTAAGGCGCCCGCCGTGGCCGGGAGACATTCTCGATCGCCACCACCGACTTCACCGCGTCGACCACCCGGAAGTAAGCCACCGCGGACACATCGACGCTGACATTGTCGCGGTTGATGATGCCCTGTGACTGGATCGGCTCGTGACGATCCGCCGCGACACCCGGCGCAGCACGTCGGCCAGCGGGATGATCACCCGGAACGCCGGAGACCGCGGGCCCCACACCCGGCCCAGCCGGAACAGCCGTGCCCGTGGTCCGGAGAAGCCCGCCGACTGCCTGTACTTATCAGCAGGGCCGGATGGGCTGGCGGGCCCAGGCCAGCGGGTCGAGGGTGCCGTCGACGGCGGCCTGGGCGACATCGGTCAGGCGGAGGTTGCGGTCCCGGGCATAGGCCCGCAGCCGGGAAAAAGCCTCCGCCAGGAGGACGCCGGCGCGTTCTGCGATCACGCCCTTGGCCTGCTCGATCACCACGCGGCTAGTGAGGGCACCGGATAGCTGCTCGTTCAGGCGCTGGGCCTCGGCGCCGGCCCGGTGCTGGGCGATGCTGAGAGCGGCAAGGTCGGCGAACGCCCGGGCGACGATGAAGTCCGCCTCATCCATCGGGGACCGGGTGACGCTGAGCAGGTTCAGCGCGCCGAGGGTTACCTCCCGCAGCCGCAGCGGCAGGGCGTACGCCGACCGGAAGCCGGCGTTGAGGGCGGCGGCGGAAAACGACGGCCAGCGGCCGGACCCGGCCTCCAGGTCCTCGTGCCCGACCGGCTCGCCGGTGCGGAAGGCGTCCAGGCAGGGTCCCTCCTGGGCCTGCAGCTCGAACAGCTCCAGCAGGCGCATCGCCTCGCTCGAGGAAGCCGCCAGTCCCAGGCTGCCTGCGGAAGAGGCCAGCATCACCCCGGCAGCGGAGACGCCGAGCAGGCTGACGCACCGGTCCGTGAGCCCGGTCAGCAGGTCGATGACGTCGTAGTCGTCCACCAGGGTGTCGGCCATCTCGACCAGTGACCGGACCACGTCGGCTTCCCGGGTCATCTCCACTCACCCTCCTGAGCGCCCGGCGGCCCGCCAGGGCCCGCGAGCGCCAGATCGAGGCCGGCCGCAGCACCTATCCTAGTGGCGGCGAGCCGGTGTCATCCCAGCCGGAGCCTGCGGGCGATCATGTCCTTGGCCACATCGTCGAGCAGCCGGTCGCTGCTGTACGCGAACGCGCGCAGGCGGATGAGCGCTTCGGTGACGGTGATGCCCTCCTGGACCGAGACCATGCCTGCCGCGTTGTGCACCGCGAAGTGGAAGTCGGCGCCAGCCTCCAGGTCCCCGGCCACCGATCCGGGGGCCGCTCCGGCCTGGGTCTCCAGCACCCAGCGGGCGGCCACGCCCGCCAGGACCAGCGCGTCCGCGTGCTGGTCGCCGGTCAGCGGGCCGGGCCGGTCCCGGTACAGATTCAGCGCCCCCAGCCGCACCGTGCCGACTTGCAGCGGGAACCCGAATACCGCCCGCACGCCCGCCCGCAGCGCCGCCGAGGTGAACGCCGGCCACCGCCGGGTCACCGGATCTGCGAGGTCGGGCTCGGCTACCACCCGGTCCTGCCGGTAGGCGTCCACGCACGGGCCCTCGCCCAGCGTGTACTGCAGCTCCTCGATCAGGCGGCTCACCTCGTCGGAGGCGGACAACGACCCGCGCGGTATGTCGCCCGACATGAGCATGACCCCCGCCCCGGTCACCCCCACGATCCCCGGGCACGCCCCGCACAGCCGGGCCGAGGACCATGTGTCTTCCCCGGCAGACAGCACGGCCAGGATCCGGCCAAGCCTGTCGCCGGCCATTTCAGCGACGCAGCCGCGGGCACGGATACGGACTCCTGCCCGCGCGATCAGGGCGCTCGCACACCTGCCGCCTCCTTCGCCTGAAAAAGGACAGCGTCAGCAAGGACCGGACTCAACGCCGTTCGGGAACCCGGACCACCGGGCCTGTCGCCACCCACGCTACGCCGCAGACAGGCTAACGGCAGCACGGACCAGCCCCCGGCAACCTGCCCGCGATGCCGCGACGTGCCGGAGGCACCCGGATCGGCGGATCCGGCGATAAGCGCCCGCGGGGCGCATCAGCCGCCCCGGGCACCGCAGTATTCACCATCGTGATGGCCAGGTTTACCAGGCCACCGCTATCCAGGGCCGTGGCGACGGCGTATGGTCGTAAATAATCAGTATCCGCAAGCATCCTGCACCAGGCCAGGCAACGGTGCAGATGACCGCGTCGCTCCGGACCCCGGTGGCACGGCCAGTCATGGCCGGATCGGACCCAAGGTGCCTCAGCAATGCGTCCGTCATCAGCCGCGCCCCGCGCGACCGCAACAAGTACGCCACCCGCAACGCGCCCAGGTCCTCCCGCACTTTGCGATACGTACCCGGTGCAGCGGGCCGGCCGACAGGCGGTCGTGACGCTCCCGAAGCATATCGACGTGTCCAACGCCGGGCAGATCCGCGAGGAGCTGCTGTCGGTCATCAACCGCGGCGCCGAAGCACTCATCGCGGACATGACCGCGACCATCTCCTGTGATCACGTCGGCGCGGAGGCCGTGGCCCGCGCGTGGCAGCGGGCGGTCGTCACCGGCACGGAGCTGCGGCTGGTGATCACCTCCCGGATCGTCTCGCGGGTGCTCAGCCTCAGCGGCCTGGACCGGCTCGTCTCTACCTATCCGTCCCTGGAAGCGGCTATGGCCGCTTCCAGGACGCTAGCGGCGGTACCCGCCCCGGCCGCCGCAACAGCGCTGCCGGGAACCAATGGCCAGGGAGCGTCCCGCCCCGCCGGAGGGACAACAGGCCAGTTCGCGGAAGCCGGGCCGCCGGACGGGAACGGATCAGCCATCCCCCCGGCCGTGGCATGGAAGCTACTCGACGCCCTCCCGGACGGAGTCGCGCTCGCCGACGGCGACGGCACGATCGCGCTGGCCGGCCGACGGCTGGAGGAGATGTTCGGCTACAACCACGCCGAGCTGCCCGGCGACCTCGAAGACCTGGCCCGGGCCGCAGTCACAGCTGAGCAGGAGTACCGCAGCCGGGAACTGCTCGACACGGTCGTCACCAGCCTCTTCCACGTCGGGCTCGGCCTGCAAACAGCCATGGACCTGCCTGCGGACGCTGCCAGGCAGCGCATCGCAGCAGCCCTCGGGCAGCTCGACGACACGATCCGCGAGATCCGCAACGCCGTATACGCCGCCCGCGACCACGACACCCCCGCACCCCACCGGTCGATGACACCGGGTGATGCCACCGCGCCCTGCCAGGCGCCCTCCAGGTATCCGCTAACCCTCCAGCAGCCCGGCCTCCAGAGCTTTCAGCACGGGAAGCGCTCAGTACCGGTCTCATCGTCTCCGGCGAAGTCCCGCCGGAGAATCGCGAACTCGTTACGCACGTGCGGCAGGAACTTGGCCACCGCCCGCCACCTCGCGACCGGTCCAGGAGATCAAGGCGTCAGGCTGCCTGGCCAGCACCCAGCCGAGAACCGAGCACATCCTGTACGGAAAGTCCCAGGGCCAGTAGCCTATTCATAGCTATCCCCGGACCCCGGTAGCTCGCTGAAATTGCTTCCAGCTCCGGGAGGCACGTGATGCCGGGCGGTGTTCGGGATCTTCCTCGCCGTGGACCTCCGCCGCAGGCGCCAGGACAATGCCGCAGGCACGATCGCCTGCCCGTCCACTTTGACCCAGGCCTGCGCGGCTGGCCGCCTAGCCGCCCGGCCAACCGGCTTGCGGTATTCCGGGACCCTTATTCATCTGTGCCACCAGCTGGAAGGATGCAGCAATGCTCGGCTTCGCCGCGGCTGTCCTGTTCATCATCGCGTTCCTGCTCAATGCGACGTCCACCGCCACCAGCGCGGTCTTTTCCCCGACGAGCCTGCTGCTGGTCGGGCTGGCCTGCCTCGCCCTCCACCTCGCCGGCGTGGGCACGAAATGGTCCATGCCCAAGCGCAGGACCCGCCGCTGACCGGCAATCACGAGATAACCGTCAGGTACACCGCTCCAGCGGAACGTACGTTTCCGGAGGTAGAAATGCGAATCGGAACAGTGCTGCTCATCGTGTGGCTGGTCATCGGCGCCATCGCCGGCGGCCAGCGCCACTACTACACCAGCTCTAACCCGGACTGCGCCAAGGCAAGCACGATCGCCGTGACGGTTCTGGCGGGCCCGCTCAACTACACCGGCGTGAATCCGAAAGTCTCGTGCACGCCCAGTAAATGAAAGATCATGATCCAGAGGTGACACCCTTGCGCAGGACTGTCACCACAGTCCGTTCTGAAGGTAAGTGCTCTTTGCCTGCCGACACCGTGAGGTAGGCGGATTCAGGTCAGGCCTGGCCGCCGCCGCGTGGTGCCGGCAGGCCATGATCACGTGGAGCGGTCGGCTGAGCTGCCAGGGACGCCGCGGCACGCATCGGCGCGCACCTGAAGGCCATGGCCTGACTGTGTTTTGCGGTTCAAGTGCTTGCGGTTGCCGCGTCCTCGCTCACGCCGGCCCTTCTGTGGACAGTACCGACATGGCATCGGTCCGGGCTAGATCCGCCGGTACGCCGAGGACGATCAGCCCGACATGCCGGATCATATGAACTGCGGGGTACAGGCCGGCAGTTCTTCGCTGCCTACCGGGAAGCGACCGCCCGCACCGCGGCGTCGGACAGCACCACATCAGCGCGAAGCGATGCCATTACGACAAACCTTAAGGGCACTGACCAGGCGATTCGCGCTGCCAGCATCCGACTCGGCCCTCGACCGCAACATGCCCCTCCCCAGGTAGCCGACACACTACTCGGTACAGAGCCCGCGAGTGGATCAAGATCCCCACAAATCCCCACAACCAAAGCGCCTCACCAGCCCACGCGACCACCGTCACGTTCATGCATTCACGCTGATCAGAGGCTATCTGCCTGGCTCCCGCGATAGGACTCGAACCTATAACCTGCCGGTTAACAGGAGGTCTGTACCGCGCGGATCGATCTGCTGCCGCAGATCACCGTCAGCCCGCTTGATCTGCATAAATGCTCGTCACGGGCTTATAGGGCCACCTTAGCAGGCGTGCCGCCGTGTGCCGGGAAATGCCGTTTTGTCTGTGGGGAACCTGTGGGGGACACCGCGGCGGCCCCGGACTTGTGGGATTTCTGTGGGGCGAGCGGACACGCTGCTCAGCCTCTTGTCTGTGGAGCAGCTGGGGCTTGCGGAGACGGTAGAGGCGTTGCGGGCGGAGCCGGCCGGGGCGGCGGCGGCCGGGGCGGAGACGGGATTCCAGTTCCCGGTGACCGGTGTGCAACACGATGCTGGAATCGCTGGAGACCTCGGTACAGCGCCAGCGCCGCTTCGTCGCCGATGCCGCGCACGAGATGCGCACGCCGGTGGCCGGCATGACCACCACTTTGGAGGTGGCGCAAACTCACCCGGAGACGAGCCAGACACTGGTCGACGACCTGCTCGCCGGCCACCGCAGGCTCGGGCGCCTCGTCAACGACCTGCTGATCCTCTCGGCCGTGGATGGCCGCGACCCGCAGCGGGCCGAGCCCGTCGACCTGGCCGGCGTGGTGACCGACTGCTCTCGCCGACCGGTTCCCGACGGCATCAGCCTGCGCCTGGGTCAGCTCGACCGGGTGTTCGTCCTCGGCGACGAGACGCAGCTCAGCCGGGTGGTGAGCAACCTGGTGGATAATGCCCTGCGGTACGCCGCCAGCACGGCGGAGCTGTCCGTCCGGCAGGACGGCCGGCAGGCGGTGGTGTCGGTGTCCGATGACGGGCCGGGGATACCGGCGGCAGACCGCGAGCGTATCTGGGAACGGTTCGCCCGGCTCGATGATGACCGGTCGCGGGCCAGCGGCGGCAGCGGCCTCGGGCTGGCCATGGTCAGGGAACTGACCATGGCCCATGGCGGCACGGTCTCGGTGACCAGCAGGCAACCCGGCCCTGGAGCGACCTTCCTGGTCCGCCTGCCGGTTACCGCCGACCGGACCCCATGATCACGACCTTGCGGCTGCTCGCTCGCGCGCGACCGCTGCACCCCGCGTCCGTCCGGCACTGCGTCGCCGGCCTGCTCAGCCCCGCTCAGCCCGGCACCCTTGCCGACACCGCGACACCATCACCAGCCACCCCGCCGCCGAGCACAGCGGAACCCCAGACGGCTGAGCTACTTAGCTGCCCGGGAGCGGCGCCAGATGGCCCATGCCTCCCGCCTGATAGCAGGCTACGGCCGCCTCGATCTGCGACGGCTCGTTCATGATGAAAGGCCCCTCCGCGACCACCGGTTCACGGATCTCGGAGCCGGACAAGATGAGGAAGTGCGAGGGGGGAACGGCGTCGAATCTCACGAGGCCGCCACCGCCGCGCAGCGCCAGCGCGTGCCCGCCGTCGACCTTCTCCTGCTGACCGTCGGCGCGGACCGCGACGTGCCCGGTGAGGACGTACACGACAGCGTTGTGAGCGGCCGGGAGACCGAAGGCGATCTCCCGCCGCAGCCGGACATCGAGCAACGTGAACGGCTCGGCCGGGACGAGCGGCGAGGCGGTGCCTTCGAACGAGCCGACCACGACGCGGACGCGATCCCCGGCGTCGCTGCGCCACTCGGGCACCTGACCGGGTTCGAGATGGAGCACCTGCGGGGCCGTGAGCTTGTTCTTGGCGCTGAGGTTGACGAAGATCTGGATCCCGTGCAGCTCTCGGCCCGGGACGGCCGGGATCTCCTCGTGGACCACGCCGCTGCCCGCATGAGTCCAGACGATCCCCCCGGGGCCGACCGTCAGATCAGCTCCGGACGAGGCGCGGCTGCGCAGGTCCCCGCGTGAGTCCTCGAATACGTAGGTGACCGCGGCGAAGCCCGCGTGCGGGTGCGGCGAGAACGGCAGGCCGGGTACCCGGAAGTCGTCCAGGACAGCAACGGGGGACGCCGGCACGCCCAGCGTGTCGAGGTCGACATACAGCAGGGAGCTGAAGCCGGGCAGCGGCCGCTGCTTGGCGGCGATAACCGGCGAGAACTGGATCGACATGGTCATGACCCCTAACTGGTCAGCTTTCCGGTGGCATCACGCGCAGGTAGCTGCGGCGGCCACTGATGCGGAGCGGTTTCACGCGCATCAGGTGCGTAGCTTCAGCCTCAGGCCACGGCCATGGGTCGGCCCCGGCGTCAATGATCGACGCGCGTTCGGCCTCGGTATCGACATGATGCGCCGACCCCACAACCAGCACGGCCCAGCCTCCGCGCGCGTCAGGATCGATCTGGTCGATCTCGAACGCGACCTGGTAGTCGGCGTGCGCGATACCGGTACGCAGGTCCTCCTCGGTAAAGGTGCCCTGCAGGGTGTGGAAGACGACCGAACCTTCGTGCAGCTTGTACACGACCGGCAGCACAACGGGGCCCTCCCGGCCGGTGTAGGCCAGGCGGCCCACCCGCCCGGCGCCGAGCCGCCGCAGGCATTCGCTCTCATCCAAGCTCTCCACCAGGCGCTGCCCGGCTCCTCCCGGCAGGCTCGGAGCGATGCGGGTTCCCTTGCTGGTCATTGTCTGTTCCCTTTCCGGAGAATCGGGTCCTGTAGGGGCGTCATACGGCCCCGCTCGGACCGTCGGGGTCGGACGGCCCGTAGCGGACCTCGAGTAGCTTCAGCCCGAGCGCCTCGATCTGGCCCAGCACGCCGTACAGCGAAGCCTGATCGGGCAGCGCCCCGACGAGCACGGTCTGTCCATCCCGCGTCTTCGCCTCGAGGTCCGGGAACGCGCGGAGCAGCCTGTCGCTCAGCACGCCCCGGATCCGGATCTCGTACAGGCCGGCCTCGGCATCTGCGTCCACGGTCGAAGAGTCGCCCCCCGGCGAGTGAGAGCGCATCACTCGAATCGTGGTATCGATCCGCCCGCAGGCTACGGCGGGCACTACCGCGTCCGCGGCGCCATACGTACAGTGAGCGCCAGAGATGAAGGGTTCGCGTGGCCCGTTCGTGGTTGCCCGGCGAGAACTGTTCGGGCTCCTGTCGGATGATGGCAGCCGAGGCGTGACACTGCTCTCCGCGCCAGCCGGGAGCGGCAAAACCGTGCTGCTCCGGTCGTGGATCGGGGACGCCGGGCTGGGCGATCGCGTCGCGTGGGTATCGGTCGAGCGCGGGGAGCAGGATGCACAGCGCTTCTGGCTCTCGGTGATCGGCGAGGTCCGCGCCGCGATCGGCGCGGACGCGTTCGTGGAGAAGCGAGGGCCCGCGCCGGTGTTCGAGGGGGAGGCGGTCGTCGGGCGCCTGGCGGCCGAGCTGGGCTCGCTGGAGCGGCCGGTGGTGCTCGTGCTCGATGACCTGCACGAGCTTCACGCTGCTGACGCGCTTGGGCAGCTCGAACTGCTCATCGCGCGGCGGCCTCCGCTGCTGCGGGTGGTGCTGGCGAGCCGCCATGACCCTCGCCTCGGGCTGCACCGGCTTCGTCTGGCCGGCGAGCTGAGGGAGATACGGAGCGCGGATCTGCGCTTCACCCTCGAGGAGACACAAGAGCTGCTGGCCGCCGCCGGAGTCGCGCTCTGCGGCGAGAGCCTCGCCCGGCTGCACGAGCGCACCGAGGGCTGGGCGGCGGGGCTGCGGCTGGCCGCGCTCGCGCTGGCCGGGCATCCCGATCCGGAGCGCTTCGTCGCCGAGTTCAGCGGCAGCGAGCGAACCGTCGCCGACTACCTGTTCGCCGAGGTACTGGAGCGGCAGCCCGAGGAGGCGCGACGGCTCCTGCGGCGCACCTCGATCGTCGAGCGCGTCAACGGCTCGCTCGCCGACCTGCTCACGGGCGCCGCCGGCTCGGTGCGGATCCTGCAGGAACTCGAGGAACACAACGCGTTCGTTATCTCGCTCGACGCGAGCCGCTCGTGGTTCCGCTACCATCGCCTGTTCGCCGACCTGCTCCGCCTCGAGCTCGAGCGAGCCGAGCCGGACGCGGTCCGTGAGCTGCACCGCGCCGCAGCCGGCTGGCACGCGCAGCACGGAGAAGTGGTCGACGCGGTCCGGCACGCGCAGGCGGCCGGGGACTGGGCGTCCGCCGCCCGCCTGCTCGCCGACCACAGCTTCAGCCTCTGGCTCGACGGCCTCGGAGCGACCACGTACGCGCTGCTGACCGGGTTCCCGCCCGGCGTGATACGTGCTGATCCAGAGCTAGCCCGGGTCTTCGCCGGCGGGGCGGTGTGGCGAGGCTCGCTCGGCGACGCGGAGACCTACATCGCGCTCGCCGAGCGCAACGCCGCCAAGGTGCCCGATGAGCGCCGGCCCCGCTTCGAGGCCAGGCTGGGCCTTTCCCGGCTCCAGCTTGCCCGCCGGCGCGGGGACTTCCGCTCGGCACTCACCGAGGCGCAGTTGCTCGCGGTCGAGGCGCCCGCGGCCGGCGAGGCCGGGCCAGGCGACGATGTCCGCGCGGCCGCGCTGATGCATCTCGGCATCGTCGAGCTGTGGTCGGCCCGGTTCGAGGAGGCAGAGCGGCACCTGGAGCAGGGGCTCGCGCTAGCCCGCCTGGGGGGACGGCCCTACCTGGAGGTGCAGTGCCTCGCCCACCTGGCCGTGGCGGCCGGGCGCCGTTCGCTCGCCCGGGCACGTGCACGCGCCCTGGAGGCGATCGCGATCGCGGAGGCGCACGGCTGGGGCGCCGACCGCGTCGCCGGTGCCGCACTCGTCGCGCTGGGGACGGTGGACGTGTGGCAGGGCCGGTTCGATGACGCGGAGGGCTGGCTCGAGCGTGCCCGGCACGTGGTGCGCCCGGAGCTGGAGCCCGCGACCGGGCAGCTGCTCCACCTGACGCGGGGGAGGCTCTACGCCGCTCGCGGCCGGCCGGAGGAGGCAGCGGCCGCGTTCCGCGCCGCCGCACAGATCGAGGCGCTCGTCGTCGCCCCGCAGCTGATGACGGGCCCAGCGAGCCGGCTCCTGGCGCAGACGCAGCTGCTGTTGGGCGACGGGGCCGCCGCCCAGGTGACGCTGGCCGGGCTGCCCGAGGAGCAGCGGGACTCGGGCATGGCGCGAGCAGCGCTCGCTTACGCGCACCTCGCCGGTGGGGACGTCCACGCCGCGGTTGACACCATCACTCCCGTCCTTGAGGGCTCTGCCCAGTCCCTGCCGCTGTTGCTCGTCGAGGCATTCCTGCTCGACGCAGCCGCGCGCGATCTCCTCGGCGACGCGCAGGCCGCCGAGTCCGACGTCGAGCGGGCGCTTGAGCTCGCCGAACCGGACGGGCTGATCTGGCCCTTCGTGGTGACGCCGGCACGCGGCCTGCTCGAGCGCCACCCGCCGCACCGCACCGCCCACAGCGGGCTACTGAAGGACATCCTCGACGTGCTCGCCGGGTCGCTACCGTCGGCGCCGGCCAGCGAACCCGCCGCCCTCCGCGAGGACCTCAGCCAGAGCGAGCTGCGGGTGCTCCGCTACCTGCCCAGCAACCTGTCGGCGCCGGAGATCGGGCACGAGCTCTACCTGTCCTTCCACACGGTCAAGACGCACATGCGCAACATCTATGGCAAGCTCGGCGTCCACCGCCGCACCGAGGCGGTCGAGCGTGCCCGCGAGCTTGGGCTGCTGGCGCCGTCCTCGCGGCTTCGGTAACCGGCGCGAATCAGCCGCGACCGGTGAGGCCGGGTTCACTTCCCGGAGACGCTTTTCTTTGCCATATGGGTATCAGGGTCACCGGCCGGTGCCGTCCGCGCCCCGGCTGAACCCTCTTCGCGCCGGATCGATACCACGAACCGTGCGATGCGCGCTCACTCGGCCGCACGTGACCTTTTATCTCGTGAGCGAGCCAGGTGCAACCGGCGCGGCCGCGAAGAGCGCGGAACGTGCTGCAGGTCAGGGGAGAGAGGAGGTTTCTCCTCGCCTTCTCGCGCCACGCGGGCGTCGGGCGCCGGCCATCACAGGTCAGCCACCCGCCGTCCGGCGGCGGACTTGCCCCGGGATCCTCACCAAAGTACTTTGATTAGAGTACTACGAGAAAGGCAGGAATCATGTCGGCACCAAGTACTCCAGATAGCCGCGGCGGAGCCGGCTGGCCCGGCGCGGCGACCCAGCCGGATCCCAGGCGGTGGTGGATCCTGGCGGTGATCGCGATCGCGCAGCTGATGATCGTGCTGGACGCGACGATCATGAACATCGCGCTGCCCTCAGCGCAGCGGGCGCTGCACTTCTCGCTGGCTGACCGGCAGTGGGTGGTGACCGCGTACGCGCTGGCGTTCGGCAGCCTGCTGCTGCTGGGCGGCAAGCTGGCCGACGTGGTCGGCCGCAAGGTGATGTTCCTGACCGGCATGACCGGGTTCGCCGCGGCCTCGGCCGTGGGCGGCGCGGCAGTCAGCTTCCCGATGCTGATCAGCGCGCGGGCGGTGCAGGGCGGGTTCGCCGCGGTGCTGGCCCCGACCGCGCTGTCGTTGCTGGCCACCACGTTCACCGACCCGGATGAGCGGCGTCAGTCGTTCGCGGTGTACGGCGCGGTGGCCGGGTCCGGCGGGGCGGTGGGCCTGGTGCTGGGGGGGATCTTGACCGAGTACCTGTCGTGGCGGTGGTGCCTGTACGTGAACGTGCTGTTCGCCGCGGTGGCGGGGATCGGCGCGGCGGTGCTGCTGGGCCGGGACGTCCCCGGACGGCGGCCTCGGGTGGACGTGCTGGGCGCGGCGCTGGTGTCCGGCGGGATGTTCTGCATCGTGTACGGCTTCTCCAACGCCGCCACCCACTCCTGGGGCACCCCGTCGACGTGGGCGTTCATCGCGGCCGGGGTGGTGCTGCTGGCCGGGTTCGCGGCCTGGGAGGCGCGCGCGCCCGAGCCGCTGCTGCCGCTGCGGATCGTGGCCGACCGGACCAGGGCCGGGGCCTACCTGGCGATGCTGTTCGCCGGGGCGGGCATGTTCGGGATCTTGCTGTTCCTGAACTACTACATGCAGCAGAGCCTGGGCTACTCCCCGGTGATCACCGGGCTGGCGTTCTTGCCGATGGTGGCCCTGGTCATGATGGTGGGCCAGCTGGCCAACGTGGTGCTGATGCCGCGGACCGGGCCGCGGCCGCTGATCGCCGCGGGCATGCTGCTCGGCGGGACCTCGGCCGCGCTGCTGACCCGGCTGGGCCCGCACTCGTCCTACGCCGGGTACATCCTGCCGTCGGTGCTGCTGATCGGCGCGGGCCTGGGGTTCATCTTCGCCCCGTCCGCCGACACCGGCACCGCCGGGGTCCCGTTCCGGGACACCGGGGTGGCCTCGGCCACCGTCAACACCGGCAACCAGCTCGGCGGGTCAATCGGCACCTCGCTGCTGAACACCATCTTCGCCACCGCTATCGCCACCTGGATCGCGGCCAACGTCCGCGGCCGGCCCGACCCGCTGCAGCTCGCCCAGGCCGCCCTGCACGGCTACACCGTGGCGTTCTGGTGGACCGCAGCCATCTTCGCCGCCGGCGCGGTCATCTGCGGCGCGCTGCTGCGCTCCGGCCCGCTGACCCGCCAGGCCCAGCCAGCTCAGCCGGGTGCCCCCGCCGACGCCCCCGCCGCCGGCGCCCCGGCCGGCTGACCAGCGGCGGCGCTGGGTCCTCGGGCGCGTGCCCCCTCAGCCCGGGGACCAGGCGCCGCACCACACCGCCCGGGGCCATCCCCGGGGGAAACAGCAGGCAACCCGCATCCCGCCTCGGCAAGCCCGCACCACCCGCCGGCGTCCGGCCAGGCCGGCCTCCACAGGGATCGCCAGCGACCACAGGCGCCGCAGTCCGCAGGACCCGGTCGCCGGGAAGGACGATTATGACAATCCGGGAAACCCGCACCACACCGGCCCCCCGCATCGGCGGCGCGGCCCTGCCTAGCATCCGCCGGGCCTCCTTCGCCATGGCCGTGCTGCTGCTGGTGCAGTTCGGCCTGGGCATCGGCGTCAACCTGTTCATCACCTTGCCCCGTAAGGACAGCGGGGCAGGATTGGGCGGCGCCATCGCCAACGGTCCCGTGGCCGTATCCATCCACGCCGTACTCGGCCTGACCCTCATCGTCATCGCGCTGGCCCTCATCATCCGGGCAGCCACCACCCGGCATGGCGGCATCATCGCCCTGGCCGTGCTGGGCATGGCCGCCCTGACCAGCGCCGCCATCAACGGCACCCGGTTCGCCGACACCGGCCAGAACGGGGACTCCATGGCCATGGCCCTGGCCTGGGCGGTGGCCATGCTGTGCTACCTGTCCATCCTGTTCGTCACCGGCCGGAACCGCGCAGGCCAGCAGTAGGCCCGCGGCGGGGTTCCCGGCAGGGCAGGAGGACAGGATCATGGTCGCCGTTATCGAGATCATCGTGCTGGTGGTTCTGCTGGCCGCGGTGGGGGGGCGGCTGCTGGGGGTGCGGCTGCCGCTAGGCCGCACGCTGCTGGCCGGGCTGGCCGGGGTAACGGCCGGCATCGCGTTCGGGTACCTGGCCTGGCGGCGCGATCATGACCAGGTCACCCTGCTGGTAGTGGGCGCGGGAATGCTGGCCGCGGTGGTGGCCATGATGCTGGTCATGGTGCTGGCCGAATTGCTGGCCCGGCCGGCCGGTGGCGACCTGGTGCCCGGTCTGCCGCACCCGTGGCGGGCGGCCGGCCGGCTGGCGCGCAACGCCCGCCGGTACGGGCAGCTGACCCGGATCGCGGCCCGGCACGGGCTGGCCAGCCCGGCGGTCGGCCGGGCCGACCCCGCCCTGCTGGCCCGCCGACTGCGGCCGGCGCTGGAAGAAGCCGGACCGATCTTCGTCAAGCTCGGCCAGGTGCTGTCCACCCGCACCGACCTGCTGCCCCCGCCGGTGACTACCGAGCTGGCCACGCTGCAAGACCAGGTCCCGCCCGCGCCGTGGCCGCAGATCCACGCCTTGCTGGCCGACGAACTCAGCCACGATCCCGGCGAAGTGTTCACAAGCGTCGACTCCGAGCCGGTGGCCAGCGCCTCACTAGCGCAAGCGCACGCGGCCTGGCGCGCCGACGGCACCGCGGTCATCCTCAAGATCCAGCGGCCCGGCATCGACGAGCAGGTCACCCGGGACCTGGACATGATCCGCCGGCTGACCCGCCGGGCCGAATCCCGATCCGAGCTGGCCCGCGCCTACCACCTCGCCGACCTCGCCCGCGGCTTCGCCGACGCCCTCGCCGAGGAGCTCGACTTCCGCGTCGAGGCCCGCAACATCGCCGTGATCGCCGCCGCCGCGCCGCCCGACGCCACCGCGCTGATCCCCGCCGTGCACGCCGACATCTCCACCCGTCGGCTGCTGGTCCTGGAACGGTTCGCCGGCGTCTCCGTCCGAGACGCCGGCCCCGAACTGGACAAGCTGGGGGCCGACCGGCCTGCACTGGCCCGCGGGCTGCTGCGCGACCTGCTCCGGCAGATCCTCCTCCAGGGCACCTTCCACGCCGACCCGCACCCCGGCAACGTGCTGTTCCTGCGGTCCGGGCAGCTCGGGCTCATCGACTTCGGCTCGGCCGGCCGGCTCGACATCGGCCAGCAGGCCGCGCTCCGGCAGCTGTTCGCAGCGACCGGCCAGCGTGACCCCGCCGGGCTGTACGACGCGGTCACCGAGCTGGCCGCCACCCGCCCCGACAACGAAGAAGCACTCGAAGAGACTCTCGCCGCCTTCATGACCCGGTACCTGGGCCCGGGCATGACCGTCGACGCCGCCCTCATCCGCACCCTGCTCACCGTGCTGGCCACCGCGGGCATCACCTTCCCCCCGGTCATCAGCGGCGTCTTCCGCACCCTGACGGTCCTCGACGGCACCCTGCGCGCCCTCGACCCCGGCTTCGACATCGCCGCCGAATCCCAGGCCCTGGCCCGGCAGTTCGCCGGCCAGCAGCTCACCCCCGCCTCGCTGCGCGACGCCGCCACCGGCGAACTGCTCACCCTGCTGCCAATGCTGCGCAAGCTGCCGCGCCGCGCCGACAAGATCACCGCCGCAATGGCCCAGGGGCGGCTCACCACTAACCTGCGGCTGTTCAGCGACCAGCGCGACGTGTCAGTGATCACCACCCTGGTCAACCGCGCCGTCTTGGGCCTGCTGGGATCCGCCCTCGGCGTGATATCGGTGATCCTGCTGCTCGTCCCCCGCTCTCCCCGCATTACCACCGGCATCACCCTGCTCCAGCTGCTCGGGTACACCGGCCTGTTCCTCGCCATCACGCTGATCCTCCGCGTCGCCGCGGAAATCATCAGCCCCCGCCGACGCCGCTGACCAAGTCACCGGAACGCCCCGCTGCCAGCCGCGCTCCGCCCCAGTCACATTCCGGCCCTGACCCGCGCCTGAGCCAGCAGCCTCACGGCAGCCGGGGTTGTTTGACCAGGCCACCCAATAGAAATACTCTGAATAGAGTACTTCGATAAGAGGATCGGCGTGTCCCGGAACCGGAGCAACCCCCTGGCCCTGGCGGTACTGTACTGCCTGCTCGAACGGCCCATGCATCCCTACGAGGTCGCCACCACCTTGCGCCAGCGGCTCATGGAGCGAAGCGTCAGGCTCAACTACGGCGCCCTGTACGCGGTGGTGGAGTCCCTGCGCAAGCGGGGACTGATCGAGCCGGTCCAGACCGAACGCCCCGGCCGTCTGCCCGAGCGGACCATCTACCAGCTGACCGGCGCCGGGCGGACCGAGGCCAGCGACTGGCTCACCGACCTGATCTCCACCCCGGCCACCGAGTATCCCCAGTTCGTCGCCGCGCTGTCCTTCCTGCCCGCCCTGCCGCCACAGCAGGTCGCGGACCTACTGAAACAGCGGCTCCAGCAGCTCGATATCGAGGACGCACAGGCGGCCGCCACCCGGGAACTGGTGCACAAGCGCGGCCTCCCCCGCCTGTTCCAGGTGGAGGAGGAATACCGGGACCGCCTCCGCGCCGCGGAGATCGACTACGTCCGTTCCCTGGTGCGCGACATCGAGTCCGGAACCCTCGAC
>Ga0209415_10009805_pt1 | contig 16389 bp, 13 predicted proteins | sample PeaSoiSIISIP2007_FD_187696 | JGI IMG/M metagenome (GOLD analysis project Ga0209415, IMG submission 187696) | Peat soil microbial communities from Weissenstadt, Germany - SII-SIP-2007 (SPAdes) (version 2) | ecosystem: Environmental > Terrestrial > Soil > Wetlands > Peat | place: Germany...
CGAACCCGTGACATCCAGCTTGGGAAGCTGGCGTTCTACCGCTGAACTACTCCCGCTCAACTTCGTTAGACTACCATCCCCCCGTGTCCAAGACAACGCTCCCTGTATCGCTGAGAACGTTTGCCTTTCTCACGCACTCTTCGTAACATTCCGCTCGGGACTTGTATTCGAATTCATTTCATCCCATGTCGCGGAGCCTTGATGTCTACCGATTCCCTTCCCTCGAAGTACAATTCGCGCCGCAACTTCCTTCGCGCTGGAGTGACGGCAAGTCTGGCCACGGTCGTTTACCCGGCGCTTGGCGCAGCTCGTGTTGTCGATCCTGCGGCGGCTGCCGCGCCCTCCGGCAAGAATCTGAATAGCCAGAATTTTGCAAAGGACTTCGAGCTCGACGAGATCACGATGGACGATCTTCAGAAGGCCTTCCACTCCGGCCAGTATTCTTCACGCGCCGTGACCGAGAAGTACCTGGCGCGCATCCACGAGATCGACGAGGCAGGGCCGAGGGTCAACTCGGTCATCGAGATCAACCCTGACGCGGCACAGATCGCCGAAGCGCTCGACCAGGAGCGCAAGGCGAAAGGCTCGCGCGGGCCGCTGCATGGCATTCCGATTCTGATCAAAGACAACATTGATACCGGCGACCGCATGCAAACGACGGCGGGATCTCTCGCTCTCGCCGGATCGCCTGCTCCGAGAGATGCCTTCGTGGCTGCGCAGTTGCGCAAGGCTGGGGCGGTGATTCTGGGCAAGACGAATCTCAGCGAATGGGCCAATATCCGCTCCACTCACTCGACCAGCGGATGGAGCGGCCGCGGGGGATTGACTAGAAATCCCTATGCGCTCGACCGCAATCCGTGCGGCTCGAGTTCGGGGACGGGAGCCGGCGTATCCGCGAACCTGTGCGTCGCAGGCGTAGGCACGGAGACGGATGGCTCAGTCGTTTGCCCGTGTTCGGCGAATGGTCTGGCGGGGCTTAAACCAACGGTCGGACTAGTTAGCCGAAACGGCATCATTCCGATTTCGCACACCCAGGATACGGCGGGCCCGATGGCTCGCACGGTACGGGACGTCGCAATTCTTCTGGGAGCGATGGCGGATGCCGATCGGGAAGATTCTGCAACTGCCGACGCCGGGCGCAAGCAGTTCCCCGACTACACAAAATTTCTCGATCCCAACGGGTTGAAGGGCGCGCGGCTCGGAGTCGTGCGGAAGTATTTCGGTTTCAACGATGCCGTCGATACGCTGATGGGCACGCTCCTGGACGAAATGAAAAAGGGCGGCGCTGAGATCGTCGATCCCGCCGACATTCCGACCATCGGCAAGTTCGACGAGAGCGAATTGACTGTCTTCTTCTACGAACTCAAGGCCGGCCTGGCGGCCTATCTGGCTCGCCGCGGCAATACTTCGATGAAGAGTTTGAAAGATGTGATCGAGTTCAACGAACTCAATCGCGGCCGCGAAATGCCTTACTTCGGCCAGGACATTTTTCTTAAATCGGAACTGAAGGGGCCGCTCACCGAAAAAGAATATCTGGACGCGCTCGCCCTGAACCAGCGCCTCAGCCGCGCCGAGGGCATCGACTTCATCATGGACAAGTTCAAGCTGGACGCGCTCGTGGCCCCCACCGCAGGCCCGGCATGGGTCACCGACCTGATCAATGGCGATCACGTTGCCGGAGGAAGTTCGACCGCTGCAGCTGTGGCGGGCTATCCCAACATCAACGTGACGGCTGGATTCCTCTGGGGGCTGCCGGTCGGCATCTCTTTTTTCGGTCGCGCCTGGAGCGAGCCCACACTGCTCAAGATCGCCTATTCGTTTGAGCAGCTAACGAAAGCCCGTCGGAAGCCGCACTTCTTGCCGACGATTTCCTGAGCGACCGATTACTGCCCACTCGCCGCGTCCTGTATTCCGGACAGGCGGTGCACTCCAGAGCGTTTCAGCGCGAACGCCAGAGTCAAGAGAAAAGTGCTGTGAAAATTGGGTGCCGATTACTTTTGCGGCGGCCGGATACCCTTGGCTTCCACGATCGACCATCGCCAATCTTCGTCGGGGCCGGGGGTGATCCCGATATCTTCGTGGAACGCGGTTGTGCTGAACGGCTTGGCTTCGGCCTTGAGGTGGTAGAGCAGGGTCACGTCGGAATGCCGCTCGACGGCGACTGGCGCCATGCCCTGTGCCGCGGGAATCACCCGCGCGCGCGCCGCCATTTCGGCATCCTGTCCGGGCTTGCGTTCCAGGGTCAGGCCCACGGTGATTTCGCGGATGTCCCAGTCGGTTCCGTTGAAAACTCGAAGTTGCAAGCTTTCATCCTGAATGGAGCCGGGGCCATCCAGCTTGAGCAACTCGGTCAGTGGCAGGTCTTCGATCAGGACCGGCTTGATCAAGAGCGAACTCGCCCGCGCATTGAAAGACAGACTGCAGGTTACGTCGGGTGACGATACTTTGAGAGTATTGCTGGCAGGGTCGATAGAGAACACGGTCTTATCTTCTTTGACGGGCCGGGATTTCTTGGCGTCCTCCATGACTTGGGCCAGATTGTCATTATCGATCACGGTATGAGCGGGCACGGTGCGAACTGGCGCCGGGTGAACCGGGTCCGGCTGCGGTTGAGGCTGCTGCTCGGTTTTGTTCTTGCGCAGGTTGCGTGCGAGATCGCCGAGCGAAGGAGCTTCCTCCTGAGCCTTTGCTGCCCATGGCAAGAGAAGGACGACTAGCAGCAACCCGGGCGCGACCAACGGCAAACTGGGGAGTCTGAATCGCATGGTTTCGGGCGCTGAGAGGTGCGTGCCAGCTCAGCGAGTCCACATTGAAAGTTTAGGCGAGACGGAAGGGAAAAGAAGTTACCGAAGGGACACGGTAGTGCTAGCACTTCCGGGGCTGGAGAAGGCGATCGGTGAAAAGGGCATGGACACGCTCAGATCGAAGCGACGCGCAACGGGGCGCGCCCATGCCCTTGAATCACAATCGTTAACACCGTTCGCTACTTACAACAGGCCAGAGCTACGGAACCGGGCGATCGGATCGGTTACCGCCATTGGTTGACGCTTAAAAACCCAGCGCGCCACCGCAATCCCCAATGCCGCATAACACAGATGCCAGAGTTTCATAGATTCGCTCCCCACGCCGGACCTTTACGGGGAGAGACTACGAAGGTCCCGTCGTGAACTAACCTTAACCTCACTCTATCGGCAGGTCTAGTCCACGAAGGTGCTATAAATTCGGGCAAAGGTACTCGCCGGTAACTGATTCGCAGTAATCAAACGAGGGGAGCTAAGCCGCAGCCGTGGCGGGCGCCCGGCGTTCCACCAGCAGTGGTCTACGGCATGGATTTTAAGATCCATCCGCCCCCAACGACGATGTCGCCATCGTAGAAAACGGCAGCCTGGCCGGGGGTGATGGCCCGTTGCGCGTCGTCAAACATTACGCGGATTTCGTCTGGTCCAGCGGACTCAATCATGGCCGGAGCGGGTTGATGCTTGTGGCGGATCTTCACCGCCACCCGCATCGGCTCTCGCAGTTCCGCCGTCGAGATCAGGTTCACCCGATGGGCACGCAGAGTGCGCGAGTAAAGCTCCTCGTCCTTGCCGACCACTACCTGCCGCGTGTCGTTCTTGATCTGAATTACATACAGCGGCGAGCCGGTGGCGACGCCCAGTCCCTTGCGCTGGCCAACCGTGAAATTGTGGACGCCCGCATGCTCGCCGATTACCCGGCCATCGGTGGTTACCATTTCACCGCCGACCATTTCGCCTGCAACCTCGGCGCCAGTTCGGTTGTCGCCCTGCTCGGTGAGATAGGCCTCGAGAAAGCGCTTGTAGTCGCCGCCGGGGACGAAGCAGATTTCCTGCGAGTCGGGCTTTTCTGCAATTACAAGATGGTGCTTGCGCGCAAGCTCGCGCACTTCCGGCTTGGTCATGCCGCCGAGCGGAAACATTGTGCGGCCCAACTGTTCCTGCGTGAGGCCGAAGAGAAAATAAGTCTGATCCTTCGACCTGTCAGCCGGACGCTTCAGCAGCCAGCGGTTGCTCTTCTCGTCAAAGCCGACTTGGGCATAGTGGCCCGTGGCAATCTTCTCGGCGCCAATCTGCTGTGCCACAATAAGAAGCTGGTCAAACTTCAAGTGATTGTTGCAGAGACTGCAGGGGATTGGCGTGCGTCCGGCAAGATACTCCTCGACAAAGGGCCGAACCACATCCCGCTCAAAACGCTCTTCGTGATTCACCACGTAATAGGGGATGCCGAGGGTCTCGGCAACGCGGCGAGCATCGTAAACATCGTCGATCGAACAGCAGCGGCCCTGAACGGATTCGGGCATGCCTTCGTGTCCAGCAAGGCGCCGCTGATTCCAGAGTTGCATGGTCAGGCCGATAACGTTGTGGCCCTCCGAGCGGAGCATCGCCGCCACGGCCGAGGAGTCGACTCCTCCCGACATGGCAACGGCGATGGTTTCTTGTGTGCTCACAATGTTTTATTGCGCGGTCGATCTGACCTGCCCATCGATATCCTGCAACGCGGCTGAACGGTTAGCACCATGTGGCGCGGCATAAAGAATAGCCAATAGTCCGCAGGATCCGTGTTAGTTTCTTCTTCCGCGCTAAACGGCGCGACCTTCAAAACGAATCGCTGTCCAAATTCAAAAGTGGTGTACCGCGCGCCCGGCTTGATTTCGACGGCAGTTAGCGGGTGAGCCGCGAGCCTCGGCACAACTCTGCGAATCAACTCGCGAGGGCTGTCCGAGGTTGCAAGCAGCCCATGCGGACCCTCTAGGCGCCACGACGCCATGTAAATCCAGAGATGCCAAGTGCCATGCCAAAATCTGCCATGTCTGACCCGTTGCCCAAATTCGAATGTCAGAAAACTTCCAAATCCTAACGAAGCACGCCAAGGCTTCTTGCCGAGGACTGGCCCAAAACAGCGAAGTGCGGCGCTGCGTGTTAGTCTCACTTCTGCGCCTTCGCTACACCATAGTATATGGGCGAGATTTCCCGGAGCCGCGACACCGTTTCAGGGATCAGCGCCAATGCAAATTCCACATCCTCAGCCGTATTTTGCTTGCCCACACTGAAGCGAATGCTCGCCTTCGCGTGCCCGGAACGCAGTCCCATCGCGGTCAGCACATGCGACGGCTCAATCGCGCCGGACGAGCAAGCCGCGCCGGTCGAGACTGCCAAACCCTTTAAGTCGAGCGCAATGACCAGAGCCTCGCCATCGATGCCATCGAAATAGATGTTGGTCGTATTGGGCACACGGGGCGCGCCCTCGCCGTTCAAACCCGTCGCTTCGATCTTGAGCAATTCCTTTTCCAGGCGGTCGCGGGCGGCGGCCATCCTTTGATTGTCCATCTTCTGATTGTTCGTCCCAAGGCCGTCGCCGCGCTCGAGCCCGGCAATCGCCAACTCGGCGGCCTTGCCTAAACCGACAATTCCAGGAACATTCTCCGTCCCGGCGCGGCGCGAGCGTTCATGGCTCCCTCCATGGAGCATAGCCTCGACCTCAGTTCCCTTCCGGACATAGAGCGCGCCCACCCCCTGCGGCCCGTGCAGTTTGTGGCCAGAAATGGTCAGCAAGTCGCACCCAATCTCGTTGACATCCACCCGGATCTTTCCCGCCGCTTGCACAGCGTCGCTGTGGAAATACACGTCCGCTTCGGCGGCAATCTTTCCAATTTCGGCAACGGGCTGTACCACGCCCGTCTCGTTGTTGGCGAACATGATGGTGATCAACCTCGTATTCGGCCGAAGCGCGCGCTTTACATCCGTCGGATCCACCAGCCCCCGGCCATCCACCGGAACATAAGTGATCTCGCTTCCCTTCCCCTCGAGATGCCTGCAGGCGTTGAGTACCGCGTGATGTTCGATGGTGGAGGTGATGATGTGGTCGCCCGCCCGGGCCAGTCCGAAAACTGCCAGATTGTCAGCTTCCGTCCCGCCACTGGTAAACACAACTTCTGAGGCGCGGCATCCCAGCAGCGCAGCCACCGATTCACGCGCACGCTCGACCGCGGCCCGCGTCTCCTGTCCATGATGATGGATGGAGGACGCATTGCCGAAATGCTCGCCAAAGTAAGGCCGCATGGCCTCCATGACCTCGGGGAGCACCGGCGTAGTCGCGTTGTTGTCGAGATAGACCCGCCGCATCATGCCGCTTCTATTGTACTGATGCGACAGATAGAAGTAGAGACGGAGCTCGCCACGTCTCAGAACGCGTACGGCCACAGCGAGGCTGCCGTCTTGCTTAAAATCTGCGCGCGCATCCCTTCACTTATAGGCAGTGTCTTGAATTCTTCAAGATTCTTCCAGACTTCCGTAACCCCCGGGCTTGGCCAGTCCGTGCCAAACAAAGTCTTGTCGGCGATCTCGTGCAGACGCGGAAAATACTTCAGCAGCATTTTCGGCGGAATGCCGCTGATGTCCAGATGAACGTTCGCATGTCGCCGGATCAGAAAAAACGCGGTATCCATCCACAGCGGCCGGCCGCCGTGGGCCAGAATAATCTTGAGCTTGGGAAAATCGACTGCCACGTCGTCAACGTAGATCGGGTCGCCGTATTTGTTGCGCGCGCCCGGGAAAATCGACGTTCCCGTGTGGAACATCACGGGGATTCCATTCGCTTCGGCCGCCCGATAGATGATTTCCAGTTCCTTCACTCCATGCAAGTAATCATTCGGAAACAGCAGTTGATGCGGCGGGTGAATCTTGATCATGCGCAAGCCGAGGCGCAGGATGTGCTCGACATCCGCCATGATGTTGGTGGTGTGCCGCGGATGCAGGCTGCCGCAGGAGATCAGGCGCTTGGGATCGTATTTTGTGTAGTCGGCGACCCACTGGTTAACCGAAGAGGTGAAGCCGATCACCTCGGGCGCAACGTAGTTGATCAACGCCGCCCGGTCCACGCCGCAACGGTCCAGATATTTCAGGAAGGCCTTAGGCGAGCGGGAATATTCGGCGATCTCTTCAAAATTGGCGCGCTTGCCCTTGATCAGTTCCAGCGCCTGCGGCCGGAACTGTTCGAGCGGCGCGATGTGGATGTGGCAATCAGTGATCATGAGCAGTGGTCAACTCTGAGTGCTGTTGGGAAGGGCACGGCCTTACAGTTGGTTGAGAATATGCTCCCGTTCTTGACTTTGTTTTGAAAGGGCGCGGCTTCAGCCGTGCCGCTCAACGGCCAAACACTGAGGGCGCTCAGCTCAATACAGCGGCACCTTTGGATCCACCGTCCGCGCCCAGCCGTCGATGCCGCCGCGCATGGATTGAACCTTCTCGTATCCCTGTTGGCGAAGCCAGTTGGTGACCGTCAATGAGCGCACGCCGCGATGGCACATGACCACGATGTGGTCGTCGGGATCGAGTTCCTGGTGAGCGCGCGTCGGCACGTCTCCCATCGGAATATGCTTTGCCCCTTCGATGCGCGAGGCTTCACATTCCCACGGCTCGCGAACATCGAGCAGTGTGAATGTTTCCCCGCCCTTCTGCAGCGACTTGACCTGTCCCGGAGAGATTTCGAAGTCCATGGAGTCATCCACTCAGCCGCCTGGGAAGCACGGCAAGCCGAATCTCTACAAAACTTAGACGCCGGTCCGTCGTGAGTCCGTCACGCCCTCCAGCGTCGTCAAACTCACCAGCGCGGCCAGCGCCCAGAGCGCGCCGGTCCCCATGCGAGCGCTACGCACATCGGCAGACGGAACGCTGTGCCACAAGGTCAATCCGCAGCCGGCCACAAAATTAACCAGGAGCAGCCCAAAGAACACGCGTTCGCGCAGGCAGCGCGTGTCCCGCGCCAGCGCGCCCAGCAGCAGGATCCACACGAGATAGGTCGCGGCTGTCCACCAGTCGTGCGGCCAGTCGTAGTCGGTCTGCATGACGCGGGTAAACGAAACCCAGGCGAAGTAGGCGCATCCGAGGAAGCCTGCCACTCCCCATAGAGGAGTCCGGCACATCAGGTGGCCGGCTTGCTTCCCGCCGTTCTTTGGCCTGACCTTCGCGTTTTCTATTTGCCGGTCCATTTCGGGTCGCGTTTTTCGAGGAAGGCAATGATACCCTCGCGCGCGTCCGCGGTCGAGGCCAGTTCTTCGAGGTAAATCTTCTCCGCCCGCGCCAGCCCTTTGTCAAAGTGAATCGCGTCCCACGCGTAAATCGCCTTCTTGGCGTGCGCCAGCGCCACCGGACTCAGTTGGCGGAGCCCATTAAGCGTCTCTTGAACCACGGTTTCAAGTTCCTCGGCACGGGCCGAACGGTTAGCCAGGCCGATCGCCACAGCTTCGTCTCCCGAGAACTGGCGCCCGGTGAGGATGAATTCAGCCGCGCGCTTCGGGCCAACCAAAGCGGGCAGGGCGACGGCCGCAACCGGCGGGAAGCACCCCAGCTTGATTTCAGGAAATCCCCAAGTGGCATCGCGCGCCGTGTAAACCATATCGCAGACGGCGGCGAGCTCGGCGCCCCCGCCCAGGCAGGCGCCGCGCACGGCGGCAATTGTGACTTTGCGCGAACCGGCAATCGCCCGGATCACGGCGTGAAGACCTGTGAGCATTTCCCGAATCTGCTCCGGCAGGTGGGCTTTGATGTCCACCCCCGCGGAGAAAACATGTGCGTCGCCTTCGAAAACGATTACGGAGACGTCGTTGCGCGATTCGAGTTCCGTAAGCGTTTGCTGCAACTCCAGCATCAGCGGGAGGTCAATTACATTGAGCGGAGGGTTGTTCAGGGTGATACGCACAACCGGCGCACCGACATCAAGCTTGATCCGAGTGTGGGAGGAAGTGTCCATTGCCATTGTTGGGAACCGCGGAGCTTTCGGGCGGGCGTGTTAGATATTAATGGCCGACTTGCGCGGCTCCCCTATCGTTGACAGCGGATCGCGCGCGCCCTCTTTTTCTTTGATCCATTTCTTCTCATTCCGGATGATGTCGAGCAGCAGTTCTTTATCTTTCGCGCTGGGCAGATTCTCCTCACAGTGCTGCCCGTAGCTGCGATCGTCCAACGGTTCGCCGGTCTCGCAGTGATACTTCTGCCCCGCCCATTTTCCGATGTTGCGGTTGAAGTGGATGTCGGGCGTGTACAACTTCTTCTCGCCCGGCTTCAGGAACGTGTTCAGCCGCTCCACCAGTCCCGCAACTTCCTGCCGATACAAATGTCGACTGTAGTCATTCAAGTCGTCGAGGTCGGCGGCCTTGTCATTCTGCAGTTCGTCGTAACGCCCTTTAATTCCCCACACGTAGGCCCAGTGCGCCGAAGAAGAATGATCCGTGCCAAAAAGGTCGAATGAACTCGAGATCCATTTGTTCAAGTATTTCTGCAAAAGCCATTGCGGGATCACGCCTGCTTCGACCACGCGGCGCAGACCGTCGTGGCCCGTTCCCATGTGGAAAGCTTCCTCGCGCAGCATGTACGAGGTCGAGCGTCCGAGAGGCGCAAACGACGAATACTTCAGCATCTGCAGTTGGAATTTGCCGTCGCGATCGACGAAGTCTGTATAGGTGAAAAAGTCGAGCCAGTTATCGACGTCGACGTTAAAAGTGCCCAGCAATCGCTTGTTTTCGAATGCCCGCCGCTCCAGCATTTTCTGCGCTTCCACCTTGCCTGAAGACCCGAAGAAGTCGATAAGCAAGGCGCACATCTGCCAGCCGTGACGCATTTCTTCGATCATGACGCGGGTGAGCGCGCGGCGGTCCCATTCCGTGGGAGCGGTTGCAAACAGGTTGCGCTGCTGCTCCACGCTGGCAAATTCGGTGTCGCCCTGATAGACGATCATGTTCATGAGCGCGTCCCGCATCGCCTGCGTGGGAACCTGGCGCAGGTTCTCCCACTTGTTGCGGCCCTTGTAGGAGCCGAACTGGATCTCCTCGGTCTCGATCGCTCCGTAGAGCGTATCGAAGTGGAAGGCCTCGACGTCGCCCTTGTTGACGCCAACTTCCTTGCGCCATTCGTTGAACAGACCAACCCAGTCGCTGAAACTTCCGATCTTTGCTGCTTTGCCCGGCATAGGACCTCAAATCTCCAAGCTCGTGCTCTCACTTCGCCGTAAACACAGCCGGACGCTTCTCAACATAAGCCGCCAGCCCTTCTTTAGCGTCGTCACTCTGAAAAAGAATCTGCTGGTTCTCGCGTTCCACCGCCAACGCCGATTCCATGGGAATCTCCCATCCCGTCTGCACGGCCCGTTTGATGCGTCCCACAGCCTTGGCGGCCTTGTTGGGCGGCGTGAACTGGCGCGCATATTCCATGACGTTCTCCATGAAACCATCGCGCTCGAAAATATCGTTCACAATGCCAAACTCCTGCGCCTCCTCGAATGAGAACGTATTGCCCGTGATCATCAGCTCGATGGCTTTGCTTTTTCCCACCAGGCGCGACAGGCGCTGCGTTCCCCCGGTGCCGGGCAGCACGCCCAGGTTGACCTCGGGCAGCCCGATCTTGCCCGCATCTTTGCGCGCGATTCGAAGGTCGGCCGCCATCGCGATCTCGAGCCCTCCACCAACGCAATGGCCGTTGATCGCCGCGATCACCAGTTTCGGCGTGTGCTCCAGCCGCAGCAAAGTTTCATTCGCGTGCAGGCAGAAGTAATACTTGAACGTCGGATCGACCGAGGCCAGCATCTTGATGTTCGCGCCCGCGGAGAAAAACTTGTCGCCGACGCCCGTGAGCACGATCACGTGCACATCGTTATCCATGCGCGCCCGGAGAATACACTCGTCCAACTGCCGGTTCATTTCGTAGGTGTACGTATTCGCCGGAGGATCGTTCATCTCGATCACGGCCACGCCGGCGTCGCTGCGGTAGTTGATGAGTTGCTTGGTGGTTTCGCCGGTAGCCGGCTGCGTCGTCGTTATCGTCGCCATAAATTGCTCCTTATTGGTTACGCCTTAACTTCAGCGTTAATGTTTCTTGCGCGGCTTGCCGCCGTGCACAATTCCGATTCCATAGAGAACAATGTTGCCCATCTGCTCGGCAAGCGCTTCGGCATTTCCGTCGACCCGCGGTTTATACCAGGTGTAGATCCAGTTGATCATGCCAAACAGGCTCATCACAGCAGTCCGCGTATTGAAATCTGCCCCACGCTCCCGCCGCAGGTCGTCCATGAGCCCAAGACAGATGCGGTAGTACTCGCGCTTGATGCTGGCAATCTCGGAGCTCAAACCGTTCTTCAGAGACTCATCTTCATGCGAGAGCACCTTCAGCCCCGGTTGATTGCTGACGAAGTATTTCAGGTGATTCAGGATGAAGATGCGGATCCGCCGCTCAGGGTCGGTAACATTTTCCAGCCTGGCCTTGAGTTGTTCAAGAATGGTGGTGAAAGTGTGCTTCTGAATCAGGAAGAGCAAGCGCTCTTTGGATTCGAAATAGTAATAAAGTCCCGCCAGCGACATGCCTGTCGCGCGCGAAAGATCGCGCATGGAGGCGCCTTCGTATCCCTTGAGGCAGAACACCTCCGTGGCATGGTCGAGAATTTCCCCGAGGCGGCGGTCGAAACGGGTCGCAGAGTCGCGGCTGGAGGATCGGCTGCGGTTTCGTGGGGCTCGGCTTGCCGCTGGAGTGGCCATACGTTCGAACGTTCGTTCCAATTATAGGAGTGTTGTGATATGAATCACAAGCGCCTGTGATGCCCCCGCGGTCCGGTTCAGATTTTCTAGCTCTTGATGCCCGTCATCAAGCGTTCGATCTCGGCCTTTTGCTCGCCCGAAAGCGGCAGAAACGGCAGCCGCGATGGGCCTCCATAGTAGCCGTTGAGGTCCATGGAGTACTTCACGCCCGGGACGCCCAGTTCACCAACCACGCGCTGAGCGGCCAATCTAACGCGCTCTTGCTTCTCGCGGGCCAGTGCGTGGTCGCCGTCCTTGAGCGCGGCGTAGATTTCGTAGCACGCCATCGGCGCAGGACAGGCGAAGGCGAGAATCGCGCCGACCGCTCCCAGCCCAAGCGACGGTTCGAGTTGATGAGCGGCGCCGACCATGACCTGAAAGCCGACTTCCTTCTGCCGCGTCTTTAATTTCCCTACGACGGTCACCGCGCTCGACGATGGCGCCGATGTCGTCGGCGGGCGCAGGGGTGTTTCTGCCGCAGTACCAGTCAACGCCGCGACACTCACCAGTTCTCTGCTCTGCTTTTCGCTCTGGGCCGCCGCGGCCTTGAGCATGCGCGGGGTCACGGCCTCGAATGTTTCCGTCACCGTGACCTGCCTTCTCACGTGACGCGTGCCCTCGACCATCGTTTTCACCTTGTCGAGATTGCCGCTCGATTCCTTGATGGCCACAATATTCGGATGGCCGGCAAGTTCGATCACAACGTCGGCGGGGATGTCGTATCCCGTGGCCTGCGGGAAGTTATAGATGATAATCGGCAGCGCGGACCGGTCAGCCACCGTGCGATAGAACGCCAGCAGGTTCGCCGGCAACATCTGCTTCTTGTAATAGTGCGGAGTGCGCACCATGGCGGCGTCGTATCCGAGCTCAGCAGCGTACTCGGTAAGCCGCAGGGTTTCATGCGAAGACTCAATGCCCGTGCCTGCGATCATCACTTTATTAGGTGCGGCGGCAGCCAGCGCCGTCTTCAGCACTTCGCGCCGTTCCTGGTCGGAAAGAAGAATCGCTTCGCCAGTCGAGCCCTGGACGACGATGCCCGCAACCGGCGCGCGCGAGTAGCGCTCCACGTTCGCTTCAATCTTCTTGTAATAAACCTCGCCGTCGGGATAAAAGGGCGTCGTGATGGGTGGGAAGATTCCGGATAAAAGCATTATGAACTCCAGTAGATCGCAGATTGTCGCTAATCGTTGGTCGCTAGTCGTTGGTCGCTAATCGTTAACGATTAACTATTGCACTTCAATTATCGGGCGTTTCCATCGCCTTTGTCATCCTGTAGTTGACAGCCTGGCAATAAACACCAGCAGGAACAGGCATCCGTCAGCGATGACGATTACAGATCCGATCCAGATGAGCGCGACCATCCGGACCAGTTCGGGCGGAGGCGTAGTGATTCCGATCGTCTTGTGCAGATAGCCGAGCATGTCGCTGACCAGTGGCGGAGGTACCACCCGGCTGACAATTCCCAGACCGAGAAGCACCATCACGGCATGAAACACAAGAATGACGGCCATTCTGTCGGAATTATTTCACCGCAACCCGCTCCGCGTGCAGCGCCTGCAGAGCTTGCACGCGCACTTCTCCGCGCTGCAGTGCGGATATGCCTTCCGCCGCGGCGCGTGCGGCAGAGAGCGTGGTAATGGTCGTGATGTGGCCTGTGACCGCGGCCCGGCGGATCGCCTTCTCGTCGAAGTAAGGATCGGGACCGTGCGGCGTGTTGACGATCAATTGAATACGATCGGCTTTGATCAAGTCAACGGCGTTGGGGCGGCCTTCTTTCACCTTGTACACGCGATCAACCGCCAAGCCCGCTTCCTCCAAAATGTCCGCCGTGCCGTGCGTGGCCACCAGTTTGAATCCCATGTCCACGAAGCGGCGTGCAACCTCGACCACGTGCGGCTTGTCATGGTCGGTGACGCTGATGAACACCGTTCCCTCCCTGGGCAACTTCTGGCCCGCCGCGATTTGAGCTTTGGCGAAGGCCTCGCCGAAATTGTCGGCCACCCCCATCACTTCTCCGGTGGAACGCATTTCGGGGCCGAGAACCGTGTCCACGCCGGGAAACTTCGACCACGGAAAGACCGGCGACTTCACGTAGAAGCAGCGGCCTGTATCCAGGTCTGTGCCGCGTTCGACGTATTCTGGAAGAAACTCGCGCAGCTTGCGGCCGGTCATCAGCCGCGCGGCAATCTTGGCCAGCGGGACTCCGGTGGCCTTGGAAACAAAGGGCACGGTGCGCGAGGCGCGCGGATTCACTTCGAGCACATAGACCTTGCCATTTGCGTGGGCTGTGTGGTGGCGGGGCTGAGCCCCGTCACCACACGAACTGAACTCGCTGCGCGGGATGGCGAACTGCACGTTCATCAGGCCGATTACTCGAAGCGCGCGCGCCAGCTTGAATGTGTAGTCACGCATGCGCCGGAGCAGCGGCTCGGGAATGTCAACCGCTGGCAGCACGCACGACGAGTCGCCGGAATGGATGCCGGCTTCTTCGATGTGCTGCATAATGCCGCCGATCACCACGTCTTCACCATCGGAAAGCGCGTCCACGTCGACTTCAATCGCGTCTTCCAGAAATTTGTCGATGAGCACGGGGCGGTCCTGCGAATACTCGACCGCCTGCTTCATGTATTGCGTGATCGTGTCTTCGTCGTAGGCGATGACCATGGCTCGCCCTCCGAGAACATACGAAGGCCGCACCAGCACCGGGAATCCAATCTTCTTCGCGGCTTCGACCGCCTCTTCGACGGACGCCACCATCGCGCCGGGAGCTTGCGGGATATCAAGTTCCTCCAGCAACTTGCCGAAGCGCTTGCGGTCTTCGGCCAGATCAATCGACTCAGGTGTGGTGCCAATAATGTTGACGCCCGCGGCTTTGAGCGGTAGCGAAAGATTCAGCGGCGTCTGCCCGCCAAACTGCACGATCACGCCGACGGGTGCTCCTGCGGAAGCTTCATGTTCGCAGACGGCGAACACGTCCTCGAGCGTCAGCGGTTCGAAGTAAAGGCGGTCGCTGGTGTCATAGTCGGTCGAGACCGTCTCCGGATTACAGTTGATCATGATCGTTTCGTAGCCATCCTCGCGCAGCGCGTAGCAGGCGTGGCAGCAGCAGTAGTCAAATTCAATTCCCTGCCCGATCCGGTTGGGACCCGAACCGAGGATGACGACCTTCTTCTTCGCGGTGGGCGCAGCCTCATCTTCGTCTTCATAGGTGGAGTAGAGATACGGTGTGTAGCTCTCGAACTCCGCCGCGCAGGTATCGACGCGCTTGTATACCGGCTTCACACCGTGCTTCTTGCGGAAATGGCGAACTTTTTCCTGGCCGCCTTTGCCGTCCAGACGCCAGGTTCCGGCAAGACGCCCGTCGGAGAAGCCCATCCGCTTGGCTTCGCGCAGCACCTCGGTGGGGATCGATTCCATCGGGTGCTTTTCCAGCTCCAGCTGCATGTCGTTGATCTCTTTGAGCTGGTAGAGGAACCAGGGATCAATCGACGTCATCTTCGCAATCTGCTTGATGGTGTGTCCCTGACGAAGCGCGTAGCGCACATAGGTAAGCCGCTCGGGATGCGGCGTGACCAGGCGCTGGGTGAGAATCTTCGGCTCGATCTTCTCCGAGCCCACTCGTTTGCCGGTATCAAGCGCACGAACGCCCTTCAGCAAGGCTTCTTTGAAGGTGCGGCCGATGGCCATCACTTCGCCGACGGATTTCATCTGCGGTCCGAGCGATTCGTCGGCGCCGGGAAACTTTTCGAATTGCCACTTGGGAATCTTGACCACCACGTAGTCGAGCGTGGGCTCGAAACAGGCTGGAGTCTTGCGCGTGATGTCGTTCGGAATCTCGTCAAGCGTGTAGCCGACCGCAAGTTTGGCGGCAATTTTCGCAATCGGGAATCCGGTTGCCTTCGAAGCCAGCGCCGACGACCGCGAGACGCGCGGATTCATCTCGATGACCACCATGCGTCCGGTAGAAGGATTAACGCCAAACTGGATATTCGATCCACCGGTCTCAACGCCGATCTCGCGGATCACGGCAATCGCCGCGTCGCGCATCATCTGGTACTCGCGGTCGGTAAGCGTCTGTGCGGGGGCAACAGTGATCGAATCGCCGGTGTGCACGCCCATCGGGTCGAAATTTTCGATCGAGCAGATGATGATGACGTTGTCTTTGGTGTCGCGCATCACCTCGAGTTCGTACTCTTTCCATCCGAGCACGGATTCTTCGATCAGGCACTCATGCACGGGCGAAAGGTCGAGGCCGCGCGCCAGCACTTCCATCAACTCTTCGCGGTTGTAGGCAATGCCTCCACCCGTGCCGCCGAGCGTGAATGAGGGGCGAATGATAACGGGGAAGCCGATCTTGCCGGCAAACTCGATGCCGTCCTTCAGATTGTTGACCAGCGCCGATTTCGGCACATCGAGCCCGATGCGCTGCATGGCGTCTTTAAAAAACAGACGGTCTTCGGCCTTCTTGATGGCGCTGATCTGCGCCCCAATCAGATGCACGTTGTATTTTTCAAGCACGCCGCCATCAGCAAGTTCAATGGCAAGGTTAAGAGCAGTCTGTCCGCCAACCGTGGGCAGAAGGGCAAAGCCCGCCCCCGGCGACAGTTCGCGCTCGACCCGAATGATCTCTTCAAGATATTCGCGAGTAAGCGGCTCGATGTAAGTGCGGTCCGCCGACTCCGGATCGGTCATGATGGTGGCCGGATTCGAATTAGCCAGCACGACTTCAAAGCCCTCCGACTTGAGCGCCTTGCAAGCCTGCGTGCCGGAGTAGTCGAACTCGGCGGATTGGCAAATGACTATTGGGCCGG
>Ga0209415_10009809_pt1 | contig 16384 bp, 16 predicted proteins | sample PeaSoiSIISIP2007_FD_187696 | JGI IMG/M metagenome (GOLD analysis project Ga0209415, IMG submission 187696) | Peat soil microbial communities from Weissenstadt, Germany - SII-SIP-2007 (SPAdes) (version 2) | ecosystem: Environmental > Terrestrial > Soil > Wetlands > Peat | place: Germany...
GAGGTGAGTCGGTGTTGCTGGAAGAACTTCCAGATGATGGCGGTGGCGTTGATCTCGAAGGTCGACGGCCCGGTGATCGAGGCCAGGCTCGCGCTGACCTTGCTCCCGGGCCATGCGTGGCCGCCGCCGAGGATGATGTAGAACTCGACCGCGGCGCCCGGCGGGCACCGGTAGGTGCGCAGGATGACGTGGGCGCTCACCTTGTGGTCGGTCGGTTGCAGGTTGCACCCTTCCTTGGCCGCCCACGCCTTGACGTTCGCCGGGTAGCCCTTGCCGTTGAGGTTGACCGGTGGGGGTGTGGTCGTGGTCGGTGCCGGGCCCCCTCCCAGCGCGTGGTTGAGCACGGCCGTCCCGATGCCGCCGTTGAAGTACAGGATCGGGTCGGCGGTGCCGTGGAAGGCGAGGATCGGGACCTTTCGAGCCGGGTGGCACGGCGACGGCACGACGACGCCGGCCACGGGAGCGAACGCCGCGAAGCGGTCGGCCATCGTGCACGCCAGCAACGACGTGAACAGGGCGCCGTCGGACAGACCGGTGGCGTAGAGACGCGACTCGTCGACGCACTGGCTCTTCTCCAAGGCGTCGAGCATGGCGTTCATGAAGTCGATGTCGTGGTTCGGGTGCGCGTTGGTCGACGGAGCGATGTCCCACGAGACAGGGGTGCTCGTGCCTTCGGGGAACACGACGATGAACCCGTTTGCCTGCGCCTCGGGGCTGAACTGGGTCGTGTCGGCGTGCAGCGTCGCGCCCTCGCCCAGGCCGTGCAGATCGACGACCAGGGGGAGCGGCCCGGTGCCGTCGCGCGTCGGGGGGGTCGTGAGCAGATACCACCGGGCCACATCGTCGACGGTGATGTCCTGGCGCACATCGGTGAGCGGCGCCGACCCCACCCCCGACCCCGAGGCCGAGCAACCGGGCGAGGGCACCGGGGCACCGGCGGCGACCAGGGCCCCCGCTCCCGTGCTCCCCGCCGGGACCCGGGGGGCCCGGGTCGTGGTCGGGACGACGGCACGGGGCGAGGAGCACGCCCCGGCCACGATCGCCACCACTAGGAGGGCGAATGTCCAGCGTGCCCCTCGTGTGCGCCCCCCCATAGGGTCGAAGCACACCACATCCCGGCTCAGGGCGTCGAAATCTTCTGTGACCAGCGGTTTCCAAGGGCCGGTCGGGGGTGAGACAATGGCGCAACGCCAAGTGGGGGGTGGTGCGGCAGTGCGGGGAGGCGATCTCGAGGAGCGTTGTGTCCACGCGCCGATGGGTCGAATTCGGTCGCTTGCCCGGGCCCGCCGTCCACGCTTGCGCCGAGGTACGGCTCTGCGCTGTGTGCCGGTGCTCGCGGCGGTGACGCTGCTCGCGGCGGCCTGCTCATCTGGGCCGACAGGCCAGGTGGGATCCACGTTGGCGGCCCTGAACGGGACCGTGACCCTCGACAAGGTCCTTTCGCCCGCACCGGTCGAACCCGGCTCTGCCGTCGCCGTTCCCGGCCAGAAGCTGGTGGCCGTGGTCCTGACCGTGCACAGCCCGGCCGGCTCGGCCGCCAAATTCGCGTCCATCTACCACAACTCGAAGCTCATCGACTCCCAGAAGGCGGCACACGTCGGCCGGAGCACGACCAGGTTCGAGGTGGCCGCATGTGTGGCCTACCCCCCGTTCTCGACGTTGGGGCCGGGGCTGTCGGCAACCGGATGTGACGTGTTCAGCATGGCGGTCGCGGCCACGCCCGTGGAGCTGGTGATCTCGGGCAAGGCCAAGGGTGATTGGAAGATCGCCTCCACCGCCGTGCAACCCGGCCCCGAGGCCGCCCCCGTCGCCCCGCCGGTGAGAACGACTCCGACCACGGTGGCACCGGGGACGCTGTCAGCCGAGGGATCCACGACCACGACGGCTGCCGGTTCGCCGGGCACGACCACGACCACGGCGCTGGCCGCGATCGGTCCGACAGGCCGCCGTCCGCATCATGTCGCCTCCAAGGCCCCGAAGGTCTCCCACGTCACCCCCCGGGCGGGCCCGGTGGGATCACGGGTGCAGATCTGGGGCAAGCACCTGAACGGCGTGACCGAGGTCACCTTCAACGGGGTGCCGGCCCCCATCGAGGTCACCACGGGGGGCAAGCTCGTGGTGGTGGTGCCCGACGGAGCCAGCGCGGGCCCCATCGTGGTGACGACCCGAACGGGGACGGCGACGGACGGAAAGACCTTCTTCGTCCTCTAGGTCTCCCCGGGATCATGCCGCGTCAGGGCTCGCCGGCCCTCGGCGGTACTTCCCCATGAAGCGCTGGACGGCGATGAGACACCAGATGGCCTCGATGACCCCGAAGGGCCAGGCCCCACTGACGAAGCCGTAGCTGCTCGAAAGGGCGCAACCGAGTGCAAAGGCGAGGACGAACCACCTCCCTTTCCCTTCGACGGCATACATCACCATCATGAACGTCAAGACGGTCACGCCGTAGACGGTCAGCACGATGCCACCGATGCCGTGGTCCCCTTGGGCACTCGGACCAGGCCCGCTCAGTCCTCGGAGCGCCGCCGCGAGACGGGCCGGCTGCGACGTACTCCCCCGCGCGCCCGTTGCCACCGCGAGGTCTTTGTCGCCGCCGGCGCAACCGTGACGACACCGTCGATCCGAGCTCGTTCCGTCACGCTCCGACCATACCGGCCCGCCCCCGTCTCACCGCTGCGGTGGGGTCGACGTCAGGGCGTGACGCCGGGATCCCCACCGGCGCGCTAGACAAAGCCGATGCCAGGACGCCGATGACAGGGAAGCCGACCGGGCCCAGGGCCGCGCTCTCGGGTCCCGTCACGACGGGCCGCTTCATCGAGCCGGCCTCGACCGTCCCGATCGACCTCGCCGCCCACGGCTACGTCCGTGAGGAGTTCTTCGCGGCCGGATCGGCCACGGCCTACTCGGCCGCGGGCCCCCTCGGCCGGGACGGCGTGTGGTCGGCGACACCACACGACACCGCCGATTACCGGACCAGGATCGTGGTGCGCCGGCCCTCGGATGCGGCGCGATTCAACGGCACCGTCCTCGTCGAGTGGTTCAACGTGTCCGGTGGTATCGAGGCCAGCCCGGACTGGACGTATCTGGGCCCTGAGATCGTCCGCGACGGGTACGGCTATGTGGGGGTGTCGGCCCAGGCATTCGGCGTGGACGGCGGTCACGCCCTCCTCGGCGTTCCCGGCCTGGAGCAACGCGGTGGGCTGGTGGTGTCGGGGCCCGAGCGCTACGGGTCGCTGCGCCACCCCGGCGACCGGTTCGCCTTCGACATGCTGTCGCAGATCGGCCGGGCCCTTCGGGCCCCGGACTCCGCGTCCGCGTTCGGGCCTCTGCGCCCGGAACGGATCATCGCCATGGGCGAGTCTCAGTCCGCCTTCTTCCTGACCACCTACATCAACGCCGTGCAACCGACGGCGCAGGTCTACGACGGGTTCTTCGTGCACAGTCGGGGCGGGAGCGGTGCCGCCCTGTCGGGGACGCCCATCGCCAGCCCGGACGTGCCGCAAGGGCTCAAGATCCGCGGCGACAGCGATGTGCCCGTGCTGATCTTCGAGACCGAGACCGATCTCGGTCCCATGCTCGACTACGGGCCGGCCCGTCAGCCCGATGCGGAGCTGATCCGAACCTGGGAGGTGGCCGGGACCGCCCACGGCGACGCGTACGTGGTCGGGCCCTTCGCCAGTGCGCTCGGATGCGACTTCATCGTCAACGAGGGTCCTCAGCACTTCGTGGCGCAGGCCGCGCTCGTCGCCCTCAACCGGTGGATCGCCGACGGCGTGCTCGCTCCCTCGGCGCCCCCCCTCGAGCTCTCGAAGACGGCTCCGCCCGAGCTCGCTCGCGACCACCTCGGCAACGCGCTCGGTGGGGTACGGACTCCGGCGGTCGATGTCCCGATCTCGACGCTCAGCGGGGAGGCCCCGCCCGGGGCGAGCAGATTGTGCGCGTTGTTCGGGTCGACGGTGCGATTCGACGAGTCCACCCTGCTCGCCCTGTACCGGGACAGAGCCGGATATCTCGCCGCCTACCGTCGCAGCTTGGAGGCGGCCATCTCGGCCGGGTTCCTGCTCGGGTCCGACCGCGCCGAGCTGCTGGGGCTGGCCGAGGCGGTGTCGTTCCCCTCGTAGTCCCACCCGCCTACCGTGCTCGTAGGGCATTCATCTTCTTGTGCTGGCTGCACGGTCGCCAACTGCTCGAGGAAGATACCTTGCGACGAACCGACGGTCAGCTTTGGTGCGTCACGAAGGGGCGGATGAGGTGTCTTCGCCCCGAAACGTTGGAGCTGCGTCGGTCCCTAGCTTCGAGTCATTTGCGGCGAACGGATGCCCCGTTCAGCGCCACGGCCGCTCGGATGAGAGCCTTGAATGCCGCCACATCGATCTTTTCCCCTTCGTGAAGATCGATGGCGCGGCGGGCATTGCCTTCGAGGCTGGAGTTGAACAGGTGTGAAGGATCCTTGAGGGAGGCCCCCTTGGCAAAGGTAATCTTCACGTGGTTCTTGTAGGTCTCGCCCGTGCAGATCATGCCGTCGTGTGACCAGACCGGGACACCTTCGGGATTTGCAACCTTCTTCCACTTCCGCTCCTCAACCACTTCGGGATCGGCCTGCTTGATCAACTCGCGAATTCGGGAGAGCGTCGCGCCCTGCCAATCGTCAGACTGGACAGCCTCCCCACCCTTCGGCGAGTTGCTCTTCTTCGTGCGGTTGGATCGCTGTTGGTCGCTTCTCGGCATGCTTGATGAGGCTACCGCCACAACAACTGAGAGCGGGACAAGACAGATCGGATCATCTGGGGTAGCGCCACCGCGGTGGCCTCGCTCGCTCGTCACCTCCGGTGAGGAGTTGTGGGTCCTACTCCTCGATGGCGAGGCTGCCGTACGTGGGCACGCCCGCGGTCTCGTAGGAGAGGTGGAGCGTGCCGCTCGGGTAGGTGACCGATTCGGTGAGGCGCAGCGCCGTGGGCACGGTCCCGTCGGCGAACACGTGCTTGCCGCTGCCGAGCAGCAGCGGGTACACCCACAGGTTCATCCGGTCGACGAGGCCGAAGCGCAGCAGAGACTGCAAGAGGTCGAGACTGCCGATGACGTGGACTTCGTCATTGCGCCCCTTGAGGGCGGTGATGTTCTCGGCGAGGTCGTCGGCGACGAGCGTCGACCCGTGCCAGGCGAGAGAGCCAGCGAGCGTGCGGCTGGCAACGTACTTGGGGACGCCGTTGAGCAGGCGGGTGAACGGGATCTCCTGCGGAGCGCTTGGCCAGTAGTCGGCAAAGATCTCGTAGGTCCTTCGCCCGAGGAGGAGGGCGTCCATGCTCCTGGCTTGCTCGAATATGACCCCGCCTGACTCCTGGTCCGCCAGTGGCGCCTGCCACCCGCCGTGCGCGAAGCCGCCGTCGCGGTCCTCGTCGGGCCCTCCAGGCGCCTGTGCCACTCCGTCGAGCGTCACGAACTCGGTCACGATGAGTTTGCCCATGGTGTGCTCCGTGCCTGGTGGCGATGTGTTCCTGAGTAAGACGCTGCCGTCGTATCGAACTCATCCCCTGGCGCCGCGATCAACGGACCGCGTAGCCACGACGCTGGGCTCGGCCGGTTGGACCCGTGGGCGCTCCATACCCTTTCCGCCGCCGACGGGTCGTCGGACAGCAGGGGGAGTCAAGTCGCGCCCCTCGGGGGGCTGGGGGCCGGTCGTCGTGTCAGCCTCGCCCGGCCGGAGGTCAGGCCGGACGATTTTTCAACCAGGAGTTGGCTGGAATTTCAACCAAGACCCCCGCAGCGGAGGAGGTGGGATTCGAACCCACGGTGACCTTGCGACCACAACGGTTTTCGAGACCGTCCGATTCGTCCACTCTCGCACTCCTCCAACTGGACTTCGTGTAGCCGGCCTCTTCGCGGTCTGGACATCCGTCATCGACTTCTTGTGATACCGGTTACACGAGCCGCCAATGATACAGGCACGACGCGGGTAGCGACGAGCGCTGCTCATCCCTGCATGCGGTAATCGGAGACCACTTCATCGACGACCTCACGGGCCGGCCGACGCCAGCCGAACCGCATGCCGGCGGATCCAGCGTCCTGCGGATTCAGCCGGAGTGCCTCGGCATGGGAGACCAGAGCCTTCCAAAGCGCCCACCCACGCCCGCGGTCCCAGGCGGCCCTGTCGACCGGGACACTCTCGAGGAAGACCCTCCTGCTCTCGCCGGTGAAGAACGTCCACGCGATGGCCAGATCACAGGCGGGATCGCCAATTCCTGAGCATCCGAAGTCGATCACCGCGCTGAGGCGACCGTCGAGCACGAGCAGGTTCGATGCGGTGACGTCGCCGTGAAACCACGTCGGCTGTCCCTCCCAGTTCGCCGCGAGGGCCGCTTCCCAGACCCGTGTGACCAACTCGGCGTCGATCCCATCAGCGATGTCGGAGATCGTCTTCCTCGTCCACGAGTCCCACACCGCCAGGGGGGCGCCTCGATTGTGCGTGTCCGCCCCTGCGGGTGGCCCGTCCGCGGGATCGATCGCTTGCAGGACGACCAGGAACTCACCCAAAGCTCGTGCGAACTGCGTGATGTTCGCGATCCGGTCAACGGTGGCGTACTCGCCCGGCAGCCAGCGATAGACCGACCACGGCCATGGATACCCGCAGCCGGGAGCGCCCAACGCCAGCGGCTGTGGGATCGCCACAGGGAGGTTCCTGGCGAGCACCGGCAACCATCGGTGCTCCTTGTCGACCTGTGTGCTGTAGGACTCGCCACTCGGCAGTCGCACCGACATGTTGTCACCAAGACGGAAGTTGGTGTTGTCCCATCCATCGAGTTCGACGGGCGTTATCGGTAGATCAGCCCACTCGGGGAATTGGGTCTCGAGCAGACAGGCGACGAGTGACGGGCCGATGTCGGCCTTCTCCATCCCTCCATTCTGACAGGGCGGCGCATTCGATTCACACGACGGTCACGATCACGACCTGCGAAGGGCCCGTGGTCGCGACGATTGTTCGCAACGAGGGCGTCCAGAAGCTGGGGACTCGGTTTGATTCGGAGAAGCCGCGAGTTACCGCGGTGGCGGAAACGATTCCAATGGCGACGTGCTCAGCCAAGAAGGATGGCTCGTGTATGCCTCCACGAGCCAGTGGGCGCTCTTTTGGGGCGCGACGGTGAGGACCGGCGGGTAAAGGGTCACGGTTTCCGATCCTCGGGCGCTCACGATCACGGATCGATGAACCGAAGGAGCCCAGAACCCATGCGGGTCGTTTCCCGTGTTGACCATGAAGTGGGGGATCAGAGCAGAACCGGTGCGATTCTGAACCGAAATCGTGACGGCGTCTACCACTCTGTTTCCATGGGACAGGGCAACATTGCGCACGGTCAGCTGCAGGGGTGGTCCGATAAAGGCGAAAGCGGAGGCAACGACCACCCCCAACGCAGGAATTCCGACCACCAGGACAGGCAAGGTCCTGGCACGTGTCCATCGGTTGGCCGGTGCAACCGCAGGGCGGGAAACGCCACGAACCGAGAGGGCGGCGACGACGGCGGCGGGAAAGAGATCGATGAGGTAGCTGGACAAGCTCCGAGGGGAAAAGAAGAGCGGGATGGGCACGAGCAAGAGCCAAATTCGCTTGAGATCCGCGTACCACACCGCGAACGCGGTGACGACAGTCACCAGGGCCAGGGCAGCGGCCACGCTGAGCATGATCAAGTCGACCCCGCCCGTGATCCCGTGCGTGGCCAAGCTGACGAGTCCCTGGCCGCCCGCCACGAGCCCACCGACAATGGGGATAAGCGTGCCGTGGAACCATGCCGACGCGTGCCAGACGACGAAAGGGAGATTCACCGCGCCGAACACCGCCATCACGATGAGCAGGTACCGAACGGCGAGGCGTGCCGCGGGTCTCCCCGCCAGGCGCGCTTCGAGGAAGACGCCGGTTACCAAAATCGGCACACAGAACCATGGGGTCTGCTTGATAGCGCAGGCCAGACCAAGAGCGATCGGCCCGAGCCAGCGCGCCAGTCCTGCTTTACGACCCTCGCCGAATCTGTCCCACCGCCAGACGGCCAAGATGAGGAAGGGCAGGAAGATCGCGTCGGTCTCACCCGAACTGAAAGAACCCAAAAGAGCCGGCGTCAGGACGACGAGTGCGGCCAACCAACGAAGCGATGTCGGCAGAAGCACGAACAGAAGGACTCCTGACACCAGCCACGCGATCAGATCCATCCAGTCGACAACGGCGTGGTGAAAGCCGAGCGCCACAGCGGGAGCGTCGAGGAGGAACGATCCGGCAGGATACGAAAAATGTGATACGTGACCGCCATTGACGGTGTAGGTCCAGAAAAGAGCTGGTACTTGGAGAAGGTGAGCGGCGGGCGCCATCGAAACCGCATAGGGATCGGTCCCATGCACCAGAGCGCTCGCCGCCACATGATCGAACGCCGCCGAGTCGGTGCTATAGAACTTTCGTGTGTGGATCTCCAACGCCTGCGGGAACACGACGGTGACCATGACGGCGACGAACGTCACCCGTTGGAATACCCGGGAGCGAGGGTTCTCGGTGAACCAACACGCGGCCGTGCCGATGAGTCCGCTCAAGATCATGAGAGGGGCCAAGGCGCCGATGAACGGTGATGACCACCAAAAGCCCCATGTATTGATCCCCCCGGTGAGCACCGCCAGCCACACAAGACTCCACCCCGAGCGCTCGAGCATGTCCCGGCCTCGCCGGTCGCGTGTCGGGGACGGTGCGGTGGCAACATCCAGGCCGGGGAGACGCTCCTCTGGGATGTCCTCTCGGGTGGTCAGCACCCGCTTAGTATGCCGACCCGTGGTTGGCGAGGCACCCCGGGCGGCGTGCGGCACCAGCCGCAGAGAGAGTCCGAAGTGAGACCCCATGTGTTCTCGATGACGTACCGGCCCGAGCCGGCAACGGGCTGGCACGCAGTGGCCCGAGGAGGCCGCCAGCCCCGACCAGTTGGTCCAGGCTGAAGACACATGCCGTCGAGGGGCCAGATCCCGCCGTGACCAGGCGCCCTTGTGAAGCAGTACTACCGTGGCCGTATGACGCGTCGGCCCAGCGTGCCGGTGGACGCCGTCGATCATCGGTGACATGACGTCGATTGCGGTCAGGGATCTGCCGCTGCACCGAGAGTCCCCTACTGAACGCCGCTGGACGAAGCGACGCCTGGCTGGCTTCCTGGTCTGGATGGCAAGTGTCTGTGGGTTTGCGGCGCTAGTCGCGCTCCTTTACACCGTTTCTCTCCACAACGTTGTCGGCAACTCAGACGGTGCGACGGTCATCCTGGAGGGCCAGTCGATGACTGGCGGAAACGTCTTGCTCCATGGGTGGGCGCTTTCCCTGGACTCGTTCTGGACGATAGACGCGCTCTTTTACGTGCTCGTCGATTTCGTTACGGGGATGCGTGAAATTCTGATCAATCTCGTCCCCGCCCTCATCGCGGCGGTGACGATTGTTGTAGGTGCATGGTTGGCTCGCGATGGTCGACGGGGAACGGCCGGCCTCGTTGCCGCCGCAGCAGTTGTGACCCTACTCGGCTTCCCGTCCCATGTCCTGTCGATGTTCCTGCTTCAGGGCCCGCTCCATGTCGGCACGACACTGTGGTGCCTGATCGCCTTTGCCGGATTGCGGTCGGGGCGTCTCGGGTGGGGTTGGGTTGTCGCCGTTGGAGTTCTCGCCGCGGGGACCCTTGGCGACTTCCAGACGGTGGCGCTGGGTATCGCCCCCGTCTGCATCGCGGGGATCGTTGCGATGCTCCGGACGAGGAACTGGCGAACCGGACTTCCCACCGTGGGCGCAGGTGTCGTGAGCTTGATGGTCGCGGGGGTTCTTCGCGTCCTTGCCTCGGCCATAGGGACCTTCACGGTTGCCACGAGCCATCCGACGGCTTCCCTGCACGGCATGGTGACCAACGTGGGTCGCGTGGCGACCTGGGGAGCCGCCATGCTCGGCGTCGGCACCGGCGGGTTTGCGAACGGAGGCGTGCCTGCACCACTCCAGGCTGTGCACGTCGTCGGTTTGGTTGTCGTCGTCGCCGGTGTTGGGGCGGCAGCCCTGTCCCTCGTGCGGGGAGCGATAACGGGGAGTTTGCTGTCAGTGCCTTCCGCAACAGCGTGGCGACTCGACGATCTTCTGGTCACCGCCTTCATTGCTGACCTCGTGGTGTTCGTGGATCTGACGAGTAGCAATGATCCTCAGTTCATGCATTACCTGACCGCCGCCATCGTCTTCGGAGCCGTCCTCGCCGGGAGGTTGTTGGGTCGGCTCGTCGCCACCATGGAGCCGGCACCATATCGTCGTGTCGCGGGGGTGGCCGGTGTTGCGGTTAGCGCCGCGCTGGCGGTAGGGCTCGGATTCAACGTCACGGCCCCGGCTCCGAGTCGGACCTATACGCAACTGGGGCAATTTCTCGAGGCCCATCACCTTCACCACGGGATCGGCGATTACTGGACCGCCTCGATCACAACGGTGGCAACCGGGGGCTCAGTGGCTCTCCGTCCGGTGATCACGACCCCTCAGGGCCAAATTGTGCGCTACGAGAGGCAATCGACAGCGAGTTGGTACGCACACCAACCCTTCGCGTTCCTGGCGTACAACAGCGCCCGACCCTGGGGCGGCGTCGACACCGCCACGGCGTCGGCAACGTTCGGTCCCGTCGCCCGTACCTATCAGGTCGGTACGTACCGGGTGCTCGTGTGGCGCCGCCCCATAGTCGTCTCGACGGTCGGATTCTCGCCCATTCCTCAAGTGACGCCGGTCTCGAACACGACATCGCCACAATCGCGGTAACCCCGCACAGGGGGCAGACGCGAGCGATCGAGAACGAGCCCGTGGCGCCGCCGTGCTCACCCTGATGTCGTGGTCGTGGTGGTCGCAGGCGTCGTGGTCGTCGTCGTGGCAGGTGAGGTCGTAGTCGTCGTGGGAGGTGGCGACGTCGTTGTTGTCGTGGTGGTCGGAGTCGTCGTCGTGGTCGTCGTCGTGGTCGTCGTCGTGGTCGTCGTCGTTGTTGTTGTGGTCGTGGTGCTCGTCGTGGTCGTCGGAAGCGGTGACGTCGTGGTCGTGGGAGGCGGTGACGTCGCGGTCGTCGGAGGTGTCGTGGTGCCGGACACGCCGGTTCCCGCCGTCGTCTCAGGGCTCGTGGCCGTGGGGTCGGGCGACGATGAAGCCGTCCTGACCGTGCCGTTCGACTTCGTCGTCGTGGATGGTCGTTTCGTCGTCCGCTTGGTCGATGCCGCCTTCGCCGCTGACGTCGTCGGCGTCGAGCTCGGGTTCGCCGAGATCGTCACTTGACCCGCTTGGGACGCGAGCACCATTTGCCGGAGGCGGGACATGACCGTGGCGGAATTGGGAGCTGTCGTCCCATTCGTGGGTTCTGACGATGGCGCCGTGCCTGATCTCGGTGTGGTCGTCGTGGTCGTCGACGCACGGCCGGCGAGGGGAGGCGACGAGGAGAGTCCGAAGACCAGTGCCAGGAGCCCCCCTATCAGGATCAGAATCGCGGCGCCCCCCATATAGAGGCGCGCATCGCGGCGGAAGGCCGGCCGCGACGTGCTGGAGGGTCTCCTGGACTCGCGGGGGGTGCTTTGAACCTCGCGGTGGGAATCTTGCCCTACGGCGCGATCGGAACCTTGGGCCGGAGTCGCCGAGGGGATCTGAGGCTCGGGGCGCTCATCCGTGGACGCCAGGGTCAACTCGTCGATCGGGTCGTAGCCGATGACCTCGCCGCGCTTTACCAACGACGTGGGTTTGCCGAGGAAGAATCGGCGCCACTCGTATCGCCCCAAGGGATCGGGACGCCACTCCGCGTTCGGACTGTCCTTGGGCTCGGTGGTGGCACCGGGTCCCGTGTACGGACTCAGTGCCTGGCCGGATGGCCCTTCCATTCCTCTCGGTCGAGTTCCCGGGGGGACGTGATCCGGGTGCAGTTCGGGCGCGTACCACTGCCCGTCCGATGCCAGCCACCATCCCGGGGGCGGTGATGGGGTCCAGTCCGGGTGCAGCTCCGGCGCGTACCACCTGCCGTCGGTTGCGAACCACCAGCCGGGACCCTGCGATACGTCACTCACGGTTCAGTGCCTCGATTTTGTGACGGTGATTGCTTCACGCTACCCACGCCCAGAACTTGTTGCCATCGTCAACTTTGTGGAACTTGGAGCTCCCGAGCGACGAATCCTGACGTCCCGGACCGGACCACCGCACCTTCAGGTCCGCTTCGCCGAGCCCCGGCCCCGATGTGTACCTCCCGTACCGGTCCTCGCCCGATGCGTGCCCGCGGGCGTCCCAGCGCGTCCGAACGGCGGGGAGTCACGGTTTGGAGTGCGACGACGACGGCGCCTCGTCGTTGACACTAACCCGGAAGAGCACGACATCATGCCGCGTATCGGTCGAGCTTGAGCCCTTCGTGCCGGGAGACGAAAGACGAACCGGTGGGCGGACGCTTCCGAGCTCCTGTCCCCAGGTGAACGACGCGTGACAGTTGCGTGACTGATACGTGCGGGACCCGGTCCGCGTAACCACCCGCTGGCGCCAATTCACACGATCCGTGATGGGATTCAAGTTCACGGATGGTTGGTGTCGACGATGCCTCTATGGGACGTTCGACTGCCTCGACAGCGGTGCGGTCGCCTCGGAATGTCCGGATGGCGAGAAGGCTGACCACCGCGCAAAAGGGAGTCGTCGCCATCGTCATCGAGTGTGTCGACAAGAGTTGCACGGTCGTGGGGAGCGGCTTCGCCCTCGATTGTCGATCACTGCAGGATGCGACGCGGGTCGTCGAGGACATGGCAGCGCAGCGTGTCCGGTGGCGTGAGACGGCGCCCGGGTTCTGGGTGGCCCGCGCCGGATGACTCTCGACCTCTCCGTGGTAAGCCCGGCGAAAAAGGGTCGAGCAACCGCAATACGGAACGCTCGACGTCATCGATCCGGAGCGGCTTCGTCATCCAAGCCACCGCTCCAGCTTTGATGTACCGCGGCCTCTCTTCGTCGTCTGCCGATAAGACCGCGATCGGCACCGTGGCTCGGAGGGCGGCTCGACCGAAATAGACCATGAGGTCCTGAGCGGCACAGTCTGGAAGATGCGCGTCCAGCAAGATGAGGGTCGGAGCACACGAGAAGGCCGAAAACCGACCCTCGCGTCCACTTCCTGCCACAACCAATTGAGCGTTGTGCATGCGACGCACGATTCGCGACAGGATGATCTGGCACTCCTGGTCGCCGCCGATGTAGAGAATCGTCCGTCGAGAGAGTTGGTCTGCCGGATACCGTCGGCTGGCCTTTCGGGACGAGTGGGTCCGCGGGCCTGTGCCGCCTCCGACCACGCGCAACCGGGAGGGTTGCTGTTCGATGACCACGTCTCGCACGTTACGGCGTGCAGTTGAACGCCATGCAACGAAATGGGAACCGCCGTATGAAAGGTAGGTGGACGGCCGGTTGCGACGGCTGACCGAGACGGGTCCTATCGAGAATTTCCAGGTAAGTGAGGCCCGGTTGACGGCCGGGACGTCGCGGCTACCATTCCGCCCTGTGAAGAAGTGGCGTTACGGCCTGACGCTGTTGCCGCGAGACACGACCACCTCTGGAGACAGGATCGAAGCGACCGTCGAGGCGGTCGTGCGCTCGCGTCGTCACCTCGGATTGGAGCTCGTGCGGAAAGCAGAACGCGACGGATCCGAGTTGCTCGTCTTCCGGAGTTCTGCCTAAAAGGTGGTGAAAGCGCGGTGCATCGGTCCGGACCGCGCCCATCCACTGAGTGGTTGGGAGTGCAGAGCTTGCACTAGTCACCAGCAGGTTCCGGCGCGACATCACCGGTCCGGGCCCGACGCGGCCGCCCGCGGCGACGGTCGATGAGATTGCCGGTCGTCGGCCGTCCTTTTTGTGATGGAGAGCATCCAGCGGTGGTGCCGGGTCACGGGCGTGGGCCCTGACGGCGCCGAGTTGGCCTGCCTCGTGCTCGATGGTCCGGGGCCACCAGACCTCGCCGCCGTGGACAGCGTCGCCCGTCTGATGCTGGTGGCCGGTCGCCTCGGCGGTCGCATCATCCTGGACGAGGTCGCTCCCGCCATGGGGGCGATCCTTGAACTGGCCGGCCTAGGCGTCGAGGTGGAGGGGCAGGCCGAACTGGGGGAACAACCGCTCGGGGTCCAAGACGGCGAGGAACCAACTCATCGCGGCCACCTTGCCCCTCGAGATCTCGAGGACCTGTAGCGCCCATGGCGTGTAGCCGCCGGCCGGATCGGGCCGGTACTGCCCGAACGCCGGGCAGCCGTTGGCGGACGTGGGAACGAGGCGCGAGCCCCGGCATCCGCTCGGCCCTGGTTGGACCATGAACCGACCGATGTTGGCCGCTCCCCGGATCCACATGGCGAACGGTGGCATCGACTGGACGGCGTCCTCGTGCAGCATGCTCACCAGCCGCTCGATGTCGTAGCGCTGGAACGCGTCGACGTAGCGCTCGAGCAGCTCAGCGTCGGCGCCGTCCAACGCGTCGTGTTCAGGCTCCCCCGGCAGGGCGCGCAGTGTGCTCCTGGCGCGTTGGAGTGCGCTGTTGATCGCGGCCACGCTTGTGTCGAGGAGCTCGGCCACCTCCGCCACCTGCCAGCTCAGCACCTCGCACAGGATCAAAGCGGCACGCTGGCGGGCCGGAAGGTGCTGGAGGGCGGTCACGAAGGCGAGACGGATCGATTCGCGGTACTGGGCGACCTCGGCCGGATCTGCGCCTTCGGGGGCGACGCGGGTATCGGGAACCGGCGTCACCCAGGTGGCTTCGGGCAACAGGGGTCCGAGGTGCGACTCATCAGGAGGCGATGCCGGGCCCATTTCCATGGGCCGGGCCCGGCGCTGAACCTGGCGTTGCATGTCGATGCACACGTTGGTGGCGATGCGATAGAGCCACGAGCGCACACTGGAACGCCCTTCGAACGACGCCGCATTCCGCCACGCCCGCACCATCGCTTCCTGGACCGCATCCTCGGCCTCGAAACCGGAGCCGAGCATCCGGTAGCAGTAGCCGGTCAACTCCCGACGGAACGGTTCCAGGTCGGAGGGAGCCAGAGGGACCTCGCGCACGGCCAGGGCACCGCATGTTACCGAGCCGAGGTCGAGCGAGCCGTCTGCCACCGGGAGTTGGACGGAGTCCACGGTCAGAAGTCATCGGTGCTTGTCGGCCCGCCGGTCCGGACCCGTCACGGCCTGGGCGTCATACGGGCTCGTGTCGGGGTCCGGTCAGGGACATGCCCGATGTCGTGCTCGTGGGCCGGGGCGCAGACTGACGCGATGGTGGCGGCGGGGTGGGGCACCGGGCGCGATCAGAGACGAGCTGCCGCTCGGTGGTGGGTCCATCTCGGCTTGATCGTCACCGCCTCCGTGTCCTTGGCGTTCGAGACGGTCTTGACGCTTCATATCGTGATCGGGCTCGCCTTCGCCGTGCTCGTGGTAACGCATCTGCTCCAACGCCGACGGGCGTCGGTGATGGTGGCGAGTCGCCTCGCTCGGTTTCGGTCGTGGCATCGACCGGGCGGAAGGCTGGCCCTGGCCGATGCCTTGTTGGCATTGGTCACGGTGGCCATGTTGGTATCGGGATTCTGGGACTGGTCTCTGGGCCATCCCACCCGGATCCGTTGGCACGCCCTCAGCGGGATCGTGCTGGCGGTCTAACTCGTGGTGCACACGGTGCCCCGGCGAGCTCGTCTGCGATCCTCGCAAGTCCGGTGATGACAGGTTGACCGTTTGGCACGGCGCCAGGGATAGGTCTGGTCCGGTCGGGGAATCCCGCCCATCACCTCGTCAGCGCCGGCCGGCGAAGAACTCTTCCAACACGGATCCGCACTGCTGGGCCAGGACTGCACCGGTCACCGGCACTTCGTGGTTGAGGCGCGGATCGGCGCACAACTGGTAGAGCGAGCCACACGCCCCGGCCTTCAGGTCCACCGCCCCGAAGACGAGACGTCCCACGCGCGCCGCCACCAGGGCTCCCGCGCACATGGCACAGGGCTCGAGGGTGACGACGAGGGTGACGTCCCCGAGCCTCCAGGTGCCGAGGGCAGCAGCCGCGTCGCGCAGCGCCAGGATCTCGGCGTGAGCGGTGGGGTCGAGCCGCAGCTCCCGCTCGTTGTGGCGCGCCGAGACGACCTGGCCGTCCACCACGGCGACGGCACCTACGGGGACGTCGCCGTGGCCGATGGCCCGGGTGGCTTCGGCCAACGCGAGACGCATCGCCGCCTCGTCGTCCAGGCGTTCTCCCAGGTCGGTCGCGGTCTCAGCCATGGACAAACGGTAGGGCAGACGGCTGGGCGGGAGTTCCCCGCCTCGCCGCCGACCCGTCACGCGGAGGAGGTGGGATTTGAACCCACGGTGAGTTTCCCCACACACGATTTCCAGTCGTGCCGATTCGGCCGCTCT
>Ga0209415_10009811_pt1 | contig 16376 bp, 9 predicted proteins | sample PeaSoiSIISIP2007_FD_187696 | JGI IMG/M metagenome (GOLD analysis project Ga0209415, IMG submission 187696) | Peat soil microbial communities from Weissenstadt, Germany - SII-SIP-2007 (SPAdes) (version 2) | ecosystem: Environmental > Terrestrial > Soil > Wetlands > Peat | place: Germany...
GTGCGAGCCACTCGGATATCGCGCGGTTTGCCGTCCGGACCGACCACCAGCCAGAGCACACAGGTTCCCTGGAACTTGGCTTTGCGCGCTTCCTCTGAATATTCAGGATCGGGTTGAAAAATCACTTTCGGGGCAGAAACACCACCACCCACCCGGTAGGCACCACCGCCGGTGCCGCCACCGTGACCGGGGCCATAGCCAGGGCCTTCTCCCGATCCGACGCCGCCGCCGCTGCCGGAACCAATGCCGCCGCCAGAGCCCGTTCCATTCGAAGGCACGGACGGCAGATGCGACAATGGATTACCCAAGTCGGGTGCCGTGGTGGGCAAGTGCAAGTCGGGGGCTACGATTGTCGGAGCAACCGGCAGCTCCGGGTCTGGGTTGCGAATGACAGCCGCCGGAGGGGTGATCTGTTGCCGCGATTGCTGGGGTAAACGGCCCGGCGATGCCTGGAGCTTGTCGCGATCGCCGCCGCCACCGCCGCCGCCGCTCACGCTCTTCGAAGCTGGCAGAGCGGGAATGTCTTCAGGCGCGATCAAATAGACGGTCTCTTTTGGCTTGGCAACGTCGACGATCTTCCTTCCCAGATAAGTAGCCCCAATAATCGCGGCCACGGCCAATATATGAATCGCGGTCGAGCCCGCGGCTCCGCGTCCCTTGTAGTTGTAGAAACCCCAGATGTCGCGCACCGGGACGGGTTTCGAGGTCAGGACCAGCGGAGGGAGCTTCTTGGGAAAGAAGAATTCGTCTATATTTCGGAACAGGGATTTCCACAGAGGCTCGTCCAGAGTCTGATTCGTCAGCAGGAGATGCAACTCCGGCTCTGGTCCCATCGAATTCTGCGGTGTTTCAGATTCTGGCATATTCTCCCGAGCAGTAACCCCACCTTGCGATCCGGGCCGCCGCGTGTTTAGATGCTTCGGCACCGCCCAAAGTTTGCAAACAAAAAGATCCCTGACAAAGCGGACGAACCTGCAAACCCATACCCCAGTCATTAAGATGCGCGCAGGCTTCGATCTGCTAAAAATTGTACACGCTTTTGCAGAATGGGAAACAGTACTTTTTGCATTCCCTTAGGGTGCGGCTCCCAGAAGGACGTATCCTTTCCGCGCTCCCTATATAATGAAAAGATTCAATCAGTTGGGAGAACATTGCCAGTGCCGATGGACCTGAAATCCACCATCAATTTACCCAAAACCGGCTTTCCCATGAAGGCGGGGCTGCCCCAGAATGAGCCCAAAATGCTGGAGCGCTGGGAGCAGATGGGCATCTACGAGCGCATCCGCCAGGCCCGCAAGGGCAGGCCCACGTACATCCTGCACGATGGCCCACCCTACACCAGCGGCCCCATCCACCTGGGCACGGCCATGAATAAGTGCCTGAAGGATTTCATCGTTAAGTCGAAGACCATGGCAGGTTTCGACGCGCCCTACGTCCCCGGATGGGACTGCCACGGCCTCCCCATCGAGATCAAAGTGGACAAGGAATTGGGCGGCAAGAAATTGCAGATGCGGCCCACCGACGTGCGCGCCGAATGCCGCAAATATGCCCAGAAATATCTCGATCTGCAGCGCCAACAGTTCAAGCGCATCGGCGTTTTCGGGCGCTTCGACCGGCCCTATGCCACGATGAATCCGCAGTACGAATCGATCGTGCTGCAGACGTTTTTTGCGTTCTACGAGAAGGACTTTGTTTACAAAGGCCTGCGCGCCGTCTACTGGTGCATGCACGACGAAACCGCCCTGGCCGAAGCCGAAGTGGAATACGAAAATCACACCAGCCCCACGGTATGGGTGAAATACGCGCTACTCGATGATCCCGCGAAGATCGACCCAGCGCTGGCAGGAAAAAAAGTTTCGACCATCATCTGGACCACGACACCATGGACCCTGCCCGCTTCCATGGCTGTGGCCTTCCATCCGGACGAGGAATACGTGGCCCTCGAATCAGGCGGCGAGGTGTATATCGTCGCCTCGAAGCTGGCGGCAGACGTGGCGGCGAAATGCAACCTTGCCGCCGCTCGCGAACTTGCCCACTTCCCCGGCCGCAAACTGGAACGCCTTTACTTCCAGCATCCCTTCCTCGACCGCAAGATTCTGGGCGTGCTCGCCGACTACGTCACCATGGACACCGGCACCGGCGTAGTCCATACCGCTCCGTCACACGGCGCAGAGGATTTTGCCACGGGAATGAAATATGGCCTCGACGCCACCAGCAATGTCGACGAAAAAGGCATCCTGCGCAACGGCTTGCCGGAGTACGACGGCCAGTACGTATTCAAGGCGAATCCCCTGATCGTCGAGCTGCTCCGCAAGCGCGGAGCCTTGCTGCACTCGGACAAGTTGGAGCACTCCTATCCGCACTGCTGGCGCTGCCATAATCCGGTCATCTTCCGCGCCACGGAACAATGGTTTATATCGATGGAGACGCCCATGCCCGGCGGGGCGGCGAAGGACGTTTCTAAGAAGGACTCGCTGCGCACGCACACCCTGGAAGAAATCAAGAAAGTGAAGTGGGATCCGGCCTGGGGTGAAGAGCGGCTCTCAAACATGATCGAAAGCCGCCCCGACTGGTGCATCTCTCGGCAGCGGGTGTGGGGAGTGCCCATCGCCGTGTTCCTGTGCGATGCCTGCGGCAAGCCGCTGAACGACCACGCCATCAATCAGAAAGTGGTCGAGCTTTTCGCCCGCTCGGGCGCGGACGCCTGGTTTACTTCCGAGTCCGACACGATTCTTCCCGCCGGCACAAAGTGCCCGCACTGCGGCGGCGCGAAATTCGAAAAAGAAACCGACATCTTCGACGTGTGGCTGGAATCAGGCGCGAGCTACCTCGCGCTCATCGCGGACGAGCCCGCCTACCCCTGGCCCTCCGACCTCTACCTCGAAGGCGGCGACCAGTACCGCGGCTGGTTCCAGTCTTCCCTGCTCTGCGCCATGGGCACCCACGGCACGCCCCCGTATCGCGGCGTGGTCACGCCTGGCTGGACGCTCGACGAAAAAGGCCAGGCCCTGTCGAAGTCTCGCGGCAACGACGTGGATCCCGTCGATATTGCCGGCCGACTGGGCGGAGAAATCGTGCGACTCTGGGTGGCGTCGGTCGATTTCCGCGAAGATGTAGTCGGCTCGGAAACGCTCATGCAGCGGGTCGCGGAAAATTACCGCGCCATCCGCAATAATCTTTTCAAGAATGCCCTTGGCAATTTATACGACTTCGATCCGCAGGCGAATGCGATTCCGTTTGAAAAGATGGAAGCCCTCGACCAGTACATGTTGCGCCAGACCGCAGCCCTGTCGCGCGACGTCCGCAACTGGTACGGAGAATTCGCCTTCCACAAGATCTACCACCGCGTGAATCATTTCTGCGTGGTCGACCTGAGTGCATTTTATTTCGACGTCATCAAAGACCGGCTCTACACCTACGCTCCCAATTCTCCCGGCCGCCGCTCGGCGCAAACCGCGCTCTGGCGAATCAGTGAGGCGATGGTTCGGCTGCTGGCGCCGATTCTGACTTTTACCTGCGAAGAAGTTTGGCAGCATCTGCCCCAGGTGCCCGATCGGTTGGAGAGCGTGCACCTGGCGGAGTTTCCCGATGCGGCGGAAATCCTCGGCGATAAATCAGTTCCCGAAGAAGATGCGCACCAGCAACAAGACTGGACTACTCTTCTCGCGGTGCGGGAACAAGCCATGAAGGCCCTGGAAGAAGAACGAAACAGCAAGCGCATCGGCAAGAGTCTCGAGGCGCAACTGGTCATCACCGCGGCCGATCCCGCCTACTCCGTTCTTGCCCGCTACCGTGACCAGTTGCGTTATCTGTTCATCGTTTCGGCAGTCGCGCTCACGCAAGGCTCCGGCAACGGCTCCGCGGGCGTGCACGTCGAGGTAAAGAAATCGGACGGAGCCAAGTGCGACCGCTGCTGGAATTACTCCACGCACGTCGGCGAAGACAAAACATATCCCACAATTTGCGAGCGCTGCAGCGGGGTGCTGAAAGAACTGGAAGGCAACGGCTGACATCCGGATGACTAAAAACGCCGCGCGCGCCGCCCACTTCCTGCTAGCTTTCGTCGTCGTCCTGCTCGATCACTGGACGAAATACTTGGCCGCCAGCCGCATCCGGCTCTACGCCAACATCCAGGTCATCCCCGGATTTTTTCGCCTGACCCACACGGAAAATACCGGCGCCGCCTTCAGTCTTTTCGCCGACCATCCCGCGCGCTGGAAAACCGAACTGCTCATCGCGTTTTCTGTGGTGGCCATGGCGATCGTTTTCGTCCTGCTGTGGAAGCAGAGCCGTGCACTGACAATCACCGGCATTGCCCTGTCATTGATCCTGGGTGGGGCGGCGGGCAACCTTTGGGATCGTCTGGCCACCGGCCATGTGGTGGACTTCCTGCTGTTCTACGTGAAGCATTACGAGTGGCCGGTCTTTAACCTGGCGGATAGCTCGATTGTGGTGGGCGCAGGGTTGTTGATACTCGAGATCCTATTTGCCAGGTCTCACCCCGCGTAGCAGTGCGCTCTGCCCGTTTTGTCATCCTGAGGCCCGCGTTTTTTGCGGGACGAAGGACCTATGCAATCGCCGTCGGCGCCGATGCTGCCAGCAAGTTACACAGGTCCTTCGCTTCGCTCAGGATGACAAAACGGCAACTACTGCACCGCGCACCGCACATGCCTTAACGTGTTCCCAGCCTAAGGCGTCCCGTAAAGCTGCTTGTAAACGCTGGCATTGCGCAGAATGGCCTGCACGTATTCCCGCGTCTCGGTGAATGGAATCGACTCCACGAATTCCTGGGGATCGCGATACTGCGTATGCGCCAGCCAATCGTCCACTCGCTCCGCGCCGGCATTATAAGCGGCGAGCGCGTACTCGAGGGAGCCGGCATAGCGGTCGACCATGCCGCGAAAGTATCTCGTGCCCAGCTGCAGATTCACTGCCGGCGTATAAAGCTGGCTGGGAGTGTAGCGCTTCAATTTTTCCTGCCGCGCAACCAGCTTTCCGGTCTTCGGCAGCAATTGCATCAACCCCACCGCATTCGCACGCGAAACCGCGTTGGGATTAAACTCCGACTCCTGCCGGATCAAAGACGCCACCAGATAAGGGTCGAGCCCGTTGCCCGCGGCATCGCGTTTCAAGTCCGCCCAGTAAGGTTTGGGAAACAACGCTTCCCAGTAGGAATGCGGCAGCGTGGGCAGGTCCACCGCGAAGTAACTCGGCGCCGTGTGCTTCATCAGCTCTATGGCGCGGTCGTACTGCCCATTCTCCGCGTAGAGTTTTGCGGTTTCCGCCGGAGCCCATGAACTATGTGCGGCCCCGGCTGCGGCCTGCAGTTCGCGCACCGCGAAATCCACCAACCCGCCGTTGCCGAGCAATTGAGCTTTTTGCCAATGCAGGTCGTCAGCGGGCGGTTCCGCTTCCTCAACTTTTTCTTTGCCGTCGAGCCCGGGCACACGATCCAGCAATGTGTAGTGCTGCGTTCCGTCCGCAGGCGCAGAGATCGCTTTCAGGCGCTGCCGGGCCAACTCCGCATAGTAGTAATTGAGATAGCGATCGGAAAGTTTCTGGTAAAAAGCGCGAGCCAGCCCCATCTGCTGATCTTCTTCCGCCAGCCGCGCCCGCCAGTACAACGCCGCCGGTGTCTCTGCGCCCGCCGGGTACAGTGCAATCTGCTCTCCGAATAAAGTTTCGGCTTCCGCGGTGCGGCCCTGGCGCAACGTCAGCCAGGCCGCCCGCCAGTGCACGTAGGACGCGTGCGTCCCTGTTGGATAACGCTGCTGCACCTCGCGATAAGTCTCAATCGCCTGATCGTACTCATGGTGAACCAGATGCAGATTGGCGGCCGAGAGCAACGCCTGCTCCAGCCAGGGATTCTGCGGAGCTTCTCTGAGCTCGTTGACGATGCGGTAGAACGCATCGTTATTGCCCGAGGACCATTCAATTTCGCTCAGGATAAACAGCCGATGCTCTTTGACTGGATCGCCACTGGCTGCGAGCAACTCCAACTCTGCGCGCGCATCGCGGTCGCGGCTGGCGTGGTGCAGAGCATCGGCCAGAGCGATCTGCGCTGCCGGACGATCCGCCGGGCTGGAGACATGGAGCAACTGGCGATAAGAATCGGCGGCGTCACTGTAGCGCCGGGCTTTCATCAACAGGTCGCCGCGAGTCTTTTGCTGCTGGGCGGTCGCCGGAGGCAACGACGACAGCTTCTTAAGCTCGGCATAGGCAGCGTCCGCGTCATTGCTGGTGGGCATGTTGTAGTAAACGTTGTCCAGCGCGTCCGCTGCCTTAGCAGGCTCGCCGGCCAAAGCGTAGGCCCGGCCCAGCGCCAATTCCACGTCGGACCTCGCCGGAAGGCGGTCTTTTTCCAGGATGCCGACCGCTTCTGGCGCACGTCCCTCGGCCGTCAGGGTCGCGGCATAGGCCAGATGCGCATCCCGCATCAGCAGCGAATCCGGATACAAATGATCGAAGTCGACCAGCGTGGCCAACGCCTCGCCCCGGCGTCCGGCCTGCAAATACGATGTGCCCAGGTAATAAGCCACGTAGTCGCCAAGGTCCCCGGCCAGAGGCTTGGCGCGGTTAAGGGGATCAATGGCCTTAGCGTATTCGTGGTCGAGCACGTGCGCATAGCCCACTACCAGCCAGGCCAGCGCTCCAGCGTCTTCCTTGGCGTGTGCGCGCGCAAAGGCTTCCACTCCGCTATAAGCAGCGGGCGTGCGATCCTGCTCCAGTTGCTGCGCCATCGGGCGCAAGCTGGCGGAAGCCACAAACGCTTGCCGCATGCGCCGTACCCGCGGAGAAACTGGCCCCCGCCGTCGGGTAGCGGCCGCGTGCGCGTGGGCGGCAGTGCCCGATGGAGTCTTGCCGGTTCCAGCCTTCTTCGGAGCTGCCGAACTCGTGCCTGCAGGCTTGTTCGTTTTAGTTTGCGGCTTTTCCGCGGCTGGGGCTGACGCTTTGGCCGCTGGCGAAGGGTGCGGCGTACTTTTATCAGCAGAACCTGCGGGTGCAGCGGCCGGGGTCGTGGAGCTTGGCGCGGAAGGTTTTGAAGGGATAGCCTGCGAAGCGGAGGATTGCCAGGTCAGCGCCCAGATGAGCGGATGCGACCCGCCCAGCAGCCCGCCTACCACGCCCACCGCGACCATCCGCCAGAACTTGAGACCCAATCGAACCACTTTTATGTTTGATGCGCGGAGCCGCGCCAGAGACCCGGTTGAAAACTACTTCTTAAAGTTCGCACCCATGATCGAAACATCGTCTTCGGCCAGGCTGCGAACTAATTCCAGCTGAAAATAATTGCCGGCGTTAGCTACTGTAGTGCCGTAGCGCTTCTGGTAAGTAGCCCGGCTTTTTTCGATATCGTCTTTCATGCGGTCGTAAAGGTCTTTGTGCTTGCGGCCTTCCGCGACCTTGGCCTGGTTATAGAGCTTGATCTCATCGACCAGAAGACGGGCGAAGCGCTGTGCTTTGCGATGCGTGTCCGCGTCCTCGGCCGAAATCCCTGCGAAAGGGTCTGCCGCAGCCGCAGCCGCAGCGGCGGAAGGTGCCGCGTGCGCGGCCGACGCCACCTCAACCACCTCGCCCACCGGTTCCGGCTGAGGAACCGCTCTGGCGGGGACGTGTTTGGCAGCATGCGCCGCGAAAGGATCGGAAAACGAACTGATCGTCTGCACTGGAGCCGCAACTGCGGCTGGCGCAGCTGCCGCCGGCTCTGCCACCTCGCGCTGCTGCGCCTGTTTGCGCAGCGAAACCACTTCCAGCCATGCGCTGGTCGCCGTGACCAGCACTTCCAGAGCCGTGCCGTCGAGCACTCCGGTAGTCCCGCCGTCGGCATAGACCAAGGCGGCAACTTTGTCCCTCAGGACCAGCGGCAGCACCAGCACCTGCTCGTTGGCGGGCGCACCAAACTGCTCCACGAATCTTCGCCCCATCTCGGCAACATTGGCGGGGGCGACCACGCGGTTCTGGTAGGCGTGAGCCACCGGCCCGGCATTCATGTCCAGGGCAAAATCCTTGACTGCTTCGTCATCACCAAAGCCGCGGCCCTGCCATCCCACGGCAGTTCCCGTCTTCACCACAAACAATGCCGCGCGGGCGCAATGCGCGCTTCCGCTTTCGACCAGTGCCTTGAGAATTTCTTTTTGCGTGCTGCCGGTGTGAACCTCGGTGATGCCCTGCAACAGCCGCTTCGAAGCGTCTCCACTCGCCCCGGCAGGTCGCCCCGCGGGCATCGCGTCGATCACCCGCTGCACGATTTCCGCTTGCAGCCGGGGAACCTGGCCCGCGAGAACCTGCGCGACTGCCTGCTCCACCGCCTGCTGCACTTGGTTGTCGTCTGCCATCGTCAGAATACCGTCTCTAGTTGCGCACCAGCCCGGTCCACCTGAACTGTCCTGATTGCGTCATGCTTTGCATAAATCGCCGCGCACTCCCAGCTCGCCCGCTGCATGATCAAAAACACCCTTCCTTAACCGCTGATTATACGGCACTTGTGCGGAAGGGCTAAGGGTACTAGAGTAATGTTCCGGCCCGTACTCAAGGCACCTTTGCACTCTATCGCAAACTTTTCTTTCCTCCTACGTCAAACCCATTGGGCAAAGAGCCAGGTTACCAAGTAGAATAACAGTTTCGCGTTTGCCGTCGCGTTGCCCGAAAATACTGCATCGTCAATACTATGAGCGCCATCGAAAACAAAGTAGCCGCACCTGTCACCGAAGAGCTGGCGCTGGTACAGGCGGCCAAGCGGGGCGACGACTCGGCTTTCGAAGAACTGGTTCGGCGGTACGACCGCAACGTTTTCCGCATCGCGCAGCACATCACGCAAAACCGCGAAGACGCGGAAGACGTGGTGCAGGAAGCTTTCCTGAAGGCGTACGGAAATCTGGCTCAGTTCCAGGAGCAGTCGAAGTTTTACACCTGGCTGGTCCGCATTGCGGTCAACGAAGCGCTGATGAAGTTGCGGCGCCGGAAGCCCGAACGTACCGTTTCTCTGGACGAGGAGATCAAAACTGAAGACGATTCTCTTCCCCGCGAAATCGCGGACTGGAGCCCGAATCCAGAGCAGCTGTATAACCAGTCGGAGTTGCGCGAGATTTTGAGCAAGACCATCCAGGGCCTGCCTCCAGGCTTCCGGACGGTGTTCGTATTAAGGGATGTGGAAGGGCTGTCGACCGAGGAAACCGCTTCCGCGCTCGATTTGAGCGTGCCGGCGGTCAAGTCGAGGCTGCTGCGGGCTCGCCTGCAGCTGCGCGAACGGTTGGGACGCTACTTCCAGAAACGTGAGAGTGGAGATGGCAACCAGTGAAATGCTCTGACTTCCTGCAGGAGCTGACCAACTATTTGGACGGCGTCCTCGATGAAAACACAAAGACCGAGTTGGAGAACCATCTCTCCTGGTGCCACAACTGCTACGTGGTTTGCGACACAACCAAGAAGACCATCCAGATCTACCGCGACTCTCTTCCCTACGAACTTCCCGACGACCTCCGCACCCGCCTCCGTTCCGCCATCATGACCAAATGCCAGCAGCAAAAGAAACGCGGCCCGCAGAGCGTCTAGTTGCTGGCTGCCAGTTGCTAGTTGCTAGTGTCTAGTTGCTAGTGAAACCTTAAAAGCCCTTGTCATTGGATAATCTCTCTCGGGGCCTTGTCATCCCGAGAGCCCGCGTTTTGCTTCGCGGGCCGAGGGATCTCAGTCTCCGATGCAGCCGCGCGTCAGCCTTAGGCCCCCGGCTCACGGCCGACTGAAATCTTTTTCACTCTCCGTAACTCACTCCAATGCATAGACTTCGGAGAATCTTCCCACTCTGGCACCCGCGGCCCCGCGAAATCCGAAACCCTTTGTTGCAAATCTGAATCTAACTATTACAGTGTTTCTTGCTGTTTGCGATCACGAGGTTTTCAGCCGTCACGCTGAGTCGTGATTCCGGACACAGAGGGCGAGTTTGATCGCTCTTAGGTTAGAGACAGGTGGTTTAGTGGACGCGCGAACTGGCCGGTCCCGGGCAGATTACTAGAGGGGGGGCGCGCGTGTAGTGGTTGGTAGGTATCCAGGTCTGAAAGGTAGAGTCATGATTGCAAAGTTGTTGGACGCGTTTTTCGGCTGTCACCATGCCCGCTATAGCTTTCCGGTTACGATTCGAGGAGCAGCGCGCCGCCCCCAGGCCGCGGCTTTGACCGGGACGTATGTGGCGTGCTTGGATTGCGGCAAAGAGTTTCCATACGACTGGCAGGACATGAAGGTGATTACTTCACCTGACCGGCACCGGGAGCGGGCAGCGCAGTTGGCCAAGCACGCCGCCTGAGCCGAAAGCGAGTTTCCGGGTGAGCAGTCCATCCCCCAATGGAGCCGGGAACCGTACGCCTGCAAGAACCTGTTCCTCAGCCAGAGCCTGTCCTGAGCAGCGAAGGCTCATCGAGCCGCGTGCCCTCATTTTCCGTTCCCAGGCTTGAGCGCGAAATACCCCCGCCGGGCCTGCAGGTCGAACTTCTCCGCGCCCGTTAGCGTGACCTTCAACTTGTGAAACTTGCCATCCAGTTTCTGCGGCGAGAATCCCAGCACGTACACGAATTCGGGAACGCCGCCGGTGCGGCGAAATCCTTCGTCGAGATTATTGTTATTGTGGAAAAAGACTCCGCCCGTGCCGCTGGCGAATTCAGACATCACGTCGCTTCGGGCCTGGCCATCCGCGCTGTCGATCATGAGCTTATCCGTACCTGGCGGGCCGCTGTTCGCGGAGTAGCCCACCGTGTAGAGCCCGCGCGCGTCCAGGGCGTTGATTACGATCCCCGACTCTACGGCGTGATTCACAATTTCCGTCACTTCCTCTTCCTCATCCGGTGTAACGGCAACCAAACCCGCCGATACCAGCACGATGCTGCGCTGGCCCGGCAGGTTCCCCACCCTGCGAATAACGTTTTTCAGCACGGCCATGGCATTCTTGTTTTCCACGCTGCCGGCATTCAACACCTCGTTCGCCTTGCCTGCCACCACAGCTGCGAGCTGCTGCGGCGTGCCCGCTCCTCCATGAAAGGCGCAGGCCTGAGTGTCACCGATGGCAGCGCCCCAAGCCGCCGAATCCTGCTTGTTCACGATAAGATCCGCCATGTAATAGCTGATCGAGGGACAATCGTTGGCAGTCACCAGCCCACGCGGCTTCAGCGCCTGCAATGCGGCCAGCAGTTTCGCACGATCGTCCGTGAAGTCGACCATCACGGCACTGGACGTGGTAAAGACGGCGGCGCGTTCTCCGGCCGCCAACCCGCTGAAATACCGTTCAGCGGCGCTCTTTGCGCTCGACAGATCCTCCGAACTGGAGTGCACGTCGTCGAAAAGGTAGGCTGTGTTGCGCTCCTGCGCGGCAGGCGGAGTCACTGTGCCCGGCTGGGCCGCGGCCGGAGCCGGGCTTGCCTCGGCGGCTTTAGCCTCTTTCTCCGCCCCCGCCGTCGCCGACTCCAGCGAAAAATGCGTAATCACCTGCGGCTTCCCCTCATCAAACAACCGGAAAGCTTCCTGCTTCAGGTTCCCGATGGCGTGCCCTTTCGCGTTTCGCAAAACCACGCTCACCAGCACCATCTTTGCGCTGGCGCGAAAGGCAATGCGCGGCTCGCTCTCGCCCGCCGGGACAGCCATGCTCTTGGCGATGGCCTCCTGTTGCGCCCGAATCTGCCGCTGCTGCTGGCCTAAGGCCGCGAGCCTTTCCACGGCCGACGCTGTTACCGCATCCAGCGCGCCTTTCTGATCAACCTGCCGCCGCGCTTCATCTTCCTGCAAGGCCTGATCGCGAATGGCCGCGAAGATCCCTTCCCGCTCCTCCAGATCTTTCTCGATCGACGCCGCACTCGGGGGAACCTGTGCCGCCGCCCTTACCCCGCTGCTCGCTTTCGCATCCAGTACCAGGCGTGCCCGGGCCCTGAACTTATGGCAATCCGTGAAGCGCACTACGTTCCGCGTCGTCGCTCCGCCGCGAAAGCCGGAGGACGCGCCGAAACTGGTTGGCAACAGGAACGACGACCCATCCGCAAACGCAACACTCTCGTAGTCGATTTGCAGCTCCGCTCTTTCCATCGAAAGATTCGCCGGAAGCTCCTTCACGATCGATGTGAATCGGAGCACATCGCCAGTCTTCGCATCGATCCACAACTCCCCCCGGTAAGGCGGAGCCACCACCTGATCGTCAGCGCGCAGCCTCCATAGCGCCTCGTTCTGCTTCGCAATCTGGTAAGTAAAAACCCATACCGCATGCTCGCCCAAAGTGCTCTCCTGGACGAATTCGAAGACCGGCTGATTCCGGGGGTCGAAGATGGACCGCAGGTTGTTGCTCCCGAACTCCCCGGTCGTCCACAGGCCGCCCGCCTGCGCGTCTGCGATCAGCGCTGCTTTGCCGTTCACCTTGATTTCACTGTAGGTTTCGTTCCCGTCCTCATACCTCACGGCTGCGGTAATCAGATCGTTGGGCGCAGCGCTCTTGCCGCGATAACGGGAAGCTTCCTGATGACAAATGAAGTTCGGCATCTTCTGCGGCAACGTCCGGACGTATTCGCACACCCCCGGCAAGGCTTCACCATGCGGAATGCCCGACGGCAGCCAGGCACAGAGGTTGGGGGAGATCATGGGCACGCCCACCTGCCCCGGAGTCAATGCTTCTGCATGATTGTTGGCCGGCGAAGATTCGCCCGGCAACACGCTGCCGGCTTTCGCAATGTCGGCGATAGCCTTGTCCGCAACCTGTGCCATCGCCTCCCGCACCACACCGGGCAGTGAGGTCGTCTCCTGGGCTTTCGCCGATCCGATGGCGATCAGCAGTCCGTCGCTCGCGCGGACTAGCCGGTACGCCACGGTGGCATCGAATACGGCAACCTCCGCCAGATCCGTCCCGGCGGTCTTTGAAGACGTGTGCAAATCCGTCAGCAGCGTCGAGAGCACGAACCGGCAGTTCTTCGCCTTGGCCTCCGCGATCGCGTCTCCGCCGGGCGCGGTTTCGAGGGTAACCACCTCCAGGGACAAACGCCGTTTCTTATCTGGCTTCTGCCGGTTCAGCGCCTTCACCAGCCGGTCTCGCATCTCGATCGCCGAGACCGTCTTGTCGTCGCTGCGCAGCAGGGGCACGCCCACCCGCACCACCGCAGCCTCCTGAGCCATTGACGAAACCCAGGAAGCGCAGAGGACGAAGATCAGCACTAGTAGAGTAAACAAACGCATAGCAGGGGCGGTATGACGCCGCCGACGCGGATAAGTCTACCAGCGGCCGGGTGCCCCACTTCTCGCGTCCCTTGCGAGAAAAGAAGGTTTTCCAGCCCGTGAGGCGCCCGGTCCGTGTTCTCACCACCACCGTAGGGCAATCCGTCCCACAAATAAAAACCGGCGGCCGAGGCCGCCGGTCTTAATCGCAGAAACCAAACTAATTGGACGAATCGTCCCGCCGCTTCAGGGTTGGACGGTCGTCGTCGCTCTTGGTATCGCCGCTCTTGCTGTCCGTGTTCGAAGTCCGCCGCAAGCTGGGCTTGTTCCCGTCTTTCTGGTCGAGCATCTTGTGTTTATTCTCAATCGCCGCCAGCCGCGCTTTCACTTCGTCAAATTCCGACGTGGTCACAATGTACTGCGGCTTGGCCGGGAGAATCTTCCGAATCTCCTCCTGCGACTTCTCGATCCGGTCCGGGGTCTGCGGGTGGCTATCGAAGGCCTTCGACAGCGTTCCCGGTTTCTTCTTTTCCATCGCCTGAATCTTTTCGAAGAACGACACGAACGCCGATGGATCATATCCCGCCCGGTACATGTATTCGATCCCGAGATAGTCGGCTTCCGCCTCGAAACCGCGTGAGAACTTGAAGAACGTCAGAGGAATGCCGATGCCCATGCCTTCATAGATTCCGTATCCCAGCGCGCCGCCCATAAAGATAGCCGGCAGCGACGCAATCTGCAGCAGGTTGAGCCGGGTCATTTCGCGCCCGTAGTGACATGCCGAGACATGGGCGATTTCGTGCGCCATCACGCCCGCCATTTCCGCTTCCTCATCCGCAGCCAGGATCAAGCCGGAATTCACGTAGAAGAATCCGCCGGGCAGCGCCATGGCATTCACCACGTCAGAATCAATCACCTTGATCGTGAACGGCACCTGCGCGTCGGAGTTGCGCACCAGGTTCTGCCCGATGCGGTTCACATACTCCGTGATCACCGGATCGTTCACCAGCTTGATTTGCGACTCAATCTGCTGCGCGTAGACTCGTCCCCGGGCTACCTGGCCTTCTACCGTGTACCAGTTGCCCACGCCGCGTCCGCAACCCACATTGCGGTTGCCCACGGCATCCACGTCGGTCTTGGTGCCGTCATGCTTGATCTGGCTGTCATCGTGCGTCGGCAACGCCGCCGGCGGAGGAGCCGGTTTGCCCTGCGCATCGGATGCTTTCGGCTGATCTTTGTCTTGATCTTGAATCTGCGCCTGCGTCCAGGGTCCAGCGCTGAACGCCGCCAATGCGATCGCAATTGCCAGCCAACGCAACTTCATGGGAAACTCCTTGCGCCACAGAATCCTACTCAGATTATACGCCCACTCCACAAGCCCCAGCCTGCACCCTTACCCTAATGGGTTAGACGCGCCTTTCCCAGTCCGGGTTATCCGTGGAAGTATATTCCCGGGAGTTTTCCGCGTCCGGCGGAGCCTCGGGTGAGGACATCGCATCGCACCTCAGAAGCAAATTGCCCGCTCCGCGTTCTCTGCGGCTCTTCCTCAGCGCTCTCCGCGCTCTAGGGTGTTAATGAGTCTCAGGCAACCACAAAGCTCTAAAGTGCGGAAATCGCGGAGAATAGCCGCAGAGTGCGCGGAAAAATCGCGCAATACCCGCACAGAGCAAACTCACGCATTACCCGGCAGGCGTCCCCTTGAGGATTCCTTCGCCCAGACGTAACATGTCGCTTTCCGTCTTCTGTCCACCGGGAGGTGACCATGTTCGACCGCCGCCGCTTCCTCAGCGCCACCACCGGCCTCGCCGCCGGCCTGGCTTTCCCCGCAAGTCTGCCTGCAAATCTGACGGGACAGCTGGAAAAAGCCCCGTCCCTGCCCGACCACTCGCTGCTCGACAGCAACATTCCCAGCAAGGAAGACGCCTATTGGGCCGAGATGCGCCGCCAATTCCTCATCCCCGAGGATGAGATTTATCTCAACAACGGCACCGTCGGCTCCAGCCCGGTCCCGGTCTTGCGGGCGGTTTTCGACGGCTACACCACCACCGAAAAAATGGACCAGCAGGACCCCGAGGATTACCCCATCTGGGGATACGCCGCCTGGAACGAGTTTCGCGACCCCCTTGCCGCCTTCGTCGGCTGCACGCGCGACGAGATCGCCATTCTCCGAAATGCCACCGAAGCTAATAGCTACATCGCTAACGGCATCGACATGAAGCCCGGCGACGAAGTGCTCATGACCGACCAAGAGCATCCCGGTGGCGAACATCCCTGGGACCTAAAGGCCAAACGCTACGGCATCGCGATCAAGAAAGTTACTCTGTCCCGCCCCGTGAAAGACGCGGCGCAAGTGCTGAATCTCTTCAACGACGCCATCACCCCACGCACACGAATAATCTTTTTCAGCCACATCACCACGTTTTCCGGTGTCGTATTGCCGGCGAGAGAACTCTGCGCGCTGGCACGCAGCAAAGGCATTCTCTCCGCTGTCGACGGCGCACACGTCCCCGGCATGATACGCCTCAACATCCCCGACCTCGGATGCGACATGTATTCGTCGAGCCCGCACAAATGGCTGTTCGCGCCCAAGGGCTCCGGTTTCCTCTACGTGCGTGACGAAGTCATCGACCGCCTCTGGTGCACCATCGCTACCGAAGGCTGGGACGACCGCAAGCTCCGCGCCGAACGCTTCCAGCGCATCGGCAGCTCCAACGTCCCGGCGTTGCATGGCCTGCGCGCTTCGATCAGGCTGGCCAACGACATAGGCCTCGACCGCATCGAGCGCCGCCACCGCCATCTCGCCGACTACATCCTGGACGAAATGAAAAAGCGCGGCGCCGAATCCTGGACTTCACCGGACCCCGCCCTGCGCTGCGCCATCGTCAGCGTAAACGTGCCGCCCGTCCAGCGGATGGATCTGGAAAACTGGATGTGGAAGACCCACAAAATCCGTATCCGCGGCGGCGACCCGAATAAGCTGCGGCTCTCGGCCCCATATTATCTGCAGAAGAAAGACATCGACCGCTTTTTGGAGAAGTTTGACGAGTACAAGCGGGAGAAGAGGCTGTCTTGATGGCTGATATATTTTCCGTTAGTGGGTCAGTTTGAAGTGTTGGTGCGTTGGTAAGCTTGTTGGAGCATAATACGGCTGAGGCAGTGGCATGAGGATAGTTTGGTTATTGGCCTTAATCGCCTGCTTAGTG
>Ga0209415_10009812_pt1 | contig 16375 bp, 15 predicted proteins | sample PeaSoiSIISIP2007_FD_187696 | JGI IMG/M metagenome (GOLD analysis project Ga0209415, IMG submission 187696) | Peat soil microbial communities from Weissenstadt, Germany - SII-SIP-2007 (SPAdes) (version 2) | ecosystem: Environmental > Terrestrial > Soil > Wetlands > Peat | place: Germany...
TATCACGATCGCGGGCTGCCGGATTTTCGCGTGCAGTCGGTGCATCCGTGGAAAGCAGACACGGAGTTGCAGATCATAACCGTGACGCTGGAGAACCTTGGCAATGCGGGGGCGGAAGTCCCGTTCACAGTAATCTTTGAAGGCGGCGAGATCACGAAACGGATCGAAGTGCGCGCCAAAAGCACAGCAACCACGCGCGTAGAATTGCCGGGCACGCCGAGCGAGATCGTGATCAACGACGGCAGCGTTCCGGAAATTGACCTGACGAATAATGTGTTCAAGATCAGTGCGCAGAAGTGAGTGGAATTGCGGAGGTCAGAGGTCAGATTGCAGAGGTAAAATCAAACTTCGCGAGTTTTACTTCTGCAATCTGACCTTTGACTTCTGCAATTTTGGAGAGACGGTTTGCCCTACATCCAATTTCTCGGTGCTGCCGGAACCGTGACTGGCTCGAAGCATCTGATCAACACTACCTACGATTCGAGCGGCAAACAGGGATTCCAAGTTCTGATCGACTGCGGACTTTTCCAGGGACAAAAAGAATGGCGCGAGCGCAACTGGCAGGATATGCCGGTCCCGGCGCGCGAAATTGATGCGGTGGTTCTCACCCATGCGCATCTCGATCATTGTGGCTGGATTCCGCGGCTGGTGAAAGAAGGCTTCCGCAGGTCGATCTACGCCACGCAGCCGACCATCGATCTGTGCTCAGTCGTGTTACCGGATTCCGGACACCTGCAGGAAGAAGACGCGGCGTTTTACAACAAAACGAAAGCGTCGAAGCACCATCCCGCGCTGCCGTTGTACACGCTCGAAGAAGCGCAGGATTGCCTGCGGCTTTTCAAGCCCGTCGCAGTCGGCCAGGCCACGCAACTGAGCCCCGAACTGGCGTTCCGCTTCGTGCGGGCGGCGCACATTCTGGGTTCCTGCATGGCGGAAGTCACGCTGCAAACGAACGGGCGCGGCCGCCGACTGCTTTTCACTGGCGATCTTGGCCGCGTGCGCGACAGCCTGATTGCGCCCGGCAAGGTGGTGCACTCCGGACCGCAGGAAAACGAGACCGCCGATGTTCTGGTTATGGAATCGACCTACGGCAACCGGCAGCATCCCGACACCGATCCTCGGCCGGAACTCGCCCGCCTGATTCGCGAGACCGCGGAGCGCGGCGGCAGCGTCATCGTTCCGGCGTTCGCCGTGGAGCGGACGCAAAAGTTTCTTTTTATCCTGAAAAGGCTCATGGAGACGGGACAGATTCCGCGCCTTCCGGTTTATTGCGACAGCCCGATGGCAATCAAGGCGGTCGAAGTTTTCCTGAACCACTCGGAGGAGTACACGCCACGGGCCGCCGATTTGATCAAGCAATACGGCTCGCCGATCGAATGGCCGGGCTTCACGTTCGCACTGACCGCCGAGCAGTCGAAGAAGATCAACGAAAGCCACTATCCATCGATCATCGTTTCGTCGAGCGGAATGGTTACTGGCGGCCGGATTTTGCACCACATGGCGCAGCGGCTGCCCGATCCGAAGAACCTGGTGATTTTTATAGGCTTCCAGGCGCCGGGCACGCGCGGAGCCATCATCAAGAGCGGGGCGCCCGAGGTAAAGATCTTCGGCGAATTCGTGCCGATCCGCGCGCAGATCGCGGCGCTCGAACAGTTCAGCGACCATGCCGATCCGCCGGAGATGCTGGAGTGGTTGCGGACGTTCAAGAACCAACCGGGCACGACCTACCTCGTCCATGGCGAGCCCGCCGCTGCGTCGCAACTTCGCGACCGGATGAAGAAAGAGCTGGGATGGAATGTACAAGTGGCGGAGTATATGGAGCGGGTGGACGTGAAGTAAGTTCGTAATTTTGAAATCGGGTAATTTAGTAATTTGAACCCCGGCGGTGGTGCAGCCCAAGGATTCCTGATCGACGAAATTGCCTATGACGGAAGCAGAGTTAAAGAAACATCTCGACGCAGCTGAGAAAAGCCCGAAAGAGATTGCGGCAGCGGTCTCCGGCTTGTCGGAAAAAGTTCTGCGCTACAAGCCGTCTCCGGAAAGATGGTGCGTACTGGAAATTCTCGGCCACCTGGCGGACGTCGAGATCATCTACGCATACCGTTTGCGGCAGATGCTGGCGGATACGAAGCCAGTCATCGCTCCGCTAGATCAGAACGCATGGGCGCGCAATCTGAACTACCTGGATTCTCCTGCCGCGGAAATGGTCGCCTTCTACGGATTGGCGCGCCATCACAACTTGCGTTTGCTGCGAAGTCTGAAGGCTTCCGACTTTTCCAAGTCCGCCTTTCATCCGGAAACGCAACGGGAGATGACCGTTGCAGACCTCGTCGAGAGGATGGGCGGTCACGGCGCTGCCCATCTACAGCAGATTGAAAAATTGAAAGCGGCGGCAAGCAAGACGTAGTCACCGACAGCCGTGACAAGCTAAGTAAGGCGCGCGGCCTTGGTGAAGGCGATGAGCGCGTCCAACTTTGTCAGCGCCGCGCCCGAATCGATCGCCTTCGCGGCCAGCGGAACGCCATCACGCAGATGATCGGCGCTGCCTGCCGCAACTAGCGCGGCGGCAGCGTTGAGCAGCACCACGTCGCGGCGAGCGGATTTCCTTCCGGACAGCACTTCGCGGATCAGCGTGGCGTTGCAAGCGGCATCTCCGCCGGAGATGTCTTCGAGCGTGGCGCGCTGCAGGCCAAATTCCTCGGGCGTGACTTCGTAGCTGTGAACTTGTCCCTCGCGCGCTTCGGCGATACGCGTGGGACCCGTGATCGTAATTTCATCGAGGCCGTCGCTACCATGGACGACGAGCGCGCGCCGCAAACCTAACATGCTGAGCGCTTCGGCAAGTTTTTCGACCAGGTCCGCGGAATAGACGCCGACCACTTGGCAAGTGGCGCGCGCAGGATTCGTCAGCGGACCGAGCAGGTTGAAAACCGTGCGCAGACGCAGTTCGCGGCGGGCGGTCTGCACGTGCTTCATCGCGGAATGCATGGCGGGGGCGAAAAGAAACGCGATCCCTACTTGTTCCAGGCAGGCCGCGATCTGCGCGACTGGCAGGTTGATGTTCACGCCCAAGGCTTCCATCACGTCAGCAGAGCCGCATTTCGAGGTCACGCTACGATTGCCGTGCTTGGCCACGCGCACTCCGGCTCCGGCAACCACGAAGGCTGTAGCCGTCGAAATGTTGAATGTGCCGCTGGTATCGCCGCCGGTGCCGCAGGTATCGACGAGCGCGTCGCGCCCAGTGCCGCTGGCGTCGAGCACAGAGTTGGCGTGGAGTTCGAGCGGAACAGCGGCGGCACGGATGGCTTCGGCAAAGCCGACAATCTCTTCGACCGTTTCTCCCTTCATGTGCAACGCCACCAGCAGCGCTGCAATCTGCGCGTCGGAGCAATGACCGGTGAGAACCTCGGTCATTACCGTGTTCGCCTCTTCGCGAGAGAGCGACTGGCGGTGATTGGCGATGCGATGGAGGGCGTCGAGGATCACAGCATCCAAGCTACAGCAGAGACGAGATACCTTTCAAACCGGATCACAAAAAATAACCCCCGAAATGGGCCCATGCCCATGCCGGGGGTTGCGTTTGAAGTTGCTCGAGTAGAACTATTTGTGCGCCACGTGTCTCGGAGAAACTCTTCTCAGGAGAGCCAGCAACCCCTGCGCCGCAGGCGGCGCCGGCACTTTTCCCAGCCGCACGATTTCCTTGGCGCTCAATTCTTTCCCGTACAGCACTTTGTTGGCGCCGTCATCGGAGCGCAGCGTCGAGCCCTCCAGCGACACGCCACCAAACAATCCCTTCGATCTGGAGTACGACAGAATCTCCGCTTTCAGGACGACATCGGTGGCGGCAGCAGCGTCGCGGCCCACGGGCCCGGCGGCGATCGCGGCGTCCGCTCCCAGCTTAACCTTGCTTGACATCACGGAATTTGCGCCTGCATCGTTCATCACCAGCAGCACGAAGTCGGTTGCCTCGCCGCCAATCTGGAAACCGACGCTGCCGGCTTCCAGCGCAAACATGGCTGGCGCGCTCCACGAGCCGGCAAAATCGTGTCCCTTGCGGCACGTGATCAGTCCCCGTCCGTAACTGCCGCCCACAATAAACGCCGCCTTTTTGACCGACGGAAAGATCACCAGGCAATACGACTTGTTGAGCAGATCCTTCGGAATTCCATCCGGCATGCCGAGGATTTCCTTCATCACGGTGTCGGATTGCTTGATGCGGTCTTCTACCTTTTCTTCCTTGTCTTCGGCCACAAGCGGCAAAACGCAGGCCAACATGAGGACTACCAGCAAAACCTTGCTCTTCATAAACGCTCCTTTCAAAGGTTTGAGAGAGATATCGATTCGACAATTTGATGGTTCGTGAATTCGATTGCCAGTCTACTTCTTTTCCGGCTGCGCTGGCGGCGCCAAATCCTGTGGAAAACTTTTTAGCACAACCTCGCGCGAGTGGGAAGAAGTTTTCTTTATTTCGTCGGTTGTGTGCTCAAGCAGAGTCCCGTGAAGCACGTAATAGGCTTCGTCGGCTCTGCTCTTCCCGGTGCCGCGCTCGACCGTTCCGCGAAATTCGAACGACACACCACGCACGGTCTCGCTCGTAAATTCTAGTTGATTGCCATCCAGTTTTCCCGACCTCAAAAAGTGATCGACAAAGCCATCACCTTCCGCATCGGCGTAGCGCGAGACAAAACCGATCACGTGTCCCTGGTCTTCGACGGTGAGCTGCATAAATTCGCCGTCCCGTAAGAAGCTGTACATACCCGAGTAATCCGCTGCGCGCGTGGCTGGATCTTGCCGACCTCGATTTTGATCTTGATTTTGTAGATGCTGATTTTTGGGATTGGGATTCGTCTGCGCGGGAACCGGCATCCAAGCGAGGAGAAAGAGAACAAAACACGCAAGTTGCTGCGCATAGGAGCGGGCGGTACGGATGGGCATGCCGACCTCGGAAAGAGCCAGTATAGCGGTTATGGGTTGGAAGGCGGGCAAAATGCTTTGCCTGCCCAGTAAGCCCCCGAGGTCGGCTATAATCTTGCAACAGAAGTAGTCGTCCGTGGCGAACCAGCCGAAAACGTCTCGGATCCCGCCTTCCCGGGGGTGCCGTCGTGGGAGTTGGCTAGAAAGTCGTAGGGAGCGAGATGGAATCCCCGGAGAAAATGCTGTTGAGACGTTTGGTGGAACACGCTCCCGAGGGCCTGGAATTCGGTAACGAAGTTCGGGTCGCACTTGGTCCGGTACTCGTCCCTGCCAGTTCGCCCAGCGAGTTCGATCTCTGGCACGATGTGTTTGTCCAGCAGAAACTGCCGTGGCAACGATTCCTGCAATCCGTTTTATTACACGTTACGGCGGTTGTCCTGATCTGGATGACTTCGCTGGCGTGGCTTCGACAGCAAAGAATTCTGGATCGCACCGCGTTTGACCGATCGTCATTGGTCACGTACACGCCGGAAGAATATCTGCCACCACTCGACACAGGTGCAGCGCAACCCGTGAAAGCGCAAAACGGAGATCCCGTCTACGCCAAGCAGCCGATTCTTTCGGTTCCGCGGGAAGCGGACAACCGCTCGCAAACTATTGTCGTGCCGCCCGATCTCAAGCTCGACCACGACATCCCTTTACCCAACATCGTTGCGACCGGAGCCGTACTTCCGGTGGTTCCGCTGGATGCGACGCGAGGGTCAATGAAGCGCGTCGCCGCGCCCGAGATGCAAGTCGTAGCGCCGACGCCGGAGGTGGAGTTTGCGCCGGACCGTGTCACTCGAGCGGCGATGAAGTCCGATGTAATTGCGCCGCCTCCGGACGTGATGTCTCGTCCCACGCGCGGCTTGGCCGGGCCTGAGACGGCGGTTGTGGAACCGCCTCCCGAGCTGACGCAATCGAGGAGGGGACGCGTCGGTCCCATGAACATTGGCCCTGGTGAAGCAGTGGCGCCGGCTCCGCAGCTTACGCTGACAGAACAGCATACGCTGTCGGCGCGTGGCCACGGACATTTGCCGGGCGGCAGCGTGCAACCGGTTGGCCCTCCCCCAAGCGTGAGTGCGGCAGGCAGTTCCAACGCGGGCGGACGGCTGATCGCGTTGGGAATTCATCCCGTCGTGCCCAACGGACCGGTGGCCGTTCCCGCAGGCAATCGCCGGGGAACATTCGCCGCGACTCCAGAGGGAAAGCCGGGCGCTTCGGGAACGCCAGATTTGGCGGGCTCGAAATCGGACGCGAAAGGTGCGGGCAGTCACGGCTCACGCACCAACGGTTCTCTACCGGCTGGCTTGTATGTGGGCGCGGCGAACGCGGGCTCGAGACTTGGCGCGAACTCGGGCGCAAATTCCGGCGGGGACGATCCTCGCGAGATGGCTAGCCTTTCGTCATCCGGCGCGCCCCCGGGAGCACGCGTTGCGTCGGCGGTTCCTGACAACAAGATCACCGAAGTGGATCGCAAGGTTTTTGGCGGCAAGCGCGTCTATGGCAGGACGCTCAATATGCCGAATCTGAATTCCTCAACCGGCAGTTGGGTGATCAAGTTTGCGGAACTTGATGGTGGGCGCAAAGACGGGGAACTTCTGGAGCCGATCGCCACGGAAAAATCGGACCCTGGTTATCCGCTGGAATTGATTCGCGCCAACGTGCACGGCATGGTGACACTCTATGCTGTTATTGATTCGGAGGGGAAGGTGGGCGGCATCCGCGTGCTTTACAGCCCAGACGACCGTCTGGACTCTTATGCGACCGCAGCTCTGGCCCACTGGAAGTTCGTGCCCGCGGAAAGAGCCGGGAAACCGGTTGCGCTGGAAGCCGTGGTGGAGATTCCGTTCCGCGTTCGGCGAACTTTCTGAACCGCAAACGGAGAGCCCGGGCGTCCTCGCCCGGCGGGATGAGTCTATCGCTTAGCTGTCGCGGATTTTTCTCCCTGCAAGGCGGCGTACACGGCAGGGTTGGCACAGACCTCGTAGTAGCAGCGCTCCGTCCACCGCAAAATGGATAGATTGCGGACATCGACTTGGGCGATGCGGTTCTTGCGGATTGCGAGCTTGCGAAACACTCCATTGGCGATGGGAACGGTGCCGACGAGAAACGTGTGCTGCTCGTCAACCCATGGTCCCGCAAAGCCAGACTCGCGCGGATCAGACTTCCAGGGAGACAGCGAGATTTCCTGCTGCAGTTTGCGGAAGGCTGCCTCACTTAGACAAATCCCGCCTACGTTGTAGTTGAGGATCATCTCTTCAGCTCCCGCTTCGGCGCTCGCGCTCTCATTATTATTATTGCCTCCGCCTCCGATCTGCACTGAGTAGACCTGAAAGACCCCCGCATCGGGCGCGACTTTCTTGCGGACGCGCTTACTGCACGAGGAAAGACGGTCGCTCTCATTGATCGCGTCGGAAATCATGATGCGGTGCTCGCCATCCATGAGGTAGAGCGGACACGAATCCTGGTAAGCGATGCCCAGGCCGACTTCCATCTGTGGCAAGCCGGAGCGTTCCAGCAGTTCATTGTATTCGCGCAGCAGGCTGACGATCTCCCATGCCAGGACGCAGGTGCGGCCAACGCTGAGCATGGTTTCGCCTTCGCGTTCGAGCAGCGCCACGATAATGGCGTCGCCTTCCAGGAAAACTTTGGTGGCGCCGTATTTTGCGAGCAACTTGTTGACCGGATCGTAAAAATTCAGGCTGAAATAGGAGGCGGCGTTCATCCCCTTTTCCATGAGCGAGCGGGTGAGGCGTGAAGAGTCGCGCACGTCGGCCTTCAGGATCACGTGGTGCACTACGCGGTCTTCGGCGGGCTTCTGGTCCTCGGGAGGCAGGAACTCGTAAAGCATGCCGTTGAGTGTGGACAACTGGCGGACCTTGTCGTCGCACACCAGATTGATACTGTCAAAACCGGCGCTGACCGCTTCCAGCCCGCGCAGGTCGCGGTTGTAGCAAAACAGGTCATGCAGCAGGCGCGCGGCAAAGCGGCTACGCTCCGAACCGCGGCAAGAAGCGACGCGTCCGATGGCGGCAAAAAGCCGGTCGGAATGAAGCCGGCTTTCGGCGATGATTTTTTCCACGCGCTCCGATTCTTCGCGGAAGATCAGGGCGTTCTTGATCTGTTGCGGGTTTACCCGCGGCGCATACTCGGCGAGCAGGGGAACGGCTTCATACGAAGCAATGACGTGGGACAGAACGCCGGCGCGCTGTAACATTCGGGTCCAGATGTCGAGACGGTCGTTTCTCTGGCGATCTTCCTGCGTCAAGTCTTCGCCGTTGCCGGTGCCCACCAGCGTGGTGGCGTTTTCGGGAACATTGAACGCTTGTTCCAAATGCTCATCGTCCGTGGCTTCCCCGTATCCGAGTTCGCGCAGAAAATTCAACGCGAACTGGCGCAAACTCGGGAAACGATCGGGATCCTTGTCGAAGTTGCCGAACATGTAATAGCGCTCGGCGCATAGATAATCGTCGCGCCCATCCTCGGTAAGAACCAGCGGATTAAGGAAAAGGCGGTAACAATCGGCGGGCACTTCGCCGAGCAAGGATTCGCCGAGCAATGACCGCCGAGTTCGCGCCAGCGTTTCTTTTTCAATCTCGCCCAGCAGGCGAAACACTTCTTGCCCGGCGCGGCGGAGAATGATCTTCTTGCGCACCTGGAATGAGGAGACGAGTTCCTGCGTCTGCATCATTTTTGCTTGCCGGAAGCCCTCCAGCGACTTCGACTTCATGCGGCACTGTTCGAGAATCCGCGCAAACTGCGCTTGCAGTTCGGTGCGTATGAACTTGAGCACGGCCAGACGGCCTAGCACATCGATCGATGGATTGCCTTCTGCCTTGGCGCGATTCAGGATGGCGAGATGAATTGAAACCAGCAGGGCTTTCACATCGGCCGGCCCCGGCTTGCGCAGTTGGGTAGCGTTCTCGGCTGCGCGTATGAATTTGCTTTCGGCCGCAGCGGGAACGTCCATTTCGAGGAGCGATTCCACTTCGCCGAAGCGGCAGATGTAGCGCGCGAGATGAAAACTCAGGTCCGCGGCAATGCGGGGGCTGAGAAATACGTCGTAGCGGAGATTATCGACACCTAACTGCAAACCGCTGAGGGCGAGAGTGATCTTGTGGTATTGAAGATCGGGCCGAGTTGGCGGTTCAGAATTACGCAACCGAAAGATCGGGAGCTTGGGCATCGCCTCGTATCTCTTGCTTAAGCTGCTCGCAAATTGCTGAAACTGCAATACTAAGCAGCAGACTAGCATGTGGACGGGACGGGTCCAAGGTTACGCAAGTGTATGCGGGAATCGGCGCCGTAATGCCGATTGACTGGCGTATCTCTCAGATCGTTGTCTCAGCAGCTTTCGTCCCGCGACCGTGGGATCAGTTTTTCGATCCTCAACCAGGACGGTAGTCGCGGACATCGTCTCCGGGGCGAAACAGTCGCCGCGGCGCCGTATGGTTGGCATCGGCGAGGCGGCGGTTGAGATCTTCCACGTCCGCCCTTACCCATCCGACGCTCGAGATCTTGATCTTGGCATCCTGCCCGATGAGAAACCATGACGGCACGTTGGTGAGACCGTATGCGTTGGAGGCCGCATACCCGGCGGGGTCGTCAAGAAGCGCGGGGAAGGTTACGCCATACTCTTTCAAAAATGCCGCAGTGTTATTTTTGTCGTCCTGAGAAACAGCCACCATGGCGACTTTCTCGCTCCCGTACGATTTGTGCAAGCGCTCGAAAAACGGAAACGCATATTGGCAAACAGGGCAGGAAACCTTGAAGAACAACGCCAGCACTTGCCCGTGGCGGAGTGCGTCTTGCAGAGAGAATTTGCCGCCGTCTTTGTTGCTAGAGACTATGGGGCTGCTAGAGACTGCGGGCAAAGAAAAATCAGGTGCCGTGGTTCCTTCTCCCAATGCAGCCATGTCTTTCGGACCTCCGAACAGGCGATCGAGCCACTTCATCGATGAAATGCCTCACTAACACACTAAATGATACCGCCCGCCCTCAGAATTTTCCGCGTCAACCCTGTGACGGGAAGTTGCGGGATGCGATCGATGGCGACCCACTTACCCTTTGCGGCTTCGTGTGGAAGCGGGGCTCCGCTTCGTCCCCATACAGGTTCGGCGGGCAGATTCCGCAAAACATGCACCGTGTAGTCGGTGATAGTGATGGAATGTCGAAACGTGCGCCAGTGCTCTGTAGCCGAAGCCGCGGGCGGAGGCTCGGACGATTGCGGCAGTTCCCACATGCCCGCCATGAGCGAGGCTTTCTTGGGACGTTGCACCAGCCGAATCTGGCCGCTGCCATTGCCATTGTTCGTGCGTTTGCCCTCGCCGTTCCGCCACTCCAGCGCACACCAGATTTGTTTCTTCCGTTGGCGGGAAGGCGACTGGGCGCGTGCAACCTCCTTCTGCGTAGCTCCCTGTGTCGCACACCATTTCCGTACCGGGCACGCTGCGCAGCGGGGCTCACGCGGCACGCACACGGTGGCGCCGAGTTCCATCATGGCCTGATTGAAATCCCCGGGCCGGTTTTCAGCGAGAAGAGCTTGGGCATGTTGCCAGGTTTGCGGCGTGGTCAGATGGATGCCGGTTAATCTCTGCAGCACACGCTCGACATTGCCATCGACCACGGCTACCGGCTCGGCAAAGGCGATGCTGGCGATGGCCGCGGCGGTGTAGCGCCCGATGCCCGGTAGGGCGCGCAGGGATTCGGAATCTTGCGGGAAACAGCCGCCGTGCTGTTCGGCGATCTGCTGCGCGCCCTGGTGCATCATGCGGGCTCGCCGATAGTAGCCGAGACCGCTCCACGCGGCCAGCACGTCCTCTTGCGAAGCTGCGGCGAGCGCTTGCGCATTCGGAAAACGCTCGAGGAAAATCCGGTAGTGGTCGACCACTGCGGCCACGCGCGTCTGCTGGAGCATGATTTCGCTGAGCCAGATGCGGTAGGGGTCGCGAGTTTCCCGCCAGGGAAGGTCGCGGCGATGCAGGTCGTACCAGCGCAGCAGCGCTCGTCGGAACGCGCTCAGACCCTTGCCACTTGCTGGAGACGCGGCGAGCCGTATCTCTACGGCTATGGTCTTTGCACGCATTATTGTGAGCTGACGCTGTGCGCGATGACGACCCATCCCGCTTTTTGCTGTTGCCACACGGTCATCATGTGCTGTGGCGTTGACGGGAGCGGCTGCGAGCCGGCGCTTCCATTCGAAGTGCCATTCAGAGTAATGGTGTAGGTCACCACGATGGTGGATCCGTTCAACTCGGTCTTCAGATCGCCGAGCGCGAAGTCTTTTAACTGCCAGCTACGATACTGCTCCAGCGCGACGGCGCGATCGAGTGTTCCACCGGGAGTTACGCCCGCGTAATTCGAGGCTAGAGCGCGCTCCACCTCGACCCAGTTCGCCGCTTGCACATCTTTCCAGAAAACGCGCTCCAGACCTTCGCCTCCGGTTGCCTCGGACAAGGCGCGCGCGGGATGTTCACCGTAAAAAGTGCAGGCTGGCGTGAAAGTCAAGGCGAACACCAGCGCGCAAGTCAGCATCAAATTCAGAGAGACCGGCGGAGATTCCACAATGAGCCTCGGACGCATGGCGTGATTGTATCGTGACTCGGCTTGTGTGGGGACGGGGTTGTGCCCTGTCCTGGCAGGCAGAACCCGGTACCACACCAGCCTCCCCCACAAAGCCAATTGACCGCCGGGAAGGAGCCCACCATAATAATGAAGCCTGGTAACCGCGGTACACGCGTGGACATTAATCCGAGCCGGCAGGATGGATATGACAGAATTCGACCGCAAGGTGGAAGGGGCTTCCGCGCGCATCAATCGCTCGGTGGCAAATATCGCCGAAACTGTGGAAAAAGAAACGTCGGAACTGGTGACTTATCTGAACGACGAAGTCGTGCCCGCGGTGCGGACGAATTCGTCGAAGGCGTTGCGCACGGCGGCGGAAAAGCTCTCCAAGTTCGCGGACTTTCTCGAAACCCAGCGCAAAAATTCTTGAGCCGCCTCCTTTCCAGCTATTCGCCCACGCGCGCGCGGCGGCCGCTGCTTGCGCCGCTGGCCTGTCTTCAGCTCCTTCTATTGCTGGGCAGCGTGCTTCTGAGCGGCTGCGGCCACAAGGCTACGCAGGCACAGGTTCCACCACCGCCATCACTCCCAGAGGAAAAACCAGCTGCGACTCCGCCCTCCGCGGAAACGGCTGGCGCGGGCGAAAAGATCGTCGTGCCCGCTGGCGCGAAGCCGATCTTTGAAGAAACGGGAACGGCGAGCTGGTACGGCGCTCCGTATCACAACCGGCGCGGATCGAACGGCGAGCTTTACGACATGCACGCCATGACGGCGGCGCATCTTACCTTGCCGCTGGGCTCGATTGTGCGCATTACGAATTTGAAAACCGGACATACGGCTCTGGTTCGGATCACCGATCGCGGGCCGTTCGTGCCCGGACGCATCATCGATCTTTCGCTGGCCGCCGCGAAGGCGCTGGATGTGTACTTGCCGGGTACCGCGAAGGTTCGGTTGGAAGTGCTGCAAGCGCCGGCGCCTCTCGACACGGGCGGACGCTGGGCGGTGCAGATCGGCTCGCTCACTGGGCAAAAAGAAGCGGCCGAGTTAGCCGAGCACTTGCAGAGGCGTTACCAGACGGCAAAAGTCATCAAGTTTGTGAGTCCCGTGGGAGCCTGGTGGGTGCGGGTGCGTGTATTGGACGATGACCGCCAGCGTGCCATCACTCTCGCCCACGAGACGGAGACGGAAGAGGGATCGGTATTCGTGGTGCGGCTCGACTGAAAACATTCTTCGCAAAGCGCTGCTAACTTGGTATTGTTACTGCCAGAGATAGAGTGAACTTATCTGCAGGTGTTACTTGCCGGATGATCGTTATTCCAGGCGAGAGGAGATTTACTTATGGCGAATTGTCTATTCTGCCGCATTATTCGTGGTGAAGTGCCATCCAAGAAAGTTTATGAAGACGAACACACATTTGCCTTTGAAGATCTGAACCCACAAGGCCCCACCCACGTACTGGTCATCCCGAAAAAGCATATTTCAGGCTTGAAGGAAGCTACGGCAGAAGATGCGGAGCTTGTGGGACGTTGCTATCTGGCAGCTGCGCACATTGCGAGGCAGCGGTCGATTGAAGACGGCTACCGCACGGTGCTGAATGTAGGCGCGCGCGCGGGACAATCGGTTTTTCATCTGCATGTGCACCTGATCGGCGGGCGCTCGCTGCAGTGGCCGCCGGGCTAGATGTGCCTGTACTATCGCCGTGTGACAATGAGTAGAACAACAGGCTTCTCGCCGGTCGGTGGTTTGGTGGCCGGGCGAGGCCGCCCGGCTCTCCACCAGCAATGTTGAATCCCCCGGCTCTTCCACACCACATCCTCTGGCTTACAATCGTTGGATGGCAAACCTGACATTGGTTTACGGTCTGCGTCTGCTGCCTTCCGATGAGGTCGCGGAGGTCACTGCGGCTACAGTCAAATTGAAGAATGGGCGCGAAGCGCACGTGGCGATGCACATTCTCGAGGGCGGCAAGAACGAGATCGAGAAACAGCTCAAGATGAGTCTCTCGGCCTTTTTCGACATCTATCCAGAGATATGACGGCATGGACGTATGCCTGCGATGGTAAGGCTTAACCAGGCAGCGAATCGGGCAACGGAATGCGACTGATATCTCTGGAACTCGAGAGCAAGCTGCGCGAAAAAGGGCTCTGGCCACAAAGCTGGGTCGCGAAGGCGGCGCTCTACGTGGTGGCGCTCGAACTGCTTCTGGTGGCTGTGCTGCTGCTGACGCGCCGCTTGAGTCCGGCAACGTCGCAGAGTCTGGAGGGTTGGGCAGATTTTCTCAGCGGGCTGGCGATTGTGTTGTTCGCGATTGCCGGATACCGCCGGCTGCGCTTGAAACTGCTCTGGCGGCTGCGCAACCGGCTGATCGTAACCTATGTTTTTATTGGCGTGATTCCGATTTTTCTGTGGGTGATGATTTCGCTGATCACGCTGTATCTTTTTGCCGGACAGTTCGCCAGCTTTGTTGTCACTTCCGATATCACCACTCACCTGCGCGGGATGGAATCCGCCAACCGCGCCATCGCCAATCATCTGGCGACGCAGGCCTCGTACCATGGAAATCTGGATGCTGAGATTCTCGGCCGTGCCCGGCCGCATCGTCCCGAGTGGTTGAGGCGGCAAATATGCGCGTGGTACGGGGACCAGCCTCGGGTTTACTGCTCAGGGCCGGAAGGCGCAGCGGGCTTTGATTCTCCAGCGTTTGTCACGGGAGATTTCCGCGATCTGGTCAGCGACCATGGAAAACTCTGTCTGCGCACGGAGACGGTGCTTTCGCCGGGGCCCGAATCTTTGCGCGTGATTTCGAGTGAGCCGCTCGACCAGACTTTTGTTGAGCAGATCGCGGGCGATCTGGGACGAATTGCGGTTTATGGAACCGAGAGCGCGGGGGGGAACTCGACTTCCTTTCTGGAATCCGGTGGAGGGAAGCCACTGGCGCAGACTTTCTCCGCAGGCACGATGCCGCCTGCGGCCAACGCGCTGGATCGCCCGATCACTTTGAGGATTCCGCTGCAGGTGGTGGATTGGGCCACGGGAACGCGACAGCCGGTGGGAGCGATTGCCGAAGTCGAGACGCGGTACTCGAGGTTGTTTGCGACCCTGTTTGGGGCGCGGGAAGATTATGCCAAGGGGCTGGAAACTATTCTGTCGTTGATTGCGATTGTGTTCGCGATCGTGGTAGTGCTGGCGCTGTTCGTGGGCACGAAACTTACGCGCAGCATCACGTCGGCGGTGGGCCAACTGTACGAAGGCACCACCTACGTCAATCGGGCTGATTTCAGCCATCGCATTACGGTGCAGTCTGCGGACCAACTGGCGACGCTGGCGAACTCCTTCAACTCGATGACTACTTCGATCGAGAAGCTGGTGCAGGAGCAGAAGGAAAAGCAGCGGTTGGAAGGCGAATTGGCGATTGCGCTGGAAGTGCAGGAGCAGCTTTATCCCAAGTTGATTACGCAACTGGAGAGTCTGGAAGTGCACGGTTTCTGCCGTCCGGCGCGGACGGTGAGCGGGGACTACTACGATTTCATCGCGCTCAATTCCGACCGGCTGATGCTGGCGGTCGGCGATATCAGCGGCAAAGGAATTTCGGCGGCGCTGCTGATGGCGACCATCTACTCGGCGGTGCGGGCGTACAGCATCGAAGACGTACCCGTGCTTCGTGAAGCAGCGGCGGTCGGTGCGGCCATGGGCTCAGGGTTGATGCTGGCTTCTGAATCGCGCGGAGCGGACGTTTCTCCGGCAACTCTGCTGGCGCTTTTGAACCATCAGCTTTATGAAAGCACTCCGGCGGCAAAGTACGCGACATTGTTTTTGGGAATCTACGATGGCGCGACACGGCGGCTTACGTATTCGAACGGCGGTCACTTGCAGCCGGTATTGATCTCCGATGATGGATCGTCGCAACTGCTGAGCTGCGGCGGAACCGTGGTCGGCCTGTTCGACAATTTGAGTTTTCCCGAAGCGACGGTACAACTCCGCCCCGGCGATGTGCTGGTCGCTTACAGCGATGGCGTGACCGAGCCGGAAAACGATTATGGCGAGTTCGGCGAGGAACGGCTGATCCAACTGGTGCGCTCGAATCGCCATTTGCCGCTGGAGCGGATTACGGAAATTGTGGCGGCCGCCGTGGCCGATTGGATCGGGGACGCCGAACAGCCCGATGATGTCACGCTGGTTCTGGCTCGGGCAAGGTAGGTTTGTACTAGGGCTGCTCCCCCCTTATTTTGTCAAATGCCTCATTTTAAAGGATTTACTGCAAATGCCTCACAACAAATGAGTTGCGGAGCGTGTTCTAAATGACCTACCTGTAAAATAGTGTGGAATAAGGGAGTTAAGCGTTCCGCGATTTCTCGCATTCCTGCCTTCGCGTTCAAGAAGAAAGGGTGCTGGAGGCTTCCGGCACCCTGTTTCTCTAGATTTCTTCTCTATGCTTCTATTATAACAAACTCGACTTACTGGACGGACAAGCTTTTCGATTTTATTTTCCTCGCTGATTCATCGACTTGCCGGGAAAATTGTCGAAAGATGGGCTTGACAAGGTTCCGGGGAGGCCACTTCTCGAAAAGCGCGAGAAGTGGCGCACCCATAGTTATTTTGATCCACATTAAGAACGCGGGAGGATATTTCCTCCCGCGTCGTTTTATGCGAAACGCAACTCTTAACTAGACCAAGCCCTGATCCAGCATCGAGTTGGCTACCTTCAGGAAGCCCGCTATGTTGGCGCCGTTCACCAGGTTGCCGGGCGTGCCGTATTTCTCGGCCGTTTCGTAGCAGTTCTTGTGGATGGCGATCATGATCTTGTGCAAACGATCATCGACTTCTTCGCGGGTCCAGGAGATGCGCATGCTGTTCTGCG
>Ga0209415_10009814_pt1 | contig 16375 bp, 13 predicted proteins | sample PeaSoiSIISIP2007_FD_187696 | JGI IMG/M metagenome (GOLD analysis project Ga0209415, IMG submission 187696) | Peat soil microbial communities from Weissenstadt, Germany - SII-SIP-2007 (SPAdes) (version 2) | ecosystem: Environmental > Terrestrial > Soil > Wetlands > Peat | place: Germany...
GGAACGCAGCAAGGGCCAATAAGCGAGTACAAAAACTACTCGGGCGGCTGATTTTTTAGCGCAGCAGCCTTGGCGCGCTCTCGTTCTGCGTTTGCCCTCTGTCCCAGTTGGGTATAGACGTTGGCCAGAAACATGTGCGCGTCAATCGACTTGGGATCGATTTTCGACGCCTCACGAAGATACGGAAGCGCTTCCGCGCTATTCCCCTGCATGGCCAGCAAACGCCCGAGCAACAGATTGGATCGGAAATGATCGGGCTTCAGCGCAATCGTTTCCCGGAACTGTTGCATTGCCTCCGGAATCTTTTTCGTTCGTTCGTACACGACCGCCAAATAAAAATGCAAATCGGAGGAACCCGGAGCAGAAGCCAGCGCCGTCTCGAACTGCGGGGCCGCCTCCGCCCAGTTCCCCGTCTCCACCAGCGCGCGCCCCAGCAGGAAATGGGCGCTACTGTCTAACGGCGACTTCTCAACCGCCGTGCGCAAAAGCGGCAGCGCCTTTTCTGGTTCTTTGGTAGAGACATAGACCCGGCCGAGTTCCAGACAGGCCAGTGGAGCGTCGGGGTCAGCCTTCAACACCGCTTCAAGCTTCAGAATCGCCGTATCGTACTCCTGATCCAGAATCGCAGCCAGCCCCTCATTGAACATATCGGCAATATCGTTTTTGCCCTTGGGGTCCGGTCCACGATCGGCGTTTTCCGCTCCGGCGCCGGAATCAGTCCCAACATAGCCCAGAGCCATGAGGCTTTCCGACTGTTCCGGAGTCAGACTTGTCCTCGCTCCCTCGACCCGCGCTGTTTTGCGGCGAAAATCATCTGACTGTGATTGCATGGTGTCGGCGACCGCCCGGGCATTGGGCGCCAGATTGTGCAGCGTTCCAGGATCGGCGGTCTGGTCGTAGAGTTCACGCTCCGGTGCATCCACATACAGATACTTGCCCGTGCGCCATGAGCGGAGCGCGCTCCATCCAAACGCGCGATGCGCGTAGTCGCTCTCCGCGTAGGCTGGACGATCGGCTGTCACACCCGATTTGGAGGTGCCGTCACTGGTGAGTTTCACTACGCCGAGCAGCGATTCGCCTTGCATCGCAGGTGGTACGGGAACTCCAGCCTCCTCGAGAATCGTCGGCGCCACGTCCACCAGCCGGACACGCCCGTCCACTCGTTTTCCGGCGAAACGTTGCCCCGGCAGCTTGAACAGCAATGGTACATGGATGGTTTCGTCGTAAAGAAAAATGCCGTGGTGATGTTCACCGTGTTCTCCGAGCGCTTCTCCATGATCCGCCATCACCGCAATGACGGAGCCGTCGTACAGTCCGAGGGCCCGCAACCGGGCAAACAGTTTCCCCATCGCGGAATCGGTGTAGGCAATCTCTCCGTCATAAAGCTCCGAGGCATAGCGCGCTCTGTAGGGCGGGGGCGGGTCATACGGCGCATGCGGATCGTAGCAGTGCACCCAGATGAAGAATGGACCTTGCCGGTGCGTGCTGAGCCAATTAAGAGCGCTATCGACCACTGCCTCGGCCCGGCGTTCGACGCTCCGATACCGATCTTCCCCCTTGTTGCGATCATGAAAGGGAGCGTCATAAGTGTCGAAACCGCGGCCAAAACCGATGGCCACGGGGTTCTTGGAATCGACGATCAGAGAACCGACAAAAGCAGCGGTCTTGTACCCTCGATGTTTCAGGATATCGGGCAGGTAAGGCAGGTCTGCGGCCAGCGGCTGCCCCATATAGTACAAGTGGTTGAACTGAGGATAGGTACCGGTAAAGATGCTCGCATGCGACGGCGTCGTCAATGGTACCTGCGCATAAGCGCGCGAGAACACCACACTTTGCTTCGCGAGGGCATCGAGGTTCGGGGTCAGTCCGCGTGTCGATCCGAGAAACCCCATACGATCAGCCCGCGTCGTATCCAGTGTAATGAGGATGATATTAGGGCGAGGGTGAGGGGTCGATCTAGGAGGAGTCGCCGTGCCGGCACATTGAGTCAGTAACAGCAGGATCAACAACCGGAAAAACCGCATAGGGGTCAGAAAAAGTCTAGCACAGGCAGCCGCCTCGGTAAGAAATTCGGCAAGAATCATGACCTGGAAGGGGGCCTCTGGTGGCGGAGTGCCGCATGCGCAAGAAACACCCATTCAGTAGAAACAGACCGGGAATTTCAGAGACCCGCGACCCAACAAAAAAAAGGGCCGGCCTTTCGGCCGGCCCGGAAGAATCTCGGAGCAGTTAGAAGTCTAACCGTACCGCGAGTTGGGTAATCCGGTGACCGCCGCTGTCACCGAAAGTGCTACCTGAAATACCGTAGGTGCTCGGAGAGTTGTAGTTGGTGCCCGGGACCTCGAAATTCGGGTGGTTGAACACGTCGAAGAAGTTCGCCTGGAACGTTAAACCCGAGCTTTCCGTGATCCTAAACCTCTTCGTAGCACTAAAGTCCACGTTCATAAAGCCCGGACCCGTCATGCTGTTGCGGCCGATCGGCGCATTGCACCACAGACCTTGGTTGACCGAGGTTGGGCACGTATATGGGACCCAATCCGCGGGATTGAAATAACCCAATCCGGGGCTGCCGTGTGTGACGGAATTCGCCGGAGCGACCGTGGGCACAACGCGGTCGGTGTCATAGCCATCCTTATTCAGGTCGTAGCTCGCGCTGCTGTCATAGGGCGTGAACGGGTGCCCCGTCTGGCGGATGATAATAGCATTGGCGCCCCATCCGCCGAGCCAGCGGTTCTGTTTGAGGAACGGCATTTCGTAGCTCACCGTGCTGACAAACCGCTGTTTTATGTTGAAGTCGGACGGTCCGTAGTCGTACTGCACGTCCATGTTGTCGGTCGGGTGTTCTCCGATCCGGTTATTGAACAAATCGCTGACCTGATCCAGGGATTTGGAATACGTGTAGTTGGCGGTGATGCCGAGCCCGTTGGCGTAATTCTTCCGAACGCTGAGTTGCAGGCCGTGGTAGTTGGAACTGAATCCGTTGTTACGGTAGTTGTCCGCAGCGATGTTGGGATTGATGCGCTCGGTGGAAAGGCCATCCGGGTACCCGGCCTCGTAACACAAAGTACCCGCGGCATAGGAGGTGGCAGGGCAGGCCTTACGGCCATCGAATGTATTGCTATCTTTCAGTCCAATCAGCTTGTGACCGAATGTACCCACATATTCGGGCTCGAAGATATACCCCTTCATGAACTCCCACTGGAAGCCGAAGTGTACCTGCTCGTAGTAGGGCGTCACCATATTCTGGTCCATGTGACGTGGGTTCGGAGCTGGCGCGTAGGCTGGCGAATTAAACAGCCCTCGCGAAGCTGGGGTAAACGGATAAGTAAACAAACCAGGTGTAGAGACTGGACCCACCGCGAAGATCTCGTTGTCCGAGAAATACGGCGGGTTGAAGCGGATATTCTCGAACACGTTGTTGTAGATGCGATCGTACATGACTCCATAGCCGCCGCGCATGACGAGCTTCTGGTTTCCCAGAAGGTCATACGCGAAGCCGACCCGTGGACCGAAGTTGTTCGTGTCCTTGTTCCAGAGTTCGTTGTTCCTCACCTGGAACACAGCGGTCGCCTCCCCAGCGTAGAATGCGCTGTTCACCGGGAAGAAGGCGTTACATGCGGGTTGGAGGGCGCCTCCGCAGTTGTAGGTTGCCGTCGGGACCGGAGTTACCGGACTACCGAAGTACACGTTGGAGTCAACGTTGGGCTGGAAATTGTGCGGCGGGCCGTAGTACTCCCAGCGTAGGCCAAGGTTTAAGGTCAAGCGGGGACTTGCGCGGTAGTCATCCTGGACGAAGAATGCATACTCGTTCGCCCGGAAACCGCGGTAGGGATCCGGCAGACCGCTCGTGGCCGTGTTGACCGCAGCCGACATTGCGTAGCCTCCGCCGTATCCGATATTGCTGCCAAAAAGGTACTTTTCGAAAGTGTCATCGAATGCCAGATCGGTCAGAGTGTCTTCAATGCCCCACTCGACAACTGTTCCATAGGTGTCGAGATAGAAGGAAGAGCCATTGCGCGTGTGCCGGTACTCACCGCCAAACTTGATGCTGTGCTTGTCCTTCTGCAGAGACATGGTGTCCAGGTACTGGAACTGGGTCTCGGTAAAGAACTGCGGCAGGCCGGAGTACAAACCCAAATCCACACCCACATCTCCGAGCCCGCTGTCATAGCCGGGCGCCCCCAGCGGCCCCGGGTAGTCAGCCCTGTGGCGCAAGTAACTCATCTTGTAAGTGTTAAGCAACGTTGGACTGAAGGTGTGGTTCCAGGTTACGCCCCAGTTTTGGCCTTTGGCATTCAAAAGACAGTCCGGCCCATAATAATTGTTGCCACACTGCCATTTTGTATCGGAATTCGCGGTCTGGTTAAGGTAGAGGACGCCGACCGAGTCCTTATCACTAAAGCGGTGATCAAACTTAACGCTCATGCGCCACTCGTTTTGCATGGTCGCAGTGGGTTCCGATATCAAGCCGTACACGGGAACCGGATAGCTCAAATAGCAATTCGGCCCAGGCGGCGTCAGGTAGCAATCCGACGGGGCGTTTGTCGCGAGTGGGAGAAAGTCCTTCGTAAACAGTCCGTTGGCAATGTTGGTCAGGCCAGTGGTGGCGAGCGGGTAGGGGTTACCCGGCAGCGCTTTGACGGCGGTAAAATTAGCGCCCAGAGCGGCGGATGAAGCTCCAGCCTGATGAAACACACCCGGGCATGTCGCTCCGGTATATATCATACAGACGCCGCCCGGATCCGTCTCGGCCCAGTTGGCGAGACCACCGCTGTTCACGAAGTCCAAGAACTGCTGGGTGGTTGAGGGTTCCGTGGGGCCTGGTGAGACTTGACGCGCCCGGTGAAATTCCAGGCTGCTGTAGAAGAATGTTTTGTCCTTTATGATCGGGCCACCGGCGGAACCGCCGAACTGGTTACGAACGAGGTGGTCCTGACCCTGGTGATAATTGGTCTCCCAGTCTTCGGCAGCCAGCGCTTGGATGCGGTTGTATTCAAACAGCGAACCATGCCACTTGTTGGTTCCGCTCTTCAGCACGGTGTCCGTAATGAAGCCTCCGCCCTTGCCATATTCGGCGGAGAAAGTGTTGGTGATGACACGATACTCCTGAATCGCATCGGGGGAGATGCTGGTGGACGCGCCACCCTTGTCATAAATGGAGAGTTGGCCACGGCCAGCCTGGCCCTGCTCGTTGTTATCAGTGCCCTCGACCAGGTAGCTTCCCGCCCCTTCACGCGCGCCGTTCACGGCCGCGCCGCGGTTATTGCCCGAGTCGTCCTGGGAGGCCGCTCCGGCTACCAGCTCAATAAACGAGTTCTGGTTGCGAACTTCCAGCGGCATCTTTTCCCAGATGTTGCGATCCACCAACTGCGAAACCGACGATTCAGTGGTCTGAACGGTCTCGGCGCTGGCCTCGACTGTAACTTGCTCGCTGGTCGCGCCCAGTTCCAGCTTCAAGTCTGCCGTAACGGTGATGCCCACGCTGACCACGATCCCTTGGATCTTGGTGCTCTTGAAGCCTTTGGGCGAGACCGAAACAGCATAGGTGCCGACGACCGGCAGCGCTGGAAACTGGTAGTTTCCGGTTGCAGTCGTAACGGTTGTGCGCTTTTCGCCAGTGGCGCTGTTCACGAGCGTCACTGTCGCGCCCGAAATCACGGCCCCGGATGGGTCTGTGACCAGACCGGCAATCTCTGATGCACCTTGCGCCCAAACAGTTCCGGTTAAGAGAGCTAGAACCACCAGCGGCAGCAGTAAACGAATCCAAGTGTTGCGGAATGCAGATTCCATTCGATTTCTCCTATTTGAACCTGGAAATCTAAATGCAGTAACCCGAGTTACGTTGATTGAGCAGGCAGGGCCCGACATCTGCGCGCCTCCCCAGAGAAAGATAACTCCTGCACAAATGCAATCTGTATTCCAAATGACAACCAAATAAATGTCATATTTTTCAATAACATGCATTTCTTAATGCAGGTCTATACATTTTTATGTATGTGTATCGCAAGTTATTCTATGAAAACATGTATACGATCGAGAGACCTGACATCGTCGGCAATCTCTTGACTACGGAGCTCATCGGTCGGGATCGGTTCTAATTGGTGTTTCCGTCCCCCGAGATCCCTGCCCACTCCGCGTTAAGATTTCGCCACCGCGCCTGCTAGAATCTTGATTCCGTGAAACCCAGTCTCCCATCGCTCCGAAACACCGCGCCCGGGACCGTTCCCCTCTCCGTTCCGCTCCTGGACTTGCGCCGACAGTACGAGGGCATCCGCGAAGACGTGCTGGCCGCCATCGAGCGCGTGTGCGATTCGCAAAGCTTCATTCTCGGTCCCGAAGTCGAGGCGCTCGAGCATGAAATTGCGACGCTGACCGGAGCGGTTGCTGCGGTCGGTTGCGCGTCGGGAACGGAGGCCCTCTGGCTGGCGCTGGTCGCAGCCGGTGTAAAGCCCGGAGATTCGGTGATCACTACGGCATTCAGTTTTTTTGCTTCAGCCAGCGCGATTGTGCGGGCCGGCGCAACGCCGGTTTTCGTGGACGTCGATCCCGGCACGTTGAATCTCGATGCGGCGCTGGTTGATCGGCAGATCCGCACACAGCGTCCTGCAAATCTTCGCGCCATTCTTCCCGTTCATCTTTACGGCCAGTGCGCCGACATGGACGCATTCGACCGGATCGCACACGAATTCGGCATTGCGATCGTCGAAGATGCCGCCCAGGCCATCGGCGCCGAGTGGCGCGGGCGCGGCGCGGGATCGCTCGGTGTCACAGCCGCCTTCAGTTTCTATCCCACCAAGAACCTGAGCGCTTACGGAGACGCAGGCATCGTTACCACGATGCGTCCGGAGATGGCCGAGCGCATGCGGCAACTCCGCAACCATGGCAGTCCACGGCGTTACTACCATCACGAATTTGGCTGGAACGGACGCATGGACGCGATTCAGGCTGCGGTGCTGCGCGTGAAGCTAACGCACATCGCCGACTGGAACCGCAGCCGCCAGAACCACGCCGCGACCTACGACCAACTACTCGCCGGCGCGGGGCTGACTTCCAGCCGGACTTCGAGCCATATTTCGAGTCAAAGTGGCGCGCCCGTGCGCCTGCTCGCACGCAGTCCGCAAGCCAAACATGTCTTTCATCAGTATGTGATTCGCGCCCAGCGCCGCGACGATCTGCGCAAATTCCTCGCGGACCGGAGAATTGGTTCGGAAATCTACTACCCGCTGCCGCTCCACTTGCAGCCTGTCTTTTCCTATCTCGGACTGAAGGCGGGAGACATGCCGGTTTCCGAACAGGCCGCGCAGGAAGTGCTGGCGTTGCCAATGTTCCCCGAGTTAACCGAAGCGGAAATTCGCTGCGTGGTTGAGAGCATTGCGGATTTCTACTCGTAGGATCAGACGCCACGGTAAAGCAGGTCCTTCCGCTTCGGCTACGCTCAGGGTCAGGAGGACAATTTTGCTTAGGGCTTCTGCGGCCTCACCGTCTCGGGCGGTGACAAGGTTATCGCTGCCGCCGCGCTGGCTCTTCTCCCGGCGCATACACGCGGCGCACCATTGGCGTGTTGAGCTTATATTTGCGCTCGATAACGTTGCCGTTCTTGTCTTTGACCCGAACGATGAACACGGGCAACAGGCCTTCCTTGTCGAAGCTCTCTTGCGCAACGGTAACGGGCAGGATGCCTTCCATGCGCTCGCGATACGCCGTCTCATAGCGATGGCGCTTCACGTTCCAGGTGAAGACGCGAATCTGGTTGAAGTCAAATGGCAGGCCATCCTTAGGTTCACTGAGTGCGGTTAGGTACTGCGCGACCTTCTTATCTCCATCCTTAACCTGGTCCAGCACGAAGCAGGCGACGATGCGCTGGCCTTCCGCGTACTGCGCGACTTCGAGCGGAGCGTCGACATCCACCATGCGCGCCAGCACCCAGCCGACACGGTTGTTGGAGTCGCGCACCAGCCACCAATCTTCAATCACTGGTGCAGGTTCCTTCTTGTCTTGCTGGTTACCGGGCGGTGGGGCAGAGCGCGACGGCGGCGCAACCGCTCCCGGCTTCTCGGCCGTGCCTCGCTGCAGCAGCGATAATTTTTCGCCGGAAGAAATTTGATAGAGATGTTCGGTGTCCCGTCCCGGCTCAACGTGCAGATTCGTATCGTTGCGCGTCACGCCCTGCGCTTGCACGGGATCGTTCAGGTTGTCCGCCGTCAGCTTCTGGATTTGATCGAAGACATCCTGGCCGACAAGGTAACGCTGCTCCATCCATCCCGTCGCGCCACTGGCGGTGCGCACTTTGGCGAAGCGGCGGTCATGGTCGAGCACTTCCACGCGCTCGCCGTTCTTCACCACTCCGGTTTTTTCATACACCGCCGCAACGTGGTCGCGCAGATTCACCTGAACGCCGGAAATGTAGGCGATCTCAAGGACGCGGCCACGGCCGCGATTGCAACCCGATAAGAGTAGGGCGCCAGCGAGGCAGAGCGCGGTCGCCGCCGATCGAGCTTTCGACGATCGAGGCAGAGATGTGGGGAGGAGCTTCACTGGATGAAAGGTTTACTATAGCGCGGCGCGATGGCGCTGGAAAGAGAAGGGCGGGGTCTGGGGCGAGACCGATAGCGTGGGGCAACCCGGCCCTCTGTCGTTATGGTAGGCTCCTCGGCGAAGTCCAAAATCTAGTTATTATTCGCAGTCACGGCCAGCACGTTCGAGGTCACCGTTCCGCCCGAACTGCTCGGGTAGCTCATTTGGAGCATATATGAGGCAGCCTGGCCGCCCTGGCTTAACAGGCATTCTTCTGCCGGATTACCTGCTGGGTTGTTGGCAACAGTGCAGGAGAAATAGCTATCGGCCGTCGTGATCGTCAATGTACCGCCGTTGTCAGCAGTAATGAAATCCGGCGGGCCCGGACTCCCGGCAAAAGTGAAATACACGGGACTCCCGCTGGCTGTGATCGAGCTTGCACTCTGGGTGCCCGTAATCGTGATGACGTCCCCGATTACACTGACGGTGGCTGTGCCACTAAGGCCCTGAGCAGCTCCAGTGATCGTCGCTGCGGCGCTAGTTACATTGACGCCGGTTACGAGTCCCGCGGCAGTAATCGGCGCGTCCACCGTATCGCTGGACGTCCACACCAGCCCGCTGGTAATCTGCGAGCGGGTGCCATCCTGATACGTTCCCCACGCCGTGAACTGTTGCGTAGCATCAACCCCAAGATCAAGGCTCGGAGGCTGGATGGCGATTGACTCGAGAACGTTAGCAGTAAAGAACCCATGGCAGCTGACGCCAAAGGCCAGTGCAACCAGAACCGTGAAGGCAAGCGTCAACGCCAGTCTGCGCCCAGTCAACATAAATGATCGCCTCAGATAACGTGATTTTAGCAGAACGCCCGGCGCTGGCTCGACGCTCGATAGTGCATGGCTTGGGTCGTACTGTTGATCAACTGGCGAATCAAGCGCTCGAAGCGTTCCTGAATATGGAGAACGGGGCGCGCTCCTGAACTTGCACAGTGTTTTCCGGCAGGGTACGGAAGATAGATTTTCGACGTACAGCCTCTAAAGGGGCGTCGAATTTCGATGAATTAACGTATCGCTAAAGCGATACGAACCGCCTTACTGAGAGCTGATAACTGACAGCCGAGAGCTGTCTCACTTCGCTCGCTTCTTTCCGGCCTTCGCGATCCTATCGTCAATTGGCTTACGTCCGGCAAAACCTTCGCTCGTTCCGTGCCAATGCGCGATCGCCGGCTCGCCCAGCTTCCAGCATAGCAGCAGGACTTCCCCTTCAACCTTGCAGGGAAAATCGAGCAACCCGATGTCGAGATCTTTCACCTGCACGCCAGTGGCATCAATTTCAGCGAGCGCATCCTTGATGCGACGAATGGCTTTCTCGCGCTCCGCTTTGCGCCGCGCCAGATGAACCACATTCAACAGCGTGCCGCCGTTGAGAAATACACGGTGCGCCGTCTCCTGCAACGTGGCGTCGACGTCCTCAATCAGCTTCTTGCTGTGGATTGCCTGCTTGAGGAGGGACTCCAGAATCGGCAGGAGCATTTGCGCTTCGTCGAGGGTAAAGGTGCGGTCGGACATGTGAGTCTATTCTACTGGATGCAGCGCGGACTGGACGAATCAGGTCTTAGGTCTTAGGCCTTAGGTCTCAGGCATACCGGGTCCGCCTCCCTATCCATGCTATTTTCAGTGGACGGTCATGGACACGCCGCCTTCTCAATCCACCCCACGCAATGTATACGCATTCGGGCTGACTTCTTTCCTCAACGACACGGCCAGTGAAATGGCGTACTGGGTCCTGCCCGCCTTTCTTGCGTCGCTCGGGGCCGGACCGGCGCAACTGGGGATTATCGAAGGCATCGCCGAAAGCGTAGCTTCCTTTGCCAAACTCTTCTCGGGCTACGTGACCGACAGGGCCTCGCGGCGCAAGCCCATCGTGGTCGGCGGATACTGCGTCGCCAACGCGGTGAAGCCCTTGCTGGCACTGGTCTCTTCCTGGTGGCAGATTCTGGGAATTCGTTTTTGCGATCGCTTTGCGAAAGGCATCCGCGGAACTGCTCGCGACGTGATGGTGGCTGAGTCGGTCGATCAATCGACCATCGGCTCAGCCTACGGCCTGATTCAAGCCATGGATTCCGCCGGCGCCATCGCCGGCCCCCTGCTGGCGCTGGCGGTAATCGGGCGCTTCGGCATGAGGGGCGTATTCGCGTCGGCTGCGATCCCGGGAGCGCTGTGCGTAATCGTCGCCTGGGTGGGGATTCGCGAAGTTCACCACGGCAGCAAACGGCTTGCCGAGCTGCGCTCGGCTGGACGGCCGAGGGCGGCCGTCCCTACGCAGGCTCGCGAGGACGTCCAGCCCTCCACGAGCAAATCCGAGTGGCTCCCAAGATTGCCGCTCGGCTTCTATTACGTTCTGGCGGTGGTCACGCTGTTCTCGCTGGGAAATTCCAGCGATATGTTCCTCGTCCTGCGCGCGGGAACTATCGGCATTCCGGCGTCTCGCGCGCCGCTGCTGGGATTGGTCTTCAACATCATGTTCACACTAATGTCCTGGCCGGCAGGGAAATTCAGTGACCGTTTCTCGCGCTCGGCCATCGCCGCCGCGGGATATTTCGTTTTCGCCATCGTCTATTTCGTCTTCGCCCTGGCGCCTTCCCAACTGGCGATATGGATAACCATGGCCTTCTATGGACTTTTCTACGCGCTGACCAATCCCGTGCTCAAGGCGCTCGTCGTGGAGACGGTACCCACCGACGTGCGCGGGCGCGCGCTGGGCATCTACTTTTTCGTGACCAGCTTGACTACGCTGCTGGCCAGCGTGATCACAGGCGCATTGTGGAAGGTGTATGGAGCGCCGACGCCGTTCTATCTATCGGCAGGGATCGCAGCGTTCTCGGCGTTCGCCTTGCTCGCTCACCGTTCGCCCAGGCGTCACTGACCTGCGTGGCCGCTTCTCAAACCCACCACGGAGGCACAGGGCCACGGAGAAAAACAAGAAAGGGGCTCTCCGTGGCTCCGTGCCTCCGTGGTGAAAAACCCGCGCTCGACAGAAAGTCACGCGGCACGCTCCGGCCGCCGCAGCCAGAAATACGCGACCACCAGAAAAGCTACGCCCGCGACGGTATCGAGCGCGACATCCCGCACGGTGCCCGTCCGCGACGGGATGTAGCTCTGGTGCCATTCATCCATAGCGGCAACGAAAACCGTCCCCAGCCAGGACAGCAACGCCGCACGCAATAACAAGGCATGAACTCGACCGAGCGTAGCCCGCCAGCCTCGCAGCAGAAGAAGGCTCAATACGCCATAGCCGACGACGTGTCCGGTCTTGCGTAAATAGTGATGAAAGACGAGGAACTTGTAGAAATCGACTTGGCCGAACAGTCGCGTCAGCAACGAATACAGCACTGTGCCCGTATTCCGTGACGAGAAGAAATCTGTAGATTCAAACGCGATGAGCCCGATCCAGACGAGGGCTGGCCACCAGGCGCGCAGAAGATGGGGACGAGGCGCTGTCGTAGTCAATTCGGTCTCGTCCCTCACTCCGCCGCGTAGTTCGGAGCTTCGCGCGTGATCATGACGTCGTGCACGTGACTTTCGCGGAGGCCAGCGGCGCTAATCCGCACGAAGCGCCCCTTCTGTTGCAGTTCCGCCACGGTCTGGCAGCCGCAATACCCCATGCCAGACTTCAGCCCGCCCACCATCTGGTGCACGATCATTGCGACCGAGCCGCGATAGGGCACGCGTCCTTCAATGCCTTCCGGCACCAACTTAGCGAGCCGATTCGACTCTTCGCCGATTACCGGCATCGCGGTCGACGCATCTCCATCCGAATTCTGGAAATAGCGCTCGCTCGAACCCGCCGCCATCGCTCCCAGCGAGCCCATGCCCCGATACGACTTGAAGGTACGGCCCTGATACAGAATCAATTCGCCCGGGCTTTCATCGGTTCCGGCAAACATCGATCCGATCATCACCCCGGAAGCGCCCGCTGCCAGCGCCTTGCAGATATCGCCCGAATACTTGATGCCGCCGTCGGCAATCACCGGAACGCCGGAATCGCGCGTGGCCCGCGCTGCCTCCGCAATCGCCGTGATCTGCGGAACGCCGACGCCGGTCACGATGCGCGTGGTGCAAATCGACCCCGGACCAATGCCGACTTTAATCCCGTCCGCTCCTGCGCGCACGAGGTCACAGGCGCCATCGAAGGTCGCTACGTTCCCAGCTATTAGTTCCATTTCCGGCAACTTCGCTTTCACTTTCTTGACCGCTTCAAGCACCAGCGTGGAATGCCCATGCGCGCTGTCAATCGCCAGCACATCGACCTTTGCCTCCGCCAATTCCTGCGCGCGCTCCAGAAAATCGCCGGTCGCCCCGATCGCCGCACTCACTCGCAGCCGGCCCTGTGGGTCCTTGGCGGCGCCGGGATACTTCAGCTTTTTCTGGATGTCCTTGACTGTAATCAAGCCCTTCAAGTTGTACTTGTCGTCGACGACGAGAAGCTTTTCGACACGGTGTTCGTGCAAGATCTCTTCAGCTTGCTCCAGCGTCGTTCCCACCGGCACCGTGATCAGATTTTTCTTGGTCATCACCTTATCGATCGGAATATCGAAGCGCGTCTCGAAGCGCAGATCGCGATTAGTGAGAATGCCGACCAGTTTTCCATTCTTCAACGTGATCGGCACGCCTGAAATCTTGTATTTCTTCATGACGTCAAGCGCATCGGAAACCTTGGCATCCGGCGACATGGTGACGGGATCGACAATCATGCCGCTCTCCGACCGTTTCACCTTGTCCACCTCATTGGCCTGCTGCTCGATGGTGAGGTTGCGATGAATAATCCCGAGGCCTCCCTGCTGCGCCATGGCAATCGCCATGTGCGATTCGGTCACGGTGTCCATGGCGGCGCTGAGGATCGGAATATTCAGCCGGATATTGCGCGAGATTTGGGTCTGCGTGTTGGTGTTGGCGGGCACGACTTCGGAGCGCGCCGGCAGGAGTAACACGTCGTCGAATGTGAGGGCTTCGGGAACAGGAAAATGAATCATAGAATTTGGATGAACTTCTATTGTAGGGAGCGGGTCGAGATCAGGCAAATAGCAACCGGGTCATTGCTCAACGGGTGCGAAAGCCGTAACATTTCAGTGTCCTTCCGCTAGCTTCTCTCTAAGGAGGCTTCATGTCTCGCTCTGCATCCCGACTCATCGTGGCATTAACATTGGCGGCAATCATTATGGTTCCGGCAATTCTCCATACCCAGGCGACCACAGCTGAAATTCCATCGGCAACCATTCGAGCGAATGCACGTCTTGTGTTGGTGGACGTGGTGGTCACGGACAAGAAAGGTCAGCCGATCACCGGCCTCAAGCCGGAAGATTTTACTGTGGAGGAAAACGGGAAGAAGCAGAAGGTTTCCGTTTTCGTCCCGCCGGGGGCTGCAAACGGACCCACGCCAGCACCCACGCCGCCCGGCATTCTCTCGAACCACCCGGAAAACGTTGGCCCCGCCGGAGTGCCGACGGTGCTGATCCTCGACGCGTTGAACTCTCCCTTCAAAGACCAAGCCTACGCGCGCTCGCAAATGCTCAAATATGTGGTTGAGCAAAGCCAGCCTGGGCAGCTCATGGCGGTGGTGGGGCTGACCGACCGACTGCATGTACTGCAACAGTTCACCAGCGATCCTCAAATTCTCTTGACCGCAATCAAGAACTACCGGCCGCAGGAGCAAATCCTCCAGGCTTCCCCTCCGCCGGCGGTAGGGGAGACGCCCGACGCCGGTCTCAGAGTTGGGGGCGCCGCGCTGTTGTCCATTGAGGCCGGACGGCAGGTTGCCAGTTTCAGTAACCTTCAGGTCGGCTTCGACCTCGAACGGCGTACTCTGATCACGATTGAGGCTATGCGCTCCCTGAGCCGCATGCTGGGTGGTCTCCAGGGCCGGAAAACCGTGGTCTGGCTCACAGCGGACTTACCATTTGACCTGATTCCGGAGAACCGCAACATAACCGATGCGGAATTAGCTGCGGATCTACCTCACATGGGCAATCAGGCGGCAACCGTCAGGGGCGCCGGCGCCGTTGCATCCGAGGAGCGGGCGCTTCACGGCCAGGCGATCAAAGACGCAGAGGCGCAACTTGCTGGCGCCGGCATCGTCATCTATCCCGTGGACGTACGCGGGCTTGTCGGCGGCATGGAATCGCTCGCCGCGGTCTCGGAAGCTCACAGCCAGGATATTCACGGAGCGGGACTCGCAAACCAGGCGATCCGGCAATCCCAAGGCCTTGAGGCCAGCCAAGACACAATGCGGGAGATCGCAACCGAGACCGGCGGCAAAGTCTATGTGAATGAGAATGAAATCAGACAGGGCGTGGCGCTTGCGGTGAGCGACAACAAGGCCTCCTACGAGATCGGCTACTATCCTGAGAACAAGAAATGGGACGGGAAGTACCGCAACATTAAGGTCAAGTTGGCTCAGGGCGACACGCAGATTCGTCATCGCAAGGGGTATTTTGCCGTTGATCCCATGCAGAACAAGGATGTCAACTACGAGTCGGACGTTGCGGCCGCGCTGGCGGTCGGTGCGCCGGCGACGCAGGTGTCTTTCATGGCGCAGGCCAAGCCGACCGGCCCCGGCAAAGTCCATGTGGTCTTCCTGGTCGACGCTCACACCTTGAGCGCCGATGACTCCGGCGGAAACAAGAAAATGAATGTAACGCTCTACGCCGGCCAGTACGACGCAAGTGGCAAGAGTCTTGGGGTTCACAGCACCAAGGTGGACAAGGCTTTTGATGCGGGCACGTACCAGCAGATTCTCGATCACGGCATGATGGTGCCCATCGACATGGACGTCGCTGCCGGCGCCAAAGAGCTTCGGCTAGCCGTCCTCGATGGCAAAACGGGCTTCATCGGCACCACGAGCGGCCCACTCGGACAATAGCGGGCGTACGAAAACGACGAAAAGGGCGCCCGTTTTCGGACGCCCTTTGTTCTTTTGAATTCCCGGTTTAACTTCTACGCTGCGCGAAGCATTACTCTTTCTTTTCTTTACCCTCAGCCTCATTAGCGGCGCTGTCCTTCTGCGCCTGCGCTTCGGCATCGGCGTTTTCCATCGCCTTGCGGTTTTCCTCGGCGCGCTTGGCGCGAATTTCGGCCCGCTTCTGCCGCTTTTCATCGAGCACCTGCTCGCTGCCCAGGAGTTCGATGAACGCCTTTTCAGCGCCGTCGCCCTTTCGCCACGCCGTGCGCACGATTCGCAGATACCCACCCTTGCGGTCTCCGAAGCGCGGAGCCACGGTATCGAACAGTTTGTGGACAGCTTCGTCCGTCATCAAATAGGCCGCCGCCTGACGGCGCGCCGCGAGATCGCCCTTCTTGCCCAGGGTGATCATCTTCTCGACCTGCGGACGCACCGCCTTCGCCTTGATCACGGTCGTCTCGATGCGCTCTTCCATGATGATTGAAGTCACCATGTTGCGCAGCATGGCGCGCCGGTGCGAAGTGGTCCGTCCTAACTTGTATCCTGCAACTTTGTGACGCATGGATTACCCCTGAATTAGTTCTCAGTTCTCGTCGAAACAAGTCGTTGGTCGTTAGCGAACGACTAGCGACCAACGACCGACGACTGTCTTTCTCTACAGATCGTTGTCGCCGTACGCCGAAGCGGGCAGCACCTGGTTCGAAGTCGGTCCGGGCACAGCGTTTCCGTGCTCGTCGATCTTCATACCCAGGCTCAGACCCATCGAGGAAAGAATCTCCTTGATCTCGTTCAGCGACTTGCGGCCAAAATTTTTCGTCTTCAGCATCTCCGCTTCGGTCTTCTGCACCAGTTCGCCGATCGACTGAATGTTGGCGTTCTTCAGGCAGTTATAGCTGCGCACCGAGAG